>Ga0097691_1002861_pt1 | contig 11064 bp, 11 predicted proteins | sample NGESurdeep072012_8_FD_72858 | JGI IMG/M metagenome (GOLD analysis project Ga0097691, IMG submission 72858) | Arctic peat soil microbial communities from Barrow, Alaska - NGEE Surface sample 210-1 deep-072012 | ecosystem: Environmental > Terrestrial > Soil > Wetlands > Peat ...
TGCCCAAAAGAACCATCATGATTTTGGGCCATTCGGAGACGGCCTTATAAGTCTTGGAGAAAAGCCCTCTCATTAACATTTCTAAAAACGTCAGCCTGCCAAGTAAGCAAATTTTATACCGGTTACAGACAGATCATGATTTTTCCCCGTGTACTCCAAATGACCTCCTTGTGCAGGATTTTCCACACCCGGTTTTGTTCCGCGCGGCACCTTCAGCGGCATCCGGAGGGAAGTGTTGCAACTTTGAAAACGGTGACGGAGGAGGCCCCGAGCGGAACTGGGCGGCGAGGTCTCAGGCAGGCAGATCGAACAGCTGGTCGATGAACTGATTCTGTTTGCGAACATCAACGTCGCTGACCCACCGCGCCTGCCCCTTCCGGATCATGTGCATCGCCTCGTATCCCTCAATCGCCCGGCGGGCGGCTCGGAACTCACGAAAGCTCTGCTTGGCCTTCACTCGTCGTTTGATCGCTCGATGATCCTGCTCCAGGATGTTGTTCAAGTATTGGACCGGTCGATGTCGGCAGCGGCGGCGCAGGGGAGATTCTTCCTCTCCTCTTCGTCAGCTGACTTGATCGCGTCATCAAATGTGCCAAGTCCGTAGAGAAGTTTCGCCACTTCCAGCGCCCTTTTGGTAGTAAATACCTCGGTTGGTAGCTCAATCGCGCTCTCAGAAGGTATAAGGGAATAAGACACCGGTTGCGGTTCAGTCTCTCGGATTTCGCGAAGCAGCAGCGTCAAAAAGCGGAAGTCGCCAGATGCAGCCTTGTTCACCATTTGAATCAAGAGTGCCTGCTTCTTCGTGATCCTCTTGCTACGCCCGTTCTGAACAACACGCACTGACTTGTTCAGTTCCTGAGCCAGCAGAGTAGGCATGCTTCTCGAACCTTTCGGACGCCCCGCAGGATTACCGGATTGGCCCTTCTTGAATCTCGTATTCGATGGCGGTTTTCGATATCCAACTAGATAGCTTCCGCTCTCTTCGTCCCGCTCCTTTCCGTCAAGATCTCTTTCATCCATTTCGTTTCTCCGCATTTGCTTCGAGTTCCTTGAACGACCGGCCGGTGGGTTGATGTACTGCGAGTCGACCGGTTAGCGATTCCCAGCGACGCACGATTGTGTAGACATACAAAGGATCAATCTCGATTCCGTAGCATCTCCGTCCCACCCGCTCGGCGGCGATGACCGTGCTGCCACTTCCGAGGAACGCGTCGAGCACTATGTCGCCGCGTGCGGTGCAATCAAGGATCGCGTCTGCGATCAGTGCGACGGGTTTCACGGTCGGATGAAGTGCAAGCAGGTTTCCTTCGTCGCTTCTGCGACCAAACGAGTTGGCGCCGGGATAGTGCCAGCAATTGCTTCTGTTGCGACCAAACTGACCGAGCTGGATGTTGTTTCGGTGCGATCCGCGTCCATTCTTGTACACGAAAATCAACTCGTGCTGGCTCCTGTACAGAGAGCCCATACCGGGCTTGTCTTTGATCCACACGGCCAAATTCTTCAGCTCGGGATATGCGTTGGCACCAGCGGCCAGGAGCTCCCGAAGGTGACGCCAGTCGATACAGAGGTAGTGTAGCGAGCCATCTGAGCTGTATTTGGCGAGGAGCGATAGGGTCTTCGTCAGGAATTGCGTGAACTCAGGCGCACTCATTTCTCCTGAAGCCATTGCAAATTCACGATGATGGATAGATCCCAGACCGCCGACATGCCCTTCGATCGGCACGTTGTATGGTGGGTCGGAGAAGATCATATCTGCAACAGAGCCGTCCATCAGGCTCTTGTACGACCCGTCCTCGAGCGAATTGCCGCAGTAAACGCGATGATCGCCAAGGAGCCAGAGATCTCCGGGATCGCTGACACGATATCCGGGTTGGTCGGTAGGGAGTACATCCGCAGGGTCATCTTCGCTCTCTGACGCTTCCGAGAGTCCCTGGATCAGCAAATCGATCTCGCCCATCTCGAAGGCTGTTGCTTCGATGCTGAAATCGAGATCCTCCAGAGAGAGTTCCTTCAGTAGTTCGCCGAGTAAGCGGTCGTCCCAATCTGCATTCTCCGCCAGCCGGTTGACGGCGATCATGAAGGCCTTGGCTTGTGACGGCGTTAGATGATCGAAGCATATGGTCGGCACCTCGGTCAGCCCGAGATACTTGCATGCCAATATGCGGGCGTGACCCGCGAGCACATTAAGATTGGAGTCGACTAGAACCGGTACGTTGAACCGGAAGGCTTCGATGCTGCGCGCGAGCTGACGGATCTGCTTGTCAGAATGTCGGCGCGGGTTCCTGGGGTTGGGGACCATACTAGAAATCGACCGATAAACGATTTCCTTGAGATGTCCACCTTTGTGGGCACTACCACCAGAATTGCTAATTATCACTTTACCGCTCCTTGAAAAGGCAGAAGCCCGAACCGGGCGCGAGCGTGTGCTCGTTCCTAATTCGGGCTTCGCTTGAAAAAGCGGTATACCCTTATGGTTTATTCGAGATTCACTAGTTGACAGTTCAACAGAACCAGCGGACCCGAGTCAATATGGGGATGACTGATGAATCCACATCTGCTGGACTGGTTGCAGCGAAACTAGAAACGGCAGCCCGTGTGCCTGATGCTGGCAGGGTACCGAGCCCATTTTACGTCTGGCACCAGAAGTACGCTGGCCGTTCACCAAGCCAATTGCTCGCGTCAGATGCATCTTTGATTCGGATTTCAGGTCAGTCCGATATCAGGTTCATCGATCGCGATAGCTCCATTCGTGTAGTGCGGAATTCTCAGAGACAATTGCAGCCGCCGATTTGAAAGCTGGATCCGCTGCGTCGGCTCGGTTTCGAGCCCAACTGAACCAATCGCGAGTCTCCGCCGACAATTCGTGCTCTCCCAGCGTTCTCTTCGCGCGTTCCTCAAGTTCATCGAGAAAGATGCGGACGATACTAGCCTGGCGCGACAACGTCGCCAGTTCGCAGAGGTGGCGCCATCTTGCGGCGTCAATGCGCCGTAGCCGTTCCTGCTCCATACGCTGTCTCTCCAACTCCTGCCGCTGCCGCTCCTCCTCAGCCCGGACGCGCTCCCACTCCTTCCGGATCGCGGCGGCTTTAATCAAACCCGCAACTAGGTCGCCGAGCTGCTCTTCCAGCTTCTTCCGTTTGCCGTCGCGCCAGCGTTTCCTGATTGGCTCAGAAATATAGGTCGTGATTTCGAAACAGAGCTCGCCGGTTGCCTCAAGGTCGGTCCTGGTGGCGATGGCCGGATTCCACGAGCGACGTCTCTCCTCATCGCTCAGTTGAATTTGGACCTGCTTGTAGTGCTCTGAAACTTTGTAGTCGAGTCTCTGCGCTCCGATTTCGAAATAGACCTCGTCTCCAGTTTCCTTGACCGCGTGTCCGAGCTTTTCAATCTCACTGAAGATCGCGCTGAGAATCCTGAGCTTGCGGCGTTCAGTCACGTCGAGGGGAGGCTCACTCCTCCGACCAGACAGCTGGTCGACTTTCCGGCGCTCCCGTTTCTGCTCGAGCCAGCGTTTGACAATTGGGTGCGGGTTACGGAGCGTTTCGGGAACCTGGATTTGATCGCGATTCTCGAGGACGGCGGTGACCTCTGCTCGAATCTGCTCCGGCAAGGCAGCCTCCGGGCCCTCTGGTGAAGGCTGAATCAAGATTTCTGAAGGGACGTCAGATTTTATGGTCGGAAGTGGAGACCTGGTCACGCGCTTGCCCGCCGCCAGTTTCGCCCAGTAGCCGCGGGGAGAAACGGGAATCTCAAAGCGACTGCAGATCTTGCCCAGGCCGCGTCCGCTGATTCCGAATTCCGCAGCGAGAGAGATCGCGGGTCGAGACCACATCTTCTCGTACAGTTCTTGCCGGGTTAACCGAACTATTTGCCGCTGCATAGAACGTCCTCCCTGAGACAACACAATGGCTTGCGCAAATTGCTTTCGGAGATAGATCTTAGGTGGTATTTGCGGTGATTGCCCTGGATGTGGTTGTCGCCAGCGCGATTGTGGTCGAGACGGGTTCCCGGGTTGCGGTGGCGCGGGCGCGGCAGTCGAAGCTGGTCGACGATGTGCTCGCGATGCGGCCGCGGCTGACCAACGCCGTGGTGGTCAGCGATATTTCTCTACAATGGCTCGAGCTTATTGCGGGCGGAGAAGGAACCGAATTCGTCGGCCTCAACAATCTGTTTGGTGCACAATCTGTAAACGAAAAACATCTGCACTGGCTTTACGACAAGAAGTCCAAAGGATGGTCTGGACCGATACCGCCGATACTTCTTCCCAATGGCAAACTTGACCTGGCCGAAGCGCGCAAGCTGGCAGAGGAGGATAAGAAGGGACGCCCGGTGTACCTGCTCCTATTGGAGCCAGCGAGCTACGAATGGTTCAATGAGCTTAAGCGGGAGTTCGCCGAGATCGATCGGCAGTTCTCCCACGAAAAGATCGCGTACGATCCCGAAATGGGGCTTTTCCGTTTGAAGCCGCACTAGCCCGCCCGCAACCGAAGCAGTCATTAGAAATTGTCGCCGTTCACGCGTTGCGGCCAGGCTTGGTCTGCGTCTGATTGGCGCTAGCGTTTGCGTCGAATGAAATGGTGGCAACATTCAAAATGCGCCACCATCACTTTTCGCGAACCACTTTCACACGCCTGGCGAAATGATCGCGATTAGCTTCGCCGGCGCCAATCGCAGCGTTTCAGGCTTACCCCGCAAGATAGCGTTCGGCGGCTTCGGTCATCATCGCCGCCACGAAGGGCATCAGGATGCGGACCGACTCGATCTCCGGACGTCCAACCGGCCAACCGAGATAGCTCAGGCCGCGCGCCAACATCAGGTCGGGAAAGAATTCGAGCTCGTTGTCGGGAAACGGACGAATGCCGCGATAGCCTTCCAGGTAGCCGTCGCGGCCCGCTTCCAGTCCACCACTGATCTGCAGCGGTAACAGCGACGTGACCATCTCGAAGCTCGCCCACGACCAGCCGCAGTCGTCGAAGTCGATGACGCGTACGTTGGAACCCTCGACCAGGAGATTGTCGGGAACCAGATCGCCGTGGATGAGAACGTCGGCGCCCGCAAGCCCCTCCAGTCGCCGCCGCACGCGATCCTGCGCCGACAGCAGGGTGGAGCGCTGTTCGGCCGTCAGTGAGTCGAGCTCCCAGAAACGGCCGAAGGTCGGGTTTTCGCCGACCAGTGTTTCGACGTTCCAGAACGGACGTGTGAAACCCGCGGGCTTATCCCAGCGCGCGCCATGCTCGTGCATGCGCGCGGCGAGCGCTCCAACGCTACGATACAGCTCGCGCAGGGACTCCTCGGTGTTGGTCACGCCGCCTTCGAGTGTGCCGGGCGGCTGACCATCGACCCAACGCATCAAATCGCACTGCCGCGGCTCGGGAACGCTCGCGAACCTGGCTACCGTCAGCACGTCGCCATGGCGCATACGCAGCACCTGCGGCGTGTGAATACCAGCCGCGTTGAGCGCTTCCATCCACGCGAACTCGCTACGGATCTGATCGTCGCTGCGGTAGCGTGGGCGGTGGACGCGCATCACCGCACGGCTGCCGTCCGCGACGTGCACGGCGAACACCGCATTCTCGCGATACTTGATGAGCTCGAGCCGCGGCGTATCGATGTCCCAAGCTTGGAGCGCCTGCGCCGCCAAGGCCTGCAAACCGGCGACCTGCTCGTCATTCGACAGCTGAGCGAATTCCATTTACGAATTCCCGCGCTCGATGTCGCTCAGTGCAGCGTCGAGGCGTTCGAGCAAGAGGTCGCAGTAGGCGTCGTCGGCCAACAGGCCAACTTTGAATTGTAAGACCGAAGGTGCGAAACCGGCGAACATAGCCCAGACGCCACGCCGATAGAGAGCGCGCGACAGCTGCATCCCACCCGCACTGCTGGCGGTTTCCAAACCGATCACCAAGCCCAGTTGGCGGACGGCCTTGAAAAACGGGTGGCGTTGCCGCAGTTGCTCCAGTCCGGCGGTCAAGCGTTGGGAGAGGCGGCGGACGCCGGCGAGAAGCTGCGGTTGGGAACACATATCGAGAACGCGTGAGGCGACCCTGCAGCCCAGCTCGGCGCCGCCAAAGGTCGAGACGTAGCCCCAGCCCTGCTCTGTGAGCCAGTGCCCGACGCGGCGGGTCATGACCACGGCCGACATCGGATACAAACCACCCGAGAGACCTTTGCCGGTAACCAGAATGTCGGGCTCGATATTCCAGGTTTCAACTCCCCACAGATGTCCGGTGCGGCCCAGACCGGTTTGCACTTCGTCGGCGATGTAGATTGTCCCGAAACGTTCGCACAGCGACTTCACCCCCGGAAGATAGTCGTCGCTGGGAACCGGAAAGCCGTAGGTTGCCGGCGTGGTTTCCATCAGCACCCCGGCGACGTCGCCGCCGCCGAGCGCCTGTTCCATTGCCCCGAGATCGTTGAAGGGCACTTTCAGGAACTCGTCGGAGTAGTCGGCGAGGAAAAAACGCGCCATGTCGTCTTGTCCGGCGGCGGCACTGAGCCCGGTACGGCCATGAAAGGCGGCCTCCAGCGCGACGATCTTGCGCCGCCCGGTGGCGCGCCGCGCAACCCGGATGGCCAGGTCGTTGGCTTCGCTCCCCGAAGGAACAAACACCGAGTAGTGCAGATCGCCCGGCGTGAGCGCCGCCAGCTTCTCCGCCAACTCGCCTCGCGCTTGCGATGGGAAGTGATGATTGCCGACGTCGAGCTCGTCGAGAGCTTTGCGCAGCACCTCGACCAGCGTGGGGTTCCGATGCCCGAGATTGTACGTGCCGCCGTTGAGATGGGCATCGAGCAACTCGTGGCCGTCGACGTCCCAGAGGCGGTAACCCTCGCGCCGCCCGATCACCAGCGGCACACCAAGACTCTCCCAGGCCGCCACTCGCGCCGGCATTAGATACTCGCGTGACAGTTCGATGGTGCGACGCTTGCGATCAGAGATGGATTGGGGATCTATGCTCATCTGCCCACTTTTAACCGGAATTTCCATGTTCTCAGACACCTATCGCTTTCCCCTGCCTATCTCGTCACCGAAACCTGCTCCGCTCTACGGTCCGGCTGTCCCCGCTGGCGGCGGCATCATCGCGATCCTTTGCAGGATGCTGCCAAAGAGCCGCCGAGTCAAATTCCCTTCGGCCAACAGCAGTTCCGTTTGGCAGTTCACTTGGAAAACGGAAATCCGGGCTTACAAGAGAAAGGTTAATCCGCGGCGATTGTGTCCGCCTAGGCGGCCTTCGCCGCCTTCGTGGCCGCCGCCTTCGCGGCCTTCGCCGCGATCGAATCAAAATGGCGGTTGAGCTGTGTCGGGAAAAGACCCTGCAGGCGGAAAAGCCAGGTCAGTTCCCAGCCCGGCGCGATGACGAAGCGTCCGGCGTCGACCCCATCCAGAGTGGCCTTGGCAACGCTCTCGGCGCTCCAAACTTTGGCCTCGGCGGCGATCGCCTCGGTCTCGGGAGGCTTGGTCTTCGCTTCTTCCTTCAGCATCGGCGTGTCGGTATCGGGGGGATAGACGATTGAGACGCCGACGCCGCTGCGAACCAGCTCCGGGCGCAGCGATTCAGCAAGCCCCCGCAAGGCAAACTTGGTCGGACTGTACGTGGTATATCCGAAAACTCCGATGATCCCGGCTCCCGAGGAGATCAGCACGATGCGGCCGCGGCCGAGCTTGCGCATCCCCGGAACCACCGCCTGGATGGCGTAGAGCGTGCCGAAATAATTGACCTGCATGGAGGTCGCGAAGGCTTCGCTCGGCAATTCATCGAAATAGCCGGGTAGAGAAACCCCGGCTGAAGTGACCAGGAAATCGCACGGGCCGTTTTCCGCGACGGCCTTCGCAAAGGCGGCATCCACCGCCGCCTTGTCTGCCACGTCGACCGGAACAGTGAGAATCTTCTGTTCTGGTGAACGCCTGGCCGCCAGGACGGTATCTCGCGCCGAGGCCAGCAGGTCGGGACGCCGCGCCATGAGCGTGATGTTGGCGCCGCGCTCAGCCAGAAGAACGGCGATCGCCAAGCCGATTCCGCTGGAGCCGCCGGTGATGATGGCATGGTCGGCGATCTTGGCCAGCGGCTGTTGTTTCTTGGTCATGGCATCCTCGTGTTGTTTTTCGTTCGGTGCTTCCTGTCAGAACGCTTGTGCCTACTCAAAATCTAAAGCCAGACGTATTGATGAAGGAGCCCGCCGAGGATTGGAATCGCTGCGATACAGCCGATCTTCTGCGTCCCGCGAAAATCCGGAGCATCCTTATCTAGTGAGAGATGGGTCCGGACCTCATTGTAGTACGAAGCGTAAGCCTTCAGGACAACGCGCAAGTGCGCTTCGCCGAACACGATGAAGTGGTCGAGAGATTCGCGACGTATCGATCCGATCAGCCGCTCAACGTGGCCGTTCTGCCATGGCGAGCGTGGTGCCGTAGGGCGATCGCGGATCCCCATTGCACTAATGCGGCGGGTGTACGCCGAACCGGATGCCGCGTCGCGGTCGCGAACCAAGTGACGCGGAGCTTCGTCCCAGGGAAAGGCGTCAGTCACCTGGCCTGCAATCCATTCGGCAGTCGGATTGCTCGTAACACTGATGCTCGCCAGGCACCTTCGGGCGTGCCGAAGAATCACCAGGCCATAGAGCAGGTTGAACGAGATCGTTCGCACGACGAACAGATCGATGGACGCAATCCCAGCGCCGTGATTGCGGAGGAATGTCTTCCAACCATGCGAGGGTCGCTGTCCCTTCTCAAAACTTAATCCGCAGGAATTCATTGGTGGTTTCGAACGCATGGCGATAGCCTGCCTTCATTGGCGATGCCGACAAGCGGAGCGGTCCCGGTCGCCCGAAGCGAACCCCGAACCCGCACTGAGCTGCTGTTGGAATCGATCGCGCTGGGCCATCAAATTGTAATGCTGGAGCGCAGCCGAACTCGTCGTCCCTGCTTCCGTCGCTTTGACCGCCTGTTTTGGATTTTGCTGTCGCGCTGGTGGTCGGATTGGCGCGAAAGCCTAATAATCGTCCAGCCGGAGACCGTCTTGCGCTGGCGCCGTAATGGCTGGTCCGCAATGTGGAAATATCGGTCACGTGGTCGCTGGCGAGGAGGGCGTCCAAAGGTTTCGTCATAGAAGGCAGGCTATCGCCACGCGTTCGAAACCACCAATGAATTCGTGCGGATCAGGTTTTGAGGATGGACAGGGGCGCCATCGCGACAATTCGGATCCTCGGCGGTCTCCATCATCAATACGTCAGACTTTAGTTTTGACGAGGCGCAACGGGCTAACACTCGTCATGTAGGCAGCGGCATCCGGAGGGCGTGCGCGGGGCTATCGGCAAGCGGCGCGGGAAGGTGGATGATCAGATCGTCGCCGCTGTTGCGCCATTGCAGGCGCTGGTCGATACCGAGCAAGCGTACGTCGGCGCCAGCGGCCACGTGCAGGTTTCGAATGCAAACCTCGGCGTCGCGCGGGGTGTCAAGCAGTATCGCGTACAGCGCGTCTCCCTTGTGGGTGAAGCGGACCTGGTGTGCCTACTCAAAACACCAAATGCGTGCGATAGTCGAGTCTTGGAGAAGCTGGAGGGTATTTTCAGTTGGTCGGCCGGCGGGATCAGACGACTCAACCGCGACACCCTTGAATGCAAACCGTCTGGAACGTGCTGACTATCCGCTGTACTCGCAAACTGCTGAAACTCCTGGAAGCAGAAGCGAACGTTGATCCGCCTTCACCGACCAATCGCCTCGGCAACTGGTATGCCAAGCCGGTTTTCGTGAGGCACGTGCCGCTCATCATTTGCATTAGCGAACGGTCGCTGCTCCCGGTGATTGTTGAAGCCAGAGGCGCGTCTTCCTTCAGTCCGCGTTTTCGAGATGCCGCTCGGTCGGTGCTGCAAGGCATCGGAGCAGGGCCGGATATGGTGGGTCGGGAAGTGCGAGAGATGGAGTCGTTTGCGATCGGCGTGACCGCGAACCGCCGCGTGCTGGGCTCGCTGAACGACCTAGCTTCGCTAGCTCGCTTCGAAATTGAGGACAATCCGTCGATTGATCTGGTGACTCTGGCGGTCAAGCTAGCGGAGACGCCGTGCTCGCCGCTCAAATACGAGTCCCCGAGGACAGTCTCTTTGGCTCTCCTGCGGCATGCCACTTCGTGATCGGACCGGACCGCGGCCGTGGACTCGATCAGCTGCGAATCAGGCTGCCAGCCGTTCGTAACGATGGTGAAGGCCGCCCACCTCCTCGATGGCGATCACCTTGGCCCGATTCTCCGATTGGACGGGGCGAGGGTCGGGACAGTCCTTCTGCAAGGAAAGATGGGTCCGCGACCGATGGTAGTAGTCTCGATACGAGGTCAGTACCCACCTCAAGTGACGTTCGTTGAAGATGACGATGTGGTCGAGGCACTCGCGCCGTATCGATCCGATGACACGCTCGACGTACGGGTTCTGCCAGGGTGAGCGTGGCGCCGTAACGACCTCCGTTATGCCCATCGCTTCGACCCGGCAGCGGAAGTCCGAGCCATACGATGCGTCACGGTCGCGCAGCAGATACCGGGGCGCGGTGTCCCACGGAAATGCCTCTGTGATTTGGCGGGAGAGCCAACCTGCGGTGGGGTGCTGCGTGACGTTCAGATGCAGGATCTTCCGTCGAGCATGGCCGAGGATCACGCTCACGTACAGCAGACGAAACGCAGCTGTGACGACCACAAACATATCGATGGCGGCGATGCCGTCGATCTGATTGCTCAGGAAGGTCCGCCAGGTTGGTGAGGGCGGACCATGCCGCCGGACCATATGTCTCCCGACGGTTGCCTGGCTGACCTCGATGCCGAGGTTTAGCATTTCGCCGTGAACCCGAGGCGCACCCCACAGCGGGTTGGCAACGCTCATCTGTCGGATCAAGTCACGAATCTCGCGATTCACGCCCGGCCGTCCGGGGCGTTGCGATCGTGACCTCCAGCGCCAATATATGCGGAAGCCCTGCCGGTGCCAGTGGAGCACGGTTGCCGGTTTGACCAGCACCATCACCTTCAGGCAGCGCGGCCAAGCTCGGTAGAGCCAAGCCCACAGTAGGCGGTCGCCTTGACGAAGCCACGG
>Ga0097691_1002863_pt1 | contig 11061 bp, 15 predicted proteins | sample NGESurdeep072012_8_FD_72858 | JGI IMG/M metagenome (GOLD analysis project Ga0097691, IMG submission 72858) | Arctic peat soil microbial communities from Barrow, Alaska - NGEE Surface sample 210-1 deep-072012 | ecosystem: Environmental > Terrestrial > Soil > Wetlands > Peat ...
AAGCAATCGCCAATCCGACCATTGCCGACGCGATCCTCGATCGGCTCGTGCACAACGCGCACCGGCTGACACTCAAGGGAGAGAGCATGCGCAAAATGGCCGCTAACCGTGACGGACTTGACGGCAAGCAGGACGCATGACCCCATGAAGCCGTCGACGGGAGCCGCTGTCCGCCTTCACCGGAATGCTGTCCGCGATCGACCGGAATCACTGTCCGCCTTCAAGTGGAATGCCTGTCCGCCATCACCGGAATACCCATCTTGGGCGAGGCACATCTGCGCCGCATCCTGCGAACCTATGCTCGCTATTACAATGAGATCAGAACGCATCGGTCATTGGACAAGGATGCGCCACTCTCGCGCCCAGTTCAGCGGACTGGGATCATTAGTTAACGCCCAATCCTTGGCGGGCTTCATCACCATTACGTGCGGGTTTGAGTTTTCGGTACACACAGGAGCAGTTCCACAGCCGCAAGCTCGTCCTGGAACGCCGCCGCGGCGGCGCCAAGCTGGTCAGCGACATCACGCTGCTGCGCCGGCCGGGAAAGCCGAGGTTGATCCGGCGCTGGCTCAAGCGGAAACTAAAAACGGCAGCGTAGCTCCGGAGGTCTGGTTCTGGCTGACGGCAGTTGTTGGCAGAGCGTCCCGAAGGCGCGGGCGATCTTGGTCAGCCGAGTCCTCGGGTCAAGCAAGTACCTGCTTGCGCCCGCGGACTCGCACAACATACCAAAGGCTCGCCAGGCCGACGAAACATATCAGCCAAATGACACGTGCTAAGTAGCGGTCGTATGGGCCCGACAGCGCGCCGGTAACAATCGCGTTCCAAACAATCCCCGCCGCAACGAACACCTGCAGGGCAACGAGCCTTGCGGGTAGCACGTCTCGCCGCGCGATGAAGGACCACAGGCAAAAGCCTACGCCAAAGATAAGCCCGATAATATGAAGCAGTCGAAATTCTGCGATCGGTAACTGGCCTTGTCCCTGCTTCGATTGCACGATGGATGTCTCGACCGCAGGGCTGAAGACCTCACCGAGACGCGGCGCAACCAATCTCGCGTATTCCCGGGTTAGCCCGTCACCCGCCTCAAATCGCAGAAGCTGGCGGCCGGCGTCTCCCATGGCTCCTCGCAGAATTTCCAGCGGATAAGTCTTCAGCGTGCCCCATACGATGCGACGCGCCTCCGGTTCCAGCTGATCGAAACTGCCGACTTTCTTGAAAGGGCTACCCTCTCCCCATTTGAGGTCGTCATGGGTGAGCCCTTTCATGTCGGCGAGATACGCACATAGATCGTATTTCACCGTTGGGCACGACTGCGCGAGATAGGATAAGGCTGGCCCTTCATCAACCCATTTCGCCAGGAGAAAGACGCTGCTGTTCTTTGCAAGGGTTAGCACGTGCGAGTGAAACCAATTCACCGCTAGCATCGAGCCGACCGCGACGAAGAAGGCCACGACCAAGACCGCCGGTCGACGAACGGCGATTTGAGCTGGCACAAACATCGGCTGCAGCACGAGGGCCAGCATAATCAGTCCGAATGCGATCGGAATGTGGCTTAAATGAACAGCAATTCCAACGGTGGTCAGAACAGCGAGGTACCAACGCTCTCCGCGCTTGAGTTGGTCACTGCAAAACACCTGAAGGAATATGCCAAGAAGAACAACCGGCGCAAACACATCCGGCAAGATCTCCCCAGTAACCCAGGGCAAGCTTGAAAACAAGCACAGGCAAGCAATAATTAGCAAGGTGTGCGATTTTTCGATGATCCCACCTGAGACGCAGCGGACAACAAGATACAGCAGATGCCCCAACATGGCTCCTTGGCCGAACACGACTGGCCAGAGAGTGATGCCTTGATGCAGGGGCAGAATGAGGATGCCGTAGTAAACGCTGACAAACCCTGGAATCTCGTGTCGTAGAGCTGCGGTAGCGTACGCGATGGTGTCTGAGAAGACTAACGGTGCGTGGTTGAACAGCGCGACCCATGACAGCATGACGGAAGCGGCAACAACAAGCGCGACGGTAGATGCAATGTCCGTGCGCGCGACGCTACGGCTCGCTTGTGGTTCCGTTCCGAGCGCTGTTGTACCGCATTGGGAACTTGTTGCGAGTTTAAGCATCGAACGAGCCGCTCGGCTCAGCTGGTCGGCTAACCTGGCAGCGGGACCGGTTCGCAGTGTCACTCTAGCAGCCTTGATTAAGTAGTCGCCCGCGACAGTGCGACGTGATGGTCTCTAGCCGGACATTGTAGTCCACCGGCTCGCCGTCCCGTTGATAAAGATGCCGGAGCCATGCGTTTTGCGGGTCCGTGACGCTGCCTGCCGGTATATGGAACTTGACCCGCGCCTCAAAGTTATATGGCAGAACTCGCGGCGGAAGTACGCGTTTGAACAAACTCTAGCTCCCTCATCTCTCTGGGACAATGCTGATGCGAGCGGAAAGCGCATGTCCCGCCCGCGTCCCGCAAAGCACCAGCCGCATGATGCTCTCGCCGCAAGCGTTGTAGTCGGCAGATATTATGACCGGCGGTGACCGTTCGGAGACAGATTAGTTCGGCCAAATGCTGGATTGAACTCGGAGCAATGATGACCGATCTAGAGTGTACCGCCTGTAATTAAGTTACACATGACGTGTTTCGCTTCAAAGCGAACGGATGTGAAATTTGGCAGTGCGAACGTTGCGGCCTGGGACGGGCGGAAACCTCTGGGTTCGATCCAAACACTTATTATACGGCAGGACTATTTTTCCGGTCGGTGCGGCGATGGCTATTCGGACTATCGCGGTGCCGAGCCGGTACTGCGCCGGGAATTTGCGCGTAGCGTCGATTTCATCCGCCGCTTTTTCCCCTCAGGGCGGGGAACCTAAACCCTTCGCCTAAAGTTGATCGGATAGCGGATACCCATAGAGAAGCCCGATGACTGATCTTACGCACAGCGATCATCATTCACATGACATAGATTTTTACGAGGCGATGTGGGAGGTGCTATGGAGGGCTTTTCCGCTGTTCGCGGTAGTGGCTTTCGTGTTCTGGCTGATTATCTCGTAATCCACAATGACAAAGGCGAACCCCGGCCTCGCCGGGGTTTTTCCTTTTCGGGCTACCTTAGTTGGCCGTCGGGTAGTGGGATGTTCAAGCAATCTCCAGGCGTACCAGTGTTCTCGAAGAGATCGACGGCGGCACGTTACTGACTCGTAGCTTTGTTTTCCTTTGGTTTTTGGTCTTGAGTCCAGTCGGTGATAGCGCAGCCGATTTTCAAGAAACCACCGCGTCCGGAGGATTGACCGTCCGCCGGCGATTGCGGCGCTGCCGCTCAGTTGGCATGCTGGCGCCAGCGCAATCGGCATTTGCTTCGCAACTGCGCCTTCGGTAGGAAGGACCGTTGTTCGATGTCCCATTCCTGCTGACGTGCGTGATGGTTTCGGCGCAAGCAAGCCCAACGCAACTTCTTTGCCCCGCTTGCAGACAGGCGACGGCGCAGCGCTTCCTCTATTCCAAGAATGGCTGCGACATTCTGCAGTGCGCCGAGTGCGGCCTCGGCCGAGCGCAGGCGAGCGTTTTTGATCCCGGCGCCTACTATACCGGCGACTATTTCTCCGGGGGGCATGCGGATGGCTACGCGGACTATCGCGGCGCCGAGCCGGTGCTGCGGCGAGAATTCGCCAATACCGTCGATTTTATCCGAAAATACCGCGCCAGCGGGCGCCTCCTTGATGTTGGCTGCGCCTATGGCTTCTTCCTACAGGAAGCGCGGCCCTACTTCGACGTGGCCGGCATCGAGATCGCGGAGGAAGCCGCGACCTTTTGTCGGAAACAGAGTCTGCGCGTGCTCACGGGCATGGCCGACGAGTACAATCTCGCGCAACTCGGAATGATGGATGTCATCACGCTGCTCGATGTCCTCGAGCATCTGCCAAGCCCGCATGAGACGCTCGCGCTCTGCACGCGCTACCTCAGCCCGGGCGGTGTCATCTTGATCACTACCGGCGATTTCGCTTCGCACTCTGCAAGGGTTGCCGGTGCTCGCTGGCGGCTGATGACCCCGCCGCAGCATCTCTGGTACTTCACCCTCGAGAGCGTTGAGCGGATGTCGCATGCGCTCGGACTTCGGGTGGAATGGTACGATCATCCCTGGAAGATAGTACCGATCTCCCTTGTCGCCTTCCAGATCAGGCGTATGCTGGGCATGCGCACCGCCGGCACCTCGACCACGAGCGGCGTGGGGCTTCCAGTCAACTTATTCGATGCAATGCGCATTGTGTTGCGCAAGAGCGCGTGACCATCTTTTTGTCAATCTGGAAGCCCGCGACGCGGTATGTTGGAATGACCGAAAGGCAAGCGGCACGATGAACGCTCATTTATCTTTCGCCCAGATTGCAGTTCTGATCGCCTACGCGGGGGGCATGGCTGGCGGGCAAGTTCTGTTCAAAATGGCGGCGCTTAGAGGCGTGGCCGACGGTCCCGTGGTCGAGCGGCTTTTCTCGATGATGCTGAATGGGTTTTTCGCGGCGGCTGTGCTGCTTTATGCCGCACTGACGGTGCTATGGGTTTGGATATTAAACTTCACGCCGTTATCCCGGGCCTATGTTTTCGTTGCGCTAGCCTTCGCCGTAACACCATTGCTTGGTGCATTCGTCTTCGCGGAACCAATCTCGGTGCGGTTCGTTATAGGTATTGGTCTTATTTTTTGCGGACTCCTGTTTGTCGCTGGATGAACCATGCAGCCCGACCCGGGCAAGTGTATCTGGGTTGTAATCGCCGCCTACAATGAGGCCGGCGTGATCGCGCGCGTCGTCGCCGAAGTGAGGCGGCGTGGATATACGGTCCTGCTCATCGACGATGGTTCCGCCGATGCCACCGCAGCGACCGCAGAAATGGTTGGTGCCGTCGTGATCCGTCATCCGGTCAACCTCGGACAGGGCGCGGCTCTGCAAACCGGCATCGAGTTCGCTTTACACGAAGGCGCCGACGTTATTGTGACCTTCGACGCCGATGGACAGCATCGCGTCGCCGACATCGATGGTTTGATCGGCGCGCTGGCGGAGCATGACGCGGATTTCGCGCTTGGCAGCCGCTTTCTCGGCGGCGCCGTCAATCTACCGCCGGCGCGGCGGCTCCTACTCAAGGCAGCGACCTGGTTCACGCGCATCACCAGCGGTCTCTCCCTGACCGACACCCACAATGGCTTCCGGGCGATGACGCGGCGGGGGGCGCGCGGGATCCGGCTGCGGCAGAACCGAATGGCGCACGCCTCGGAATTTCTCAACCAGGTCTCCGCCAGCAGGCTCAAATACATCGAGGTGCCCGTGACGATCGAATACAGCGCGTATTCGCTCGCAAAGGGCCAGAAGCTTGGTAACTCGCTGTCGATCCTTATCGACCTCTCCGCCGAGAGTTTGCATCGATGATCGCCCAGCTCATCCTCACGATCTTGCTCACCAGCATTCTTCTCTACTCATGGATCGAATACCGACGCGCGCCCGTGATCGGGGTCCTGTCCATGCTCGCGGCGTTCACTGGGCTCTATTTCGTTTGGGTTCCCGACCATGCGTCATGGCTGGCCGCTTTGGTCGGCATCGGACGTGGCGTCGACCTCATGCTCTATCTCTGGGTTGTGATCAGCCTGATTGTCCTCCTAAACCTGCATCTCAAGCTGCGGGCTCAGATGGAGGTTATCACGGTCCTGGCGCGAGAGCTCGCGATCGCCAACGCGCGTTCCGCAGCGTCGCCGAAATGATCCAGGCCGCGCCGACTGAAAACGGACCGATCAGGATCAGGTTATAGCGGGTGGATTGGTTCGCTACGGCCGCGTGCAAACCAAGCATCACGATTGCAGGCGCCGCGTACAGCAGCAATAGCGGCTGCGACTGCCGGGCAGCACGCACACACGCCCATCCAAACAGCGGGACCAGGAGAAGACTCCACAACCACCCGACCCACATGCCGCACCAGCCCAGGGGAATGCTGACCAGGAGGTGCCGCCACCAGTTGGCGCGCATTTCGTCGAGCACGATGTCGGCAATGCGCGGATCAAGACGGCCATACTCCTTCACCAGCGTGTCGCGGCGTCCGCGTCCGACGTGAAAGAAACTGTCGCGCGTGTGGTAGACCACCTGGACGCTTCTATTTACGTATCCGCTTATGGCCGCCATCCAGGAGATCAGCGGTCGCATCGGACGAATTACCGGGCAGGGGATCGCGGCAAATCTACGCCAACATTATCCGAATTGGCTGCTGCAGAGCATTGTCGCGCTGGTTTTGATCGCAAACACCATCAATATTGGAGCAGATCTCGGGGCCATGGGGGAACGCAGCCACTCTGCTTATTGGCGGTCCACGGATTATGTACATCGGTTTATTTGCCGTTCTATGTGCCCTCCTTCAAGTTTTCATCGTCTATTCGAAGTACGTCTCGGTGTTAAAGTGGCTCACGCTTGCTCTGTTCGCCTATTTTGGAACGGTGCTCGTCGTCAACGTTCCATGGGCTGAAGCTGCGCGCGGCTTCTTCATCCCGACGTTCGACAATCGACTTGAATTTTGGACGACGGTCGTCGCGATCTTTGGAACAACCATTAGTCCCTATCTCTTCTTCTGGCAGGCCTCAGAGGAGGTGGAAGAGATCGGCGCGGTCAAAGCTCGAAAGCCCCTGACAAAATCACCTGAACAAGGTCCAGACGCGATCCGGCGAATCCGGCTCGATACTTACGTCGGAATGGCATTTTCCAACCTCGTATCGTTGGCAATCATGTTCACCACCGCCGCAACGCTCCACGCGGCAGGCAAAACCGATATTGAGACCTCAAGCCAGGCCGCAGAGGCCTTGAAACCTATCGCTGGCGATTTTGCTTTCGCAATATTTGCATTGGGAATTGTGGGAACAGGACTGCTGGCGATCCCAGTACTTGCCGGGTCCGCCGCTTACGCCCTGGCGGAAGCACGTCGGTGGAAGATTGGTCTTGCGCGTAAACCACAAGAGGCTAAGGCGTTTTATGCAACGATCGTTGTCGCGACGCTTGTTGGAACTGGAATTAGCTTTTCGTCAATTGCGCCGATCAAGGCGCTATTCTGGAGTGCAGTCATCAATGGTGTCGTAGCCGCTCCGGTGATGACAGTCATGATGCTGATGACTGCGAACAAAAGCATTATGGGCCGCTTTGAGATACATGGGTATTTGAAATACGTAGGCTGGATTGCAACCGCGGTGATGGCTGCCGCTTCTGCAGTAATGTTCATCTCAGCTTTTATTGGCGGGTCGACCTGATTTAGGGATTGGCTTTATCGTTGTTAAGAGCACACGTGCAGTTCGTCTCATCACTCATTCGCACAATGACCGGTTACATTATATCGATATCGGTGCCCGCCCGCCAAGGCCGGATTTCCGCATTTGATGCTATGGACTGCTCCTCCACCGGAGCCCGGCCACAAGATCTATCCATATCTATTGCGTGGTGAGGCGGTCACGCCGCCGAACCAGGTCTGGGCGATGGATATCATGTACATCCCCATGGCACGCGGTTTCGTCTATCTGGTTGTGGCGCTCGACTGGTTCAGTCGCCGGATTCTGTCGTGACGCGTGTCCATCACGACGGAGGCGACATTCTGCGTTGAGACGTTGGAGGAAGCTTTGGCGAAGCACGGTACCCGTCTGCCACGCTGGAACTATGCTCGTACGTACCGCGTTGACTCGCGCATGGCGCTAACCCGACGAAAAGCCAAACGAGCCGCTAAGCGCTACTGGCCGCTCGGCGCTGCGGCAGTAGGTTTACTGGCGCTTGTGCTCGCCTGGATGCTCGTCCCGGCGGCAGAGTGGATCGACAGCCTCGGCCAGAAGGTTGCTGAGCTTGGATGGGCCGGGCCCATCATATACTTTGTACTCTACGTTATTGGCACGATTTTCCTCGCGCCTTCGCCGATAATGAGCATCGCGGCCGGAGTGGCTTTCGGCTGGTGGGGATTGCCGCTCGCGGTTGCCGCCGCCACGGCGGGGGCGACGGCTTCGTTCTGTTTGAGCAGATTTTGCTTCGGCGATACGCTCGAAGACTGGCTGACGGAACGCCCGACATTTAATGCTGCAAAGAAGGCGGTCGACGAAGAGGGCTGGAGGATACAGCTGTTACTTCGGCTCAGTCCCGTGGTGCCATTCGGACTACTGAACTATCTGCTTGGCCTAACAAATACGTCGTTCGTCACGTATGTCACCTGCACCGTCATTGGAATTTTGCCTGGAAGCATCATCGACATTTACATTGGCGTCATAGGAAAGAGCGCCGGCAACACGGCACAATTCGCGTATCTGCTCGCCGGTCTGATTGCGACGGCTGCGCTCGTCGTATTGATCCCGGTTAAGGCTCGTGGCTATCTCCGGGAAGCTGGCATCAAAGTGTGATTACGCCCTGCCCTCGACCGACGATGGAGTGGACGCATTCTTGAAATCTGCTTTGCGCTACCGGCTCGCGAGCGGTTTCCTAGCAAGCGCTCTCTCTGAAGTCCCAACAAGGAAAGTACACTATGGCAAAACGGGCGAAGATGCGGCGCGACGCCGTCTCTCCTTTTCGAGACAAGCTGTGGGACCTCTTTAAAGAACAGGCATTTGGCATGGACGGCGCCGATGTTGTCCTGGCGTTAAAGCAGGCCGGCGAAGAGATATGGGCAGTCGGTATTGACGACACCTATAGCAGTATGAAGCATCAGGACGATGAGCCGCTCGGCAACGCCTTCGACATTACTTGGCTAACGGTCGTGTGCATCAAGCTGAAGGAAATTAAGGCCGGTAAAAAACCGCGGGTGCGCGCTAAGGGCCGCAGAAACAAGGCCCGTCGCTAGCTTTTCCACGCTCGCCGGCGGCATCATCATATGCGGACGGTCGGGGGTCTTTTTCCTCAATGAATAACCCTTCAGAAAATTCCTTGGAACAAGGTTGTTCCATTTGCATTGTTAAGTGTATTCACAGGAGGCTTCGAATGAAAACGATCATCACTATTGTTTCAGCTGCGTTTTTGGTTTCGGCTCTCGGCTTTTCCGCAGATGCTGCTACTAAGAGGACTACCGAGATGGCCCAACAGCAGAAATCGTGCAAGGCACAGGCGGCTAAGAAATATCCTGCCGTGCATTTCCTCAAGCGTCGCGCCTACGTTAAGCGCTGCCTGGGCGATAAGGCATAAGGACCCGTAATGACTTAATGAGGCCCCGCTCCAGCGGGGTCTTTTTTTATATAGTCGTCCGTGAAGAACGTCCTTTTCAGCTGAATCTGAACTGAGATGTGCCAACGATTGCGATCAAGATTCGGAACAGCAAAAGCCTCAGCCACCTGAGTAGGAGGCGGAAGTTGTATCCGACGGCGGCGAGCACGGCGTTGATGGTATCGCCGCTTGAATGGGCGAGATAATTGCGGCCCATGCGGTGATCCTCCTTGAGGTGCCCGATGACGGGCCGCGCCAGCCTCGCCTTGGCAGAATGGCTTTGCCGAACGGCTGATCGGATCGATCCGGCGCGAGTGCGTGGACCATTTCGTCGTCTTGGGCGAGGCACATCAGCGTCGGATCCTGCAAGCCTACGTTCGTTATTACAATAACATCAGAACACAGCGGTCATTGAATAAAGATGCGCCAGTCTCTCGCCCGGTTCAGCGGACCGGAATCATCAGTTCGTACGCAATTCTTGGTGGACTACATCACCATTATGTGCGGGTTTAGGTTTTCGGTACACACAGCGCCGTGACGTTCGCCCACCGTCTCCTGCTAAAATTCGCACCTTGGCGAGAGCGTCCACGTTAGCGCTCCAGTATTGCGTTCTGAACTTGCCCTGCCCATTCAGCAGCAAGCTAAGCGGTATCGGGTGGTGTCCTAATCCGAGGCTTCTGTTCTAAGTTGAAGTGAACAGTGTCCTAATTTGGCGACGGAACAATTTCGCGTCTGATCCATTATAAGGGTCATGGCAGACATTTTAAGGTGCCGGGGCTGACGCCGCGGGCACAACGGTTCCCAGAGCAAGAGGGCCGCATGGCAAAAAACGAAGACTTTGAGACGTCGACCGGTAAGGGCGGCGAGACCCACCAGCATGTCCCGAAAAAGGGACCGCACTCGAAACCAGACGCGCACCTGACGACCAATCAAGGCATTCGCGTCTCCGATAACCAGAATTCGCTGCGCGCGGGCGCGCGCGGCCCGACCCTGCTCGAAGATTTTGTCCTGCGGGAAAAAATATTCCACTTTGACCACGAGCGAATTCCGGAACGTATCGTGCACGCGCGCGGTTCTGCCGCGCACGGTTATTTTGAGAATTTCAAATCGCTGGCCGATATCACAAAGGCCGACCTGTTCCAGCGCGCGGGCGAAAAGACGCCGTTGTTCACCCGCATTTCGACGGTAGCGGGCGGCGCCGGATCGGTGGACACGCCGCGCGACGTACGCGGCTTCGCCGTGAAATTCTATACAAAGGAGGGAAACTGGGACCTCGTTGGCAACAACATCCCAGTGTTCTTCATTCAGGACGCCATCAAATTTCCCGATCTCATCCATGCGGTCAAAATGGAATCAGATCGCGCCTTCCCGCAGGCCGGAAGCGCGCACGATACGTTCTGGGACTGGGCGTCGCTGATGCCGGAATCGACCCACATGTTGATGTGGGCGATGTCGGACCGCGCCATTCCGCGCAGCCTGCGCATGATCGAGGGTTTCGGCATTCACACCTTCCAGATGGTCAATGCCAAAGGCAAAGTCACCTTCGTGAAATTCCACTGGAAGCCCAAGCTCGGCTTGCAGTCGACGCTGTGGGACGAAGCTCTCAAGCTGCAGGCCGCCGACAACGATTTCCATCGGCGCGATCTTTGGGAATCGATCAATAGCGGCAACTTTCCGGAATGGGAGCTCGGCATCCAGGCGTTCGATCAAAAGTTCGCCGACAAGCTGCCCTACGACGTGCTGGATGCGACCAAGCTCATACCTGAGGAAGTGCTCCCGATCCGCATCGTCGGACGCATGGTGCTCGATCGCAACCCGGATAATTTCTTTGCGGAAACCGAACAGGTCGCCTACTGCCCGGCGAATATCGTGCCCGGTGTCGATTTC
>Ga0097691_1002864_pt1 | contig 11059 bp, 10 predicted proteins | sample NGESurdeep072012_8_FD_72858 | JGI IMG/M metagenome (GOLD analysis project Ga0097691, IMG submission 72858) | Arctic peat soil microbial communities from Barrow, Alaska - NGEE Surface sample 210-1 deep-072012 | ecosystem: Environmental > Terrestrial > Soil > Wetlands > Peat ...
TGGGCCAGTTCTACGAGCGTTCGGAGTCCCCCGGGTTCACTTCGGTCATCCTCGGGCAGACCTCACTGGGAGATGCCCTCCAGACAGTAGAAGGTCTAGGCAACTTGTTCTTCCTCGGGTCCGGGGAGGTCCCTCCCAATCCGACCGAACTGCTGGCTTCCGGGGCCGCACACGAGATCTTCTCCAAATTGCGCCAAGCTTACGACATCGTGCTCCTGGACAGCCCCCCGCTGCTGCCGGTGACCGACGCCGTCATCCTGGCTCGGGCGGCGGACGCCACCCTCCTGGTCATTGCCGCAGGGGAAACCAAGCGCAGTCAGGTAGTAGAAGCTGCAGAGATGCTGGCCCAGGTGGACGCCACACGGGTGGGTGTGATTCTCAACGAGGTGGAAGTGGGCGGTCGCTACGGCTATCGCGACAGCTACGACAGCTACGGCAGCTACGTACCGCCGACTCCGATACCCGTACCCGACATCAACGAGAACGTTAGCCGCCGGGCCAAACGGAGACGGAGAGCGGATAGTCGCCGCAATGGGAGCGAGTCATAGGGGCCGAGGGCATGGTGACGACCTTCCGAGGCGCCCCTGCCAACTGGCGAGACCGCGCTCCAGCGGTGGCTCGCCCGGTACCGCCTGGTCATTCTGCCTATTCTCGACGCCGGCATCTGGGCGGTGATGCTGGTGGTAGCGACCTTGTTGCGCTACCAACTGAATACGGACCGCTCGCTGACCGGCGGGCTTCTGGCCGCGGTGGTCATTGCCATCGCTGCCCAACTGGGTATCGGGTTTGCCACCGTCCTCTAACGCGCCCGCTGGCAGGTGGCCAGCTTTGAGGAGATGGCCGTGCTGGCCTTCACCATGGCCGCCACCACTGAGGTCGTTCTGGTGGCCAACCTGGCGCTGCAGCATCATGCGGTCCCGACCAGTTCCGTCATTGGGTCGGGGCTTTTGTCTTTATTGGCTCTCCTGCCGTATCAGTGGGCATGCGGTGGCCTGACGACCCGGTAGCGGCGGGCAGTAGCCACTCCGGTCGAGCAAACAGAGGGCGATGAGATTGTCGGTGGACTTGAAGCCGTAGGCCATGCGGGTGAGGATGGCGACAATGGCCGCACGGTGCCTCTGGATGCGGTGGTAGAGGTTGACGAAGGAGGGGATCCGACATCGGCGGGCCCAACTACACCCGGCGTCGAGCGCCCGGATGGCCAGCGCGGTGATCGCAATTCCCGAGAGGATGCCGCCGCCGACCGCGATCAGCACAAGCATGTACGAAGACACGAGCGAGCAGGTGTCGCGGTGGTTGGGGCGTGACGGGTTCGCCACGCTGGTGCAGCGCCAGGTACAGGGGTCAGGAGGGGCTTGCGGAGGTGCTTGCCACCGCTGGTGGCGGGGTCGTCTCTTCGCACACCTGGCGGAGCCCGGCCGCGACGACCGCGGCATTGCCGCTGACGAGCACGGAAGAGACCTCATCGATGGCGAGCGCCGGCACCGGGACCTGGGAGATGAGCGGGTGGCGGGGCCGCATGTCCACCTCGCCGGTCCCGAACAGGTCCTCGTGGAGCTTTTCCCCGGGTCGGAGCCCGGTGTAGACGATCTCCACCGGCCGGGGGGCCTGGGCGACCAGTTGGCGTGCCACGTCGGCGATCCGTACCGGTTCGCCCATGTCGAGGACGAGCACTTCGCCGTTGTCGCCGATGGCCCCGGCCTGGATCACCAGCTGCACCGCCTCCTCGACGGTCATGAAGTACCGGGTCACCTCGGGATCGGTGACGGTGACCGGGCCACCGGCCTCGACCTGCTGGCGGAATGTGCTCAGCACCGATCCCCGGCTGCCCAATATGTTGCCGAACCGCACGCTCAGGTACGTGCCCTCGCCATCGGTGCTCGCCGCTGCGGTCAGCCGCTCCGCCACCCGCTTCGAGTAGCCCAGCACGCTGATCGGGTTGGCCGCCTTGTCGGTCGAGATGTTGATGAACTTCGTCACCCCGGCCCGCCGGGCCGCGTCGAGCAGGTTCTGGGTCCCGAACACGTTGGTCCTGACCGCCTCGGCCGGCCACATCTCGAGCAGCGGCAGGTGCTTCAGCGCCGCGGCGTGGAACACCACCTCGGGACGGTGCTCATCGAACACCGCGGCCAATGCGGCTTCGTCCCGGATGTCGCATACCACGAGCAAGCGCGAGTCGAGCATGGCCCGCCCCTCGATCGACAGCTGCACTTCGTGCAGCCCCGACTCGTCCCGGTCGAGCATGATGAGATCCGCCGGGGCGAACCGGGTGATCTGGCGGCACAGCTCCGAGCCGATGGACCCGCCCGCCCCGGTGACCAGCACCCGCCGACCCTGGAGGTACCCGGCGATCTCCTCGACCCCGGTGTCGATGGTGCGCCGGCCCAGCAGGTCCTCGTTGGTCACCGGCCGGATGTCGTCGACCCCGATGGCCGAGGAGAACAACTGTGACACCGGGGGCAGGGTCAGCACCGAAAGCCCCGCCTCGCCCGCCCGCTGGGTCACCTCCCGGATGAACTCCGACCCGGCCGAGGGGATGGCGATGATGACCACGGTGGCGCCGGTGGCCGTAGCCACCCGCCCGAGATCGGTGCCTCGCCCGGCCACCCGCAGGTGGCGGATCCGCAGGTTCTGCTTCTCCGGGTCGTCGTCGAGCAGTGCCGCCGGGTAGTACTGGCTCGCCGGGTCGGACAGCAGTGCCATCGTCACCTGGCTGCCCCCGATGCCTGCTCCGTAGACGATCACCCGTTGGGCCGTCGCCGAGCGGGTGCGATACTCCCAGACCATCCGCCACACCGCCCGGTAGCCCACCGCGCTGATGAAGACCCCGGCCCCCGAAACCACCACCGCGCTGATGGGGACGGCACGGTCGTGGAGCCTGATGTCATAGGCGAGGAGGACGCCCGTGGTGCCGGCGACCGTCCAGGCCAAGGCCCGAGCCTCTTCGAAGCTCCCGACCTTCCATCGCATGCGGTAGAGGACGGTGATGTAGCCCAGTGCGACCTGGCAGACCATGGCGATGACCACCGTGACCGCGAACGGGCCGATCCTGATCAGTGGTGTCTGCAGGCCGAAGCGGAGCAGCGACACAACGTAGAGCAGCATCGCCCAGGTCAGGGCGTCGACCGCCGGCAACAGCACCGGCCGGCACCGCTGAAGCCCTCGGTACGTCCACCCCATGCTGATCTGCTTCTGCCTCATGCCATTCCGTCTCATTCCGTGCAACTATTCAGCCCTTCGAGCCCGGTGCTTCGCTGTAACACGGAAACAATAGTCGTCGGTAACGAGAACGGGAACAGACCGCTGACTTTGCGATTCGCGAAAAGGGTGTCCACTTCACTCAGGTAGCGCCACGCCGGGTCCGACTGGTTGTAGCAACCGCTCCATCCAGCCTGTGGGGTGCATGTACCCGAACACAGGCTTGACCAGGCCCAATGTCTGCGGCAAGCCTCTCCGGTCGTGGCCCTCTCGTTCCTCTCCCGTTCCGCCGGCGACCTCTGCCTACATCTCAGGGCGGCACCGGTTCCCGTTCTGTGAGCAGTCAAGCATTTCGTCCCGCGCGTTCTGGAGGGCAAGAACACGCAGTTGCGGCGGTATCGCCTGAATTCCAGCAGATCATCTGGCCGCGGCAACGCCGGTGGGAGCCGCTTCGCTCAACCCGTGCTCGCCGACCCCGCACCGAATCGATCCGCACGCGTTCTCGTGCATGCCGGGGTTCCGACACCCCCGCCGGGGTGCGAAGTGCCGACAATGCCTCGCGCCGGCTGTTTCGCCAACGGCACAATGGCCACCATCCCGTCGCCCGGTGGGAGGCCCGATCGCATCTTGTCCTACAAACTGGCCTACAACTCGGGATTCGCCCGCTTCCGGTAGCTTCCGTTTGCCGCGCCGTGACCTGGATAAACGTCCGGCTGGGTATGTTCAGCGTTACCCAGTTCCGCCATCGTTACGCACTCGTAATGCGTAGGTCAGGAGTTCGATTCTCCTCCCAGGCTCCATGGAGTCCCTGTCTCGGCGCTCTACCGCCACGAGCTGGGCGCAGGACCCGCCGCCAGCCGGGACGTTCACCGTCAGCTCGTGGCCGGTCCTCGCCACAGGTCGATGCCACCCTCCACGGCGTGGTGGTCGATCTGAGCCAGCTCCTCCTCCGAGAAGCCCAGGCTGTCGAGCGCGGCCAGGTTCTCCTCCAACTGGTCGACGCTGCTCGCGCCGATCAGCACAGAGGTCACTCGCGGGTCCCGCAGTGCCCACGCGATGGCGAGCTGCGACACCCGCTGGCCTCGCTGCCGTGCGACTTCCCGCAATCCCCGCACGTGGCCCAGGTTCTCCTCGCTCAGCATGTCCATGGAGAGAGACGAGCCCTTCGATGCCCGTGACCCTTCCGGGATGCCGTCGAGGTAGCGCTCCGTCAACAGACCCTGGGCCAGCGGCGAGAAGGCGATGCAACCGACGCCCTCGGCACCGAGCACGTCGAGCAGACGTTCCTCGATCCACCGGTTGAACATCGAATAGGACGGCTGGTGGATGAGCAGCGGCGTGCCCAGACCGCGCAGGATGGCGATCGCCTCGGCCGTACGCAGATCGGAGTAGGAGGAGACGCCGACGTAGAGCGCCTTGCCTTGTCGTACCGCCGAGTCGAGCGCTCCGAGAGTCTCTTCGAGGGGGGTGTCCGGGTCGAAGTGGTGATGATAGAAGATGTCGACGTAGTCGAGGCCCAACCGGGCCAGGCTCTGGTCCAGGCTGGCCAAGAGGTACTTGCGCGACCCGAGGTCACCGTAGGGCCCGGGCCACATGTCCCACCCGGCCTTGGTGGAGACGATCAGCTCGTCGCGGAGTGAGGCGAAGTCCTCACGCAGCAGCCGGCCGAAGTTGATCTCCGCACGGCCGTATGGCGGGCCGTAGTTGTTGGCCAGGTCGAAGTGGGTGATCCCGAGGTCGAACGCCCGGCGCACGATGGCGCGTTGGGTGTTGATGGATCGGTCGTCACCGAAGTTGTGCCACAGCCCCAGCGAGATGGCCGGCAGCAGCAGCCCGCTCCGTCCGCACCGCCGGTACGGCATAGCGTCGTAGCGAACGGACGAGGGCATGTATCCCGGCACACGCCGAGCATATCCTTCCTCCTGACGCCCGCGGGGACGACCTCTGGCAGGGTGGTTCGGTGCCCGACCCCGTGGGGCTCAAGAGATCCCTACACCGGAGAGAACCGCTCCGCTCACGGTGGAACCCACCTCCGACGCCCGGCACTGGCATCTCCGAGGTCGTCCAAGGCGGATACGTCGACGCGACCGGCTGGGCGGACTGATCCACGAGTACGAGCGCGTGGCCTGAGGTGCGGACCGAGTTTTCGGACACTACGAGGTCCATCTCGCCCGGAGCCGAACCAGACACACCGAGCAGACCGCCGCTTCGGCTGCCAGCTAACCGGCGCTACGCCGGTACCCATAAAATCCCTGACCGGCCTTCCGCCCGAGAAGACCTGCCTCGACCATGCGGGAGAGGAGGGGCGGAGGGGCGTAGAGGGGCTCTTTGAACTCCTCGTACAACGATTGGGCGACCGCCTGGGTCGTGTCCAGCCCGATCAGGTCGGCGAGCGCCAGAGGGCCCATCGGATGGGCGCATCCCTCGACCATCCCGTTGTCGATGTCCTCGGCGGTAGCGAAGCCCGACTCGAACATCCTGACGGCCGACAGGATGTAGGGAATGAGCAACGCGTTGACGATGAACCCGGCGCGATCCTTCGAGAGGATGACCCTCTTGCCCAACTGGTCCTCGGCGAATCGCCGAGCTGCGGTGGTCGTGGGCTCGCTGGTGAGAAGGGAGTTGACCACTTCCACCAGGTGCAGCACCGGTACCGGATTGAAGAAGTGGATGCCCACCACCTGTGCGGGACGATCGGTGGCCATGGCCAGTTTCATGATCGGGATCGACGATGTATTCGACGCCAGCAATGCATCAGGTGATGCGACGATCTTGTCGAGCCGGGCGAACACATCAACTTTGGCCGCCTCGTCCTCGACGATCGCCTCCATCACCAGCTCACGATCCCCGAGATCACCCAAGTCGGTGGTGAGCCGAATTCGTCCGATCGTCTCTTCCTTCGCCGCCTCGGCCAACTTGCCGGACTTGACCGCTCGGGCCAGGGACGCCTCGATGCGACGAGTGCCCGCCGCCGCCGCCGGCCCGTTGACCTCGTAGGCGATGACGTCCATCCCCGCCCTGGCACACACCTCGGCGATGCCCGAGCCCATCAGTCCACAACCCACAACTCCGACACGCGTGATCATCGAATCTCCTCTTCTCGAACGCTACATCCTCTACCGGGCAGCGGTGAGGGCCATCACGAGTCACTCATCCGGCGAGCATCACCCGCGGGTGCCGGGGGACACTGAGCGATGGCTCAGTCGCCGCCTGAACATCGGCGACGGTCGTCCCCGATGCAACCTCACCCAGCACCAGCCCGCTTTGGGATACGTCGATGACCGCGAGATCGGTGATGGTCCGCTGGATGACCCCACGCCCCGCCACAGAGAGCGAACACTCGTTGACGATCTTCAACGAGCCGTCCTTGGTAACGTGCTCCATCGTGGCGATAACGCGCTTCGCCCCGTGCACCAGGTCCATCGCGCCACCCATCCCTTTCGCCATCTTCCCCGGGATCATCCAGTTGGCGAGGTGTGAAGAAGAGATGAGCTTCCCCCGGTTCGGCGGACAGGCTGCTTGTGTTGATCATGCCGCCTGACGGCCCGCGTCCCGGTCAGGAAAGTCACGAGCCTGCGACCAATGATCAACGGTCGGTGCCACGGTCCTGGCTCGGCCCGCGTCCCCGATGATGCTCGGGTTGGCGTTCGAGGATCTCGTCCATTGCTGCAGCGGCGCGATCCTCCTGCGTTCGCTCACCGGGAACCAGGTCCCGGGTCGAGCTCGTCTCGAACCGCTGGTGGAGCTCAGTGAGCTCAGCCGACAGACGGTCGACGAGTGCCTTGGCCATCTCTGTTTCCCCTCGAAGGACATGGGCATCACCGATAGCTCGAAGTGTTCGTCCCGGCTGGTCGACCAACATGGCCCAGGCCATCGGCGAATCGTTGTTTAGTTCGGACTATGCCACGATCGCCGCAACTCCCCGCAAGTCGCGCACCGCTGCTCGGTTCAACACGGGGTTATCTGGCCGGTTCTGTGCCGATCGGGCCAACGCGTCTGCGCCAGCTGCCATCGACCCGGGGCTGTCCCCTTCAAAACGTCTCGACCAGACGGCAAACATTCCAGCGGCTTCTCGACAACACCACTCTGGCCTGACCGTTCGATCTTGTGTGGCAACGACACACGCCGATGGGATCTGCGATGCCAAGGCGATGGACTCTGCGTATACCGTCGTTGGTGCGAACAATCAAGGACAGCTTCTCCTGGAGCGACATGGCGGTCGGACTCATCAGGGCGTCGTCACCCGAGTGCTGCAGTGGCTACTGAAGTTGACCACGGCGATCTGTCACAACCACCACAGCGGTCAACCTCGGCCGCGACCACTCGTGGCGTACGACCGCCGACCCTTGGAGCCCGTCATCTGATGATCAGCTGTTGGAACTCGAACGGCGTGCCAGCGCATCGATGCTCACGGCGGCCACGAGCACCAGGGCGGTCACCATGAACTGGTATGCGGCGGCCAACCCGAGTAGGCCCATGCCGTTGTAGATGGTGGCGATGACCAGGCCTCCGAGCAGGGGGTAGACCATCTTCCCCCGACCACCGAAGAGGCTGGTGCCCCCGATAACCGCCGCTGCCACCGCATAGAGGACCAGGGTCCCGCCGTCGATGTTGTTGGAGATGGAACCGAGGCGGGAGGCGTAGAGGATCCCGGCCGCCCCCGCGGTGAAGCTGGTGAGGGCGAACGCCCACAGCCGATTCCAGCCGAGGCTGATGCCGGCCCGCCGGGCGGCTTCGGCATTACCCCCGATGGCGTACAGATAGCGGCCGAACCGGGTGCGACCGAGCAGGAAGGTCCAGAGAATGAGGAAGCCGAGGATGATCAGCACCACATAGGGAACGCCCCGGAGGGGGACCAGCACACCGCGATTGGTGTTGCAGATCAGCACCAGAGCCACGCCGGCTGCCGCCATCACCGCGATCTTCAAGATGGTGACCGCCAGCGGCGGGGCCACCAGGCCACTGCTCTGTCGATGCCGGTCGCGGAGCAGCGTGACGCCGCCGAAGACGAGGACGGAGCCCACCATGATGATCCATCCGGCCACTGGGCTGAGGTTGCCGTTCGACAGGTCGAGGAGAATGCTGTTGCTGATGCGAATGGTGCCACCGGTTCCGTGCGTGTTCACCAGATACAGCACTACGCCCTCCCATCCGAGGAGGCCGGCCAGGGTGACCACGAAGGACGGCAGGCGCAGCCGGATGACCAGCGTCCCTTGGAGCACCCCGATGCAGGCGGTGGCCACCATGCCGACGGTGATGGCCGCATACCACGGGAAGTTGTTCGGAGGTGCCGTCAGGATGGCAGTGATCACTCCACCGATCCCGGCGACGTAGCCGACGGACAGGTCGATCTCGCCGAGGATGAGCACCCACACCTCCGCCATCCCGAGCAGCACGAAGACGGAGCCCTGCACCAGCAGGTTGGTCAGGTTGCCGGCCGATAGGAACACCGGACTCTGGACCTGGAAGATGACGACCAGGATGATAAGGCCGCCCAGGACGGGCAGCACCCCGCTCTCGCCACTGCGGATGCGCTTTGCCCACGCCCTGGCGTACTCGCCGAGGGACTCGCTCAGTTCGGGTTCCTGGATGGCCAGGGCGATCGGGACTCCGCTTCTGTTGGGTCCGTTGGTGGATCCTGGCTCCGTCACCGGAGGCGTCGGACCCGGATCCGGTGAGGTCGGTCCGGTGGTCATGGGAGCACCCCCTTCGGGTCCTCACTACCGTTGCCGGCCGCTGGGCCCCGCTCGGGGTGCGACAGGGTGCCGGTGGTGATGAGTTCCACGGTGCTCTGCGTGTCGTAGTCGGAGATGGGTCCGCTGCTGACCAGGTGGCCCAGGTGCAGGACGGCCATGCGATCGGCCACCGCGAAGACATCGTTGAGGTTGTGGGAGATGATCAGCACGGCGATGCCCCGTTTGCCCAGTTGGCGGATGAGCTGGAGCACCTGGGCCGTCTGCGACACCCCGAGGGAGGCCGTGGGCTCGTCCATGATCACCAGCCTGGCGTCCCGCATCACCGCCCGGGCCACGGCCACCGACTGGCGTTGCCCCCCCGACAGGGAGCGGACCTTCTGCCGGATCGACTGCACGGTCGTGACCGACAGGTCGGCCAGGGTCTGCTTGGCGTCCAGCTCCATCCGCGTCTCGTCGAGCAGCCGGTGGGAGAGCTCCTCGTGGCCGAGGAACATGTTCTGGACGATGTCGAGGTTGTCGCAGAGGGCGAGGTCCTGGTACATGGTGGCGATCCCGAGCACGTCGGCATCCCTCGGGGTCCGGACCGTCACCGGCTTGCCATCCCAAACGATCTCCCCCGAAGTGGGCGACCAGATCCCCGCGATGGTCTTGATCATCACGGACTTTCCGGCCCCGTTGTCACCGACCAGGGCGCTGACCTTGCCCGCCGGGATTTCGAGGTCGACCCCGCTGAGAGCCTGCACGGCCCCAAAGCTCTTGGAAAGGCCGCGCAAACTCAATAGCGGTGGATCAGCGCCCTCGGGCCCGGCCGGGACGCCACGCTCCGCTGTGAGGCTCATTACTGCGGAGCGTGGTCCTGATCGGCTTGGGCCATGGAGCTCAGCTGATGCCGTAGGTCGTGCAGTCGGCCGCGTAGCTTCCGGTGCAGAGCTGCGAGGCGAGGACGAAGCTGTCCTTGATCACCGTCGCCTCCATGTTGGCGGTGTTCACCCACGCGGGCTTAAGCAGCGACGATTTCACCGACACGTTGGCGGTGGTGTCGTTCGTCGTGCCGTTGACCAGGCCTGCAGGTGCAGACTTACCGGCCCGGAGGTAGAGGGCGAGCGCTGCCGCTGCCTGCGCCTCGAGGTAGATCGGCTTGTACACCGTGCCGCACTGGTAGCCGGAGATGATGTTCTGCAGGCCGATCAGGGTGGCGTCCTGCCCGGTGACCGGGAGCTTCTGGGTCGGGATGTTCAGCGTCTTCAGATAGTTGATGATCGGTGCAGCGTTCTCGTCATTGGGAACCAGGACGGCGTTGATCGACGGATGCGCCGTATAGGCCCCCTGGAACTCGGTCAGGGCGGTCGGAGGATCCCACGTGCCAGCCGGGGTCGCCGCCTTTACCCAGGTACCGGCGCTGAACAGCGGGTCCAGCACCGCGTTGTATCCCTGGGCGAAGAGAGTCGCGTTGTTGTCGGCGGGCGAGCCGACCATTACGGCCAGCGTCGGCTTGGCGACCTTCCAGGCGGCCACACACGAAACCATTCCCTGGCCGATGAGTGTTCCGACCTTCACGTTGTCAAAGCTCACGTAGTACTGCCGACTCCCGCCGAGGGTGAGTCGGTCGTAGTCGATCACCGCCACGCCGTGCGCCTTGGCGTAGGTCTCGATCGATGTCCCGACCCCGGAGTCAAGCGGGTCCACCACGAGCACGCTGGCTCCGGAGGTGATGGCCGACTGGGCGTCGGTGAGCTGGGTCGAATCACTGCCCTGGGCGTTCTGGATGCTGAACTGCGCCGAGGTGAGCCCGGCGGCGGTGAAGGCCTTGGTCAGGTACGGAGCGTCGAACTCGGTGTACCGGGCGGAGGACACGGTGTCGGGAAGGATCACGGCGACCTTGCCCTTACCCGATGCGGCCAGGCCCTTGAGGTTGGCCATGGCGGAGAAGTCGCTGGTGAACGAGTTGACGGAAACGGTGCCCGACCCCGAACTCGATCCGGAGGTGGTGGTGGTGGAGGAGGAGGAGGAGGAGTTACTGCTCCCGCACGCACTGGCCACCAGCCCCCCCACTAGCAACATCGTCACCAGTGCTCGCTTGCTGTCAAGTCTCATGATGGTTCCTCCGGACGATTGCTCAGTGGACTCCGCAGACGGCGCCCTCGACATCATTATCCAGCTTCATT
>Ga0097691_1002866_pt1 | contig 11048 bp, 11 predicted proteins | sample NGESurdeep072012_8_FD_72858 | JGI IMG/M metagenome (GOLD analysis project Ga0097691, IMG submission 72858) | Arctic peat soil microbial communities from Barrow, Alaska - NGEE Surface sample 210-1 deep-072012 | ecosystem: Environmental > Terrestrial > Soil > Wetlands > Peat ...
GGAATCGTAGCCGCGATATTCAAGGCGCTTGAGCGAATCCACCAATTGCTCCGCGACCGGACCGCGCCCGAGAATGCCGACAATGCCGCACATGCGGATCAATATCTCCAAATCGTCGAAAAATAGCGCCAGTCAGACTGGCATCTCTTAACGAGAATCGCCGCTGACCAGATACTCAATAATTATTGCCGATTGAGACAGGGTTAAGCCGAAGGCTTAACAAGGCCTGTCGTTAGCCGCCTTTCGGCGTCTTGTCGCGCGTTTTCGTCTCGCGATATCGCTTGGCGCCGCCCTCGCGGTTGGTCTGCTCGCTGCGCTCCACCGCCAGCGCATCGTCGGGCACGTCACGGGTGATCACCGAGCCCGAACCGATATAGGCGCCGCTGCCGATCTTCACCGGCGCCACCAGCGACGAATTCGTGCCGACGAACGCGCCGGCACCGATCGTGGTGCGGTGCTTGGCAAATCCGTCGTAGTTGCAGGTGATGGCGCCCGCGCCGATGTTGGCGTTAGCCCCAACATGGGCGTCGCCGATATAGCTGAGATGATTGACCTTGACGCCGGCCCCCAGCGTTGCGGCCTTGGTCTCGACGAAATTGCCGATCCGCGCGCCCTCACCGAGCGAGGTCCCCGGCCGCAGCCGCGCGTAGGGGCCTACGGAAGCATTCTTGCCGATCGATGCCTGCACGATATGGGAGAACGAATGGATCACCGCGCCGTCGCCGATCGAGACGCCGGGACCGATCACCACAAACGGTTCGATCGCGACGTCGTTGCCGAAGGTCGTATCGGCGGCGAGGTAAACCGTTTCGGGTGCGATCATGGTCACGCCGGCGTCGAGAGCCGCCTGGCGTAGCCGCGCCTGCATGACCTGCTCGGCCTCGGCAAGCTGGGACTTGGTATTGATGCCGCGCACTTCATCCTCGCTGGTTTCGATCACGACGGCCTCCAGTCCAAGTTGACGCGCGGTGGCAACTGCATCGACCAGATAATACTCGGCCTTGCTGTTGGCATTACCGATTTTTTCGATGATTTCCAGCGCCCTGCGACCATCGAACGCCATCACGCCGGCGTTGCAAAGCTTGATCGCGCGTTCCGCGGTGCTGGCGTCGGCATGCTCGCGGATCGCCACCAGTTGGTCGCCCTCGACCAGCAGCCGGCCGTAGCCGGTGGGATCGGCGGCGCGAAAGCCGAGCACGGCAAGCGCTGCGCCTTTTTTCAATGGCGCGCGCAAACGCTCGAAGGTCGCGGCCGAAATCAGCGGCGTATCGCCGAATGCAACGAGCAGATCATCCGCGCCGCGGGCAACGGCCTCGCGGGCCGCGAGTACCGCGTGCGCGGTGCCGAGGCGCTCGCGCTGAATGAACACAGTGGCGTCCGGGCGCGCGCGTTTCGCTTCGTCCGAGACCGCTTGATGGTTCGGCCCGATGACCACGGCAAGCGAGGCGCCAGCTCCCTTGGGGGCGGCTCCAAGCACATGCGCCAGCAGCGATTGGCCGGCGACGGGATGCAGGACCTTTGGCATCGAGGACTGCATGCGCGTGCCCTCGCCGGCCGCGAGCACGACGGTCAGGCTGGTTCTGCCGGTCATCCGAATCCTTATAATAGCGGCTGATGTTGCGCCGCCGCCGTCAATAAGTGTTTTTGACCGAAGTGGAAACCCGATTCGTCACCCGGCAAAACGCCCCGGATTCCGGATCAAGGCGCATTTCCTGTTAATGTTTTGCCGTGTGATTCGGTCAGGGCCTCAGGAGGGCCGAAAACGTCGTATGGCAAAGGATCCCGACCATCTGGCTGGCGGCTTTGAGCCCGAGAATACCGGCGGCGTGTTAACCGGCTTTTTGGCCGAGGAGGATGAGTTCGACCGGCGCGCGCTGTGGCGGCTCGGATCCTGGGGCGCGGCTTCGGTCGGCGCGGTGATCGTCGCAGTTCTTGCCAACCAGTCCTCGATCGGATTGCGGCGCGACCAGGTCGCCGCAGCCGATCTGGCGCGGCAGTCCGCAGCAAATTCAATCGGTCGCCAAGGAAAGCCAGAACCAGACGCGGCTGCTGGCATCGGCCATTGATACGCTCAATGGCGATCGCGACCGGTTGTATTCCCGCGTCACCGTTCTGGAACAGGGTCTGGATTCGGTGACCGGCGCGATTGCGCGGCAAAATTCTCCCGCGGCTTCGGCACAAGCCGTTCCCGCCTCTTCCGCGACGGCTGAGCCGCAGCCGGCCTCGCAAGAACCGGCGCCCGCTCCGGCCGTGGCCCCGGTAGCAAGTAAGCAAGCGAAAACGGCCGAAAAGCCGCCGATGGACGCCAGCGTCCAGGGGCAAGGCCCGGCGACGGTCTCACCCGTTGGACAGGGAGCCTCAACTACGCCGGCACCGACGCAGGCAGCGACGCCGGCAACGCCGCTGATGGCATCGAAATCGATCATGGCCCCGCCCGATGCTGCGGCCGGAAAACTGATCGAACCCGAGGCGCCGGCGAGCGCTGTCATCGCAGCGCCGATACCGGAGGTGGTTGCGTCGACTTCATCCAGGGGGGATGCGGGACCGGATGCAACCGAGGCGGCGCCCCCCACGGTTGCAGTCCAGCGAACCGAATTTGGGGTCGATGTTGGCGGCGCGAATTCGGTTGGCGGCCTGCGCGCGCTGTGGCGGGGTCTTCTCAAATCGAGATCGAATGCGGCACTGGCGGTGCTGCGCCCGATCATCGTGGTGAAGGAAGACAGCACCGGGCTCGGCATGCAGCTGCGGCTGGTTGCCGGATCGCTCAACGACGCTGCGGCGGCGGCGAAAATCTGTGCCACGTTGATTGAAAGCCAGCGGACCTGCGAGACGACCGTGTTCGATGGTCAACGTCTTACCATGAAGGCCGATGACCCGCCCGCTGCGGCCAAGCCTGCTGCCAGGCCCGCTGCGCACAGGCGGGGCAGCGCAAAGCGGGTGACGACCGAGGAGCTGCCCAAAAAACCCGAACCCACCACTTTGTCGTCCTTCTTCAGCAGGCGATAGGGTCTGCCAAAAGAGTTCATGATTGCAATGCTTTGGGGTCGATTTCTCATGCGCTTTCGCGAAACGGATGGCGTCGCGGCCGGCTCCGGGTTGTCCCGCCGCGCATTCCCCATCATAGTCGCCTGATGAAAAAGATTCCGTTTCGGCTGACGCCGTACCAGGTGCAATGGCTGCTGGTCGTCGGCTTCGCCACCGTCGGTTACGCGCTCTATTTGCGCTATCTCGCGATCGAGTTCTCGACGGTAGCGCTGGCATGCGATGCCGGTTTGCAGACCATGCTGTGCAAGACCCGCATCCTGGTGACCTACCTGTTTCGCAATTCGGTGTTCGGCATCGTCGCGCTCATCATCGCGACGCTTCACGTCATCCGGCCGTCGATCGTCTTGCTCACCGCCGGGCTGGTCGTCGCCGGATTTGGGATCGTGCTCTACAATATCGGCCTGTCAGGCCTGGCGATCGGCCTGCTCATCTTGGGATTTGCGCGGCCCGCGCCCGCCACAGCGTAACGGCGAGCAGGAAATAGGCCGTGCAGGTCCACAATGATTGCCAGTTGTCCGCGCCTTCATTGAACACGGTATAGAGCGCCGCCCCCGCCAGCAGTCCGGCCAATACAGCCTCCGCGATGGGGCGCACGCCCTCCTGCGGGCGGTTGAGCAGCATCAGGGTCGAGAACGGCACCACCGCCATGGTCAGCGCGGCAAACGGAAAATCGCGGTAGCGCGGGTCAAACACAAAGCCGAGCGCGGTCTCGGCGCCGATCAACGTGGTCACGACCAGCGCCGCTCCCAGGATCATCGTCAGGACCGATCGGGTTCTTTGATCGCGGGGCCCCAGCAGTTCCAGAAACGTCGGCAGCGCGCGCCCCGACATCAAAGCGTTGGCGCAGAGCAAGGGAGAGACGATTGCGGCTGTCAGCAACGAGCCCCATCCAAGCCCGCCACCGAAACCGTAGCTTTCATAGAACGCCTTGTCAGCGGCGACGCCTAACAGAATTCCGGCCGTTGTCGCGGAGATTGCGACCGCGATCCAGGATGCAAGCCGCGGCTTCCAGGGCCGGTGGCGCAGGGTCAGCCAGGCAGCTCCGAATACCAAAACGCTCAATGCCATTCCGCATCCCATCTGCAGCTTCCAGAACGGATAGTTGCTGATGGCCTCATTGGGCGGGTATTTGACCGCACGCTGCACGGAATCGAACAGGCCCCAATATCCGCCGACCGTGCCCTCGAGCTGGCGCTTCCACGGCTGGTCGTAGGCTTCGATCAGATTGACCCGGAAATTCTCCTGCTTCGCCAAACCGAGGATTTCCGAGACGATCCGCGCCTGATTGGTGCGCGACGGCAGCGCCCCTTCGCGCATCCGTCCTTCGCTCGGCCAGCCGGTCTCCCCGATCAGGATTTCCTTGCCGGGGAACGCCACGGCCATCCGCTTGCGGATGGCGTCGACATGGGCGGCGGCATATTTCGCGCGGATCGGAAAGTCTTCCCAGTAGGGAAGGATGTGGATGGTGACAAAATCGACCGCTTCGTAGACTTCCCGATTGCGAAGCCAATATTCCCACACATCGGCATAGGTGATGGGAACGGAAACCTGCGCTTTGACCGAGCGGATGGTGGCGGCGAGATCGGACGTTGTCATTTCGCCGCGCAACAGCACCTCGTTGCCGACGACCACGGCGGTGATGACACCGGGGTATTGCTTGGTCAGGCCCACCACGGTCGAAATCTGCGCAAGGTTCTTCAGGCGGTTGCTGCCGAGCCATATCCCCTGGATGACTTTCAGCCCGGCTTTTGCGGCGAGCTCAGGAACCTGATCAAGGCCGTTTTCGATCGAATAAGTGCGCACGCAATCGGTGATTTTTGCGAGTTGCGCCAGATCCTGGGCGATCTGTTCCGGAGCGATGTGCGTGGTCGGCAACAGCGGCGTCTGTGCGCCACGGAACGGCGCATAGGACACGCACTGGAGTTTGGCCGCGGGATCGATCGGCGCGCGCGCCAGCGTGATAGGGGTGGCCAGCCACCACCACACGGCTGCAACAGCACTCAGGGATAAGACGAGAAGCGCCAGTGGCGTACGAAAAGAAATCGGTTCCATCCTCCGGGCGGGGATCGTCGATTAGCCGGTCGCCAGCCGTCTGCCAAGAGCAGGATCGGCGCAATCTCACCTAGCGGCTTTACCACAACACCATAAAGTTGTGACTTTGCTGGACAAAAATCGAAATGTCCGTCATGGGAATCCGGGCATGTCTCCGCCGCATTGGGGACCCAATTGAACGGCATCAAACCAGCGCGTCCGAGCTGGCCGCGGGCAGGAAACAAATCGGGGAATTTATGCGTCGACGGGTGCTTCAGCTTAAAAATGCGGTTTTGCGCCATCTCGCCGTGCCCGGGCTTGCCCTCCTGATCGGCATCGGAAGCGCCATTGCCCAGAGCGGCGACCTTCGCGCCCAGGATCAGTCGGGCAAACCGGCGGCGGCAAATTCGGCCGCGTCGGCCGATGCGGCCAAGGACAGCCAGCGCAAGACCGACGAGTTCGTTGAAGCGGCGCAGGCCATCAACGGCCCGGCCGGAAACCCGGAATGCGTATGGCTCGGCCGCCGGGTGGTAGTTTTGATGTGGCGCGACGACCTCGACACGGCGTTCCGCCATCTCGATCTTTACGACCGGTTTGGCTGCCCGGGCGGCCACGTCCAGGCGGCTTTTCGTTGCCTGGTACGCTTCTTCAGCGTGATCGACCCCAAGGTGCCGGATAGCCTGAGCGGACGCGTTCATGCCTGCTGGATCAATCCGGCGGCTCAACCGCAGGCGTCCGCGGCCGCGCCATCTGCCGCCCCCGCGGCCGCCGGCGCCGCGCCGGCCCCCGCTGCTGCAGCTCCACCTGCCGCAGCGCCTCCCGCCCCGGCCCCGGCCAAATAATCCCGGCCGCCACCGGAACGATCCGAAATTTTCGCGGTTTTTGATTACTCACGCCCTCAAAACGCCACGGCGTCATAAGAGTTGTTAAAACGCGTGGCAGAGATATGCTGGATTTGCCGCTGACTTGGTCGGATCTCGGGGACGGGTCCGCTTCCCTGCCATATTAGCCCCGTTTGGTTTAGTCGCGATGCGCGCCGTCGTCGCCGTTCTGCTGTTTGTAACCACAGTTCACGCTGCCATGTGGGGGGTGCTGCGGGACAAGCAGCAGGCCCCCGACTTCAAGGGCATCCTGCCGAGCGTGTCCTATGCTCCGTTCGAAGGAACAGGGCATCCGGACGTCGACAACATCCCCAATGCCGAAAAAATCCGCGCCGACATGAAAACGTTGGCGCCGCTGACGCGGGCGATCCGGCTTTACTCGTCGACCGGCGGCGTCGAACTGGTGCCGCCGATCGCCAATGAGGTCGGTCTCAAGGTCACGGTCGGCGCCTGGATCGACAAGAATACCGACCGCAACGAACGCGAGATGCTGTCGGCGATCGATCTTGCCAAGCACAACGGTAACGTCAACGGAGTAGTCGTCGGCAACGAAACCATCTACCGCGGCGAGCAGAAGATCGAAGACCTGATCAAGCTGATCCAGCGCGTCAAGGGATCGGTCAACGTTCCCGTGACCACCGGCGAAATCTGGAATATCTGGCTTGAGCACCCCGAACTCGCCTCTTCGGTCGATTTCATCGCGGCGCACATTCTTCCCTACTGGGAAGGCTTTTCCGACAAGCAGGCGGTGGATCAGGCGCTGATCATCTACCAGAAACTGCGCGATGCCTTTCCCGGCAAGCGCATCGTGATCGCCGAATTCGGCTGGCCGAGCGCCGGCTATAATCTGAAAAATGCAATGCCCGGACCGTTCGAGCAGGCGGTGACGCTGCGCAATTTCGTCAGCCGCGCCGAAGCGATCGGCATGGAATACAACATCGTCGAGGCGATCGATCAGCCCTGGAAGTTCTTCGAGGGCGGCGTCGGCCCGTATTGGGGAATCCTCAACGCCGCGCGCGAGCCCAAATTCGCCTGGTCGGGTCCGGTGGTCGATGAAGCCTACTGGAAGCTTGCCACCATCGCCTTGCTGGTTGGCGTCCTGATGTCGCTGCCTATACTGCGGCTCACTGAGGCCACCGTGATGCAGGCCCTGATGCTGTCGGCGGCGTCAAACGGCGTCGGTGCATGGGTCGCGACCGTGTTCGCCTACTGGACCGGCCACTACTTCGTTTTCGGTTCGGCCTTTGCCTTGACGCTGGGACTGATCCTGCTGGTGCCGCTGGTGCTGATCGCGATGGCGCGGATCGAGGAAATCGCAGCCGTCGGCTTTGGCCGAAAGCCGCGCCGGTTACTCGTCAAAGGACAGCCTGCGGCGCCGGCCGTTGCTGGTGCCGAGGCGTTTCCCAAAGTCTCGATCCATGTGCCGGCCTATTTCGAACCGCCCGAGATGCTCAAGCAGACGCTCGATGCGGTCGCCCGGCTTGATTATCCGAATTTCGAATGCGTTGTGATCATCAACAACACCGCCGATCCGGAATTCTGGCAACCGATCCAGGATCACTGCCGCGCGCTCGGCGAACGGTTCAAGTTCATCAACGCCGAGAAGGTCGAAGGCTTCAAGGCCGGCGCATTGCGCATTGCCATGGCCCGTACCGCGGTCGATGCCGAGATCATCGGCATCATCGACGCCGACTATGTCGTGCAGCCGGATTGGCTGAAGGATCTGGTGCCGGTATTCGCCGATCCCCGCGTTGGCCTCGTGCAGGCGCCGCAGGACCATCGCGACGGCAACCGTTCGCTGATGCATTACATCATGAACGGCGAATATGCCGGGTTCTTCGATATCGGCATGGTCCAGCGCAATGAGGTCAACGCCATCATCGTCCACGGCACCATGTGCCTGATCCGGCGCGCGGCGATGGACATGGCCGGCGGATGGGCCGGCGATACCATCTGCGAGGACACCGATCTCGGGCTTGCGATCATCGAGCACGGCTGGCTGACGCATTACACCAACCACCGCTACGGCCACGGCCTGCTGCCGGACACCTACGAGGCGTTCAAGAAGCAACGCCATCGCTGGGCCTATGGCGGTTTCCAGATCGTCAAGAAGCACTGGCGGCGCTTTCTTCCCGGCGCGAGCCGGCTGTCGCCCGATCAGAAGCGCGAATTTGCATTGGGCTGGCTGAACTGGCTGGGCGCCGAAAGTATCGGCGTGCTGGTTGCCCTGCTCAATCTGATCTGGGTGCCGATTGTTGCCTTCGCCGACATCGCCATTCCCGACAAGATCCTGACGCTGCCGATCATCGCCGCGTTTGTGGTCTCCCTGGTGCATTTCGTGGTGCTGTACCGTCTGCGCGTGCCGGTGAAATGGGGGCAGATGCTGGGCGCCATGGTCACGGCGATGTCGGTGCAATGGACGGTGTCGCGCGCGGTGGCTAACGGACTGATCACGGACCATCTCGCGTTTTCGCGGACCTCCAAGGGCGGGTTTTCGCTGATGTCGGTGGAATTCCAGGCGTTCTGGGAAGCCGTCATCGGGGTGCTGCTGCTGGTCGGCGCGGCGGTGCTGGTCGTCACCAACAATTTCAAGGAAGTCCGCGAGATCTATGTGTTCGCGGCCGTGCTGGTGCTGGAAAGCCTGCCGTTCCTGTCCGCGGTAGCGATTGCCATTCTGGAAAACTCGCGGATCAATTCGTTTTCGTTCTGGCGCAATACCGGGGTGCGGACCGCGGAGCTCATTGGCTTGCGCCCCGTCGCGATGCCGAAGGTGGCTGGCACCTCGCAGCCGGTGGCCTCCGACATTCATCCAGAAGCCAGTTGATCGAGAACAGGTTTTCCGGGAAGCCACTTGCTCGAAGAATCTCGGCTAACAGCCCGCGCTACCACGGAAATCCGTATCCTTCGAACCGCACAATTGCGGTTTGCCGCGCTATTGACCCGCACCAAGCCGCCCCCTACACAGCGCGGCAAGTGAGCGCGTAGCTCAGGTGGTAGAGCACGTGACTTTTAATCATGGGGTCGAGGGTTCGAGTCCCTCCGCGCTCACCAATGAAAACAAGCATTACTTACATTTTTGACACCGGGGACGCAGCCGCATTAGATGTCGGGGACGCGCCGGGGACACAAATTTGCGCAACCGGCGGGCTGGCAGTCTGCAGTGGTTTCTCTCAGCTAGCGTCGACCATACTTCTGCCTTGACGCGCTTGGCCAGGGGGCGGCGAGCGCCCAATTGATCATTCTTCCTTCTTAGGGACATGTCGCAACGGAACGACACGAGGTTTTAGGTCAGGCGGTGGCTCATTCAACCACGCTTCATATTTCGCGCGCTGCTCAAGATTGTCGAAGAACCACCAGGGCGGTGGTCCTTCACCGCCGACGCTCCCGACCATATTGGTGATAGCCACAATGGCCAGTGCCTCAGGCCATTTTGAGCCGTCACCAAAGCCAATCAGATCATCGAAGCGCACAAGGTAGTGGTCATCATTGACAGCGGCCTCGACAACGCCTGACCTCATGCACTCGTCATGAACACCCAAAAAGCATTTGCCGCTGATGGCTGACATATGAGCTTCCTCTTTGTTGGACCCGCCGGCGTGAACCGGCGGGCCAGCCTGCGCCGCGGTCAATCCAAGACTCGGGAGTGCACGAGCGCGCTGCCGATTACGCCCATGAAGCCGATGACGATGCCGTTGACGCTCGGGGCACCGTGCGGCCAGCGTTCATCTATGCCTGCGTCGATCATGTCCGTCACGATACATGACATGAGAGACGCCCATCCTACTGTCCCGTCGCATGACTTCAAAAACTCAATTGCGAAGGCGCGGCCCGTCTCGCAATCGGCGGAATAGTCGCCAGATGGCATCACATCCCAAGTGCAGCGGCGCTTGCGGTTAAAAAATGGTAAGGGATAACGCTCGTACTGAGACTTCGCCTTCACTTTTTTTGGCGGCGGCGGTCGGTGATTGCTGAGTTGTATGATTTCCATCGGGTTTGCCCTCCATCCTGCTCTGGGTTAGAGCCGGGGCGGAAGTTACCACTTCCCCTCGGCTTGCTTTTGGGATATCCTCTATTTATGGCAAAGTCAATAATGGATATCCCCAAAAAGAAACGCGGGCGCCCGTCTACAGGTGGACGACGCGAAGGTGTGCTGGTGCGGCTAGAGCCCGCCCAGTTCAAGGCGCTGGATAGCTGGATCGCAAAGCAGGACGCACCACTGACTCGCCCTGAGGCGATACGGGCCATGATAGCAGCGGAGATCAAGACGCCGCACCACTTCAAACTTCCTGAGAAGACCGAGCGGCGCTCCCAGGACGAGAAAACGGGCCGACGAGCATGACGGCCGCCATCCGCCGCCTGGTCGAGCTGGGGCATAGCATGACAGTCCCGATCCGATTTTGCGGAACAGGTACGCTCTTGGTCAAAGGTGCCGAACAATCCCCGGTCGAGTACGAGATCACGGTGTTTGAGGTTGACACGGTGATCCGCACGGAGGGATGGATCGAGGCCGGCCCTGGCGTTCTGACTTATGCGCAATGTACTAGCGGAGCTCTACTTAGACTTAGCGACGGAAGGGTCGTAGAGGTCAGCGTCGGAAGCTTCAGCGTGAAGAGCAGCCCGAGCAGGGCCGAACTGATTGTCCACGGTGGCTTGTAGAGCTCGGGCTGAAGGTGAAGAAATGACCAAGCACCCGCTCGCAAGCCCGCCCTGGACGCCTGAGCAAGACGAGCAGCTTCGGGCGCTGGCGGCATCGGGAGAGAGCCCGGCAGCGATTGCACAGCGGCTGAGCCGTAGCGTATCGGCGATCGATAACCGGGCTCGAAAACTCAGGATTGTGTTGGCCCCATTACGAAAGAAATCTGGGCTCCTCCGCCGACTTGTAGAGCTGGGGCTGAAGGCCAAAGCGAAATGAAGCCAAAATCTCAGTTGGAGACCGGTCTCAAAGTTGGCGATCGGGTCAGGTTGATCGCTAAAACTCTCGCCTGGAAAGCCGAAATGACGCTGCAAGGTAAAATAGGGGAAGTAATCGAGCGCCGCGCCGATGGCCGGGTCTCGATCCGCTTTGACAATGGCAGACTTCTCTTGGGCCGA
>Ga0097691_1002867_pt1 | contig 11047 bp, 7 predicted proteins | sample NGESurdeep072012_8_FD_72858 | JGI IMG/M metagenome (GOLD analysis project Ga0097691, IMG submission 72858) | Arctic peat soil microbial communities from Barrow, Alaska - NGEE Surface sample 210-1 deep-072012 | ecosystem: Environmental > Terrestrial > Soil > Wetlands > Peat ...
GGCGGCTGGCGGCTGCGCCGGGACGACGATGGGGTGGTGACCGTGACGCCACCGGCCTCGGTCGGGGCTCGGGCGCCGAACGGGCAGGCGGCGTGACGGGGGGATCGACAACGAGTTCCGCCGCTCCTCCGGGGCTGCGGCACGCGGCGGCTAGACAGCTGGCGAATATCCTCAGCGGCATGGCTCCCGACTTCCGCAGCCGGCTGCGGCGCACGCCCACTGGCGCTCACCCCAGCGGCCCCAAAGGCGCCCGAGTGGCAGGCAGATCCGGGGCTAGGCCGGCGCCACGCACCAAGGGTCGCTTTCAGCGCGGCGTCAAGCGACGTCTGAAGGGGGATCGCACCAAGGAGGCCGGTCCCGGCCGAGTGAAGCAGTTCCGGGCCGCCTTCTCGATGACCCGAAAGAACGATCCGAAGCTCGTCCCCTACATGCTCGGCGCCTTCACCCTGGGCTTGGCGATCAGCCTCGGCCTCGGGCTGCTTACCGGCCACCTGATCTACGCGACGGTCATGGGAGTGCTGATCGGGTTGAGCGCGGCCACGCTGATCTTCGGGCGCCGGGCGCAGGCATCCGCGTTCGCCTCGGTCGAGGGACAACCGGGAGCGGCGGCGGCCGTGCTGCAGTCCATGCGCGGGGACTGGCGGGTGAATCCAGCAGTGGGCTTCAACCGCCACCAGGACCTGGTGCACCGGGTGATCGGTCGCCCCGGGGTCGTGGTCGTGGGCGAAGGCGTGCCGGGCCGAGCTGCCGGCCTGGTGGCGCAGGAGCGCCGGCGGGTGGCGCGGGTGGTCGGCGACGTACCAATCTATGACGTCTTGGTCGGTGACAGCGAGGGCCAGGTGCCGCTGCGCAAGCTGCAAACGCACTGCATGAAGCTGCCCCGCAACCTCAAGCCGGCGCAGGTGAACGCCGTCGAGGCCCGGTTGCGGGCGCTTGGCGGTACCAATGTGCCGATGCCCAAGGGTCCGCTGCCTAAGGGGGCGAAGATGCCGCGCGGAGTTCGGCCGCGCTGACGCCGTTACTCCCCGGGCCACTGCCTCGGGCCACTGCCTCGGGCCACTGCCCGCCACGCACGCGACGCGGCGCCCGGCACTCCGCCGAACGGGACGCGCTTGGTCAGGCTGGTTGCCTGACCGGCTGTGCTAGGGCGGCTCAGCCGGCGGCGGTCAGGTGCACGGTGCCGACCGGGATGTCCTTCTTGAAACAGGCTCACACCGAAGGTGATGTTCAGCGCGTCCGCCGCCTGCTGGGTCAGCTTGGCCACGGTGCCGTCGAGCAGCACGTGCCCGGCCGCGTCCTTGGAGACCGCCACGTTGGTGCCATCAAGGAACAGCAGCGGGACCTGGGCGCCGCCGGCGGTGGCGGTCAGCAGGGACTTGCCGGGGTCGACGATGAAGTTGGTGACCGTGACCTCCTTGCCGCCGGCAGAGAACGTCAAGCCACCGGAGTGGTCAACCTCGCCCTGAATCCACGGCGTGCCGTTGGCCTGCACGCTCTTGTCGAATAGCGAGATGTGGCCGCCTGTGATCGGGAAGGCGACGACGGTGTTGCTGCCGGCCATCGTGGCCGTGGCGGCGTCGGCCGAGACGTGCGTGATGGCGGCACACCGGGTTTCACCGAGGGCGTCGAAGAACTTCGCCAGCGTCTTGCGGTCTCGACCCGGCGCGGCCCACACCAACCGGCCACTGTCGTGATCCACGACGAGAGTGATGTATCGGTGCCCGCGCTTGTAGCTGATCTGCCGGGTAGGCCGGGCGCAGCAATGCGGCCCGCCTACCCGGCGAGGTCGCGGTCGCTGTTCGGGTGCCTGGGCAGAGCCCGGGGCAACGAGGTCAGCAGGTCCGAAAGTTCAAGACCTTCTACCCCGTGCTGCAACAGATGGTTCGGTGGCTGGTCGAGCAGGGCGTCACGCACGTGGCGATGGAGTCGACCGGGGTGTACTGGAAGCCGGTCTTCCACGCCCTGTGCGAGAGCGATTCCCTGGAGATCGTGTTGGTCAACGCCCGGCATGTGAAGAACGTCCCGGGCCGCAAGTCCGATGTCATCGACTGTGCGTGGCTGGGGCAGCTGCTGGAGTGCGGTCTGCTGCGGGGCAGCTTCATCCCACCCCCGCAGATCGCGGCGATCCGGGAGCTGACCCGCTACCGCAAGAAGTTGATCGAGTCGAGGACCCGGGAGCTGCAACGGCTGTCCAAGGTCCTCGAGGACGGCGGCATCAAGATTGACTCGGTGGCCTCCAGCATCACCACACTCTCGGCCCGCGACATGATCGAGGCGCTGATCGGCGGGGAACGCGACCCGCGTGTGCTCGCCGACCTCGCCCGTGGCGTGATGCGCAAGAAGATCCCCGACCTGACCATGGCGTGCTCGGGCCGCTTCGGGGATCACCATGGGCTGCTGGCGCGGATGCATCTGGAGCACATCGACCACCTCACATCCATGATCGATGAGCTGGACACGCGGATCGAGCGGGTTCTGGCCCCTTTCGCCCAGCAGATGAGTCTTCTGCGCACGATCCCGGGGATCGGTGAACGCGCCGCACAAGTGATCATCTCGGAGATCGGGGTGGACATGTCCCGCTTCCCGACCGCCGCCCATCTGGCGTCGTGGGCCGGCTTGTGCCCGGGCAACAACGAGTCCGCCGGTAAGCACAAGTCCGGCCGCACCCGCAAGGGCAACCAGGAGGTCCGCACCATCCTCACCGAATGCGCCTGGTCGGCCGGCAAGACCGGCAGCTACCCGGGCGCCCAGTTCCGTCGCCTCCACCGCCGGTTCGGCAAGAAAGGCGGCGGCAAGGCCGCCGTAGCCGTCGCCCACACCCTCATCGTGATCATCTGGCACGTCCTGAACGACCTCACCGAGTACCGCGACCTCGGCGGGGACTACTTCACCCGCCACGACAACCCCGAGGCCACCAGGCGCCGCCTGATCCACAACCTGGAAGCCCTCGGCTACGACGTCCAACTCACTCCCGTCGCCTAACTAAAGACCACGACCAACAACCCCGATCCGGCCGGGGTACTTTCGCATGCCCGCCCACCGTTCAGTTTCATCTCAGAACCGGACGTGCACGTTTCCGCGCATCCGGCTCAAGCAAGCCCTGAAGGCTCGCTGGCAGGGCAGAAGTGCTAGGCCGGTGTCGCGGCGGCGTGGCCCCCGCGGCACCGGGCGTGTATGAGACGGAGGCTGCTGGTCTCGCCCGACCCGTCGCGCCGCCGGTAGGTGAGGCTCTGCTTACGCAGCGCCTTGCCGGTGACGCGAACCCACTGCTCCCATTCGGATGGGGTTTGCGGCGGGTGCTCGGCGTGGAGGAGCAGGTCCCCGCAGCATGGACAGCGCCCAGCTTGCGTCTTCAGCAGACGCAGGCTGAGCTGGTCCAGGGGCGGGGGAACTCCTCGGCGCCGCCGGTCAGCCCAGTACTGAGCCAGAGCGGGATCGTCCGGGGACGAACCGCCCTTGACCATCCGGTGCCGGACGATGCCAGTCCAGGCGAACTTGATGCGGTAGGCGCCGCTGTCGCGGTCGCCGAACACCCACCGGTCCCGCCGGGACTTGTTGAACGCGCCGAAGTACCTGTTGATGATCCAGTGCCTCGGCTTGTTCGGGTGACCGTGCTTGGCCCACTTGTAGGTGAGCCGCCACAGGTAGCGATCCAGCACGGTGAACGCGTCGCTGGACACCACCGTCCGGTAGTAGGCGGCCCAGCCCCGGATGATGGGGTTGAGCCGGGCGATCACCGCGGTCGCGTTGGCCCCTCGCAGGGCGCGCATCTCGGTGCGTAGCCGTTCCCGGATTCGTCTCAGCGCTGCCTTGCTCGGTTTGATCAGCAGCTTGTCGGATTGTCGGCGGACGGTGAACCCGAGAAAGTCGAAACCGTCATCGAGAGTGACGATGCGCGTCTTGTCCTCGTTGAAGGTCAGACCCCTGGGCGCCAGCCATCCGGCGAGCCGCGCTTTGACCTGCTGCGCCTCGTCCCTGGTGTGGCACAAGGCGACAAGATCGTCGGCGTACCTGATCAACACCGGGGAGCCCGAAACCGTGTCCCCGGCGTGCGTGCCGGTGACCTGGTATCGAACTCCGGCGGCCTGTTCCATCCCGTGCAGGGCGATATTCAGGAGCAACGGGCTGACCACCCCGCCTTGGGGAGTCCCCTCCCCGGTCGGGGCGTACCGACCCTTTTCGATCATGCCGGCCCTAAGCCAGCCGGCGATGAGTCCCCTGGCTGGGAACGCGCCGAGCTGGGCGAGTAGGTAGGGATGATCGATGCGGTCGAACGCCGCCGCCAAGTCCGCGTCCAGCACCCACTGCCGCTTGGGGTTTGCACCCCGCGCGACATGGAAGATGGCGTCGATCGCGTCATGGCAACCCCGGCCCGGCCGGAACCCGTAGGACCTCGGCTCGAATCGGGCTTCCCACTCGGGTTCCAGCGCGTTGACCACGCGAGCTTGCAACACGCGATCAACGATGACGGGAATGCCGAGCGGGCGCTGCTTCCCTGTTGCGCCCCTTTTCGGGATATACACCCGCTTGACCGGGCGGGCCTGCCACGGTTCGGCCGGATACTGCACCCGATCGACCAGTTCCGCTTTCGCCGTCGAGGACAGCACCACCTCCCCGTCCACACCCGCGGTCTTGCGGCCAGCGTTGATTTCCGTGACCCGCCGCACGCTGAGCAGCGTGTTGGCGCGGGAGCGGAGCATCAACTTCTGCAAACTGCGGACCCTCTTGAGGTCCCCTGCCTGCGTCGCCGTGAAGATCCTCTGCCGTAGACGCCGTACGTCGTCCTCAACCTGGCGCCAATCGATGTTGTGCCAGTCAAGGTCGTTGCCCTCCGGTCCGTTCACCACGGCCACCCGTGCGAGGGCCGCAGCCGCCGTCGATGTCGTCATGGTGCCTAACTTGTCCTTCGGTTCCGGTGTCGTCGTCAGCTGTTCCGCACAGGCTCACCTGACCCGCGTCGGCACCCTTTCGGGTCGGGCAATCGCCCTGTCCGGCCAGTTATCCGCGACTGTCGGCAGAGGGGCCGACCACCACCGTCCCGGTTTCCTGCTGCCTTTCGGCCACCGGCATTCGCTTCTCGGGTCATCCGCTGCCCGCCAGGGGATTAGGGCCTCCCTCACGGTCGGCTTACCGGCCGCAACATCGCGCCGGACCCTGACGGGGTTACCACGTTCCACACACACGAGATGCGGCCGGGGAGGGTGCCTCCTGTATCCCGGGGACGGCGGTGCTCACCCGATCGACCACAAATCCTCGACCGGCGCCTGCCGCTTCCCAGCGGCCAGCCCCTACACCCCGCTCAAACAACCCATCAACGAGGCCGCAGATAACGAGACATCAACGGAGGTTCACGCGATTCACCCGTCCGGCCTTGCCCTCACCTGTGATCCCAGGATGGAACGGGGACCCTCGGGCTTGAACTCTGAGCTTCGCACCCCGCCGTCACCGGCAGCGCACGTCAGAGCGGGCACGGGCCATCGAGCACCGGCCCGGAACTACGCCACCGACATCAGTCGGCCCTCCTGCCTGCGAGTCCACTCGCAACGTGCGACCTCGTGTCGCAACTTGAAGTACTGCTTCACCCGGCTGTGCCGGTAGAAGGCGTTGACGGTCACGTCAACACCGCGGGTGACGACCCGGGTAGCGAAGACGCCGGTCGTCGACGGCAGGACCCGCCTGCCGAAGATCAGTTCGATCTGGTCCGGCCGACCCACATCCAGGTTGTCGGTGACCAGCGCGTCGAAGAACAACCGGCCGTTGGCGGGCCGGTCGAACACCAGCGTGCGGGAGACCTCGACCTGGCGCATCGACAGGTCCCACCAGTAGCCGGCCTTGCGGTCCGCCGGGGTCAACGGCAGCGGTAGTCGAGCCCACCACCGTTCCGCGAACACCGTGATGGTGCTCGGGCCGAGCCGGTCGCAGATCGCCTGCAACCCGGCCGGGTCAGTGGTGCCGGCAAAGCTGTTCGACCCGGCGGCCAGGGGGGTGACCCCGATGCCCGCCTGGGCGGCCTGACGCTGGGTCCAGTGGTGTCCATTGAGCCAGATCTTGATCGGGTAAGGGAAGTATGCACAGATTTTGATGAAGCCCGGGCCGAAGTCCTCATCCCACAGGTAGAAGTAGTACGCGGTGACCCGCCGGTCGGCCTTACCCCAGGAGAAGTGCGGCGCGCCACCCTCGGCGCGGACCGCGCCGGTGGCGGCGGTGAACACCCGCTGGAACTCCTGCGCCACCCCGATCGCGGCCACCCCCGCCCGGCCGGTGGCAGCTTGGCGGTCCAGATGGGGCTGCATCACCGACAGCTTGCGGTCGTTCTTGCCAAACCGGACCACCGGGATGTGGTTGACCTCAGCGAAGGTCTTCACCGCGTCGCGGAATCCGGTCCCCATCTTCTCCACCACCGCGGGAGAGGGGATCGGGAATCCGCGGTGCTGCAAGAACTGCACGACCTGCCCGGGCACCTGCACCGTGGGCAAGTAGCCGTTGAGATAGATGCGGTCCAGGCAGGCCACGTCCAGGCTCACATGCCCGGCCAGGATGTCGTTCACGGTGATCAACCGCTTTGCCATGGCGCACCTCCACAGCCACCTGGCCGTCGTGTACCACCATGACTCCCCACTCCCGGCGACGTCACCCCACCAGCTCAGCCACCGAACTCGACGGTCCGAGGCGGAGCCTCGTTAGCCTTACTGGTGGAGTCGGGTATCGCAACTCTCGGAATACCTCTCAGCACGGGGTTGCAGGGACAGCCTCTGAGGAGTCAGTGACACCGTCGGTGCGCCGGCTAACCTCGGCGGCGTAACTGGTCCAATCGCCGCTTCTGGCGCGCTGCCAGGCGACGGCGACCGTGATGTGGATGCCGAGCATGCGGGCCAACAGGGCGGCCGGCAGGTCGGTGGCGAGGGCGAACAGTGCAGTCGAGCGAGCTCGGCCGGACCGCAGGCCGAGTTGGCGAAGTCGTTCGGCCAGGTGGTAGGCGCTGACCGGACGGCCGGGTTGGCCGCCGGGGAACAGCCACGGAGAGCTGCCGTGGTCGCCGATGGCGGCATGGCCGCGGCGGGCGTCGACGACCTGGCGGGCCAGTGCGGCCACTGGTTCGGGCAGGACGATGGGCTCGCGGCCCAGCCGGATCGACACCTCTTCGCGGCGGGTCACGACATGGTCGACGGTGAGCCTGCTGATCACGGCCGGCCATTGGGCGTAGAGCAGAACGAGCAGGCCGGCGAGCCGATCCTCCGGTCGGAGGGTGTCGTCGTGGAGCAGCCAGCGGGCTTGTTCCCAGCGGGTCTCGGTGTCGATCTCGCCGGTGGGGCCGCCCCACCGCAGGGCGGGGAACTCCAGGACGGTCAGCTTCTGCTTCTTCGCCCAGCGAATGAAGTGTCCGGCCTCGCGGCGGTGCGTGGTGTCGTGGCTGGTCAACCAGCCCTCGAGGTGGCCTTGCCGGGCACTGGTCAGGGTGAGGTCGTGGGCGGTGAGCCAGTCGAGCAGGATGATGGCGGCTTTGACGCGTTGTCGGGCGCCGACGACCTGAGCGTGGGTGGCGTCCGTGCCGCCCAGCCGGTGGCGAAGCCGCCGCAGCACATGCCAGACGGCGTAGCGGTGCAACAGCTGCTGCTGGTCGGGGTCGGGTCGGTCGGCGACGGTCTGGCTGATCCAGCGCTCCAGCCGGACCAGGTGCTCGTCCCGGGTGGCCAGCGTCCCGATGGCGACCAGAATGGCGCGTAGGTGCTCGACCGGTTTGCCCGCGGGCAGCTCATCCAGGGTGCGGTGGGTGATCTCCGTGCCGGCGTCGAGGCCGTGCAAGATCGCCGGGGCGGCGCTTCGGTCGAGCCAGGCCGTCACGGTGGCGGGTCGTTCGGTGGTCGCCAGGGCCTGGTGGAGCGCCCGCAGGTGTGGGCGGATCCCGCCGTGTCCGTCGCCGAGCAGCGCGCGCAACCGCTCGTCCAACCGGCAGCGGGCGCACCGGCCGGCGCGGATGCGGCCGGGTAGTCCGCAGGTCGAGCAACTGCGCCAGAAGTCCGGGTCCGGGCGGGTGCAGGTTGAGCAGCGGGGCTCGGTGAGGGTGCCGCCGCGGATCGGCTGGACCTGCCCGCAGCCGACGCACCGGGCCCAGCGCTGCTGGCAGGCTCGACAGCACGGTTGGCCGGTGGTCTGGGAGATCCAGCAGGGCACCCGACGGTCGCAGATCGAGCAGGTCATCGTCGGCATCGGCCGGCAGGTCTCGCACAACGGCCCGGCCGGAGTACGGACACTGACCGGACGGCGACGGTGGCAGCCGATGCAGGGCTCCTGGTTGGCCGGGTCGGTGATCAAGCAGTGGGGGCAGACGGGTCGGCCATCGTCGTCGCGGGTGGCGGGTTCGCGGACCACACCACAACGACCGCACGGTTCGGCCCGCGACTTGGCCACGCAGTTGCGGCAGAGCCGTACCCCGGCCCGCGGCTTGACCAGCGCAAGCACTCGTCCGCAGTGCGGGCAGGGCGGCCGGACGATGCTGGTCGAGCCGGCGGCGCAGAGCCGGTCGATCAGCCGCAGCACCGAGGGAACGGGCGCTTCGGCGCCGGCCCCGGTGAGCAGATCGGGCCGTTCCTGCAGCGCCCAGCCGAGCTGGTGCCGCTGGCCGGCCTGGGTCGCCACCGCCCGCACCGCGGTGACCACGACATCGGTGGACAACGCCGGGTCGACATCGGCCACGACGCGCACCACGAGCTGCACCGGGTCTTGGCCGTCGGCGGGTGGGCATCGAGCGCAGCGGGGGTGGCCATCCCGGTCGCGCGTGTGCACCGGACGGGTCGCACCGCAGCCGGCGCACGCCTCCCGCCGCGGTCCGCAGCCGCCGCAGTACCAATCCTCACCCCGGCGCTGCAAGGTTCGCAGCGGCTTGCCGCAGCCGGCGCAGACCGGCGCCGCGATGTGCACCGCCCCCGCCGTGCGCATCGCGATCAAAAGGTCACCGACGACGCGGGGTGCCGGTGAGCGGCCGTCGCCGAGCAGGGCCGGATTGGCGAGCAGTGCCTGGGCGAGGCGCCGGCGTTTGGCCCGGCCGCCGGCGACGCCGTGCACGGCTCGCTCGACCGCCGCTCGGTCCAAGGCTGGCTCGGCCGCAGTGAGCAGCTCGACGATGACGCCGACCGGGTCAGCCTGGACCGCCAGCGCGTCGAGCGCGGCGTTGGTCATGACTCAGCCGCCGGCGCGGGTGATCCGAGCCCGCTTGGGGCGCAGCTCGCCGACCCCGGCTTCGGTCCCGTCCGCCGTTTTCGCCCGACGCGCCGGGGCGGCCGCGGCCACCGGCTCGATCAGGTCGGCCATCGAGCAGTCCAAGATGTCCACCAGCGCCATCAGCACCTTCAGGCTGAGCCGCTCGGGTCGTTCGACGACTAGCCGGTAGACCTGGCTGGACGACAGCGCAATGCCACGGTCGGCGAGCGGACCGATCAGGTCGGTGGTGGCGAACATGCCCCGGCTGGCCATCAGCTGCCGCAGGTTCCACCGATAGTCGAGTTTGCGCGCCATCGACGATCCCTTCCGTCCTCAACCCGGCTGTCGGTCGAGGGCCGGGGCCAGGGCCTTGCGCAGCGCGGTGTTCATGAAGTCCCCGCTGACGTGGGTGTAGATCGCGGTCGAGGTGTCACAGCGGTGCCCCCACGGCCCCGGCAAAGTCGTTAGGTGATGCCGAGAAGTCGCAGTGATCGTGATGGGTCGCGTGCGGTATGTCGCAGTGTGGCCGCGATGTTGGTGAAGCCGGCCATGCGGATGAGGCTGATGGCGAGGTTACGCAGTCCGGCCATGACTTGTGGGCCGTTGCCGGTGCGTACCTGGGAATGATCTTCAGCGAACGTCACGTCGCGGACCCAATGCAAGCTGTTCTCGATCGACCAGTGCCCGCGTGCCCAGTCCGCGAGTTGAGCGGGGTTGGCTTGTGCGGCGGTGAGGCTGGTGATCGCGTACACGGTGACGGTGTGCCAGCGTCGGGTGTTCAATGCACGGACGCGGCGGGTGATCTGGATGGCCTGCGCGGCGTGCGGGAACAGCAGCCCGGCCGCGACGGTGACGACCTTGATGCTGCGCCGTTCGACCCGGCCGTGGCCGCGGTCGATGCAGGTGTCCGCAGCCGGGACCTGCGCCCACGGCAGTCGCCGCAGTTGAGCGTTCAGCTTGGGCTGATTGCCTTTCACCGTGAACAGATAGTGCGCCCCACGCTGCTCGATCAGGTAGCGGGCGTGATCTTTCTGGGTATGCAGTGCATCCGCCGTCACCAGCGCATCGGCGATGTCGATGCCAGCCATCAACGTCGAGAACATGGTGATCTCATTGGTCTTTCCGTCCACATCGAGCTGTCCCAGGACCACCCCGGCCTGGTGGTCGATCGCAGCCAGCAGATGCCGGGCCCGCCCGTTCACACCGATCGCGCCGCGCACGCTCTTGCCGTCGACCGCGATCACCCGACGACCGGCGGGTCGGCTCCGCCCGGCCAGCCACGCCCCGATCATCGCGTCCAACGCGTCGGCGTCCAACGCCTGCAACACCCGACGGATCGTCGACTCATGCGGCGCCGGCCCGCTGACAGACAACGCCGCGAGGACCTCGGCGGGCGCGTCGGCGGCCCACTCCGCGATCGCACAGAACGAGCGGGCACCGGCCACCACCGCAGCCACCGCGACCGCCAGCACCGAGACCAGACAATGCCGCACACCACGAAGAGCTCGCGGATCAACGATTCCGCCCAGCACCGCCAACAGATCCGACCCCGCGACACCACCACGCGCACCCGCGTCGACATCACACAGGTAGTCAACAACGGCATCGATCGGCAATGATGAGGACACGGGCACGGCTCTTCTCGATGATCAGGTGGCCTAGAGACCCTCCATGATCACCAGGCGGGGCCGTGCCCACCCTCACCGACACGCCGCCAACTCACCACGCGCGTGACTCACGACCCGACTTTGCCGGGGCCCTGGGTGCTCGGGTGGACCTCGCCGCGGCACACGCCGACTTGGCACACGCCATCGACACCGCCGCCATGAACGCCGGCCGAGCCGGAAAC
>Ga0097691_1002868_pt1 | contig 11046 bp, 9 predicted proteins | sample NGESurdeep072012_8_FD_72858 | JGI IMG/M metagenome (GOLD analysis project Ga0097691, IMG submission 72858) | Arctic peat soil microbial communities from Barrow, Alaska - NGEE Surface sample 210-1 deep-072012 | ecosystem: Environmental > Terrestrial > Soil > Wetlands > Peat ...
CCTGGCCCCGCGTGGCCCCCGACTTCTGAGTCTGCTCTCGGCGAATCCTCCAGCAACCCAGGACTCCAGCACTTGGTATATCTGAACGGGACGCCACGCGTCATTGACGTGTCGTCGAGCACACCACATGAGAGCATTGTGCTGTTTGCGCCACCGACCAGTGAGGCTTCGAGATGACACGTTCGCGTGGCGTTCGCGTGGCGTTCGCGTGGCGTTCGCGTGAGTTCTCCGCTCCATGCCTGGGTCCGGCATCCGGTTGCTGTTCCTCTGGGCGCGGCGCTGCTGGCAGTCGCGTTGTTGTGTGGCGTCGGATGGGTCGCGGTGCACGAGGCGAGCACCACGGTCCAGCGCGACGCGCAGACCCGCGTGCAGGTGCAGGGTGTGTCCATGTCCGACCCCCCAGTGCGCGGGATCCAGGTAGAGCCCCCAGAGTTCACCAGTTGCCGTGTCCGTGTCGTCGTCACGGCTCGGGCCGACGCAGGCGAACCCGACGATCTGGCCGTCCAGTTCCCCGACCAACGTGGTTGAGGATTGGCCGGGCAACTGACTGAAGGCCTTCGCCCAGGTCATGGTCCGAGCCTCGACGGAGAGGGAGTCCAAGTACCCCTGGGGCAGCAGACCCCTGTAAGCCTGCCGCCAAGAGGCGACGTGAACCCGCGCAACCGCTGGCGCGTCCTGCGGCTCAGCACGGCGAACAAGCAGACCCATGCCGGGGAGTATTGCTCATGAGCGCAGACTCTTGGCTCACGGCGGCCCGTACCGAACGTCCGCTTCTGCCGCATTTCGCGCGGTCCTTCGTGACGAACGCGCGAAATGTGGCAAGAGCGGACCATTGTCGGGCTGATGAGCCCGTCAGGTGGTCTCAATCCAGTGATCTGGGGGAACCGCTAGTTTTCCCGGCACCGGCCGTTGTTCTTCTGACCAACAACTGTTACCGAAGGCTGCGTCGGCCGTTCGCCGCCAGAAGTCTCCGGCGCCAGTGTTGTCGTGCTGGAATGCGATCGTCCAGGGCCCTGGATGCCGCGCCAAGACATCGAGCGCGAGCGTGCGTCCTGCCCCGTTGCGCCGAGCGGCGGGGGCCACCCAGAAGGCGGCAACCGACCGTCGCGGTCCTTGTAGGCCGTCGATGACGGCGAACCCAATCGGTGCATCCTCGCCGGTGTTGGGGTGTGGCCTCCACGCGATGTAGCCGGCACCGTCCGCCGAGGGGAATTGGCTCAGTTCTCGACATTGATAGCGGCCATCGGCATAGGGCAAGCCGTTCACAACGGTGGCCAGGTCATGGCGGTAGGCCTGCCATAGCCAGGCAACGATGCCCCATTGGTCATCGGCAACGGGAACTACCGTGAGCTTCGATGTGAGGGCTCGAGGAGTCCCCGAGTGATTCTGCGCGGCGACCATTCCGAAAGGCTAACTAGCGCCCGTTTCGTATCCCAGGGGTGGGGCGCGTCGGCTATCGCACATAGGCAGATCGGGGCGAATGCGCGCTTCGTGATGTCTGGTTCGGCAGCCGACGTATCGGGTCCAGGGTTCGGCTGCTGCTTGGGCGCGCTACGGCGCCACCACGCCCCAAACGCAACGCACTCAATTCGGCACGATCGCACGCGCGACCAGCGGATGAGTGCGTTGGCTCAAGGTGGTTATTGACTCGCTCCAGGCATCGCGCTAGCCAACTCGCACGACGGGGTGCGTGCGCGACGGGACCTGTGTTCGGGTGGCCTACACCGCCCGCCATGGCCGTCCCACCGTGCGGTTCGGCCGAGAGGCGGTCTTCCTCGGCAGCGTGAGCAGGACTCCGCGATCCCGTACGGCGTTGCGACAGGCACTTTGCTGCGGTCGAGAGCAGTCTCCCGGCCAAGGGGACTTTGTACCCTAGCGGCGACTTGTATGCAAGCGATGTGCTCATTCCGTTTGTGGACATAAGTCGCAGGCGACCAATGGTCGCCGGTTGACGGCGGCCCGGGAGGTCATCATGATCAGATGCAAGAACACACTGGCCACGCTCGGGATAGCCACGCTCGGGGTGGCCTCGCTGCTCCTCATACCTACCGCTTCCGCGGCGTCTGCCGGTACCCACCCTGCGACGCTACAAAGCAGCAAGGCGCCGACTGAGCCGGGCTCCGCGGCCGCCGCAGTGTCCATCTGCCCCGATGCGAGCAGTTCGCTCTTCGGCCCGAACGTGTGTGTCTTCAACCCGAGCATGTCGCAGGCGGCGATCCAGGCCGACGTCGACCGCATCGCCACGCTGCAGGTGCCGATCGGGTCGCAGTTCAGCACCAACCGGTACGCCATCTTCTTCGAGCCGGGCACCTACGGCTCAGCCGCGAACCCACTCGTCTTCCAGGTCGGCTACTACACGCAGGTCGCCGGCCTCGGGCTCATGCCCCAGGACACGGTTGTCAACGGAATGATCGAGGTCTTCGCCAACGACTGCGCGACGCGTACCCGCAACGACAAGAACGGTATCCCGCAAACGTCGTACTGGTGCAACTCGACGACGAACTTCTGGCGCTCGCTCTCGAACCTGCAGCTCAACGTGACGCAGAACTGGGCTGTGGGGCCGGCGTTCACGCCGACGTACCCTGGTCCCGGCGGCCCGGGGTGCGCCTACAGCGAGGAAGCCTGGTCGGTCTCACAGGCCGCGCCGCTTCGTCGCCTGCTCGTTAACGGCAGCATTGTGTTCCAGGACTACTGCTCCGGCGCCAACGACGACGCCAGCGGTGGCTTCATCGCCGATTCGCAGATCAACGGTAACCTCAACTTCTACGGTCAGCAGCAGTACTACACCCGGGACTCAAGCATCGGCGGGGCGAACGCCTGCCCGAACGGTCTGTGGAACGAGGTGTACTCCGGCGTTGTCGGAGCACCGGCGCCGGTCTTCAGCGGCTCGTGCCAGCAGAACACCGTCGTGCCGAACACGTCGGCGAGCGAGGAGCAGCCGTTCCTCTACAAGGACTCCACCGGCTGGCACGTCTTCGTGCCTGCGGTTCGCCACAACAGTGTTGGAACGTCGTGGGGCAGCGGGACCCCCGCCGGCTCCTCGCTACCGCTGAGCAGCTTCTTCATCGCCAGCCCGAGCAACTCGGCGTCGGACATGACGTCTGCTCTCGCCAAGGGGAAGAACCTGATCCTCACGCCGGGCATCTATGCCCTTGACCACGCGATCACCGCGCCGCACCCCGATGCCGTGATCCTCGGACTCGGTTTCGCCACGCTCGTTCCGCAGAACGGCGACGCGGCGCTCAAGGTGGTCAGCAACAAGGGCGTGAAGCTGGCCGGATTCATGGTGGACGCCGGCCCGGTCAATTCCGATGTCCTCGTGTCGGTTGGCACACCCGGACAGAGCACTGGGTCTGCGACCAATCCCGACCTGGTCTCCGATGTCTTCTTCCGCATCGGTGGGGCCACCGTCGGCAAGGCAAGGGTCAGCCTTGTGGTCAACGCCGACAACGCGATTCTCGACCACATATGGGCATGGCGCGCCGACCACGGCAACCCGGGCACGGTCGGGTGGAACGTCAACACGGCCGACACAGGTCTCAAGGTGACGGGTGACAACGTGACGGCGACCGGTTTGTTCGTCGAGCACTACCAGAAGAACGAAGTCATCTGGTCCGGACAGGGCGGCAATGTCGTCTTCTTCCAGAACGAGTTGCCGTACGACCCGCCGACTCAGGCGGACTGGATGGCAAGTCCGACGCAGAAGGGTTACCCGGCGTTCCTCGTCACGCCGAACGTGAAGACGTTCAGCGGGACTGGCATGGGCAGCTACGTAGTCTTCATCCAGACGACTGCGACGATCTACGACGACATGGCTTTCCAAGCGCCGCAGACACCGGGGGTTCAGTTCAACAACCTCTTGGGCGTGTGGATCAGCGGATCGGGTGGACTGAACTCGATCATCAACGGGGTCGGTGGCCCAGTCACGAGCACCAACCCGGGGACCGTCATACCCGTCGACCTCGCCCACTACCCGCTTCCGTAAGGCGGGCGTGGACGGCAACTGAATAGCACCACCGTCAGCCCCTGGTGGGTCGGAGCCTCGATGCTCCGGCCCACCAGTGTTGTCAGGAGCGGCGCGCGATCCGCGGCACGATCGATGCCTACAACCAGTGCTTCTCTGACGGTTGCACCGCCCTCGTGAACTTCTGGCGCTCCATCTCGAACCTGACCATCAACGTCGCCGGCAAGAGTGGCTGCCAGGTCGGAGAGTTCTGGGCGACCTCCCAGGCTACGTCGCTCAGGCGTGTCAACGTCAACGGCAATGCCACGCTCATGGACTACTGCTCGGGCCCGTCCTACGCCAGCGGCGGCTTCATCGCCGACTCGCGGTTCTCGCGCAGCGTGACCAACGGTTCGCAGCAGCAGTACTTCGTCCGCAACAGCAGCCTCGGCGGCTGGAGCAACGCCGTCTGGAACCAGGTGTTCGCGGGCGTCACGGGCGCCCCCGCCCAGTCGTTCCCGACCCCGCCGTACACGACCCTTGCGACCAACCCCGAGTCACGTGAGAAGCCGTTCCTGTACGTCGACTCGAAGGACCATTACAACGTCTTCGTCCCCGACGTCCAGTTCAACTCCTCGGGCACGACGTGGAGTGGCGGTCAGGCCCCCGGCCACTCGATCCCGATCGCGAACTTCTTTATCGCCAAGCCCTCCGATAGCGCCCAGGCGATCAACAACGCGCTGGCGCTGGGCGAGAATCTGATCTTCACCCCGGGCATCTACAACGTCAGCCAGACGATCCAGATCACGCGCCCGGACACCATCGTGCTCGGCATGGGCCTGGCCACGATCGTGCCGCAAAACGGCGTCATCCCGATGAAGGTTGCCGACGTCAAGGGCGTGGAGATCTCGGACCTGATCTTCGACGCCGGCCCGGTCAACTCGCCGATCCTGCTGCAGGTCGGTACGGGGCAGGCCAGCAACGGGCAGGCTCGCGAGCACAACCACTGGAGCGACTCGACTGATCCGAGCGTGCTCCAGGACGTCTACTTCCGCATCGGCGGCGCCGGCGTCGGCAAGGCGACCGTAAGCCTCGAAGTCAACGCCGACAACGTCATCCTCGACAACATCTGGGCCTGGCGGGCCAGGTCCTAGGCGGCACGGAAAGACCAGGCTTGGGGGGCCGAATGGAACTCTGCAGGGTTAGCTATCCAGCACCGTCGCCCTGATCGCTAGTGACGCCTTGGTGTTGGCTCCCCAGAACGGACCACGCCTCGTCACGCCGGCTGAATCATGGTCATAGAGGCGGCGCGCTGCTACATCACTCGCAAGGCAGTCACGGTCAATGCCGCGATCCGCACGTCCGCCCATGCCGCCCGGAGAACGTCCGCTATGCCGCGATCCGCGCGGTTGGACGACATGCGTCATTCCGCCGCGAAAGGGGTAGAAGGCGCTGTTTGTGTTTGTCTTTCCATGCTTGATACAGGTGTGTGTTCTGTCCCGGTCACCGATCGGCTTGCGAAGCAGGACGACGATCAGCGCGACGGTCGCAGGCCAGGCGAGACCGCACGGGCAAGGCCGTGAAGGCCAGCCCGTTCAACATGCACCACAACCCAGGCGACGGCGCGACTCCAGCCGCCGTCAGTACGTCGACCGGAGGGTAGTTCCTGATCGGTGCCGTCTGCTTGGCTGGGCTCCGCCGGGGAAGTCGGTTGTTCCAGGTGGCTACCGAGTGCTTCTCTTGGGCCATCACCACAACCAAGGGGAGTTCTGTGCCTCGTACTTCGTACACGTCCGCCGGTATCGCCTACGACCGTGCGGGCCCCCGCGGTGACCTGCCAGTCGTCCTCATCCATGCCGGCGTCGCCGACCGCCGGATGTGGGACCAACTCTGGCCGGCACTCACCGCCGAACGTGATGTCATCAGGCTGGACCTTCGCGGGTTCGGTGAGTCCGCGACGTCCGCGCGGCCTGCTCTGCCCGGTCGATGACGTGCTCGACACGTTGACCGAGGCCGGCATCGACCGCAGTCACCTGGTTGGCGCCTCCTTCGGTGCCGGCGTGGCCGTCGAGGTCGCGCTGACCCGGCCCGAAGTGGTGGCTTCGCTGCTGCTCAGCGCCCCAGGTGGATCGCTTATCGCCGAAGTCACCCCGGACCTGCGTGCGTTCATCCAAGCGGAGAGGTCCGCGCTGGCCCGCGGTGACCTGGATGGTGCCGTGGAGGCGAACCTCGCCTGGTGGGTCGACGGTCATGGGCGGGACCCCGGTGACGTCGATTCGGCGGTCCGGGACCTCGTCCGACAAATGCAGCGGCGGGCCTTCGAGGTGACAGCCGACTGGGACGACATCCAGGAGCGAGAACTCGACCCACCCGCCCTCGAGCGACTTGCAGATATCCGGGTGCCCACCCTGGCCCTCCTGGGCGTGCTCGATCTCGACGCGATCCACGACGCGGCACGGCGCATAGCCGACGGCATCCCCGACGTGCGCCGCGTCGACTGGCCAGAGACCGCACACCTACCGTCGATGGAGCGCCCCGACGACTTCCTCGCACTATTACGGGACTGGTTGAAACCGTCCGAACCGACGTCGCACAACTGAGTGCCGTGGCACCGACAGGAACTCGAACCAAGCGCGCTCTGCGCCGGCAGCGAAAGTGAATTTGCGTCGCAGTTGGCCATCCGTCTGTGGAAATGCCGCCGCACTATTGGCGGGCGCTTGGTTCGAAGTCTGGCGCGGCCGGCACTCAAGTGGCGATACGTGCCGCCCCTGCGGCGGCTCGTGCGACGAGGGGGTCGGCGCCCACTCATTTGTGATGCGACTGCTGCCACCTCTGGGCGCGTCGTACGTTAACCTTGGCGCACGAAACCAACCGCGCGGGCCGGGCTCAGGTCACACGGGTCAGAGGTGTGAGGCAGCGCTCCTCGTTTCCTATCAGGTCGAGGATCCGGGTCTGGGGCAGGCCTGCTAGCCCCGGTGAGGACGTCGGCGACGACCAGACGTTCTGCTCCAAGAACGCAGCAAATGCGTCGGCGCGTTCGGTCGTGTCGAACTCCAGGTCGAGCATCAGGTACTTCGGGTCGTCGACGGGCCGGCGGATGGTGAAGGCGCGTACCCCCGCCTTCACGCGTACGTCCGCGAAGCCGTCGAATGCCGTCTTCCATAGGTCGTAGTCGTGGATCGCATGCTCGATCCGAAGTGTCGTCATGAGCTTCTCCGTTCCGTGTGCGGCAGGCTTGCCATCGACGGCGACGTTACGTCGACCCTGTCGACCGGCGGTATCCCAGAAACCTGGGGTGGGGAGCGTCCCGCACAACGAAGCCCAGTCGGTTTTGCGGCGTAACCTCATGGCGTGGCTGAGGCATGGGCGCGGACGCGGGCGCGCGAGCGGATTGAGGCGATCGGCAAGGCATCGCTTGACTCCACCGACCTGCGCAGGGATGCACTTGAGGTCCTGCGCGAGGTTGTTGTCTTCGATGCGTACGTCTGGCTGCTGACAGATCCGGCGACCGCGGTGGGCGCCGCGCCGTTTGCCGATGTTCCTTGCCTGCCGGAGTTGCCGGCGCTGATCAAGGCGAAGTACGCCACACCGGTCAACCGCTGGACCGACCTGCAGCAGCGGGCATCACCCACCGCGCTCTTGGACGAGGTGGTCGACGGCGACCTGGCACGCAGTCTCGTTTGGCGGGAGGTGATGAGCCGATACGGAGTCCGGGACGTCGCCTCGACGGTCTTGGCGGACCGGTTCGGCTGCTGGGCCTTCCTCGACCTGTGGCGTGATCAAACGAGCGAACCGTTCACCAGCGCCGACTCCGCCTTCATCGACAGTGTGGCCGCGTCTCTGACGACCGCGTTGCGTGAATGCCACGCGCGAACGTTCGTTGAGGCTGCGACCGCGCACCGACGCGGCCTCGGACCTGTTGTGCTGACACTCGATGAGGACCTTCAGATCACCAGCCGAACAGCAGCGTCGCAGAGTTGGCTGAATGTACTCCTGCCACCCGGGCCTGAAGGCAGTGCCATCCCCGCGAGCGTCTACAACGTCGCCGCCCAACTCTTGGCCCTCGAGGCGGGAGTCGACGACCGTCCAGCGTCCACGCGAGTGCATCTGGGCGACGGTTTCTGGCTCACCCTGCGCGCAGCCAGGCTCGCATCCGACCCGCCAGAGTCGAACTCGCTCGCGCCTGGGACAGGCGGGATCGTCGTCACGATTGAGGAGGCATCCGCCACCGAGCGTCTGGATCTGTTTGCCCGAGCCGTCGGGCTCACCGCCCGCGAGTACGAGCTGCTCGGAAGGCTCGCCACCGGCAGTGACACGCGGGCCATGGCGAGTCAGATGTCGCTGTCGGAACACACGATCCAGGACCACCTCAAGTCGATCTTCACCAAAACCGGCTCCCGCGATCGAGTCTCCGTTCTGTCGCGCGCCCTCGGCACCAAAGGCGATCCTCACGAGGGACCCAGAGGTGTTATAGGTGGCCGGGGATGAGCAACGCCCCGGCCGGCGTGACCAGCCAAGACTGTCTCGATCCACCATCCATATCCGACCGGCGTCAGTAGCCGATCCCTTGGGCGATCTTCGCAAGGAGTGGCAGGCTCAGCGTATGAGGATCGAAGAGTGGTGGCCGAAGTTGGATCCCACGACCCAGGAGTGGTTGATTGCGAACAACGGAGACGTTGTGCCGACAACCCTGTTGGGGCAGATCGCGAAGGCGGGCGGCGACGTGACGTCCGATGCCTCTTCGATCGGTGACAACGGCCCTGACGGGTTTTTGCTCTCCGATGCCGTGATCGACTGGATCGAGGAGACTGCCAACCAGGAGACTGATTCCGATGGGTAGCCCAATTTTCCCGCAGCAGGATTGATGGCCGTTCACCGATCGGTGACCCGTTCACCGATCCGCGTACGGCGATCGGTGACAATGTCGCCGAGGCTGTGCCGCCGGCCGTGGGTCAGCCGGATGTGCGCGGTTGGGTGTCTGCAACGACGGTGCGTTGGTGATACAGCACCTTCCACTGCCCGGTCGTGTGCTCCCAGAGCGTCGACCGGCGGGTGACGCGTTCTCCCTGCCGAAGGGTGTACGTCAGCAGGTACACATCAAGACCGATCCTGCGGCAGTAGAAATCGCTGGTCTCCCACACATCCGCATCTGTGCGCTGGTACCTCTCCTCCAAGATGTCCAGGACGTACTCGCGGCTGTACGCACGCCCAGAGGCACCCACCTCCCAAAAATCCTCGGTGGTCATCGCCTCGAAGTGGGACCTAGTCGTCCCGAGCTCCCGGCGATGGAAGAGCGGCTCCCTCGCGCGCAGCTCGTCAAGGACCTCCATCAGAGTTGGGTCAGTGACTAACTCCGGTTCGGGCTCGAGGACCATGCCCGCAAAGTAGCAAGAGGCCGTAGCCGCCGCTTCTTACGGGACCGGACGAAGGCCGCGCATGGTAAGCCGAACGGCCTACAGCAGGCCGGTCGATAGTGACGAGCCACTGCCGTAGCAGGATCGCCAACGGCAACCGGTGATCAGCGACTGCCCGCGGCCGCCGCACTGATGGTCTTCGCAAGCGGACCCTCATGTGTGTCTGGCCGCCGGCGGGTTCGCCTGGGCCTGTCCGAGGTGGCCGTTGAGTGCTTGGAAGCTGGTGTAGAGGCCGAGGGTGATGACCACGCCGGTGAGGATATACGTGGTGAACCGGCGAATGCCGTGCATCCGGAAAGCTGCGGGTAGCGCGCGTCGTTCCAGGATCAGCAGGAAGCCGAGGACGACGGGTAGCAGGCAGGCGTTCAGTACCTCGACGTCGACCGAGAGGTTGACGAGGTTGGGGGTGATTAGGACCAGCAGCGCGCCCGCGAGGGTGGCGATGACGGCGAGGCTGTAGAAACCCGGCGGCCCGGCGTGGGGAGTCATTGACGCTTTCGGGGGTGCAGCAAACACACCCCGTTGTCGAGAGAACCGAACCGTGCAGTCAGTGACATCCCGCGACCTTGGGTCTACCCGAACGCCAGCTGGGTGTCTTCGGGGGACGGCTTGGGAAGCGGTTGCCCGCTCGCCTGCGAGGATGCGCCGTTGCCTGCTGTTGCGTCAGTCGAGATCGCTACCACGGCTGGGTCGATGCGCATCACGGCGTACCCGGCCACGGCACCTGCCCCGAAGCCGGGGGCGAAGATCCGGGTGGGCGCCTTGATGACGCCGTCGCGGACCGCGTCGTGGATCGCCAACCCGATGCTGGCCGACGAGGCGTTGCCGACGGTCTCCACATTGAAGTAGAGGCTGTCCTCGGTGAGCCCGGCCTGCAGGGCGAGGTCGATCACCATCGTCTTGTTGGCCTGGTGGGGGACGATGAGGTCGATGCTCTCCAGCAGCGAGGCCTTCACCCCGTCAGGGTCGGGGAGCACCGTGAGCTCGCCAATCATCTGCTCGAGGTAGCGCCCGGCCAGCTTCTTGACCTCCGGGCCGTACACGGTGATGTTGTTGTCGAAGGTGGGGTTGGGCCAGATGATCGAGTTGACCTGGCTCGCCGGACCGCTGGCGTAGGTCTGCAGGAACTCGATGTCCGGCAGCTCGCCCGCCGGGGCCGGCCCGACCACGAAGGCAGCCGCGCCGTCACCGAAGATCATCCGCGATGGGCGGACGTTGCCGATCTTGTCCGAGAACTTCTCCACGCAGATCACCAGCACGGGGCGCTGCACCTCCTGCAGGATCCGCGTCGCATCGGACAGACCGTAAGCCATCCCGGCACACGCCGCGATGATGTCGCAGGACGCGTGGGTCTGGTAGATACCGAGCTGACCGGAGATCCAGGTCGCTACCGAAGGGATGATCCGAGTGCTCGTGCAAGTGCAGACGAGCACGGCCCCGATCTCGTCGGGACCACGGCCCGAGTGGGCCAGCGCAGACTTGGCCGCTTCCAGCGCGATCTCCTCCAGGCTCCTGGCGGTATAGCGGCGTGACTCGATACCAGTCTTCGCAAGGATCTCGTCTGCGGTCATCGGTGACCAGTTGTAGGCGGAGTTGCGGATCAGGTCCTCATTGCTGCAGACCAGCTCACCATGAACCACCGCCAGTGCCTCGATCTTGGGCATCACCTTGAACTGGCTGCGCACGTTC
>Ga0097691_1002869_pt1 | contig 11043 bp, 7 predicted proteins | sample NGESurdeep072012_8_FD_72858 | JGI IMG/M metagenome (GOLD analysis project Ga0097691, IMG submission 72858) | Arctic peat soil microbial communities from Barrow, Alaska - NGEE Surface sample 210-1 deep-072012 | ecosystem: Environmental > Terrestrial > Soil > Wetlands > Peat ...
CGACAACGACATTTTCCGCCGGGTCTTTGAGCGTGTCGTTGAGACATGTATTTCGGCCGGGCTTGTCGGTGGTAAGGAGTTTGCGGTCGATGCGAGCCTGATCGTGGCGGACGCCAACAAGCAGCGGTCGATCCCGGGCTCGGAGTGGATTAAGGAGCGCAATCCTGAGACCGCGAGCCAAGGACGACGCGGCTTTCGGCGCTGCCACAAAGTGACGCCGAAGTTCGTCTCGCCGTCCGATCCGGCCGCCCAATGGACCGGCGCGATGCGCGGACCAGCATTTTTCGCATATTCCGACAATTATCTGATCGATGTGAAGGTTGGTGTCATCATGGATGTCGAGGCGTCGCGTGCTATCCGCCAAGCGGAGGTCGGCGCGTCGAAGACGATGATTGAGCGGACACAGGAGCGCTTCGATATCAAGCCTGAGCGGCTCGCGGGCGATACCGCCTACGGTTCAGGAGCGAACCTCAACTGGCTTGTCAAAGACAAGGACATCGCTCCGCACATCCAGGCGCTTCTCGCCTTTTTAGAGCCTCGGGGCTTTTAATATCTTCACTACGGTTTATAGCCGGGAGCGCAATACCATCCCACGCCAAAGCCCAGTACCGGTGTAAAGCCTTCCCGGCATTCCGGCTTTATCGTGTGCATGTAGTAACCGCCAGCGGCAGCAAGAAAGACAATCCCCCATCCCACCCATCTATGCACCGGCAAATCTCCCCCTAATTTACACTACGCATACCACAGCTTGTGGCAAGAGCGTCCTGTTTGGCGCAGGCGCCGTCCCTCGCTTCTCAGATTGTCGAACCGGGACAATCAGCGGCGGCCGAAATAATCGCTTCAAGATGGCCTTCTTATTCTTGACCTGAATTCTGTTGTCATTGATTTCCAGAGTATAGAATGAGGTGCCAAAGAAATGATCGATCTCCTTGTGCCTGTAGGAGAACGTCACCCAATTGAACCGGACCTGAGCACTCGATTCGCGGATGGGTCTGAATGCAGAACGATGCAGGAGAATGCATCTATTCTGTCACGTTTCTGACACGCAGGAACATGCTTGTTCCCTGCTGAGACGATGGCGATTTGCTCGCTTCACTTACCATCAAGTTGACCAGCAATTCTCTCTTCCCGCTTGGAGAATTGGCGCTCCACGAGCCCTTAGGAACGACTCTTAGCGCGCCCTCCCTCCCCGAGGTTGGGAGGAGGGACCCCGAGACCCCACCTTATCCACGGGGCCCGAGACGACAACGAGAGGCTATATGCGAAAAAGGCCGCCGCCTTGAAATTACGGCGGCCCAAGTCTAGGGAGGTGCAGGCTTACCCGGCCTGCACGGGATCGTCTTCAGCGTGGCTGACATTTCTCGCCCACGAGCCGGTCTCCACACGCAATATCACGGTTAGAGCCTCCTGCAATGCCAGGACCGGATCCGACGGCATGCCGACTATCCTCCAGCCAACGTGATTGTCAGGGCGGACAAGGATCGCACCACTATCGCTGACTTCACGCAGGCGGAGCCAGTCAGGTCCTCTAAAATCGCAATTTTTCTCCTCGCCAATCGAAAGGGCCTTCAGTGGCAGGTCGAATTGGTCTGCGACGATATCGGCGGCCGTTTTCCATGCCGCCCCGTCCGAACCTGCGATGAGAAGAAAGCCTGATGGATCGACCAGATCGTGGGTAGATATTTTGCGCTCTCCATTGCTCACCCAGGCATGGGGCAGCCGGTGGCCCGGCCGAGTGGTCGGCACGTAGATTCCGCCCATGGGATCGCGTTCCGATGGAAGAGTGCCGTCCGGCACCAGTGCACCGCAATCGTAGCGAAAACCGATTTCCAGATCGTGCGCCTGCCATTCCATGCGCTGTACCTCGAGAACCTTGGCAAGGCGGGCGCGACGCGTACGACCTTCGTCATCCTCAGCGAAAAACGCCGTAAAATTTGCGGCGCTCGCCTCCGCGTTGCCCCGCACCAAACCGATGCCTACGTCGGTGAGCTGGTGATTCTGGAAGGTCATCAACGCCCATTTCACGTTGCGATCGGCGACCGGTCGGCGCTCTGACTCATAGGTATCAAGCAACGCATCTGATGCCGTTCCGCGCAGCACGGCGTTGAGCTTCCACGCCAGATTGTGCGCATCCTGAATCGCCGAATTAAGGCCAAGCCCGGTCGTCGGGGGATGGCGGTGGGCAGCATCGCCGGCGAGAACAATCCGTCCGAACCGGTACTGATCAGCAAGGACACCTTCGACCACCCAGTGACCAATGCCGATAATTTCCGGGGAGAGATCCGGCAACTTCAACAGCTCGCGCATTCGCGGCAGAAGGGACTTCTCATCGAACCGTGATGGATCGTCGGGCCGAAAACTAAAATGAAACATCCATTCCTCGGAGTGTCGCCCGAATTGTGTGGGTCCGAGCTGGCCCAGCACGCCGCTGCTCCATGACCCCCCGTCAGGATTAACGAACCAGGTCGTCATGGCGTAGTCGTCGTCCCACCATTTCGACAGGTCGGCCTTGAAATAGACCGTCACCATGTGGACGAGATCGGTCTGGCCCGTCAGCTTGGCTCCGACGATCGGACCGACGGTCTTGCCTCCGTCGGCGGCAATCACGTAATCCGCGGTGACCCTCATCTGATCGTTGGTTTCCAGATTGGTGATCGTCGCTGTCACCTGATCGTTGTTCTGCGCCAATTCAACGAGTTCGTGACCGTAGAGCGTACGCGCTGCGCCGTACTTGTCGGCTTCAACGCGCAGCAACGGTTCGAGCCGCACCTGCGGATAAAGCGTACTCTCGCACGGACTATCCTTTGCGTAAGCAGTCAGCGATCCTCCGCCGAACGAGTCAATCGTATGGAACGTCCGGCGATCGAGCGGCCCATCGCCGGCGAGGCTGGTACACCAGCGGATACGCGAAATATGCTTCAGCGGCATCGACTTCGAATAGGTTGTGCCGGCGATGCCGTATTGCCGGAAAATCTCCATGGTACGCTGGTTGATGTAGCGGGCTTTCGGCAGTTGCCCCGGTTTGTCGCGCCGCTCGATCAGTAGCGACTCCGTTCCAAGCCGCGACAAGAAAATCGATGAGGACAAACCGCATCCGCCGCCGCCGACGATCAGGACCGGTACGCGCAATTCCTTCATGCAATTGTCCATATGCTTTCAAGACCGCAAGCCGGATGGCTGCGCTCCGCCGGATCTATGCGTCCAGCAAATTTCTGCTTCTCAGCCAATCCCGAACCAGCCCGGTGGCTTGCGCCAGGTGCTCGGGCTGCCCGGCGTAATAGTGAGTACCACCCGCGATCACCTTGAACGTCTTGTCGGGACTTCGCGCCGCCTCGAAGATCATTCCGGTATGCGGCTGCGGCACCGCGTCGTCGGCGCTGTTTTCGATCACGAGGAAAGGCACGGCCAGATCGGCGGCGCAGGCCACGCCGTCGGCGCGGGAATCGTCGATCGACCATTGCGACAGCCAGGACCGCAATGTCGAAAATCGCGCCATTCCCACCGGGCCGTTGTTGACCGTTTCCGGATTGCCGAGATAGGACCATTGCGGACGACGATCGTTTGGATCGACTGCTGGATCGAGATAGCGCGGATCGGCCATGGTGCGGTGGGTGATGAAGCCGCGCTCCAGTTCGCCGGTATTTCGCCGCTTCAATTCGTCAAGCGTCTCCTTGACCCAGTTGGTGATCTTTCGCATCCGACGTACCTGCGCCTCGCGGTACCGGGTCAGAAAATCACGTGAATAGGGCGGACGGTTGGGACTGCCCGGATGATACAGGTCCAGTTCAGCGTCGCGATGGTCAGGATCGAGTTCGTTCCTGACCGACGGATCGAGGCAGTCGAGCAGAAAGCGCGCGCGCGACACATGCGCGGCCTGGAACACCAGCGCGTCTGCGGGAACAAGGCCTGCCGCCTTGAGGTCAACCGGATCGCCGGCAGGAGTTCGCATGATGGTCGGGTTGGTGGCCTGCGACTGGTAGAACAGCGCCAGTGAACCGCCGCCACTCCAACCCACCAGCACGATCTTGTCGTAACCCCACTGCTCCCTCGCATGCCTGATATAGGCACCAAGATCGATCAGTACCTTTTCGTAAATCAGTGCCGTGTCGTTCTTGGCATAACGGCTCGCGGCGCACAGCACGTGAAGACCAAGCGCCGCAACCGCGCGCGGCACCGGAAGCAACTGCAGCGTGGATGCCGGAATGTAGACAAGGAGTGTCCGCGACGGCACACCCCGCGGTGTCATCAGAATTCCCTCGAGGTTTATCGCCCCCTGGTTCCCCGAAAACCCGTAGGTTTCGGTAAAGGCCGACGTCTCCTGGTACTGGATATGCACCCAGCTTCGATCGACCTCATAGGGCGGCGAGGTGGTCATGGGGACAGCAGCTTTCAAAATGCCGAAGACACAGCTCGTCCGGTGCAGAAGTTCTCCCGGTGCGTTTCAGGCGGCAGCTTCGCCGCCGCCTTCTTGTCCTTATTCCACTCCGCGAGCTGCGCGTGTGCTTTCTGTTTGGCCTCCTCCATGTACTCCCTGGTTTCGGAACGCATGGTGATTTCGAGGCGTAGCCCGTTCGGATCGAAGAAGTAGATCGACTGGATGAAGTGGTGGTCGGTCACGCCGAGCACCTCGATGCCGGCATCTTCCAGCCGCTTCTTCATGGTGAGGACTTCCTCCATGGTGTCGACCTCCATGGCGAAGTGATGAATCCACCGCGGCATGTCTTCGCTCAGCGTCGCACCCTTGTTGTCGCGAATGTCGAAGAAGGCGAGGTAGGAATTGTCGGCAAATTCGAAAAACAGGTGGCAGTACGGCGCGTACTCGCCGGTCGAGGGCACGTGATCGGATTTGACGATATGCGCGAGCGGCAGGCCGAGGATGTCTTCGTAGAAATGGCGGGTCTGTTCGGCGTCGATGCATCGCCACGCGACGTGGTTAAAACCCTTCAGGGTTACGGTCTTGGTCATGATGTCACCTACGTCCAGGTTTGGGATGAGCGGTTTTTCCGGAGGAAACCACTGTATCGGTCTGCGATAATATGCTCAGAATGCGCGCCGATCTGTCCCCCGGTCCGGGGACCAAGAACAGACGACGCCAGCTGACCGCCGGCTGATCACGGGTTTCCAGGGAGGCGCTGATGGCGATGATCGAATCCCGGACGGGCGGCGCAGGTCCGCTGCATGCCGGTTCCGCGCTGGCCGGACTGGTCAGCGAGATCGGCTCCGACTGCTTCGAGCGGCGGTTGTTCGACTTCCTCAACGTGACCACCGGCGCCGACCACTGCGCGATATACCGCTCCAAGCGCAACGAACTGCAAGGTCTCTATGCGCTCAGTCTCGATGGCACCGATACCGCACTGCGGCAGGTGAGACGCTACATCGACGAGCAGCACTGGCGGCGGGACCACATGATCCAGGAAGCCCAGCACAGTCCGGCGAACGGCCAACCCATCCTGCTTCGCTTCAACACCCGGAAATTCTCAGACCCCTACCTGCGCGACCTGATCTATGGGCGAACCCATATCGTCGAACGCATGGTCGTCTGCCGGCGCGCGGACGACGACAGCCTCGGCTTCAATATCCTGAGCGTCTTGCGGTCCGCCCGGGGCGGACCGTTTCTGCCGGACGACGTTTCCCGGCTGGAGAGCTTTGCCGATGTGCTGATGTCCATTATCGAAAAGCACGACGAGGTCAGGATCCGGCAGCCCTCAGTGACGGAAGCGCTGGCATCGATAGCCGACGTCGAACGATGCATCGCGCGCGCCCCCGAGGCGCCGCCGCGGCGCGAGATCGAGGTCTGCGCCCGCATCGTATTCGGGCTGTCATCGAACGACATCGCCGCCGACCTCGGCATCGGCGAACAAAGCGTCGCCACCTACCGCAAGCGCGCCTACCAGCGACTGGGCATCCCCAGCCGGCGCGACCTGATGCTGTGGTATCTGGCGCTTTGGCAGTCGGGAGGCGGAACTTCCGGCTGTGGGCGGCGGCAATAGGCCCTGAACGACGTCTTATCCGTTGGCAGTGCAGTGCAGCATCGGAAGCGCCCTTGCGGGTCCGGCAGCCGATCCTGTCCCTGCGGCAGGGACAGACGCCGCGGCGAGGCGGTCTTAATCTGTGTTACAAACTAACAAGTCGGCGGCTGGCCGGCGGTATCTGAAAGGGAGATTTCATTCGATGCTCAAGATCCGGGGGCTGTCCGTCGCTCTGGTTTTCGCCGCGGCTTGGTCCGCGTTCGGCGTGGCGTCGGCCCAGACCGGTGCTTCCGAATTCAAGATCGGCGTGGTCTTGCCCCTGACCGGTCCGGTCGCTGCCAACGGCAAATATGAGCTGACCGGAGCCTATGTCGCAGAGGACATGGTCAATGCGACCGGCGGGATCGGCGGGGTGCCGGCGCGGATCATCGTTTGCGACAGCCAATCGCAGGAACAACAGGCGGTGATTTGCGCCAAGCGCCTTACCTCCGATGAAAACGTCAATCTGCTGCTGGGTGCCGGCGTCACGCCTCAGACGATGGCGATCATTCCCACCGTGCTTTCGAGCGGGACGCCGCTGTTTAGCCTCGCTGGCGGCGCGGTCACCTACAATCCGTTGAAGAAATGGGTGTTCAAAGGGCACTTCGGCAACGATGATTTCATGCCGCCGCTGCTCGACTATCTCAAGAAGAAATCCTTCAAGAAGGTCGCCGTTCTCGCCGACACCGGGCCATACGGCAGCGATGTGCTCGATCAGATCAACAAGCAATTCCCCGGATCTGGCATCGAAATCACCAATCTCGAGAAATATGCGCCGACCGATACGGATTTTTCCGCGCAAATTACCCGTATCCGCGCCGCCAAGCCCGACGCCGTCGTCAACCTTGCTCCGTCCGAGCAGACCGGCGCCGCGATCTCCAAGAAGATCATCCAACTGGGCATCAACGTGCCGATCGTGATCGGCCCCAACCTCCAGACCGAAACATTCCTTGCGCTGGCCGGCGACACCGTCGAGAGCATGGTCTTCATCTCGTCGAAGGTCGTATTCGAAAATATTCCGAAAGACGATCCTGCCTCGGCCGTGATTGCCGATTTCCGCAGCAAGTTTGCAAAGCGCTATCCGAAGGACAGCGCGCTGTCGCTGTCGGTGGTCGCGGCCGACGGCATCCTGATCACGCAACAGGCCGCCAAAGCGCTGGGCAAGGATGCGGCAGATCGCGACAAGCTGCTGGCCGAGATCGAGAAGACCAGCAATTTTCCCGCCATCCAGGGTATCTGGACGCTTTCCTCTACATCCCACGGCACGCCGCTGACCAAGGGAATGGCGGTGGCAAGCTACAGCAAGGGCCACTGGAAGCCGGAGTAAGCCACTTGGGCCGCGCGCGGGTTGACCAACGGTCCGGAGTGGTTTCATGAATCAACTTCCCACGGGTTGAACATGAGACCGCTCGAATGAATGCCGGCAGCCTGATCGACTTCAACATCCTGTTCCAGACGATTTTCTCGGGCATCGCCAACGGCGCGCTGTACGCATTTATCGGCCTCGGCTTTGCCTTTATCGGGCGCAGCACCGGAATCATCAATTTCGCGCAGGGCGATCTGGCGATACTCGGGGCAATGATCAGCTCGCTACTTTGTGCCGCCGGTCTGCCGGTGTTTGTCGCCGTTCCGATCTGAACGAAAACAGTCAAATATGCTCGCGCGGAAATCTAGATTTGGCTGCTTTCGCCTCAGCAAACCCAGCGTGAAAAAGGTCGTGACGACCGGAAACAATAAACAGATGCGTTTTTCGAAGCTGCCGTGCTCCAATAGCACCTCACAAATTCAGGTCATCAGCGATAGATCAATTCGGCTCAAAGGCTATGGCAGGTTCCTTGTTTTTCGACCAATGCATCTCGGGCGAATTCAGCCACAAAATGCGAGTACGTTTCGCTCGATACATTAGCGCGATCAATAAGTGGCTGTAGTATCCCGTGTATCTCTGTCACTTGGCCTTACGTCGCAAGGCGATTTGGGGACGACAAACATGTCATCCAACAGCGCGAGTCCGCTATCCCAATGAACAGTGGCGACATTGGGGGTGGTCAATGCGTTGGCGATACCGCCCACAAGCTCGAGACCCGCAATTCGCATGAGCCATGACCTTCCCGATGAATTCTGCGTCAGAACGGACTTCGCTTTAAGAGAAGTGACTTCTCCAGACCGAGACGATCTCGCGGGATCATGCACGTTCCGCCGACGTGTAGGCATGGCTTATCTTAAAGGGCTCTTCGCGTTTTTTAGTGGGTAGATTTGAGCGTTTTTCATAGCTCTGGCAAGCTCGCCGTCAGGATTTTCAGCTTGAGATATTCTTCGTCGCGCAGGCCGTAGGCTCGGCGCTGGAGGACGCGGATTTTGTTGTTGAGGCCTTCGACGAAGCCGAGGGCGATCTTGTTTTCCGGCCTGCAATAGGCGGCGATCCCGTCCCAATGACGCTCGATCATTTCGGCAAATTTTTCGTACGGCTTGAGGCGCTGCCAGCGCAATTGCGCTTTCCAGTTGTCAAAGAAGCGACGTGCCCAGGCCTCCGATGTGTAATCCCACAGCTGATCGAAGGACTCTCGAAGGATATACGCGGCGTTCAATCGCTTGTTGGCCTTCAGTAAGAGCCGAAGGCCTTTTCTGCCTTCGTTCGTCAGGTTCTGTTTGTGCGACAGCAGGACATATTTTTGTCCCTTGATGAACTTGCGTTGCGGCCCCGTAACGCGGCCATATTCGGCCTTGCGGATTTTGTCGAGGGCCTCGCCGAGATGGCGAAGGATGTGGAACTTGTCGAACAGAATGGCCGCTTGCGGAGCGTTGCGCTGCGTCGACTGACGAAACGGCTTCCACATATCCATGACCGCCAAGCGTATTTTATCTGCGCTTTCCTTGCCTAAAAACGCATAAAACATGTCCATGTCCCGTTCGCTGCGGCCGTCCCCGCCGAACCAAATCGCACGTTTTCGTTCCAGATCGCTGACGACGATCCGGTAGACGTGTCGCTTTTCGATCGATATTTCGTCGACGCCGATGACGTTCGGCGTCGGCGGCCCGGCACGCGCGAGTTGCTCGCGCATGTAGAGCTTGTCGAGTTCCTTGACGGTGTGCCAATCGAGGTGCATCCGCCGCGCCACATCGGTGATCGTCATGGCACGACACAAGCCGCCGATCTGCATGGCAAACCGCAACGTGTATTTGGTGTTGTCCGACAGAAAGGCCAGCTTTTCGTTCTTCACGCCACAGTCCGTGCAGCTGACCCGGTGCATGTGAAAATCGAGATAGACTTCCCGATCGCCGCAGCCAAGATCGCGCGCGCGTCGCCAGCGCTTGTCGTAACCGCTGCGGCAAACCTTCCCGCACCCGCCGCACACCGTTTTTTTGAGCGCCGATCGAGCGTGACGACAAACGCCGGATGATCGAGTTCATCGTAGCTGTCGATCCTCGCCCGAACACGAAAGCCAGACACTTTGTAAGCGTCGCGCAAGCTCTTGGTCGGGGTCTCGTCAGGTCGTGCTGTCATGCCCGAAAACGTGACAGGTTTTCAGCCCACCGGAAACCTCAAAAAGTCCTTGATAGGCTTGACCAAATTCGACATGTTGCCCCGCCGTACACCCACTTTTTTCCGCGAAGAGCCGAAATATTTAAGCGTCGAAATATCGAACCCTTAGCTGGCCACGGATCAATTGAAAATCCCGCGATCACGCAAGATGAAGCCGAGCAGGTTAGAGTTCTCACCGCAGCGCTTGTAAAGCTTGAGCGTTCGTTCTTGCATCCAACGATCAGCGCCACGTCATCTAGTTAGAGCGGTTCGAGGCTGACGACGAGCTGCCACAATTTGGCTTGAATTTCGAACGTGGGCTCGCCAAGTTTTAGTTTAGTCCTTTCACTAAAGTATGATCATGGGAACTGCGCAAGTACGCCTTGGCCTACTCCATTGCTATGGAGTGCGCGGCTTGTGTCTGTGCTCACTTAATGGCTCAGCTTTTGTATGGATTGTCTTACCAGTCTCGCGTTCTTGGAAATGCTCCTCGTACCAGTTATTTTTTCGATCAATTAGGCGTCGTATTATATTCCATCTACCAGTTTTCCGGTGAAAGTCGTCGCCCTCGATTAGCTCACGTACTACTTTGCTTCCACCCTCGCGGTGTTTCGAATGGGTCTTGAGGCGGACATTGGTGGATGCAGTTACGTGAGAAGAGACATGGGCGGTTCGGGCTCTTGATCCGCATTTTGGGCAACCTTGGTATGGCTTATCTAACAGGTTTTCCGAATCCTCGATCGCCGCGCCACAACTACTGCACGTCCAATCTGACATCGAATTCTCCTCTATAGGCGGTGACGAGGAGACGGGGTGTGTGTGACTACAACACCCGATTACTCTCCTTCAGCTTCTCCGCATCCAGATACACCTGCCCGCCCATTTCCTTGAATTTTGCCGACATCTGCGCCATGCCATCCTCGATGGTACCCGTCATCGACATCCCCACCGCAGCCGGATCGTTCAGCGTCGCCGCGTAATCCCGCACGTCCTGGGTGATCTTCATCGAGCAGAATTTCGGGCCGCACATCGAGCAGAAATGCGCGACCTTGTGGGCTTCCTTGGGCAGCGTCTCGTCGTGGAAGCTGCGCGCGGTTTCCGGATCGAGGCCGAGGTTGAACTGGTCCTCCCAGCGGAAGTCGAAGCGGGCGCGGCTTAGCGCGTCGTCGCGCAGTTGCGCCGCCGGGTGGCCCTTGCCGAGATCGGATGCGTGCGCCGCGATCTTGTAGGTGATGACGCCAGTCTTGACGTCGTCGCGGTTGGGCAGGCCGAGATGCTCCTTCGGCGTCACGTAGCACAGCATGGCGCAGCCGAACCAGCCGATCATGGCGGCACCAATGCCTGAGGTGATGTGGTCGTAGCCCGGGGCGATGTCTGTGGTCAGCGGCCCCAGCGTATAGAACGGCGCCTCGCCGCACTCCTTGAGTTGCTTATCCATGTTGATCTTGATCTTGTGCAGCGGCACATGGCCGGGGCCCTCGATCATCACCTGGCAGCCCTTCTTCCAGGCGATCT
>Ga0097691_1002871_pt1 | contig 11037 bp, 11 predicted proteins | sample NGESurdeep072012_8_FD_72858 | JGI IMG/M metagenome (GOLD analysis project Ga0097691, IMG submission 72858) | Arctic peat soil microbial communities from Barrow, Alaska - NGEE Surface sample 210-1 deep-072012 | ecosystem: Environmental > Terrestrial > Soil > Wetlands > Peat ...
TCCATATCGATTACCCCCGCTACACCACCTATACCAAGAAGTTCTTCTTTGCTAGCCTAACGCCATGAAACTTCGCCGCTCAATTATTGCCTTCTCCGCAGTTGCCGTTACTTTGAATTTAACGGTTGCGGTACAAGCCGATTCATCTTCTTCGGTTGTGCAAGCAACCAGCCATAATTTTCAATATAGCGGCATCAGATCTCATGGGTATCCAGTTCAACCTGGGCAAGGTCGAGGACACACTTCCGGAACTCCTGCTACATATACAGATCAACTCTCACCATTGGCCGATCAAATGAACGGCGATTACAAGTGGCTTAATCAATTCTTCAATAATTTTAACTCTGACCAAAATTTACCTACCGGTAAATTATCACCAGCTGGTTCGCCAGCGAAAAACCCAATATCCTGTCATGGTGCATGTACTACATCAACTGGCACAATTTCTTTAATCCCCGTCTGGGTTGGAAATTGGGTTACCTCTGATATCACGACGTGGAATTCACTTCTGGGAAATATCGTTACCTCACTTGGCACCGCGTCGGCGAACTCAGTCGCACTTACTGGACACGTTTTTAATACCAACACCTTGTATTACACAAGTCAGGGCTTAACACCTCCTTCGTTGCAGTGGGTGCCAAATGTGAGCGTTACTGCGACCACTGATCCAAATGGCCAAGAAACTGATGCCGATGTTGCAAACGATATCAACACATTTATTTCGGCAAATCCAACGATTGTTCCTGCAGGTACAACTCCGGTTTATCTCTATATTGGCGCTAATTCGACGCTTCTTACGAGTGGATTTGGAACAACGTATTGTGGCTGGCATACATACGGAACGACTTCGACCCTAACTAATGTCCCATACATCGCCTTCCAAAACTTTACCTCTCAATACAATAGTGCTTGTTCTGCGCAGACAACTTCGCCAAATGGAAATATTGCGCTAGATGCTATGGCAAGTGTCATGGTGCACGAAGTTGATGAAGTTCTTACCGATCCGTATTTTATGGCGTGGTATGACTCAAATGGCGCGGAGAGTGCAGACAAATGTGCATGGACATTCGGTACGACTTATCTCACTGGATCCGGTAGATATAACGTGCAACTTGGCTCAATTAAATATCTGATTCAGCAAGATTGGCTCGAAAATAACCTTGTCACGATGGCAGGTAGAGCAAATGGAACCGCCTGTTCCGTTACTGGCTGATTTATTCTTAGCGTCCGCGCTTAGAAAGACGTTCGATATCTGTTACTAGTACCGCGCGTGGTTCAAGTTTTACCCAACCGCGCGCTGCGAAATCTGCGAGCGCTTTATTAACGGTCTCGCGAGATGCGCCAACTAATTGAGCAAGTTCTTCTTGCGTTAAATCATGATTGACATGCAAGCCATCATCTTTTTGAATACCAAAACGCTCTCCGAGCTCCATGATTGCTTTGGCAACTCGGCCGGGGACATCTGCAAAAACTAGATCAGCCAAAACTTCGTTTGATTTGCGTAAGCGCTGGGCCAAGCGGCGAAGAAGTTCAAGCGAAGTTTGTGGATTGGTAGTTACTAGACCGATAACCGCGCCGTGAGCGAGTGAGACCAATCTGGAATCGGTTACCGCAGTAGCGGTTGAAGCTCGAGGTTCTGGATCGAATAGCGAAAGTTCACCGAACATTTCGCCCGGACCAAGAATCGAAAGTAGATTTTCACGACCGTCATTGCTGGTGGTACCAAGTTTAATTTTGCCAGTTACGACCACATAAAGGCGATCGCCTTCTTGGCCTTCCTTAAAGAGAACCTGCCCTTTATTGAGTTTAAGGGACACCATTGATTCGCGGAGCTCGTGCGCGGCATTATCGTCGAGTGCGCTAAAGAGCGGGGCGCGCCGGATGATGAGTTCGTCATCTTTTGTGGTCACCCGCAGACCCTACAACCAGAGAGCAGATCACTCCAATCTGACGCAATTTCCAGATCCCGTAGGCTTGCCGTGTGGACAATCGAAATGTGCGCGAAAGTTTTGAAGCTAAATCGAGGCGTGCTCGCGCCATGTATCGGGTACTCGCCACGCACTACCCCAATGTCCACTGCGAGTTAGATTTCAAAACGCCATATCAATTATTGGTCGCAACGGTTCTCTCCGCGCAATGCACCGACAAAAGGGTAAATCAGGTAACGCCCGCATTATTTAAGATGTTTGGGACGCCATCAAAGATGGCCACCGCTCCCATCGCCGAACTTGAAGAGTTAATACATTCTCTGGGTTTTTTTCGAGCAAAAGCGCGCAATATTAAAGGGTTAAGTGAGCGCCTGATTACCGAATACCGGGCAAAAGTTCCTGCCGACCTTGATGAGCTAGTTACTCTGCCCGGCGTCGGGCGAAAAACTGCAAATGTTGTCTTAGGCCATGCCTTTGGAATTCCTGGCATCACAGTTGATACCCATTTTGGTCGGTTAAGCAGGCGGTTTGAGTGGAGCGACTCAAAGGATCCAATAAAGGTGGAACAAGAAGTCGGCGCCCTTATTCCGGAAAAAGAATGGACCAATCTCTCTCAAAGAATGATCTGGCATGGCCGCCGGATCTGTCATGCGCGGAAACCGGCGTGCGGGGCCTGTCCGCTAGCTGCGCTCTGCCCATCATTTGGAATCGGTGAGGTCGATAAGATCAAAGCCTTGCAACTTGTTAAGAGAGATGAGGATTTCAGGTGAGGCGGGCTCTGATTTTTGCACTTGTACTTGCAACACTTCCTTTCACCTCTCATGCGGCAACTGGAATTGTTGTTGGCTGTTCAAAGATCACGATCGACAAGAGCGTTTCGAAAGGGATTTCACTGCCTTGCCTTGATGGCAAAACCAAGGTTTTATATCAATCCATTCGTGGGCCAGTTGTTGTGAACGTCTTTGGCTCGTGGTGTGAACCTTGCAACCAAGAGATACCGCATTTTCTTGATTTGCAAGCCCGTCATAAGGTCGCGATTGTTGGCATCGATGTTGAAGAGCGCAATATGCAGGCGGGACGAAATTTTGTGATCAAGAAAGGCATGACTTGGTCGGTTCTTTATGACGCTAACAGTGCCACGAAAGGGATATTTGGGTTTGGTGTTCCTGTGACGTGGTTTATCAACGCTCAAGGCAAAGTTGTTTACAAACAAATTGGTCTGATCACTTCGACATCCGAGTTGAAATCAGAAGTAATAAAGTATTTAAAGATAAAACTATGAAGAACTGGGTCGATGTAATTTTCGTGATTGCGACAGTTGCCTCATTCTTTCGCGGGTGGAAAGTCGGTCTTATTTCAACGATTTTTAGTTTTCTCGGTTATATCGGTGGTGGCTTGCTTGCGCTTACTCTCGGGCTCCACTATTTTCACTCGCAGGGTGTGACAAAGTTCGTTCTCTTATTTCTTGTTGTAATTGCTGGTTCTGCAATTGGTGAAGGGATTTTTAAACAGATTGGAAATCTCTTCCATAATAAAATTTTCTTCGGTCCTTTTAAATGGATCGATTCGATATTGGGTGCGACATTTTCAATACTGAGTACTTTGATCATGTTAGTGATACTCGGACATTTACTATTAATAACTCCGTGGGGATGGGCGCAGCGCAGTATTCCGCAGAGCAAAATTTATACAAAACTCAACGCGGAGGCACCTTCGATTATTTCCGACATAACTAAGCGTGCGAAAGAAGCGATTCAGTAACGTACTTACTCCTCTGATTTACCGCTCTTTAACCCTTCGCTAATTAGTTTCATAATGTTTGGATCGGCAAGAGTAGTTGAGTCCCCGACGGCGCGTTGTTCAGCGACATCGCGCAAGAGACGACGCATTATCTTTCCACTCCGAGTCTTTGGTAGCTCGTTGACAACCAAAATCTGCTTCGGTCTGGCAATTGCACCGATTTCCTTCGTGACATGCGCTTTTAAATCCGCGATTAATTCGTCGCCACCAACACTTGGAATGCCGCCACGCAAAATAACGAAGGCAACGATCGCTTGTCCGGTCATTGCATCGTTTGCACCGACGACAGCTGCTTCTGCAACATTGGTATGTGAAACCAGCGATGACTCAACTTCGGTGGTAGAAATACGGTGGCCCGAAACATTCATTACATCATCGACGCGACCGAGCAACCAGATTGCGCCATCGTCATCGATCTTCGCTCCATCACCCGCAAAGTACTTGCCAGGGAAACGTGACCAATACGTCTCTTTATATCGCTCTGGCTCTCCCCAGATTCCGCGCAACATTGCTGGCCAAGGTTCAGTGAGAACTAGGTATCCACCTTTTCCAAGCGCGACTTCATGACCTTCATCATCTACAACTTTGGCAGTAATTCCAGGTAGCGCGGCCATAGCCGAACCAGGTTTTGTTGCAGTGACTCCTGGGAGTGGTGAAATCATTATCGCGCCAGTTTCGGTCTGCCACCAGGTATCAACAATTGGACAACGATCTCCACCGATGACTTCGCGGTACCACATCCAAGCTTCCGGATTAATTGGTTCACCTACCGAACCCAAGAGGCGAATCGATGTCAGATCGCTATCTGCAGGGAATTCATCGCCCCACTTCACCCACGTGCGGATGAGAGTTGGCGCGGTGTAAAGAATTGAAACTTTATATTTTTCAATAAGTTGGAATAATCGATGTTTGGTTGGAGTATCCGGAGTTCCCTCATACATTAATTGCGTTGCGCAATTAACCATTGGGCCATAGACAACATATGAGTGGCCAGTAATCCAACCGACGTCGGCGGTACACCAGAAGACATCAGTTTCAGGTTTTAGATCAAATACGGTCCGATGGGTGTAGGAAATTTGGGTGAGGTAACCACCGGTGGTATGAAAAACTCCCTTAGGTTTTGCAGTAGTTCCTGATGTGTAAAGAATGAACAAGACTTGTTCGGAATCAAAACTCTCGGCGGTGTGCTCAGGACTTTGACGGTCCACAATTTCATGCCACCAAATATCGCGACCACCAGTCCAGGCAGTTTCTTGCCCGGTTCGCTTAACAACTAAAACATTTTTCACGTTGTGATTCGGACGTTCCAGCGCTTCATCAACAACAGGTTTTAATGGAAATGCGGCACCCTTGCGGAAACCACCATCTGATGTAATAACGAGAGTTGCATCAGCATCGTTGATGCGACTAATAAGTGAATCGGCGCTAAAGCCGCCAAATACAACTGAGTGTATGGCGCCAATTCGGGCACACGCCAACATTGCTACAGCTGCTTCAGGAATCATCGGCATGTAAATGGCAACGCGGTCGCCTGCCTTAATGCCGAGTTCTATTAGAGCATTGGTTGCTTTTTTCACATCATGAAGCATTTGTGCGTAAGTGATGGTGCGGGTATCACCCGGCTCGCCTTCAAAGTGAAAGGCCACTCGATCCCCGCGTCCTTCAAGGACATGTCGGTCGAGACAGTTATACGAAGCGTTTATCTTTCCGCCAACAAACCATTTTGCAAAAGGAGCTTGCCAGTCAAGAATTTGATCCCACTTTTTATCCCAGTGAAGGTAGTCAGCTTGTCTGGCCCAAAAGGCTAATCGATCCTTCTCTGCCTCTTGATAAAGATCCGCTTTCGCATTGGCCTGTGCTGCAAATTCTGCACTAGGGGGAAATGTCCGATTTTCGTATGAAAGATTCTCCAGTGAACTCATGGGCGCGAGGCTACGCCAGGGTAACTTACATCACAAGGGATTTTGCTTTGAAAATTTCTCCGACTTTTCTGTGATGTATCCCACTAAATTCTAATTTCCGAGGATACTAATTGTGGACCATCAAAGCCGATGGTTGCGGTTTACTAAATAGGGAGTAGCAACTATGGTAAATACAAATATTGCCGACCCAGCACCACTTGGGTTGGCGGGATTTGGCCTCACTACATTCATGTTGAGTAGCGCAAATGCTGGACTGTGGCACGGTGCCGGTGGGGGCGCAGCCGTTGCGACAGCCCTTTTCTATGGCGGGCTCGCCCAACTTCTGGCCGGTATGTGGGAGTTCATGCGTGGAAATACCTTTGGTGCCACGGCATTTAGTTCATATGGAGCTTTTTGGTTAGTAGTTTGGTATGGCATCACTTCGAAAACCTTTGGCCCAGGTTCCCTTGCAGTCTTCCTTCTTTTTTACGGCATTTTCACTTTTGTTCTCTGGATCGCTGCTATAAAGCACAATATCCATCTCAACCTTCTCTTCTTTGCATTGACCGTAACTTTTGCCTTCCTTACCTATGGCAATTGGGGCGGTGGCCACTCTGGCGCCGTCAAGATTGGTGGTTGGACTGGCCTGCTCACGGCGATCATTGCGCTGTATATCGCTGGAAAGACGCTGATAAATGATTCATGGGGTAGGGAAGTTCTTCCATAGCCTTGGATTCATATCTAAAGATTTAAATATCCACAGCTAGGCCAACTCCACATTATGGGGATTGGCCTAGCCTTTTTTATGTCGTGTTCTCCTAACTTTGGGCCATGTCCAATTCGCAAAAGGGCTCAATCAACATAGAGAGGAGAAAAAGAGATGTTTAGTATCTTTACAACGATTTTAAAGGTGGTTTCCCACCTTCACACGGTTCAGATTGCAGCAACCTGGCTCGTTAAAGGAGCGAAGTTCCTATTTCATAGCAATATGGGATTTTTAGGACTTAGTTCACTGATGAGTCATCTTGGCCTGAATTAGTGGTCCATTGAACTAGGTAATCGACCCCAGTGGTTTTCCAATCCGCCCCTAAATGTGGTGGGATTAGCCGTAAGCCAGACCGTCTGACCCAATGATGTGCCACCGGCCAAAAAGCTTACGAGCCAGTTCCACAACTACATGGGAGATCATCACACATGCCAATTGCAACCCCGGAAATTTATGCACAAATGTTGGACCGCGCAAAGGCTGGAGCCTTTGCCTACCCAGCGATTAACGTCTCCTCATCTCAGACGCTGATCGGTGCGATCCGCGGATTCGCTGAGGCGGAATCTGATGGCATCATCCAAATTTCTTGGGGTGGAGCGGAATACCTTTCAGGTTCGACAGTAAAAAATATGGTGGATGGCGCTGTCGCGCTCGCCGAGTTCGCGCATATTGTTGCTAAGAACTACAACGTTAATATCGGAATTCATACCGATCATTGCCCAGCTGAGAAACTCGATGGGTTTATGCGCCCACTTCTAGCCTTCGGGGCAGAACGTGTTAGTTCGGGTAAAGCACCACTCTTTAACTCGCATATGTGGGATGGTTCAGCAGTATCAATGCCTGAGAATATGGCTATTGCTAAAGAACTTCTCGAAAAGTCAAAGGCTGCGCGCACAATTCTTGAGATCGAGATTGGTGTTGTTGGCGGCGAGGAAGATGGCATCGAAGCAAAGCACGATGCAAAGTTGTACTCAACTCCAGAAGATGCACTTTTGACCATCGAAACTTTGGGCTCTGATCCGCAAGCCCGTTATATGGTTGCAGCAACATTCGGAAATGTTCACGGCGTCTATAAGCCAGGAAATGTTGTCCTTCAACCAAAGATTTTGCAGACTCTTCAAGAGGCAGTTGCTGCAAAGTTGGGACTTCCTGCTGGATCAAAACCGATGGATCTAGTTTTTCACGGTGGTTCAGGTTCATTACTTTCAGAGATCCGCGAGTCACTTGACTACGGCGTGGTAAAGATGAATATTGATACTGATACTCAATATGCATTTACTCGCCCAGTCGTTGACCACATCATGAAAAATTATGATGGTGTCTTAAAGGTTGATGGCGAAGTCGGTAATAAAAAGGCTTACGATCCACGTGCTTGGGGTAAGGCTGGCGAAGCTGGGCTTGCAAAGCGCATACTTGTGGCGTGCGAAGATCTTCGCTCGACCGGAACATCAATCAATAAGTAGTTCAGCAACCGCAAAAGTAAAAAAAGATTTTCAACTCACTCAAAGGTTAGGAAAAAATGCCTGCTCTAGTACTGCTCGGCGCTCAATGGGGCGATGAAGGTAAGGGTAAGGCGACCGATATCTTGGGTGATCGCGTTGACTATGTCGTTCGCTATCAAGGCGGAAATAACGCCGGCCACACCGTAGTTATTGGCGATCAAAAGTATGCGCTCCATCTGCTTCCCTCTGGAGTCTTGAGTCCCAACGTCGTTCCGGTCATCGGTAACGGCGTTGTGATTGATCCATCAGTCTTACTTGAAGAGATTCGCGGCTTAAATGAACGAGGTATCGATACTTCTAAATTGAAGATCAGTACTAACGCTCATCTGATTACTCCGTATCACCGAACGATTGACAAAGTTTCAGAACGATTCCTGGGTAATTCCAAGATTGGTACGACCGGTCGAGGAATCGGACCTGCATATGCTGACAAAATCAATCGCATAGGTATTCGCGTGCAAGATCTCTTTGATCCCTCCATATTGCGTCAAAAAATCGAGGCTGCGCTTCGCGATAAGAATCAAGTATTAATTAAAGTTTTTAATCGTAAGGGCATCGATGTTGAAGAGGTCTTAAACGAATACCTCGGTTATGCCGAGATACTGAAGCCATATGTTACAGATACGGTTTTATTGCTCGATCAAGCGCTCAAAGCTGGCAAGATTGTACTTCTCGAGGGATCCCAAGGCACCCTGCTTGATGTTGATCATGGAACGTATCCCTTTGTTACGTCGTCAAACCCAACCGCGGGTGGCGCATGTACCGGATCAGGAATTGGACCAACAAAGATCACCCGCGTGATTGGAATTGTTAAGGCTTACACAACTCGCGTTGGTTCCGGTCCATTCCCAACGGAACTATTCGATGAAGATGGCGAAAAATTGCGCACTATTGGCGGTGAAATTGGCGTCACCACAGGTCGCGCTCGTCGCTGCGGCTGGTATGACGCAACGATTGCTCGTTACGCAGTTCGCGTCAACGGCCTCACTGATTTTTTCTTAACCAAGCTCGATGTTTTGACCGGCTGGGAACAGATTCCAGTATGTGTTGCCTATGAAATTGATGGAAAACGGGTTGAAGAGCTTCCATCTTCGCAATCAGATTTTCATCATGCAAAACCAATCTATGAATATTTACCAGGTTGGAAAGAAGATATTTCTAAAGCGCGCACACTTGCAGAACTTCCGGCAAATGCTCGCGCCTACATTAAGTTTCTTGAAGATATTTCTGGCGCACCGATGAGCGCAATCGGGGTTGGTCCCGGCCGCAATGAAACGATTGTCGTTAGGGATTTGATTTGAAAGTTCTTCTGATTGGATCCGGCGGACGCGAACACGCACTTGCACAAGCACTCATCCGCGATCCCGAGTTAGAAGAGCTCCATGTTGTCCCGGGGAATCCCGGCATCGCGGAAATTGCGGTGTGTCATCCCGTCGATATTGATGATCAGCTGGCGATTGTGTCGCTCGCTAAAAAATTAGCTATCGATCTAGTTGTCATAGGTCCAGAAAAACCTTTGGTTGATGGCTTGGCAGATGCGCTACGCGCAGCAAAGTTCGCGGTCTTTGGACCTAGCGCGGTTGCAGCCCAGTTAGAAGGATCAAAGGATTTCGCAAAACAGGTAATGCATGATGCCGGTGTCCCGACTGCTAGAAGTTTTACTTGCACCACCAATGCTGAGATCATCGCTGCGCTCGATACCTTTGGCGCTCCTTATGTTGTTAAACATGATGGATTGGCTGCGGGCAAGGGTGTAGTTGTAACAAATGATCGCGCTATAGCGCTGGACCATGCCTACCTTTCGCCACGAGTGGTCATTGAAGAATATTTGGCTGGTCCAGAAATTTCGCTCTTTGGAATTTCTGATGGCCGAACAATTGTTGCGATGCAACCCGCCCAAGATTTCAAGCGGGCGCTAGACGATGACCTCGGTCCAAATACCGGCGGCATGGGCGCTTACAGTCCATTGCCTTGGGCTCCAAAAGATATCGTCGAACAAACTTTGATTCAGGTCTTGCAACCGACGATCGCCGAAATGCGGGCGCGTGATACGCCATTTGTCGGATTGCTCTATGCCGGATTAGCGCTCACTAAGAATGGAATTCGAGTGATTGAATTCAATGCGCGCTTTGGTGATCCTGAAACTCAAGTTTTGTTACCTCGGCTCAAGACCCCACTCGCAACGCTTTTATATCTGGCGGCAACTGGTAACTTGAAAGCTGCACCTCCACTTGTTTGGTCAGCGGATGCCGCGGTAACTGTCGTCCTGGCGTCCGAGGGTTATCCAAATGCGCCAAAGACAGGCGCGCCAATTACAGGAATCACAGAAGTTGAAGGTGTTTCAGTTATTCATGCGGGAACCACCTTAAAAGAGGGCCAACTTTGTTCTGCTGGTGGTCGGGTCCTGGCGGTAACGGGAATCGGCACTACTTTGGCCGCCGCCCGCGACAAGGCCTACCAAGTGATTTCCGCAATTACTCTCGCTGGAAGCCACTATCGCGGGGACATAGCGCTTGAGGCAACTGGGCTAGAGGCAGCTGCACTCGCGGCCTCTACCCCAGCAAAAGTAGGAGAGAATTAAGCCATGAGCGTTCTTGCTGATCGTTATGCATCGGCTGGGATGCGGGCTATCTGGTCCCCGGAGTCCAAGATCATTCAAGAACGTAAATTATGGATCGCGGTTATGCGCGCTCAATCCAAGCTCGGTCATTCGATTGCTGACTCCGTAATCAATGATTACGAAAAAGTTTTAACGAAGGTCGACCTCGCATCAATCGATTCTCGTGAAAAGCTGACACGTCATGATGTGAAGGCTCGGATCGAAGAGTTCAATGCGCTGGCTGGACATCAAGCGATCCACGCTGGAATGACCTCGCGCGATCTCACCGAAAACGTGGAGGCGATGCAGATTCGCGATGGCCTGCAATTAGTTCAGGGCCGCGTGGTTTCGGCTTTAGCAATGCTTGGGGAGTCTGCAACCCGATATATCGACCAACCAATTACCGGTCGATCACACAACGTTGCCGCTCAAGTAACGACCCTTGGTAAGCGTTTTGCATCGAGCGCCGAAGAACTCCTCTTCGCGTATGAACGGTTAGAAAATTTGCTCGAGCGCTATCCCATTCGCGGAATCAAGGGCC
>Ga0097691_1002874_pt1 | contig 11029 bp, 9 predicted proteins | sample NGESurdeep072012_8_FD_72858 | JGI IMG/M metagenome (GOLD analysis project Ga0097691, IMG submission 72858) | Arctic peat soil microbial communities from Barrow, Alaska - NGEE Surface sample 210-1 deep-072012 | ecosystem: Environmental > Terrestrial > Soil > Wetlands > Peat ...
CACCGCCACCACCGCTTTCATCCGCTGCGCCTCCACCCAGCGCGCGGCCCGCTCCCAGGCCACCAGGTACTCGGTCCGCTCGACGTCGTCGAGCCGGTGGATCTGGACCTGGGTCAGCAGGTCCATGGCGACCGGTCCGGGCGTCAGCACCCCCACCATCGCCAACTTGGCGGCGGAGTCGTTGCGCGGTCCGGGCGGGTCGGCCACCCGGACCACCGGGGACATGGCGACGGCGAACGGTGTAGCCTCGAACATGTGTTCTAGTCTAGTGGGTGGTACCGACAGAAACGGCGCCGCGAGCCCGGGAGGCGATATTGGTTGCCAAGATCGGCAGTGGCGGTAGGACCGCCATCCTCGCCACGACACCGCCCATGGGCGGCGGTCGTCATCGTGTCCGCCTACGGGTGCTGCATCCGGGTCGGCTAGTGCCGGCACTCCAATGCGCGCCGAGTTGCTCCGTCGACAGCTTCGAGGTGCGCCGTCGTACCGCTGCCCGGCGCGGCGGCGCACCTCATGCCATCCGAACGCGAGAGCTACAACGAGCGCAGCAGCACCGGGGTGAGCCGGTCGAGCACTCCCACGTCGTCAATCGTGGAGGGAACCGGCTCGGGCGTGCCGTCGGCGATGCTACGCATGGTCTTGCGCAGGATCTTGCCCGATCGGGTCTTCGGCAGCGCGCCCACGACCGCAACGTCCTTCACCGACGCGACCGCGCCGATCTGGTCCCGGACCAACTGCACCAGCTCGCTGCTGACCTCGTCCGGATCGCGTTGGGCGCCTGCTTTGAGGACGACGAAGCCCCGCGGAACTTGGCCCTTGAGGGTGTCGTGCACCCCGATGACGGCGCACTCGGCGACGTCGGGGTGGGTGGCGATGACCTCCTCGATCTCCCCCGTGGACAGCCGGTGACCCGCGACGTTTATCACGTCGTCAGTGCGACCCATCACGAACACGTAGTCGTCGGCGTCGATGTGCCCCCCGTCGCCGGTGAGGTAGTAGCCCTCGTAGCGTGACATGTAGGAGGCGACGAACCAGTCGTCGTCGCCGTACAGCGTGGTCAATGCGCCCGGCGGCAACGGCAACTTGACGACGATGGGGCCTTCCACTCCGGCGGGGGCCGGCTCGCCGCCGGCACTGAGCACCTGGACGTTCCAGCCAGGCACCGCCTTGGTCGGCGAACCGGGCTTGACCGGCAGCTGCTCGACGCCCATGCAGTTCGCCGCAATCGGCCAGCCGGTCTCGGTCTGCCACCAGTGGTCGATCACCGGGATCTGCAGCAGGTCGGCCGCCCAGTGGTAGGTGTCCGGGTCGGTGCGCTCACCGGCGAGGAAGAGGTAGCGTAAGCAGCTGACGTCGTACCGGGCGAGGTACTCGCCCTTCGGGTCTTCCCGCTTGATCGCCCGAAACGCAGTGGGCGCGGTGAACAGGGTGCGCACGCCGTGCTCGGAGACTACCCGCCAGAACGCCCCGGGGTCGGGTGTGCCCACCGGCTTGCCCTCGTAGAGCACGCTCGTGCAGCCGGCGAGCAGCGGGGCGTAGACGATGTAGGAGTGGCCGACGACCCAGCCGACGTCGGAGGCGGCCCAGTAGACGTCGCCCGGTGCGACGTCGTAGACGTTTGTCATGGTCCAGTGCAACGCGACGGCGTGGCCGCCGTTGTCCCGGACAACGCCCTTCGGCTTACCCGTGGTGCCTGAGGTGTAGAGGATGTAGAGGGGGTCGGTGGCCTGCACTGGTATGCAGTCGGCCGGGCTGGCGGCGGTCATCACCTCGCCCCAGTCGAGGTCACGGCCACCGAGGGCGGCGGTGGCCTGCGGGCGCTGGAAGATGACGCAGCGCTCGGGCTTGTTCTCGGCTTCCGCTATGGCCGCGTCCAGGAACGGCTTGTACTCGATCACCCGCTGGCCCTCGATCCCGCAGGACGCGGAGATCATTACGCGCGGCCGGGCATCGTCGATGCGGATGGCCAGCTCGTGCGGGGCGAAGCCGCCAAAGACCACTGAGTGCACGGCGCCGATCCGGGCGCAGGCCAGCATCGCGACCAGGGTCTCGGGGATCATGGGCATGTAGATGACGACGCGGTCACCCTTGATGACCCCGAGACCGGCCAGCACGCCGGCGAACCGGCTCACCTGCTCGAGCAGCTCGGCATAGGTGATCTTGCGCTGGGAGCTGGTGACCGCACTGTCGTGGATGATGGCGACCTGGTCGCCGCGGCCGCCCTCGACGTGCCGGTCGACCGCGTTGTAACAGGTGTTGAGTACGCCGTCGGGGAACCACCGGTAGAACGGCGGGTTGGACCGGTCCAGCACCTGGGTGGGTGCCTGGTACCAGCTCAGGCCCTGCGCTGCCTCACCCCAGAAGCCTTCCGGGTCGTCAATGCTGCGCCGAAACGTCTCCTGGTAGCTCCCCATGTCTCCTCCTCGCCGCAATACTCGCCTGACCTGCACCACAATCGCGGAATTGCCGGGTCCATGGGGATGCTTTGGTCCCATTCGTGCATGACCAAAGTCGGACGTACGCCGCGACTGGACCGCATCCGGGCCGACCATCGGCCCGAATGGCGGAACGGCCGCCCGAACAGCGGAAGGCTCGAAGAAAGGATGCGGCGGACATGAGCGAGTCGGTCAACCCTTCCACAGCTCACCCCACCGACGCGGCGGGTGGCTTCGGTGCGGACGACGAGGGCGGCGACCCGGCATGCTGGGCCGCGCGGGTCTGCCCGGATTGCGGTCAGCTGGCCACCGGCCAGGCGCCCCAAGCCTGCGACCGCTGCGGGGCCGAGCTGCCCGGCTGACCGGCCTAGCTAGGCTACGAACAGCGAGCCGGCCCGAGCGGGCCGAGCGGGGCGGAGGTGGCAGGTGTCCGAGCTGGCAGCGGGGTCCGAGCTGGCCTGGACGCCGAACGCGGCGTGGGCCGAGCGGGCGGTGGCGGGGCGGTTTCTGCGGACCCAAGGCCTGGCGACTTACGCCGAGCTGTCGGCCAAGGCGGCCGCCGACCCGGCGTGGTTCTGGGACGCGGTGGTTGGCTTTCTCGACCTGCCCTTTGACACGCCGTACCAGCAGGTGCTCGACACCAGCCGAGGGCCGCAGTGGGCGCGGTGGTTCGTCGGCGGGGAGGTGAACGCCGCCCAGCTCTGCACCCGGGCAGCCGACACCGATCCCGACCGGCTCGCTATCGTGGCCGAGAGCGAGGACGGGGCAGTGACCCGGCTGACCTACGCGCAGCTGCGCGACCAGGTCGCCCGGGCTGCCGGAGTCCTGGCCGCGATGGGCGTGGGTCGCGGGGACGCGGTCGGGCTGTTCCTGCCGTACTCCGCCGAGGCGGTGGTGGCGTTCCTGGCCGCCGGCTGGCTGGGCGCCGCCGCGGTGCCGGTGTTCTCCGGAATGGGCGCCCCACCGGTGGCCCGCCGGCTCGCCGACTCCGGCGCCCGAGTCTTGGTCACCGCGGACGGGATGCTGCGCCGGGGCCGGCCGGTGCCGATGCTCGCGGTGGCTCGGGAGGCGGTCGCGCTCGCCGGTGGGGCGGTGTCGCTGCTTGTCGTCGACCAGCTCGGCGCGGCCGGGACGCTGGTCGAGCCCGACCGCGACTGGGCCGAGGCGCTGGCCACGGCCGCCCCGGTACCCGCTGCCCGTACCGGCTCCGAGGACCCCTTCCTGGTCGCCTACACCTCCGGTACGACGGGGCTGCCCAAGGGAGCGGTGCACACCCACGCCGGGTTCCCGATCCAGTGCGCCCAAGAAGGCGCCTTCGACCTCGACATCGGCCCGGACGACGTCGTGAGCTGGGTCAGTGACCTGGGCTGGATCATGGGGCCGTGGACGATCTTCGCTGCGCTCGGCAACCAAGCCACGCTGGCGCTCTACGCCGGCGCCCCGGACCAGCCGGACCACAGTCGGGTCTGGCAGTGGGTCGATCGACACAGCGTCAGCGTGCTCGGGGTCTCACCGACCTTGATCCGGGCGCTACAGGCCGCCGGCGAGCAGCCGGTGCAGGCCACCAGCCGGCGCAGCCTGCGGGTCTTCGGTTCGACCGGGGAGCCGTGGACGCCCTCGCCGTGGCAGTGGCTGCACGAGGTGGTGGGGGAGCGGCGGCGACCGATCGTCAACGTCTCCGGCGGCACCGAGGCCGGCATCCTGGTGGCGGTGCAACCGCTGCTCGGCGTCAAGCCGGTGTCTGTGGGCGGCCCGACGCTGGGCAAGGCGGTGATTGTGCTGGGCGCCGACGCCACTCCGCTCGGCCCGGGTGAGCTCGGTGAGCTGGCGGTCACCGCGCCCTGGCCGGGCATGACCCGCGGGTTCTGGCGGGAGGGACCGGAGCGTTACCTGGCCAGCTACTGGAGCCGATTCCCCGACATCTGGGTACACGGCGACTGGGCGTCGTACGACGCCGACGGCTTCTGGTACCTCCACGGCCGTTCGGACGACACCCTCAACGTCGGCGGCAAGCGGATCGGCCCAGCCGAGGTGGAGGCGGTGCTGGACGCCCATCCCGAGGTGGTCACCGCCGCGGTGGTGGGCGTGCCGCACCCGATCAAGGGTGAGGCGATGGCCGCCTTTTGCGTCCCGGTGCCCGGGCTGAGCCCGGACGATGCCCTCGACCAGCGACTGCGCGCGGCGGTGGTGGCCGAGTTTGGCAAGGCGTTCGCGCTGCAGGAGCTGATCTTCGTCGCGGACCTGCCCAAGACCCGCTCCGGCAAGGTCATGCGCCGGTTGGTACGCGCCCACGCCCTGGGCGAACAGCTCGGCGACCTCAGCGGGCTGGACAACCCGGAGGCGGTCGAGGCCCTGCCCCGGCTGGCCAGTTCCTACAATCTGCGGCCATGACCACACCAGTCAGCGGATCCGTCGAGACCAGGCCCCAGACTGCCGAGGGCGACACCGGCGACGGCGACGACTACGCGCACTACGCCCGCAAGGAGGAGATCACCCGGGCGGCCATCGAGGGCGGCCGGATCACCGCGATCTGCGGCTGGCAGTTCGAGCCGGTCCGCGACCCCAGCCGGTTCCCGGTGTGCCCGCGGTGCAAGGAGCTGAAGGACCTCGCTCAGCAGCTGCTGTGACTCCACCGGTGGGATGGGGCCGGTGGGAGCAGCCGAGCTCATAGCCTTGCAGAACGCACGCCGTTCCCCTCACCCTCGATTCCAGCCTCAGACAGCAGGAACCGTAGGCGGGGCACAGCGTGTGGTGCCTGGTGGCCGCCTCAGGCGCCCACGGAGACGGAAGGGTCACAAGGGCCGGAATTAGCCCCCGCGGTGCCTCCGCCGGCGCAGGTCCGCGGACTGCTCCGGCGGCACCCATGCGTACCGTCACGCCACTGGCCCGAACTCCCCGGACACCCTTCACGCTTCGCACTGCCCGTCAACACCGTTCCCGTAGTGGCACACGGCGGCGAGGCCCAACCAACCGCTTCGGGCGGTTCAGCGCCGGACCGGGTCACTGGTCCCGTCCAGGTCCGCGACCGGAGCCTGTGCAGCGACCCACCGATCAAACCGCTCGTGGGGCTGGGACAAAGCCCGTTGCAAGTTGATTGGTTTCGGTACGGTCCCAGGCAGCCAGACTGACGCCAAGGCCAAAGCATGAGGAGCCCACCAGTGCAGGTCGAGTGCAGCTACCCCGTCCCGCCGATACGGTTGTACGAGGTGCTGACCGACCTCGACTTTCTGATTGCGCGCAACGAGCGGTACGGCGGCGTCGGCACCCCGACCGTCGAGCAGACCGGCGACGCCTTGGTGGTCACAACCGTGCGCCGAATCCCGCTCGAGCACGCGCCGGCGGTGGCGCACCGATTCCTCGGCGACGGCCAGCTCGTTCAGGTCGACCGGTGGGCGCCGCCCACGGCCGACCGGGCCTTGGCTGCGGTCGCGATCGACCCCGGCCGGATCCCGATGCAGATACGCGGCAGCTACGACATCCGGCCGGTGGATGACGGTTGCGTGTACGTCGCCGCCATCGACTTGAAGGTGAAGGTGCCGTTGATCGGGGGCGCGATCGCCAGCCAGGTGTCGGGCCTGATGCGCCAGCTGCTCACCGCGGAGATGCACTTCACCCAGGAGTGGCTCGCTCGCTGACCGAGCTGGTCACGGACGCCGTTTCGAGTGCCGGGTCCCGGGTCGGGCGCAGCCTGAGGCCAGCGGCGTTCGCCGCGGCGAGCCCACTACCCGGGTGCGAGCGAGCCGAATCGGCTCGGTCGGGCCGCGGCGGTGCAGCAGCTCGGGGGGCAGCTGGGTGCGCAGCTGCTCCCGGGGGCGTCGCTGTCGCGGAACAAAGTTGGTGACGTTGATCAGGATGATGTTGAACAGCGCGGTGAACTCGTCGGGGTGCAGTTGCAGGTAGTCGACGTGCTCGTCGTCGCGAGCGACGTCGCCCCAACTGGGTCTGGTCCGACCCGGCAGCGGAAGCGGACCAGGTCTCCGTCGCGCAGCGCCTCGACCCAACCTGCCGACGCGCCCACCACAACCACGTCCCGTGCCGCTACAACGCTCCGCTCGGTGCGGCGTCTCGCCGCCGGCTGCCCTGGTCCACCGGCCGTCCTCGTTCCAGGCGCTGGCGCCAGCCGGAACCGCCGACGACCGCGGGAAGGCCGTCGCCGAGTTGCGCGTTGCATCGGGTGCGCTCCCGGCTTTCCAAGCCGGTCGCCCCATGTGCCTGCCCTGACCCAGCGACGGCCCGTCCGCGGACGCGCCGTGCATAGCTTCGCGGACCGCCACCGATCCGCGCGAAAGAGGAACTTCGTGACCATCGTGGCCGACACCTACCGCGCCCGGCGGGACGGCTGGCAAGACGAGGCCGCCTGCCGCGACTCCGACATCGAGCTGTTCTTCCCGACCGACGGTGAGCGCGGACCCCTGCGCGCGGACCGCGAGCGGGCAGCCAAGAGCGTCTGCGCCGCCTGTCCGGTACGGCTGCCGTGCCTCGACTACGCCCTGGCCTATGGCGAAACCCATGGCATCTGGGGCGGTCTCACCGAGGAGGAACGCGCCACGGAGCGCCGTCGGCGTCGCCGGGCCGCCGGCGGCTGAGGGAAGCCGCGGCTTGTCTGCTAGCGCAGCAGCTCGCTCTCGTCGGCTGCCATCAGGCTCCGACCGCAGGTGGAGTCACCGCTTCCCGAACTGCCCACAGCCGGCCGCGGGCGGTCGACTCCACCGCCGCCGCGAGCTCGGGCAGCGGCACGGTGTCAGCCAGCTCGTCCCGGCATCGCGAAACCACGCGCAGCACGTCACCGGCGGACAGGGCGTGCTCGAACTCCGTCGTCAGGCGCTCCACCGCCTGCACGAGCTGGACCGAACCCGCGAGTTGCGGATGTGTGGGCATACGCGTCCTCCACGGATGTGCCGTCGCCGCCGACCCGGACGTGTAGCCGGCCCTGAGGCGACTATGGGCCGGCCGCTGTCCCGTCCGAACGGTGCGTACGTCGAGAAACCATCCAGGTATCGGTCGGGGACAGGCGGCGATACCGGGAGGATCGGGACAGAACCTACTGGACATCCGCAGTAGCTGCCCAGTGCTGTCCTAGGTTGGGCGCGTGAGCCGGGCCGAGGGTCCCTGGGTGAGTTGTCCACACTGCGGCGATACCGTGTTGCTCAGTGCCTTCGTCGAGGCGGATGACGAACCCGGGGTGCTGGTCGCCGTGTGCCGGTCCTGTGCCCGACACCTGGTGGCCCAACCGCCGGCGCATCCGAGTGGCGGCTGACCCGGATGCTGGGGTGCTCTGGGTGGTGGCAGCGCGCCCCAGCCGGCAAAACAACACTCGCTGGCGGATTGACAGGGACAACCCCGGTCTGGCGTGCGGCCGTCGACCGTGGGCAACCCACGCGGCCTGGGTGCCCGGCGGCGCGGATGGACGCGGGTGACGGACCCCCCGCCCTACACTCACCGGCGTGAGTCGACCGCAGCCTCCGGCTACCGCTCAAGACGACCAGCCGCCGCCGGCCACGGCGGTGCCCGATCTCGACCGCCCGATCCCGGCGGGTCGCGCAGACCGCGCTGGCCGCGGTGACCTGAGCGGTCGCAACACCGCTGCGGTATCGGACATCGCGCGGTTGGTCGAGGACCAGTTCCGGATGGGGTTCCCGCACCGGATCTGGGTTGCCGGCGAGGTGTCCGAGGTCCGGCACGGTGCCGACGGTGGGCTGTACTTCGACCTGCGGGCCACCGGCGAGGGCTCCGGCGGCCTGCGGCTGCCCGCCGTCGTCACGGGTGAGGTGTTGCCGGAAGTCGGCGCGGTGCTCGACCGGATGCACGACGCCGACGTGGCGGACCTGGTCTGCGAGGGCCGGCTGCTGCGCGCCGGCGGACTGCTGCGGTACCACTTCGCCGAGCATCGGCTGGACTTCGTGGTCACCGCGCTGGACCCGACCACCACCAGCGCCGGTCTGGCGGCGGACCAAGAGGCGGTCCGCCACCGAGTCGCGGCCGAACGGCTGGCCGAGCGACAGCGGGTGCTCTCGCCGGGGGCGGCGCCCGTCCGGGTGGCCGTGGTGGGCCGTCCCGGCTCGCCGGCGGTACGTCGGGTGATGGAGCGGCTCAGCGGTTCGGGGTACGCCGTGCGGGCGCGGGTGGTGCCGGTCGCGGCGGCCGGGGGTGCCGCTGCCGAGCACCTCGCGGCAGCCATACCGGCCGCCGCCGCCGATGCCGACCTCGTGCTCCTGGTCCGCGAGGAAGGCCGCCGACTCGGGCTCGCACCATTCGACAGCTATCCGCTCGCGCGGGCCATCGCGGCCACCACGGTCCCGGTGGTGACCGGCATCGGTGGCGCCGAGGATCACACGGTCGCCGACGAGGTCGCCTTCGAGGCGGCGCCGACCGCGCTGGCCGCGGCTGACGCTGTGCTGGCTCGGATCAGCGCGGCGGAGCAGCGGCTGCGGGTGGCTCGAGACGACGTCCGGGCGCAGGGGGTCCAGGCCCTCGACCGCGCCGGCGACCAGCTGGCCCACGCCCGCGACGAGGTCGAGCACACCGGGCGCGAGGCCGAGCGGCGCGCCGCCGGTGCCGCCAACCGCCGGTATCGCTGGGTGCTCGCCGGGGCGGGGGTGCTCGCCCTCGCTCTGGTCGCCGTCGCCGTACTCGCGCACTCCGGTTGGTGGTTGCTCGGCCTGGTGGCGCTGGTCGCCCTGGTGGCCGGCTTCCACTGGCAGCGCACGTCGTACCTGCGGAAGGGGAGTCGGGCGATGGTCGCCGAGGTCAGCTTCACCGAGGTGTTGGAGCGGTTGCGGCGGATCCGCGACGAGCTGGCACTGACTTCCAGTCCGGAGAAGGTCTACCGGCTCAGTGACGAGGCTCGCCAGCTGGTTGAGCGAGGCGAGAGCGTGCTGGGGCGCCCCTTGGACGCGGTGGCTGAGCCACTCTCGCCACCCTCGCCACCGAAGGTAACCGCCGCCACCGCTGACACCGTCAGCATCCCGAGCGTCCCGAGCGCGGCTAGCTCGACGGCCGCCGTGGCCGGCACCGAGCCCCCGGTCACCACTGGGGCGACCGCCGACCCGGCGACGGCGCCACCGCGGTAACTGGGGAATGTCCAACTCTTGACAGCTTCCAGTTAAAGCGGCGTGGTCCGTGGGGTGACACCTCAGGTCGACGCCGTGGAGATGTTGCGCGCCGCCGGCCTGCGGGTCACCGGAGCGCGGCTGGCCGCGCTGGACGCTCTGGCCGGCGGCGGTCACCTCAGCGCCGATGAGGTCGTCACCGAAGTTCGCGAACGCCTCGGGGCGGTGTCCACCCAGGCCGGGTACGACGTGCTCCGCGCCCTGGCGGCGGCCGGCTTGGCCCGCCGGGTAGAGCCCGCCGGCTCACCGGCCCGCTACGAGGCCCGTGCCGGCGACAACCACCACCACGTCGTCTGCCGCAGCTGCGGTGCCATCGCCGACGTCGACTGCGCCGTCGGCGGCGCGCCCTGCCTGGAACCGGCCGCGCACGACGGCTTCGTCATCGACGAGGCCGAGGTCACCTACTGGGGGCTGTGTCCTGCCTGCCAGGCCCCGCAATCCGTCCCGTCCCGACGTACGGAGGTCTCCGCATGACCGACGCCAGGTCGCCACCTGACCACTCGCCAAGGCCATCCCGTCTACGACAACCAGAACCAGCGCACGGTCGGCTCTCGCGGGCCGGCGACGATGGAGAACTACCACTTCCTGGAGAAGATCAGCCACTTCGACCGGGAGCGGATCCCCGAGCGGGTGGTGCACGCCCGCGGCTTCGTCGCCCACGGCTCCTTCGAGGCCTACGGCACCATCGGCGACCAGCCCGCTGCGACCTACACCCGGGCCAAGCTGTTCAGCGACAAGGGCAAGCGCACCCCGTCACCATTCGGTTCTCCACCGTCATCGGCGGCCGGGACTCCTCCGAGGTGGCCCGCGACCCGCGCGGGTTCGCCGTCAAGTTCCGCACCGAGGACGGCAACTGGGACCTGGTCGGGAACGACCTAGCGGTGTTCTTCATCCGGGACGCGATCAAGTTCCCGGATGTGATCCACGCACTGAAGCCCGACCCGGTCACCTTCCGCCAGGAGCCACAGCGGATCTTCGACTTCATGTCGCAGACGCCGGAGTCCATGCACATGCTGAGCTTCCTGTTCGGCCCGCGCGGCATCCCGGCGGACTACCGGCACATGGACGGCTTCGGCGTGAACACCTACCGGCTGGTCAACGCCGCCAGCGAGGGCGTGCTGGTCAAGTTCCACTGGAAGACCCAGCAGGGGCTGAAGTCGCTGACCCAGGCACAGGCCCAGGCCATCCAGGCCACCGACTTCGGCCACGCCTCCAAGGACCTCTATGAGGCGATCGAGCGCGGCGACTACCCAGGCTGGGAGCTCTGCGTCCAGATCATGAGCGACGACGAGCACCCCGAGCTCGACTTCGACCCGCTGGATGACACCAAGACCTGGCCAGAAGACGTGTTCCCACTGCGGCCGGTCGGCATGATGACGCTGGACCGCAACGTCACCAGCCACCACGACGAGAACGAGCAGGCCGCGTTCGGCACCGGCGTCCTCGTCGACGGCATCGACTTCTCCGACGACATGATGCTGGTCG
>Ga0097691_1002875_pt1 | contig 11028 bp, 9 predicted proteins | sample NGESurdeep072012_8_FD_72858 | JGI IMG/M metagenome (GOLD analysis project Ga0097691, IMG submission 72858) | Arctic peat soil microbial communities from Barrow, Alaska - NGEE Surface sample 210-1 deep-072012 | ecosystem: Environmental > Terrestrial > Soil > Wetlands > Peat ...
TGATGGTCCACGCGGATCTCTCCGCCGATCTCCTGGAGGCGATCTTCACGCCGCGTGGCGCGCTCCACGATGGCGCCGTGATCATTCGCGACATGACCATCGTTGCCGCCGGAGCTGTCCTTCCGCTCGCCGAGACGACGCTCCAGACGGAGCGCTTCGGGACGCGGCACCGGGCGGCGCTCGGGATCACGGAGCAGACGGACGCGCTCGTCGTCGTGGTCTCGGAGGAGTCTGGACAGGCGAGCGTCGTGGAGCGCGCGCGGATCCGCCGGAATCTTGACGAGCCACAGCTCGTGCGCGCGATCATGGCGTTGATGCTCCCGGAGCGTGCCGCCGGAGTTGCGCTTCGTGGGCGGTTGCCGTCGCGGACCGGGCGCGGATCGGTCGCGCTGGGGCCGGGAGCGCTGCGCCGCGCCGCGCTGGGCGAGCGCGGGCGCGCGGCTCGCCGCGGCGACGAGCCGGAGCTCGTTGTCGGCGAGCCGCGCGACGACGCGGACCACGCCGCTGCCGGGACGGGTCGCTGAACACCGTGCGTCGGATCGTCCGCTTCGTCTTCCGTAACTGGCCGCTCAAGCTCGCGGCGATCGTCCTCGCCACTCTCCTGTACGCGGGGCTCATCGTCTCCGCCAGCGCGGAGACGTTCCCGGGACATATCGCGATCCAGGTTCTCAACCAGCCGGGCAACGCCTTCATCATCGGCAACCTCGACGACGTCACGTCAATCCGTTATCTCGCGATCGGCACCAACCGCCCGACCGTCACCACGGCCAGCTTCACTGCGACCATCGACCTCGCCAGCGTCCCGGTCGTGGCCGGTTCGCCGCCCGTGAGCGTTCCCGTCATCGTCCGCGCCACCGACTCGGGCAGCATCCAGGTGATCGACTTCAGCCCGTCGCGGATCCAGGTCCGGCTTGACCCGCTCGTCACCAAGACAGTCCTCGTGCAGGTCGCCCACGGGACGGTTCCCGAGGGCCTCGACGTCCGCGAGCCGGTCGTCTCCCAGGAGAGCGTGACGGTGTCCGGTCCGGACTCCTCGGTCGTGCTCGTGGCCGCGGCCGAGGCGCGCGTCCGGATCCAGCCGTCCGGCATCGACATCAACCAGGTCGTGGACCTCGTGGCCGTCGACGCACGCGGCGACGTGGTCCCGACGGTCGAGCTGCTGCCCAGCTCGGTCCGGGTGACGATCCAGATCGGCAGCCAGCTCGCGACACGGGCCCTGCCCGTCAACCCCATCGTGGCGGGCAGCCCGGCTGCTGGAGTGGTGGTCGCGGGGATCACGGCCGCGCCGCAGCTCGTGACGGTCGAGGCCGAGTCGGCGGTGCTCGCCACGCTCGTGAAGATCGACACGCAACCCGTGTCGATCGCCGGCGCGACGGCCGACGTCGTCGCCGATGTCAAGCTCGACCTCCCGCCCGGCGTTTCCGCCCTCGGGGTCACCACCGTCCGGGTGACCGTGTCGCTCCGCCCGCAGCTCGGTACACGGTCATTCCAGTTGGGAGTCGGGTTGCGCAACGCGGATCCGACAACCCGCTACGATCTGGGCGCCGGCCAGGTTGTCGTTACAGTCGGCGGTCCGCTCACGGCGCTCAATGCGCTCAATGGGGCCGCGCTCGTGGCGACCGTCGACGTGGCGGGGCTGAGCCCGGGCACGCACACCCTCCCGGCCGACGTACGGTTGCCGACCGGCCTGACCGTCGTCGCAGGGTCACCCCCGGAGGTCATCGTCACCGTGACCCCCGCGCCAACGTTGTCGCCGTCGCCCACCCCAACCTTGTCGCCGTCGCTCGCGCCAACCCCTTCCGTTGTGCCGTGACGATGGGACGACTCTTTGGCACCGACGGGATTCGCGGGATTGCCAATGTCGACCTCCGGCCGACGATGGCCTACGCCCTTGGGCGGGCCACCGCCCACGAGCTCGTGGGAGCGGGCGGGAGCCTGGTCCTGGGCCGTGACACGCGGCGTTCCGGGCAGATGTTCGTCGCCGCGATCGCGGCCGGGGCCGCCAGCCTCGGCGCGGACGTGCACGACGCGGGCGTGCTCCCCACGCCGGCGCTCGCGTACCTGGCGGGGACCGGGTCGTTCGCGGCCGGGATCATGGTCTCGGCCTCCCACAACCCGGCCGACGACAACGGACTCAAGGTTCTGGATGGCCGCGGCCTCAAGCTCGACGACGCGGAGGAGGATCGCCTCGAACAGCTCATCTGGCGGACCGAGGAGCTGGGTGGCCCGCGAAACGGCGGGATCGGTCGGATGGTCGAGGCGACGGCACTCGTGGACCGCTACCGGGCCGATCGGCTGCGCCTGGCCACTGCGACGCAGTGCCGCCTCCATCTCGTGCTCGACTGCGCGAACGGGTCCGGCGGTGTGACCGCCCCGGAGATCCTCATTGCGACGGGAGCCCGGGTGGACGTGCTCCACAACGATCCGGATGGGGAGAACATCAACGTTCGCTGCGGCGCCACCGCGCCCGCCGACCTGGCCGAAGAGGTTGTCGCCCGGGGCGCCGACCTGGGCTTCGCGCTCGACGGCGACGCCGATCGCCTCGTTGTCGTCGACCGTCTCGGGCAGGTCGTCGACGGCGACCAGCTGCTGGGGCTCTGCGCACTCGATCGCCTGGCCCGGGGCGCGCTCAACGGCGGGATCCTCGTCGTCACCGTCCTCTCGAATGGTGGCCTCGAGGCGGCCCTCGGCGCCGCGGGCGGGCAGGTGGTCCGGACGCCGGTCGGGGACAAGTACATTCTCGAGGGGATGCAGGTGACCGGCGCGAACCTCGGCGGCGAGAAGAGCGGCCACGTCATCGTCCGGGACCACACGACGTCGGGCGATGGGCTCGTGACCGCGCTCGAGGTCCTCGGGATCGTCCGCAGGACCGGTCGTCCGATCGACGAGCTGGCGGCCCAGGTGCCCCTCTTCCCCCAGGAGCAACGCACCATCCACGTTCGTCACAAGGAGCAGTGGGAGGCGGATCCCGAGCTTCGGCGCGCGATCGCCGCCGCGGAGGCCCGCCTCCCGATCGGCGGACGCATCCTCGTTCGACCGTCGGGCACCGAGCCCGCGCTGCGCGTCATGGTGGAGGGCCCGGACCCGGAAATGGTCGGCGCGCTCGCCGACGAGCTCGCGGCGCTGGCGGGCGACCGCCTAAACTAGCCCGGCGGCCATCGAGGTCCGGTTGGCGCAACGGAGGCACTCGACGGCATGTGCGGCATCGTTGGTTACACGGGACCCAGGGCGGCCGGACCGATCCTTCTCGAGGGGCTTCGGCGCCTCGAGTACCGCGGCTACGACTCGGCCGGGATCGCGCTGGTCACCGAGTCCGGCGAGCTCTTCGTCGAGAAGCGGGCGGGCAAGCTGGCCAACCTCAGGACGGCGCTCCTCGACCGGACGCCGAACGCGGGGATCGGCCTTGCCCATACCCGGTGGGCGACCCACGGCCGCCCGAACGACCTCAACGCCCATCCGCACGTGGACTGCACAGGCAGCATCACGGTCGTTCACAACGGGATCATCGAGAACTTCCGCGAGCTGCGGGACGGACTGGAGTCGCGCGGGCACGTGCTCAGCTCGGAGACCGACACGGAGGCGCTGGCGCACCTCGTAGAGGAGGCGTACGCGGGCGACCTCGGCGACGCCGTCCGGGCCGCCCTGGCACGGGTCCAGGGCGCCTACGCGGTGGCCATCATGCACCGCGGCGAGCCGGATCGGCTCGTGGGGGCCAGGCAGAATGTGCCGCTCGTCGTGGGGCTCGGGGACGGCGAGGCGTTCATCGCCTCCGATGTCGCGGCGATCCTTGCTCACACGGACCGGGTGATCTTCCTCCAGGACGGCGACGTCGTCGACCTCCGCCCGACGGGCGCCACGATCACCGCCGTCGACGGGGCGCCGCTCGAGCGGCTCGTGACGCGGGTGGACTGGACTCCGGAGGCAGCCGAGAAGGGCGGCTTCGATCACTTCATGCTCAAGGAGATCCACGAACAGCCGCAGGCGCTCCGGCAATGCCTTGCCGGGCGGCTCGGCTCCGACAGCACGGTCCGCACGGACGAGCTGGCAGGCGTGGCGGCGGCGCTGGCGGGCGTGAATCGCGTGGAGTTCGTGGCCTGCGGCAGTGCCTCCTATGCCGCCCTGGTCGGAGCGGCCGCCGTCCAGGAGTGGACCGGCCTGCCGGCGCGCGTGACCGTGGGCTCGGAGTTCCGCTACAGCCCGCCGCCGCTCGACGGCCGGACCCTCGTGATCGCCGTGACGCAGTCCGGCGAGACGGCCGACACGATCGCCCCGACCCGCTTCGCGCGTGAGCAGGGCTGCCCGATCATCGCGGTGACGAACACGGTCGGGTCGGCCATCACCCGCGAGGCCGACGCGGTCCTCTTCCTCCAGGCGGGCCCCGAGGTCGCGGTCGCCGCGTCGAAGACGTTCACCACCCAGGTCCTGACGCTGGTCCTTGTTGCGGCCCAGATCGCCCGGCTCCGCGGCACGCTCGATCCGGAGGTCGAGGCGGTGCTCGTCGGGAACCTGCGGGCGCTCCCCGACGCCGCCCAGCGCGCGCTCGACGCGGCCGGTGGGGTGGCCGAGATCGCCCGCCGGTACGTCAACTCCCGGGGCTTCATGTTTGTCGGGCGCGGCTACACGTACCCGACCGCGATGGAGGGCGCGCTGAAGCTCAAGGAGGTCAGCTACCTGCACGCGGAGGGCTACGCGGCAGGCGAGCTCAAGCACGGGCCGATCAGCCTGCTCGACGCGGAGTGTCCGCTGGTGGCGGTCGCGACGCGCTCCGCGGTCTACGACAAGCTGGTCAGCAACATCATGGAGGGCCGGGCCCGCGACGCGCGGGTGATCGCCGTGGCAACCGAGGGCGACGACCAGATCGCGCGGTTCGCCGACGACGTCATGTGGGTGCCGCCGACCCACGAGATGCTCGGGCCGATCCTCGCCATCATCCCCCTCCAGCTGTTCGCGTACCACGCCGCGGTCGCCCGCGGGACCGACGTGGACCAGCCGCGCAATCTCGCGAAGTCGGTCACGGTCGAGTAGCCCATGGCCGCGCCGATCCCGCGGGTCCCGGACGGGACCGCCGAGCTCGGGCTCGACATCATCCGCGTCGAGCGGATCGGCGATGCCCTCGCGCGCTTTGGGGATCGCTTTGTCCGGCGCGTGCTCACGCCGCGTGAGGCTGCCTATGTGCGCGCTCGCCCCGAGACGTTTGCCGGTCGGTGGGCCGCGAAGGAGGCGGTCAGCAAGGTGCTTGGGCTCGGCGTCCGGGGAATCGGCTGGCTCGACATCGAGATCGAGCGACTGCCGACCGGTCAGCCGGCGGTCCGTCTCCACGGGCGGGCGGCGGCTCGCGCGGATCAGCTCGGGCTGGCGCGGATCGCCGTCAGCATCACCCATGAGCGCGAGTACGCCCTCGCCATCGCGTTCGGGGTCCGCACCTCCGGCGGCCGCTACGTCTTCCCGCCGGACATCGACGAACGCCTCGGCGAGCGCGAGGCGGCGCTGCTCCGCCGGATGGAGCGCATCCGCGGTCTGGGCCGGGAGGCGGCGGCACTCGCCGCCGTGGCGGAGGAGCGAACCGATGATGGATGAGCATCCCATCCCGGCCAAGGCGGGCCAGCCCGACGCCGAGCGCCTCGACGACCGGCGCGCTGGCCTCCTCCTGCCGGAGCGGCCCGGCCGCGGCCACAAGGGAACGTTCGGCAAGCTGCTCGTCGTGGCGGGGTCACTCGACTACGCGGGTGCAGCCCTCCTGGTGTGCCAGGCGGCGGGCCGGGCCGGCGCGGGGCTCGTCACGCTCGCCGTGCCCGAGTCACTCCAGCCGCTCTTCGCGGCGAAGGTTGTCGAGGCGACAACGCTCGCGCTCGCCGAGGACGACGTCGAGGAGGTGGACCCGGAGCCGGCTTTGGCGCGGATCCTCGACCATGAGCACGATGCCCTCGTCGTCGGCCCCGGGCTGCGGCCGTCGCTCGCCTCCGCCGAGCTGATCCGCGGCATCCTCGCGGCGGGCGCCGGGGACGACGCCAGCCCGGCAGTCGTCGACGCGGAGGCCCTCCGGTCGCTCGCCGCCGAGGATGGCTGGTGGGAGGGCGTGGTCCGGCCGTGCGTGCTCACGCCGCACGCGGGCGAGTTCAGCCGCCTGCGGGCGGCCGGCGGGGTCGGGCCGGGGGCCGACGGGGACCTCGTCGGCGACGATGCTGCCCGGCTTGCCGCGGCCCGCGACGCGGCCCGCACCTGGGGCCACGTCGTGGTGCTCAAGGGAGCGCACACGGTGATCGCGGCCCCGGACGGATCGGCCGCCGTGGCGACGTTCGAGAACCCGGCCCTCGCCACGGGCGGCACGGGCGACGTCCTGGCGGGGACGATCGGCGGCCTGCTCGCCCAGGGCCTTGCCCCGTATTCGGCGGCGCGTCTCGGCGTCCATCTCCACGGCATGGCCGGCGAGGCCGTCCGGCACCGCGTCGGCGACGCCGGGCTCCTGGCGGGCGACCTGCCGTTCGAGATCGCCCGCGCGCGCCACCGGCTGACCGCCGACGCCGCGCGTCGCGCGGGCGTCGGCGCGCTCGGCTTTGGCCGGCCCGCCGGATGACCGACGAGCCGCTGCCCATCGAGGCGCGCCTCCGGGCCGCCGGGCTCCCGCCGCTGCCGCGGACGGCCTGGCTGGAGATCGACCTGGAGCGGCTCGCTGGGAACGTCCGGGCGATCCTGGCCGCACTCCCCACCGGCACGCTGGTCGAGGCCGTGGTCAAGGCGAACGGGTATGGCCACGGCGCGGTGCCGATCGCGCACGCTGCGCTGGCGGCCGGCGCGCACGGCCTCTGCGTCGCCACGCTCGACGAGGCCCTCGAGCTCCGCGCCGCCGGCTTGCGGGCGCCGATCCTCGTCCTCTTCCCGGTCCTGCCGGACGGCGTCGTGGAGGCTGCTCGCGCCGGGATCGCGGTGGCGGCAGGCGACGTCGTGGTCTGGCCGCGTGGACTGGCCGCCTATGCCCGGGCGCGCCGGCGCGCCCGGGGACGCCTGGGCGACCTTGCGGTTCACGTCGGGATCGAGACCGGCCTGGGCCGCGACGGGCTGGCGCCGGACCAGGCAGTCGCCGCCGTGCGTGCGCTGGCGGACGTGCCCGGGGCCCACTTCGACGGGGCGTGGTCGCACCTGCAGGCGCCGGAGGACGCGGCCCGAATGGCCCGCCAGGTGGACCGCTTCCAGGCCGTGCTCGACGCGCTGGCTGCGGCCGGTTTGCCCGCCCCGCACCGCCACCTGCTGGCGTCGGGCGGTCTGCTTGCGGTCGAGCGGTACGTCGGCGGGGAACGTCCCGTCTTCGACGGCCTGCGGGTCGGGCTCGCGCTCTACGGGATCGCGCCGGAGGGGCTCCCAATCGGCGGGGCAGCGACCGGAATCCAGGCCGCGCTGCGGCCCGTCCTTTCGCTTCGTGCACGGCCGGTGCGGGTGGCGGAGCTGCCCGTCGGCGAGGGCGTCGGGTACGGGCCAAGCTTCGTCACGGCCCGCGCCAGCCGGATCGCGACGCTCCCGCTGGGCTATGCCGACGGCTGGACCCGCTCGTTCGGGGGCCGCGCGACGGCCATTGTCCGCGGCCGCAGGGTGCCGCTCGTGGGGACGGTCGCGATGGACGCCGTGATGGCCGATGTCACCGACGTCCCCGGGCCGCCCGTCACGCCCGACGACGAGTTCGTCCTCCTGGGCGAGCAGGGCGGTGACCGGATCACCGCCGCGGAGCTGGCGCAGGAGCGCGCCACGATCAGCTGGGAGGTGGTCGCCGCGATGGCTGCACGCCTGCCCCGGGTGTACACTGCGCCGGCCGCGGCGGTTGGCATTCGCACGCTCACGCAGGACCGGGGGCCATGGCGGACATCGCGCTCTGGAATGGCGATATCTGTGACCTCGAGGTGGACGCGATCGTGAGCCCAGCCAGCACCAGCCTCTGGATGGCGACGGGAGTCGCGGGTGCGATCAAGCGCCGGGGCGGCGATGCGATCGAGTTCGCGGCCGTCCGCCAGGGGCCCGCCGGCCTGGGCGACGCGATCGTGACCGACGGCGGGTCGCTTGCCGCGCGCTGGGTCATCCACGCCGTCTCGCTCGACCAGTCGCGCCGCACCGACGCGGGGGCCATCGACCGAGCGGTCCGGAACGCGTTCGCGCGGGCCCGGGAGCTTGGCGCCGAGACGCTCGCAATCCCGGCGCTCGGGACCGGCGTTGGTGGGTTCCCGATCGCGGTGGCCGCCCGCGTCACCGTCGCGGCCGTGCGCGCCGAGCTGGCCCGCTCGCCGCAGGTGACCCGCGTGACGTTTGCCCTCCGCGGAGCCGTCCCGTACGAGGCATTTCGGTCAGCGCTCGCGGCCGTTGCAGCACCGCCGGCCGGGACGCTCGCGTGACCTTCCCCTTCTTCCCCGGCGACGAACAGCGCGCTGCCCTCGTCGAAGAGGTTGCGCGCGAGATCCAGCTGCGCGGCATGACGGGACCCGCGGTCCTCTTCCTCCACGCGAGCATGCCGGACGGCGGGCTTGCCGGGAGCGCGATGACCTTCTTCGACCCGGTGCTGCGCCAGCTCTTCGGGGGCGGCAGCGCACCTGCGAGCGCGCTGCTGGCGGACGAGGTCGGAATCGAGCAGCTGATCGACCGACTCGAGGAGCTGGACGAGGAGTCGGTCTGGGACGCGTGAGCCACGTGGAGCCGGGGGCAGCCGAGCCCCTCGTCGGTACCCGGACCGCGTCCTCGCCGGCGGTGCCTGCGCCCTCCGCACGCGCGGTCGCGGCGCCCGCCGACGACCGGCAGTCCGCCTTCTTCACGCTGGACCATGGGACCGCGACGCTCGCCGGCGCGCTCGTGGGCCGTGTCGACCGACGGTGGCGCTTGTTGGCGGCCACGGCGCTCCCCGCCGGCAGCAACCCGGACACGCTCCTCGGCCTGCTCGTGGATCGCCTCCGGTCGGCGGACCCGGCCCGTGCCGAGGCAATCGGGAGCGGCCCCGGGAGCGGCGCCGAGCCGCTCGTTGCCTGGCCTCGGCTTGTCGCGACGAGCGTGCCCGCCGCGACGCTTGCCGTGATCGCCGCCACCGAGCGGACGCGCGCCCGGCTGGAAGAGGCCGCCGTGGGGGCGGGCTGGAATGTCATCGCCGGCAGTGCGGAGCGGACCGATCCGCTCGCGCTCACCCGGCTTGCGACTCGCCCGGGCGTTGTGGCACTCCTCGTCGGGGTCGCGGATCCGCCCGACGCCGACGAGCGTGACCTTGCCGCGGAGCTCGCCGTCGCGGCGGCCGGAATCGCCGCCCGGCGGCCCGGCATGCGCGTCTTCCTGGCCGGCCCGGTCCCCGACGCTCCGCTGCTCGACGCGTGGCGAGCCCCGGTCATCGTCAGGCTCCCGGCACCGGCCGGCGCACCCGGCGACCTGGCTGCCTCCACCCTGCGGGCGGCGCTGGCGGCCGCGCGCGGTGGCCCCGACGACAGCCGTCGCGCCCTGGCCGCCGCCGCCGGGTCGCTTGCCCGGGTTCTCGGGCTCCGGGTGGAGATCCTCGAGATCGGCGTCTCGGGTGCAGCGCGCGTGGTGGCCTCTCCGGGCCCCGCGGACGACGGCGGGATCGCCGCCTCGGTGCAGATCGTCGAGGTGCCCGATGCGGCGCTCTTCCGGATGGATCGCCCCGGGTCGGTCGACCGGATCGATTACTGGTTCACCCAGAGCCTGGACCGGGCGCGACTCCGCGACCGGCTCGCGGAGCTGGCCGTCGCGCCGTGGAGCGACCTCGACGCGGACGGAGCGCTCCTGCGGGCGGCCGCCCTTCGCGGGGCCGTGGAGCGTCTGCTCGCGGCCACCGACCCGGTGCTCGGGCACGGCGGCGTGGACCTCGTGATCGGCGCGGGCGGGGCGTGGTCGGCGGTCCCGGCGCCCGCCGCGGCCCACATCGTCGCCGACGTGGTCCGCCGTCCGGGCGCCGTGCAGGTGGCGATCGACCATGCGCGCCTCCTCGGCCCGATCGGGACGATCGCAGACGACGCGGGGCGGGACGCGCTCGTCGCCGGTCTCGGTGAGGACCTGCTCCTCCCGCTCGGGACCATCGTGACGCCCCGCGGCCTGCGGCCGAACCGGCCGGCCGGCCGCCTGGTCCTCGAGACCAGGGGTGCGCGATCCGAGGTCGAGCTGGTGGCCGGCGGCTTCACGCTCGTCGACCTGCCGCCGGGCGCGAGCGGCACGGCCGAGCTGGCCTTCCGCGGAACGCCCGAGCTCGGCCCGCGCGGCCGCCGCTTCCAGATCGCCGTCAGCGGCGGCCTCGCCGGGTTGCTGCTGGACCTCCGTGACATCCCGCTCCGGCTCCCCGAACGGCCCGATCGTCGCCGCGAGCTGCTGGGGACGTGGGAGCGGGCGCTCTGGCCGGAGCGCGACGCGTGATGGGCTCGCTGGAGCTCGTCCCCGCCCGGGCGCTCCTCGTGCCACGACCGCGCATCCGCCTCGAGCTGCAGCCGGGCGATCGCGTGACCGCGGTCGTTGGCGAGGCCGTCCATGTCGGCGAGGTGCTGGCGGAGCGGATCCGGGACCCCCGGCTGGTCGAGGCGGCTGTGCCGCGGGACGGCGCGGACCAGGGCATCCCGCTGCCTGGTACCTGGTTGCCCGGCGAGCACGCGCTCGCCGGGCGCCGCGCAGGAGCGCCGGCCGGCGAGCTCCTCTTCGAACATGGCGGACGGCGCCGCCTGGCGAGCGGCCCGCACCCGGACCGCCTCCACGCTCCGGCCGACGGCCGCGTCGTGGACGTGGAGCCTGGGGTCGCGCTTGTGCTGGAGATCGACGGTCCGGGGCTTGCCGCCACCAAGCTCCTCGGCGAGCCACATTGGGGCCGGCTCGTCCTCCTGCCCGAGGAGTCCGATCCGCGCCTCGCCCTGGACGTCGCCCTGGCCGGGGCGGTGGTGGTCCTGCCGGGCCGCGTCGACGCCGAGGCGCTCGCCCGTGCGCGGGCGATGGGGGTTCGCGGCGCGGTTGTCGCATCGCTCGCCGAGCGCGACCGGCGCGATCTCGCCGCGTCGGCGGCGCGCCAGGAGG
>Ga0097691_1002876_pt1 | contig 11025 bp, 11 predicted proteins | sample NGESurdeep072012_8_FD_72858 | JGI IMG/M metagenome (GOLD analysis project Ga0097691, IMG submission 72858) | Arctic peat soil microbial communities from Barrow, Alaska - NGEE Surface sample 210-1 deep-072012 | ecosystem: Environmental > Terrestrial > Soil > Wetlands > Peat ...
CATCCAGTACGGTGGTGACTATTTCGCACTGGCAAGGTCGGCTTGACTCGGGATTGCCATTTCGGCATCTGGAGTCACGCCATTCTATAACTTTTGGGGTCGCACTGCAGGGAAATAAAAAGTCAATTCGAAATGGCGCTGCAGGCACTGAGGGAACGACAACAAACATGCCGCCATTCCTCCGGAGTTGGCCGAATTGCGGTTAACGCTGCCTGATGTCGTATCCCAGCCGGATCAGAATTGCATTCTCGAACTCATACTCCGCGTTGTTGATGGCGCTGTTCGGGACATACACCGCGCCGTACACGGTGGTGTAGCCGTGGCATAGGGGGACATCAGGGCGCGCCGACGAACAGTCGATGATGCCCTTGCCTTCGTAGCCGGGAGCATCAGGCTCGCCGTGCACCACCTGCCCGTCTGGGTTTACAGACTCAGCTCGCGGATCGGGAGGGTGGGTGACCGGCGGCACGTTCTGGGTCGCCACCAAAGCCTGATTCAGCGTGATGGTATTGTGTGCCAGATTGTCCTGCGCAGTCTTCCAGAGCGCCAGCAACGTGTCGTCGCTACTGGTGGTGTAGTTTTGGAATCCTTGCGCCTGCTGAGGCGCGGACGCGCTACCGCTGCCGCACGCCTCCATCACCAGTGCAATTGCCACCGGGAACACCAACCGCCAGTTTCCTCGTCTCACTGATCAACACCCAAACGTAATGCCCGATTGTACTCGACAATGCAGGCCGGTCCAGTGGAAGTCTCCCAGCCAGATCGATCCCTGTGCCTCGCCAAAACTGGACTGACCCCCAAAACTGAGACACGCCAGGTTGCTACACTCACAGGCAAAAAACCCGAAAATGCTAAAAAAACGAGTTGATCAAGAGCTGCGAGAGTGCGGCACAGATTCCCACCAAAGAAGGAATGAGCGACCGTTTACTGATTAGTTAATATGCTGTAGGCAAAATTGTAACTGTCAAAGCCTCAAAGAACCACAAAGCTCAATAGCTTTCTATAAGCGGCACACAACAGATTCAATATCAATCACTTAAGAACAACAAATTTCAACAAGTTTCACCAAGCACTGGAATCTGGTTCGGGATTAGATGAGTTACCTTTCTGGTATACAGATTAAGCTCCCTGAAATCAGCAGGTTGCGTTTTCCCGCCTGTTGAAGGCTGTTGATCCTTATTGAAGTTCCAGTGACAAATTTGACTACAGTGCCGGGTGGATCCTCAGCGATTCAGCCGCGAACACACTGAAAATAGGAGCATTACTTCAATCGTCTGGTCAGCCGACCACCTAATCCTAGACCAGGTGCTCGACGCGCGGAGCATCGACCCAGGAGTTATCGCCGAAGCGCAAGGTTCTCCAGCCGGAGTTCTTTTCGGGAGCGAAAGAGGGAGACGACACGGCCGAGCATTGGTTAAGGCGCACGAACATCAGCGAATCGCAGCGAGAAGGGCGCCCCCGCGCAGGAGTGCGCAGGTCATTGATTCTGCGAACCCACGGAATTATGGCGAGCCACAGTAGCGTAGGATGCTCATTGCCCTCATCCTGTTACACTGATCCCAAATTGGAGGTTTTGAATGAGCATCGCCGAAATACTCTCCGATCTCAAAGCAGGACTTGCCCGGCTCGATCAAGCTATCGCCGCCCTCGAAGGGTCACTTCCTCGTCGTGGCCGCCCACCGAAGACAACACACCGCAAACGGACGATGAGCACCGCGGCTCGGAAGCGCATATCGGCGGCAATGACGCTTCGATGGGCACAGCGGAAGGGCACGTCTGAACCGAAGAAGACCGCGGCCCCAAGGAAGAAAGTCCCTACTCGGAAGCCGATGAGTGCAGCGGCTCGGAAGAAGTTGTCTGCGCTCGCGAAGGTGCGGTGGGCTGAGAGGAAGAAGGCTGGCGCTTCGTCTCTATAGACCGGTGAAACTTCGTATTGGCTTGCCCAAAGAGAGCTTGTGGTCAGATTATTGATTCTGAAGATGAGCAAGATTCTGCGAATCACACCGTGTTCTAAGCGCTACGGCTCAGTGATGCCAGGTCGTCTTGGTGCGTCGTCGGAATAATGGTTTAGAACACCTTTACAGTCACTCACGGGTTCTTCTGGCTGCGATTGAAAACGCAAAGTCAAGGAATGATAGCGAAAGGCGGGCCGGCACGGGCGCTTCCAAGTCATTGATTCTGCGAACGCACAGGGTTTTGACGAAGCACAACAGCAGAAAACCTGCCCGATGCCACCGGACGACGGTCTCGGGGGTAACGAGGATCAACGATCCTCTCCAGCCAGACCAAACTTTTCGCAAAACGACCCAGAACAGCTTGTCGACGGAACTTAGTCGAGGACGCGGTCGCTGTGCGTGCAGAGCTAGAAGTTGTTGCCGAAGTGCGAGGTTCTCCAGGAGGAGTTCCTCTCGCGAGCGAAACACAGAGAGAACCCAGCCGAGCAGATGTCGAAAGCCCACAGACATCAGGAAATGATAGCGAAAAGCGCGCCGAACCAGCACGCCTCCAAATCTTTGATTCTGCAGACGTGCAAAGTTTTGGCGAGGCACAGGGGTAGCACCCGCGAACTACAGGGAGGCGCTCTCTCTTCGTTGGGCTCTTGCGCACTTTTAACCATATGGCCAATTCTCGTCGGTTGCACTTGGTTGCCGACTCGCGCTTCTCGAAGTCGGCCTAACCGCTCGTATGTGGTCTTGTTTGTGCGGAACCCTGCTTTGACAATAGCGAGAAAGGCAATGCCACAGGCAAGCCCGTCATTTTCCTAAACCACCGAAGTTCCGTTACGCCTCAATCGCAGCACGCATATCATGGTCAAGGGGGCCTACAACTGCTTGTACATCGCTTGCCAGGGCGAAGGGAGCATTATGTCCGTAGGAATCCACTGCACGCCGAAATACATTTACAAGCTTTAGAATGGTCGGCTTGTCGTAGTTCTTCTTGGCGACACGAAGCCCCTCCAGTAACCATCGGCGAGATGCTGGCAGTTGGCCCAGTGCGCAAGTGGTTCGAATGAGATTTGTCCACACGATACGATGGCCCTCTCCATAGTCTGCGCCACGACAAGTTTCTTCTGCTTCCATATAGCATTGAAGTGCACTAGCGAAGTCACCCGTGGCGAACTTCACGTCACCGGCGTTGTTCGCCTTCGCCGCAAGCGTCGCAAGGTCATTCCCTTCTGGATTCTCTTGATAGTCTTCGATAACAAAGGGGTATTTTCTAAAATCCTCCGGCGCATCCAAAATCCATTCGGCTATTCCCGTCGAAAACCTAATGAAATCCATGCCAATATCCTGTACGCGCTGGAGTTCAGACGGACTGGTCTGTGGCGCGGCTTCCGGAAGTGATCTGATCATGCGTTCTAGGCGTTCTACCGGTGACGGATGGTTAGGACCCGAAAATACTGATTCAGTAGAAATTCGCTCGATTATTCCAAGGACCCCAAGAAAGTAGGAAATAGCGGTGAATACAGGAGGCAAGGTCTCTGGATATTGAATGAAGAGTGTACGAAGCGCCGCGAAGTCGGCATTGTATTCTCTGTCTGGCCTCGGGCAGCTTGCATTGATAATGATAGGTTGTCCCGTTAAGCCCAATACGGTCACATTCTGATCGTCTTCGATGTCGCCGGCAGCAATGTGAGAGACTTCATGCGCCAAAACCCAGCCGAGCAAGACGTTCAAATAGAACTTATGTGCTCGCTCGGCTCCCTTAGGAACCATGGAGTTTAACTGCATGCCAACAAACCCGTAAGGGATAGCCAAACCCAGCGTGGGATCCATGACCCAGTGTCTCAGCCGATGGACCTTTCGCCGAGCATAGTCATAGAGAACCGCTCCGAGCGTCGTCTGGGCTCTGTTGTCCGCCTGATCAGAATTTTCGAAGATAACAGCACTGAGACACGCGCTGAACACATCTAACAACCGAACGGACCCAATGCCCACACCTACACCGTATGTGCCAAGGCGGTCCCGACCAACCAGGGCTGTGAAATCCCAGATGGATAACGCACCGACATTCACCGTTGGCAATGTGTCTCCATGAACATGTTTCAAAGAAGTGTTCATTGAGCTTAGGACTGCTTCGGCAAACTCAGCAATCTTAATCTGGTCCCTCACCTCCGTCATTCTCTTCGGTATTTGGTCGACCTTAATCGCTTCTTCCCAGCTGTCGAAGAGTTGATGTGCTGCCTGATCCATATTTGATGCCTTTAGTAAACTTAGCGGGCGAGCTGCCTGCCTCAAGAACAAAACCTGCACAGCACTACGACTCGCTGTTATTGCGTTATTTAATTGTCCGAGAACGCGAGAAGCTCATCGGTCAACTTTGTCGTAGCCATTCTGAGGATCATTTCTTGCACTTCTGGCTCCCATTTCTTCAGCAGCGAATAGTACGCTGATTTATGCACCATACCTTGGATGGGCACGAGCACGCGAAGGTCGATCGCTTGTAGCCACGACAATTGTCGCGGCATCGGAGTGCTATCGAGTTGAACTGGGATCACCCTCTTCTGGAGTTCGAGACCGAGCTGCCATTCTCGCCTCACCCACGTTGACCTGCTTGCATTTGTACTCCAGAACACCAGGAGAGCGTCAGCCTCCGCTATTGCGCCGACAAGCGTTGACCTCCAGTCGGCACCTGGAACAATGCCGTCTTGATCCAGAAATGCAAATCCTCCCGAGACGGTCACCAGCTTAAGGAGTTGGCGCACCACAAGCTCGTCTTTGCGCGAGTAAGAAGCAAAAAAATGAGTACCAATTGGGTTCATGCCCTTGGTGCGGTCTCTCCTATTGGTAGCATCATCGGCTGTCCGATTTAGAATCCCGGCCAGCCGCACGGTTGGAAGAGCCGAGCTAACTTATCCGAGAGTCCCGAGTCACGCGTACGACCCTCCCCATGAGATCCCTAGCCGTTTCGACTGCGAGCGTATTATACGTAATTTAGTGGGGCTTGTACCCGCTGAGATAAAAGAAGAGGGCGTTCCCATGTCGACACGCTTACTCCTGGTTTTGCATGCCAATTCCCGAGCTGTCGGCTGACTAGGACTTGTAACGGTGTGAGACTCTAGCGCTAACTGATTGAAGCCAGCCCAACGTGCCAGACCTCACCGAAGGCTTAGTCTTTGGATCGGGTGTTTAAATGAAGTTTCTCATTCTCCATAGAACGCCGCACCCGGCGCCATCATCCGGCTGCGCGTGAAACCAATCGATCGATCCGACCGAAAAGACCGCGTTGGATTCGCAACTGGCTCCGACGCAGGTGCCGGCACTGTAAGTGCGGAATTCTGTGCCTGGTCGGGCTTCACCGCCTGCACGATTGTGAAGTGGGGCCCTGGGTTTCACTCAGAACCCCGGAGCGTTATGCTTCCTGCCGTTTATTTCTTATCCAACGTCGCGATCTTCCAGAGCTCGGCCAGGACTCCTTTCGATATCTCTTTCATTTCTTTACCGACGCCCTTTGCGGCGTCTTTTGCTAACGCCTTTGCTCTGTCGGAGTAGTTGTCCTTCTGTGCCACTTTTGGCCTCCTTGGTACGGTTGTTGTTGGGTGATTGTTTAAGCCGCCAATCATCGGCGACCGTCAGTTGCGAAAATTGCGCTCATCCCTGGCCCATCCGTGGCGAACACCGGATGGCTTTTTTCGTTCTTGAAAAATTCCAGCCAAAACTCCCTGATTGCCTGCCGTCTAGCCTTCGACATCTGATCTAGTTCTTTGCTCTGCAGGCTGCCGAGAAACACGGTCGCCGCGGGGATCTGCGGGATATTCTTGGCCATCCGTGAGGCAAGCTGTCGTGCGGATGTTTCCTTCGCAAGTGCTGGTGTAGTTCTAAAATTGAGAGTGTCATCCTCTTCAATGAAGTCGGACAGGACAATGAGTCTTTTTTGAATGTGGGTGTCGTCAGCTGTGAACTCTTGGGCGGCCAGATCAACGCTGCCGATGATGTCGGTCTTGTCGAACAAGTGAGCCTTGGCCTTGTCGTGGAGAGCATGGAGCGCTTGCCGGAAATTCTTCCTGAAGGTCTGGACGTTCTGGTCGTAAGGCTGGCGGTTCAGCGGCACCGCCATTCTCAAGATGTTGGCTTGGGCATTGGTGTCGGAGTGCGGTTCGCCAGAACCCGGGGCTGCGCCACTCCACAAGCAAAGAAACCGAGAATGGCAAGAATAGGAACTGCGAGAGTTTCGGTCACAGATTTCCAACCGTGGGAAGAGTTGGTATATTTACTCATTAGTTAATATGCTGTAGGCAATTTTGTAACTGTCAAAGCCTCAAAGAACCGCGGGATTCAACAGACTTCAACTATTGGCTTGTAACTATTTCAATATCAATCACTTAAAATCAACGGATTTCAACAGACTTCACCAAGCACTGGAATCTGGTTCGGGAGCCAGGTTCTCGACCCTAAAGTGCCATAAGTATCTTACTTATTTTCAACTACTTAGAGATTGGCGCGGGGGAACCTTGTTGAACCCTGTGGGTTTTACTGCCATAACAATCAGCACATTTGGCCGGAAATGACCTCCACGATGGCTTTTTCCGGGATCGCTCAACTAAGTTTTTAGAACAAGTCCCACGACAATTGCCGGATCGCAGTCTGCGAAATCTGCCATTGGGAATGCTCACGATTCCACAACGATATTCGCTGAATGACCTCTTTCTTGGGGCCCCAAAAGGCTTCTCGCGGAGGATCTCCTCACCTTCAGCGGCGGCATTTCAGCTGGAACGAAGCAATATTTGTTTTGCAGTAAGCCGATGATTCTGTGGGTGCACAGAATTTTGGCGAGGGACAGGGCTGCATCACCGCTAAGCGGTAGCGGCATGAGTCACCTCTGGCCGCGAAGTGCAACTATCTGAGTCAGACGCCTCAAAGTTGTAGGGATATCCACGCCTGCATTGCGAACTGAGCCCGCCGAATCGTTTCGACGAGCCGCCTGCGCTTCCCGGTTCGGCTAGGGGCATAACATCCGCCACAGGCGAACAGACTCTACGTTAGGGACACGGTGCGCACAAGCGCGGCCCGAGCAGGGCTCGCTAGTTTTCTTTGCCCAGCTGCCGAATCACTTCGACTTAGCTGTGCCTTTTGACGCGGTATGCGCAGCCGCCGTGGCATTCGTTGAATTTGGTGGGTGAAACACTACGAGGTTGAAGTCATCAATGGGGTGAATTTCCAGAAAGGGACCGTCGGTATCGGTGAGCACCGGTCCGCCAAACTGGAGCGTATCACTTGAGGTAATCGGCCTGTGGTCGCAGAAATCGTGAGCTCTTCCGACTGGTTCAACCTCGATACGAATGTACTGTCGCGCCACCGGTGCCCTAACGCCATTAATCACGATCGCTTTGAGTTCGACATCAATTGTCCAAAAGTCATCGGTCGAATGCGCGGCATCTCGAACGGGCACCCCAACTGCTTCTGCCCTGCACCCGGTGTTAATCCAACCCAAAATTCCCTCTCTTTTGGGAGGCGTGGTCAGGCTGCCGACATCCTTCGAGGATTGATGTAGTTTCTCCTGAGGGCTTCCAGAAAGTTGCGCGATAACTCCTGAGGGATCACAGGACTCTGTAAGCAGGGAGCGGATCTCGGCTTCAATTGACGGATTACCAATCTTGATAACGGCGAGAAGTGCGCTTGCGACGACTGGATATTTGAGGATCTCCTTCTTTGCCTCCTCTCCAAGATGCCTAACGCCATTTCGAAGATCGGCGGGCAGTGCTCGCATTCCCACCTCTGCCGCATCTGCATAAGCTTTATCTCTCGTTGCCTGCACGTCACGAGTTGCCTTTACCGCGGTTCGTACTGCATCATCTCCGGCTTTCTTTGTAGCCGCCGCGAGGTCTCGGTTGGCTTTCTGCGCGGCCCGCTGCGCGTCGGCGGCAGCTTTCCGGGCGGTCGCCACGAAATCATCTGCAGCCTTCTTTGCCGTTACCGCTGCATCGTATGCGGCCTTCTTCGCAGAGTTGCCAATATCCTCAAGCGCTTTCCTCCTTGCAAGCTCCGCATCCAGGGCAGCTTTCCGAGCTGTGCGGCCGGCGTCAGCGGCAGCTTTCCTCGCCGTGTTAGCGGCATCGTCTGCCGCTTTCTTGGCAGCACTGGCGGAATCGAGATCGGCCTTGATCGCAGCTGTGGCTGCGTCATCGGCAGCCTTTCTGGCTGTCGTTAAGGTATCCTGCGCGGCCTTCTTGGTCGCTCGAGCTGCGTCGTAAGCCGCCTTCGCCACCGTCGAGTGAGCGTCCTCTACGGCTTTCTTCCTTGCATTCTCGGCGTTCTGAACAGCTTCTCGAAAGGCTCGATCAGCGTCCTCAGCAGCTTTCTTAGCGGTAGCTGCTGTGTTCTCTGCTACCCTCATGGTATCGTCCGCAGCTCTCTGGGCATTCCTCAGGGTCTCAGCTGGACTGACTATAATTTCCGGTCCGATCTGCTTCTTCTCTATACGAATTTCCGGTCCGATCTGCTTCTTCTCTATACGAATTTCCGGTCCGATCTGCTGGCCTAACAAAAAGAGTGGACTAAGGGCGAAGGCAAACCAAAAAATCAAATGTGATCTCTCCATTGACTCAGTGTCTCCTCGCAGGCGATCCGGCAACTCGCGTCACTACTAGTATTTCACTATGTAGATACAAACCTTTCTGATTCCTCTCAGCGGGCTGGATTTTCCCTCAGTTCTTGACTCGTATGCACACTCTTACGTGATGACCCGTGAGAAAGGTTTGGAGCGAATCTTCAAAGCGAGCAAAGCCCGGAGGGTTTGTACCCTTGTCCACTGCTCCGGGATGCTTTCCAAGAGGAAGGTCTCCACAAATCGTTTGGCATGTCACTTCCATTCCTAAGTCCTTGCAAACTGGATCCGTTTTCTCGTCCGCTTTTGTGCACCCAGCACGTCAGCCCAAATTCTTGTGCCACTCTTTTATGTGCAACTTGGACCCGCTTCGAATCGATTTCTGGATACGAGCCATTCATGCGATTGTTCCCAATCGCTTGCTGGCATTGTGCCGCCATCCTGCTGGCGCATAGCACACCTCCTCCATCGTAACGACGGACTCTCTAGCTCAGCACCGCTTCGCCTAGCTGTTTAATGATGTGCCCAAACCACAGTGAGTACTCCTCTGGAGTAATGAATGCCAGTATTCCCCCGGTGCTTGCATTCTTCCTTATGTCCCTGGGTCCTGAAGTGATAACACACCTTCGTCGCAGTTGCGGGGCTCACAAGTCCACATTCCGCATGTGCGCAACCCGCTCGGTCTCCCGTTAGCTGAAAAGTTTGCAAAACAATTGTCCAACCTTCAGGTTTATCGGGAGAGCATACAGAGGTCCAAGCGCCATAGTCCTTGCACGCTCCGCTCGCCGCCTCATCGCTATTGTAAGTTTCAGTTGTATTCACGAGGGGAGCGGGTAGAGGTAGCGATGGGAGCTTTGAAAGGGGTTCCAGGACAACTGAGTCGGTGAATCCTGGATAGTTCACCGCAAATGTTCGTTGTTCTTCCGGTCGGGGGATAATCAGGGTGGTGAGACCTTGCTGCACCCGAGTGGGAAGGTGAGACCCATCGTGCGACTGCCATAACCATTTCGGTGAAATAGTAGAAGGGTCATTTCCTTGTGGGTTCCAACTGATAAGCAGAGATATGTCGGTCTTGGTCGCTGACTTTACAGCTAGGTGCAGGCCCCTCCCTGCAAAGATCTGCGCGCGCAAACACTCCAAATAAGAGCTTGGGGCATTGGGATCGAGGCCGGTCCACAAAATATTCAGAGCTTGACTGTGTGTCAGAGACTCGTTGTATGAGCTTTGCTTATCTTTGACCCTCTTACTAAAGTCATCGTAGCTCGCTCCGACAGGTACACCATAAATTACCGCGTTTCCCCCGGCGTCATGCTTTATCTCTTCATACTCCTTATCCGTCACCAGCGATGCGAGTCGCCAGTCAAGATGGTCGGAGCTGAAGCTGCTATATGTAGACTTGACTAGTGCCGCGTCACACACCCCTTGCGCGAGTGCCGTCTGCAACAGCGTCACAACCGATAGCAAGATGACCAGAATAATTCGAGGCATTCGACAACTCCAGTGCAGCAGACAATGCGATTTATCTTTTTAGCATCGTGCAGTTCTCAGTTAAGAGTTTTTGGGTTCGACTTTGCGTGTGTCAAGACGAACCCGAGTCCGTGACCATTGGCAGAGATCGTTCGCAATAATCGCTTCGTCACGCATAGCTCAGTTTCACTGCCTGAATCTAGTGGGGTGGACAGTACACCGAAGACTTGTCAAGAAGCAATACATTTCGACTTTCTAGCGACGTATTTTGAAGTGGCTACATAGCACTAAAGAGCTAGTGCCGCTTGGCGGAAGAGAACACATCAGCAGCTATTCAACACCACATTAGCTACCGAGCAGGACGGTTGAGGCCAGCAGTTCCGGGCGGGTTGTCGGCAACCAGAGGTTAAGCCCTGTTGCTCGCCGTGCCTGGAACGCTGACGGGCTTTCGCGGAGTACACGAATATGCTGGACAATGACGCAAATTCACGGGCCGTTCTCCCCGGTGTGAGCACCAATTTCGTCAGACGTCCAAGGAGAAGTATTTACCGACATTGGCGGCGGCTCTTGCTTCAGCCCCCGCGGCCGGGATCACAGCGTTCCTAACAACGACTCCGATTGAGAGTGATTTGGTTGAGATTATCAATCAGAGTGACCAATGATCGCGTGCCGAAGTGCAGTCTGTGGCTCGAGCGCTCTTGCAGGACACTACAATCATTACTAACTTTAAACAACTGCCACCTCGGATGATGGCGAAAATCGTTGGCTGTGCCATTTAGTTTGCAAAGACGCGATCTATTGGCTTTACCGTCCGAATTCTCCCTAGGGAGACTCTGAACAAGTACTTCGATTTCCACCGATCTGCGGTTTAGATTGAGAGGAAATTTGGCGGAGGGCTGGTAGAGCGATGCAACAGCAGACACTGGCGATGGCGAACGGGTTTGAGCAGTACGCAAAGAAGACGCGGCGGGCTGTGTTTCTGGAAGAGATGGAACAAGTGGTGCCGTGGGCCCA
>Ga0097691_1002877_pt1 | contig 11024 bp, 9 predicted proteins | sample NGESurdeep072012_8_FD_72858 | JGI IMG/M metagenome (GOLD analysis project Ga0097691, IMG submission 72858) | Arctic peat soil microbial communities from Barrow, Alaska - NGEE Surface sample 210-1 deep-072012 | ecosystem: Environmental > Terrestrial > Soil > Wetlands > Peat ...
CTTTTCTTCGGCGCTCCTGAAGGCTTGCCCAGGTATTGCTCCGGATTATGATCGAACTTCTCTTTGCACTTGGCGCCGCAGAAGTAATATGTCTGCCCTTTGTGCTCGGTATGTCCAGCGGCGGTGGCCGTTTCTACGTCCATGCCGCACACAGGATCTTTCACTGCTGTTGTGCTGTTCATTTGATTTCTCCTTGTGTTCTCTGTGGAGCCTAACAATGGTGGTGCCGTTCTTCTGAGCTAGAATGACCAATCTAAGCTCTTCGAAGGGCACCCCTAGATGAGCGGAAGCAGCCATACGGCGAGCGGGAGTTGGTGGAAGACCCCGCTGCTACACCGTGTAGCCCAGCTACAACAACGCGAGGATCAGGTGTTTCTGGTCTTGGCGCTGGTGATCGGCGCCTTGACCGGCTTGGCGGTCGTCGCCTTCATCGTGCTGACGGAACGACTGGGGATGCGGCTGTATCCCGTGGGCGGTGCCGCGTGGCGGCGCATGCTCTTCCCGGTGGGGGGTTCGCTGGGCATCGGCTACCTGCTGTACCGTTATTTCCCCGACGCGCGAGGCAGCGGAGTGCCGCAGACCAAGGCTGCGCTGTTTGCGCACGAAGGCCGCATCACGTTGCGCACTGTGCTCGGAAAGTTCTTTTGCACGTCAGCAACGCTCGCCAGCGGAATTCCGCTGGGTCGCGAGGGGCCATCGGTCCAAGTGGGCGGGGGCATTGCTTCCGTGCTCGGGCGGGCCTTGGGATTGCGTCCCGAAAAAGTGAAGGCACTTCTTCCGGTGGGTGCGGCAGCAGCGATTGCAGCCGCGTTCAATACGCCTCTGGCGGCAGTACTGTTTTCGCTGGAGGAGATCATGGGGGACCTCCACGCACCCGTTCTCGGTTCGGTGGTGTTGGCCTCCGCCACCTCTTGGATGGTACTGCGCCTCTTACTCGGCAACAGCCCCCTATTCAAGGTCCCGCAATACCAACTGGTCCATCCGCTGGAATTCGCGATTTACGCGGTGCTCGGCGTGGCGGGAGGCCTGGTGTCGGTGGCGTTCACCAAGCTTCTGCTGGGCATGCGGGCGCGCTTCCTGCGTTTTCCGAAAAAGACACTGTGGTTCCAACCTGTGGCGGGCGGATTGTTGGTGGGCTTGATGGGATTGTTGGTGCCGCAGGTTCTGGGCGTGGGTTATGGGTATGTGGGCGATGCCTTGAATGGAAACATGGCCCTGAAACTCATGGCTCTGCTCGTAGTTCTGAAACTCATTACAGTGACTACGAGTTACGCTTCCGGCAATGCGGGCGGCATTTTCGGTCCCGCGCTATTCATCGGCGCCATGTTGGGAGGTACGTTGGGGACCCTGGCACACCATTGGTTACCCGCCTACACCGCGACGCCGGGTGCTTACGCCCTGGTCGGAATGGGCGCAGTATTCGCCGGCATCGTGCGCGCCCCCATGACCTCGGTGCTGATGATCTTCGAGATGACGCAGGACTACGCGGTCATCGTCCCGCTGATGATCGCGAACCTGGTGAGCTTGTTCATTTCTTCACGATTGCAGCGGAAGCCCATTTACGAAGCTCTGGCAGTGCAGGATGGCATACATCTGCCTACGGCGGAGTCGCGCCAGCGAAGTGATCGGCGTAGGGTCATCCGCATCATGCACACTGCGAGCGAGTCCCTGGCAGCTGAGATCACGGTCCAGGAAGCCCTGGAGCGGGTTCGGTCGAGTGAATCCCGGACGTGGCTGGTGACAGACCGGCGTGGTGTGGTCGGCGTTATCAACCTCCCGACGCTCGAACGAGAGGCAGACGAAGGTGCTGCCAAGCGGCTGGGGAACGTCGTGGGTGCACACGATTTTCCACACGTACACACCGACCAAGGGCTTGATTTGGCGCTGGAGTTGATGGGCACAAATCAGATCGACATCCTGCCGGTGGTGAGCCGTGCGGATGTGCATAAACTGGAAGGCATCGTGACGCTGCGCGATGTCTTGGATTCATACGGCGTTCAACCTGCCTGATCCAGGGTAGCCAGCCAGCGTTTGGAGCTGACGTTCACCTCATCCGGGTAACTGGTACGAACGCTTTTCAAAGATCTCCGGAGCTCTCGTGAGTGAACAAGAGTGAACAGACCCGGTAAGGCGCGTGTTTGTATTGTTGGAACCGTTTTCGAGGTTGGAAGAAGCAGTGCGAATCATGAAAACGAATGACCAGATCGAACCGAGTGTGTTGGTCATTTTTGGCGGAGCAGGTGACCTGACCTGGTAGACATCGCCGAGGTTTGGCGCCGCAGCAGTGTAAGTGCCTCGTGGCTCCTGGATCTCGCCGCCATGGCGCTTCTCGACAGCCAGGACCTGGCGAGGATCGCCGGCCGGGTGTCGGACTCGGGGGAGGGACGATGGACAATCGCCGCCATCGACGAGTCGGTTCCGGCTCCCATCCTCAGTGCCGCGCTGTATGAACGCTTCAGCTCCCGCGGCGAAGATGACTTCGCCGACAAGGTATTGTCCGCGCTTCGTTGTCAATTCGGTGGCCATGAGGAAAAGGCCGCTGCCAAAAAGGAAGCTGCCTGATGAGCGACTCCCGTTCGGACGCGCTGGTTCTCTTCGGGGTGACGGGTGATCTCGCCCACAAGATGATCTTCCCGGCACTCTATGCGATGGCGAAACGAGGCACCCTCAAGGTTCCGGTAGTCGGTGTCGCCTTCCCAAAATGGAGTCTAGAGCGTCTGCACAAACGCGTGTCGGACAGCATAAGGCGTTCCGGCGGGATTAGTAACCAGCGTGCGCTTCGTCATCTATTGTCTCTGCTCACGTACGTGAGCGGGGATTACAAAGATCCGGGAACGTTCGTGGCGTTAAAAAAGGAATTGGGTAGAGCTCGGCGCCCTGCGCACTACCTCGCGATCCCGCCCTCACTCTTCGAGACGGTGATCGAAGGACTCGGTGCCGCGAACCTGGCCGAGCATGCGCGCGTAATTGTCGAAAAACCGTTTGGCCGCGACCTGGCCTCCGCGCGGGAGCTCAACCGCGTCGCACACACGGTATTCCCGGAAGACTCAATCTTCCGCATCGATCACTTCCTCGGGAAGGAAGCGATCATGAATATCCTCTATTTTCGATTCGCCAACTCTTTCCTGGAGCCGATCTGGAACCGCAGCTATGTGGCCAGCGTCCAGATCACCCTATCCGAGGATTTCGGCGTGGAGAACCGCGGCGCTTTTTACGAAACTGCCGGCTGTCTGCGCGACGTGATCCAGAACCACCTCTTCCAGGTCGTCGCACTCCTTGCCATGGAGCCGCCGGCCGGCAGGCACTTTGGAGCCGTCCAAAGCGAAAAAGCCAAGGTCTTTCAAGCCATGCGCCCGCTGAAGTCCGCCGACTTGGTGCGCGGCCAGTACGCTGGCTACCGGAAAGAGCCAGACGTGGCGAAAAACTCCGACGTCGAAACTTTCTGCGCCCTGCGCCTTTTCATCGACTCGTGGCGCTGGCAAGGGGTGCCGTGGTATCTGCGCTCCGGCAAATACCTTGCCGACACCGCAACCGAGGTCCTGGTGGAGCTGAAGCCGCCGCCACAGAGGCTTTTCGCCGACTCGGCGCCGACCACCGGTCGGACCAACTATGTGCGCTTCCGGCTCTCCCCCAACTCGACCATCGCCCTCGCCGCTCGCGTCAAGCTCGCAGGAAAGGAATTCGTCGGCGACCAGCGAGAGCTCTACCTGGTCGAAGAATGGCCGGGAGAAGAAGCGCCGTACGAGCGGCTCCTGGGTGACGCCATGACCGGCGATGGAGCGCTCTTCACCCGCGAGGACGCGGTTGAGGCCGCCTGGGCGGTTGTCAATCCAGTCCTCAAGAACCACCACCGGTGTTGGCTGTACAAACGCCGCAGTTGGGGGCCCAAAAAGGCTGACAAGCTCATCGCTTCAGACGGCTCCTGGCACAACCCCAGCCTCAAAGGGACATCCGGATGATGAGCCTGCCGCGCGGCCCTGTTTTTACTTACTGCGGCTGCCCACACCAGCGCCTACGGTTCTGTTCAGGAGAGAAATGATGAAAGCAACCCAAAAGCTCCACGACATGGGCCAGAGCCTCTGGCTCGACAATATCACCCGGAGTCTGCTGACCAGCGGCACGCTCCGTAGGTACATCCAGGAGTTCTCGGTCACAGGACTTACCTCGAACCCCACGATCTTCGATCATGCCATCAAGAATAGTCACGACTACGACGACGCCATCCGCCAGAAATTGAAGGAAGGCAAGTCGGGCGAAGCGCTATTTTTCGACCTGGCGCTCGAAGACTTAAGGAAGGCCGCCGATCTCTTCCGGCCGATTCACGATCGGACCAATGGCACCGACGGTTGGGTATCAATGGAAGTTTCTCCGCTGTTCGCTCATGAATCGGCGCACACCATCACCCAGGCTAAGGAGTTTTATGCTCGCGCCGGAAGCCCCAACCTCTTCATCAAGATTCCTGGTACCCGCGAAGGCGTGCCGGCAATCGAGGAGACTATATTCGCCGGCGTGCCAGTGAATGTAACCCTGCTCTTTTCGTGCGAGCAATATCTGGCGGCGGCTGAAGCCTATATGCGTGGCGTTGAGCGACGTATCGCCGCGGGCTTGAAACCGGATGTTTCCTCCGTAGCCTCTGTATTCATTAGCCGCTGGGATAAAGCGACGATGGGGAAGGTCCAAAAAGACTTGCAGAACCAGCTCGGGATCGCCATCGCCAAGCGGACCTACAAAGCGTACCGCCAACAGCTCGATTCGGAGCGCTGGCAGCGGCTGGCCAATGCTGGTGCGCATCCGCAACGCCTGCTCTGGGCGAGCACAGGCACCAAAGACCCCGATGCCTCCGACGTTCTCTACATCAAGGCGCTCGCCGCTCCATTCACCATCAACACGATTCCGGATACGACATTACTTGCTTTTGCCGATCACGGCACACTGGGTGAGCTTCTGCCCGTCGACGGCGGCGATGCGGAGAAGACGATCGCCAGATTCGGCCAAGCAGGCATCGACTATGACCAACTCGCCGCTGACCTGCAGCGCGAAGGCACTAAATCGTTCGTCGAATCCTGGAACGATCTGCTCCGCTCGATCGCGTCGAAGAACGTTACGCCCAAGGCAGCGGGGTGAGATCCACGGCGGTGAAATCCACAGGGAAGGACCCAGGATTGGCCAGGGTTGGCGGGGGACATCCTATTCATTTCGACTAGCCCGATTATCCCGTTGAAGAATAGATAATGATCACGATCCCAGGACCGCAAGCTGGAATCACTCCGTTCTGCGAGCGGCCGGCCTGGAAGGCGCTGCAGCAAGGCGATCTACATCGGTAAAGATGATACCGATGAAGACGTCTTCGCCCTCCCTGGTCGTGGACGGATATTGACGATTCGCGTGGAGCTGAATCGCAGCTCGCTGGCCAAGCATTACATAGGCAATCAGCACGAAATCGACCGCATAATCCAGAGGCTTGTTGATCTGCGCTCGAGCGCAGCACCGCGTCAATAGGCGCGCTCGACTTCATCTGGCCGCGATCCGACATGCAACGAGTACGGCAGAGGGCAAGGCTTGTCGCAGCCCGCCTGTCAGACTTTTCTCGCATCTATTCATTTTGAGACCGAGAATTCGCAGGTCGAAAAGGAAGGCACGCGATGAGGCTCTCCACCAAAGCTATGACTCTCACCTTCGGGCTGATTTGGGGTGGTGGCATCCTGGTTCTGGCTCTCATTAATCTGGCCGCACCGAACTATGGAAAAGCGGTCTTGGAGCTGTGCAGCTCAATCTATCCCGGTTATCACGTCAACCAGACGCCCGCCAGCGTCGCTGTCGGTACCCTGTACGCATTTCTCGACGGCGCGATCGGCGGTTGTGTATTCGCTTGGCTCTACAACCGGCTTGCAGCCTAAGAAGGAGGTGCGATGAACTCTTGGATGTTCGCACCGCCGCGAACGTTACCTTCCTTTGATTCCTGGCGCAGGGCCTCGGCCGTGGCTGCGTCCTTGTCGTAACCTGCCACCGAGAAGCCATGGTAGGCCACGTTCAGAACGAGATTGCGCCGCACGACCCCCAAACCGACCATGCTGATTTCAGACCGTTGTTGTGGTTGCAGGCTTGTCGTAGATTTGTCTTCAGAGCTGTTTGCGGATGGCTATCAATTCCTGCTGACGTTTCGCGGTGGTCTTGGGATATGCCATCTTAAGTTCTTGGAGCGCATCCAGGACGATCTGGGAAACCAACAGCCGGGCATTCTCCTTATCATCGGCGGGAACGACGAACCAGGGCGCGTGCTGGGTGCTGGTCGCGTTCAGGCAAGCCTCGTACGCCTCCATGTAATGTTTCCAGTATTTCCTCTCGTGAATGTCCGAGAGGCTGAACTTCCAGTTTTTCTCCGGCTCATCAATGCGCTCGAGAAATCGCTTTCGCTGTTCTTCCTGCGAAAGGTGGAGGAAAATCTTGATCGTTCGCGTACCGTTACGATACAAGTGGCTCTCCAGGTCCACGATGGAGCGATACCGCTGCTCCCAGATGTTCTTCTCGTCGCATAACTCTTCCGCAAGTCCCTGGCTGCGAAGAATCTCCGGATGCACCCGAACGACCAGTACTTCCTCGTAATACGACCGATTGAAAATTCCGATCCGCCCGCGTTCGGGAAGCCGGCACGTCGTGCGCCAGAGAAAATCATGTTCCAGCTCCTCGGCGCTCGGCTGTTTGAAACTGAAAACCTCGCAGCCTTGCGGATTGACTCCGGACATGACGTGCCGGATGGCGCCGTCCTTGCCGGCAGCGTCCATCCCCTGAAAGATGAGCAGCAATGCATAGCGGTTGGACGCGTAGTGAAGCCGCTGCAGCGAGCTGAGTTCCACCACGTGTTCTTCTAGGAGTTTGCGGTACCGCTTCTTCGACTTGCAAAAGGGCTTTACGCTCGTCTGCCGGTCACTGAGCTTGAACTCTTTTCCGGGAAGCACCCGGAAATCCTCTGAATTGATTTTCATCGTCATCCCTTCGGCCATATCCGCCGGGTTGTTCGCATCCGCTTATTTGTGGGACTTATTTTCCCGAATCTCGCGCTCCGCCTCCAGCCAGTCTTGCGCCGCGTGACCTTCGCGGTGGCCTCGCCGCTCGTAGAGTTCATAGGCCCGGGTGGCGATCTGCGGCGTAAGATCGAGCGGCTTCCTGGCCAGCAATGGGTCTTTCAAAGGGTCAAACACCCGATAGGCGAGCAGTTTCACGCGGTCATTGAGGAGGAACCAAGCCAGAGCATAGCCCCAAACGAGCCCGGCCCAGCCCCAGCCGAGGGGTGTCATAAACAGCCCATAAACCGCAATGAGGGTCGCCAGTATTTGCGTGCCGAGCACGGCCACCCACAAAATCCGCGCCGGCCGTATGGACCAGAACGGGCCGCGCGTGCGCGTCAGGAAAATCGTCAGATGTCCGGCCACCGACAGCTTCAGGTACATCAGCGTCTGGATGTGCGCGCGGTCGAGGTGAAATACGCGCTCGCCGAGATAAAACAGGCCAAAGGCGGCAAAGACCCCGATGATTCCCAGCACCGTGGAAATGCCCAGCACCAGACGCATGTTCCAGGCCTCGGGTTTGTCCTTGTAATGAACGTTGTCGTAGGCGATGGACAGGATGGCTCCGTCGTTGAGCAACGCCAGCATTACGATCATCACCGCGGTCACCGGATAGAAGTTAAACACCAGGATCGCCAGGGTCATGAACAGCAGCACGCGCAGCGTTTCGGCGATGCGGTAGATCGCGTAGCTGTTCATCCGCTGGAAGATGCGGCGGCTTTCCTTGATCGCGTCGATGATCACCGACAGGCCGGAAGCCAGCAGCACGATGGACGCCGCCGCACGCGCCGCGTCTGTTGCGCCTGAAACGGCGATGCCACAATCTGCTTGCTTCAGTGCGGGAGCGTCGTTCACCCCGTCGCCGGTCATGCCGACGATGTGGCCGCGCTGTTGCAGGACATCCACGATGTGGAACTTGTGTTCGGGAAATACCTGGGCAAAGCCGTCCGCCTTTTCGATGGACTCGGCCACCTGCGCCGTCTCGTGATGCTTGGTGTCGCCCAATCCGCTGGCATCTAGGATGTTCGTGCCCAGCCCCAGTTGCCGGGCGGTTTCTCGAGCGATGGCCATCTGATCGCCGGTAACCATCTTGACCTTCACGCCCATCTGCCGGGCGCTTGCAATGGTTGCCTTGGCCTGCTCGCGCGGCGGATCGAACAACGACAACACGCCCGCAAACTGCCACTTGCCTTCCTGGTCCGCCCGGGCCACGCCCAGGGAACGGAAGCCGCGCGCCGCAAATTCATTGACCGCTTTCTCGACGGCGGGCTTTACCTCGCCGGCATTGGTCGACATCTCCAGAATTACCTGCGGCGCCCCCTTGGCCACGTAGAACTGTTTCCCGTCCCCGCCTTTGACGGTGGCTTCGGTGCGCTTATGCACCGGGTCGAAGGGCTGGAAATGCAGTACCTGATAGCCCTGCAACGCCTTATCGTCCTTCACGCCGCCGATTACCGCGAGGTCGATAGTGTCCTTGTCTTCCGCACGCGAAGCCAACGCGGCCCAGAGAATGACCTGGTCGGCAGGGATATTGTTCAAGGTGAACGGATCGCCCAGCGTCAGCTTGTTCTGGGTCAGGGTACCGGTCTTGTCCGAGCACAGCACGTCCACGCCGGCGAGTTCCTCGATCGCCGACAGCCGGGTCACAATCGCTTCTTTTTTCGCCAGGAGACGTGCGCCGACTGCCATCGTCACCGACAGCACCGTGGGCATCGCCACGGGGATCGCGGCCACCAGAAGCACCAAGGCGAACTGCAACGTTGTGAGGATGGGGTCGCCGCGGAAGAGCGCGACGGTAATAATCACCGCCACCAGGGCCACCGCGAGGATGATCAGGTAATCGCCTATCTTCAGCACGGCACGCTGGAAATGGCTGACGGTGTGGGCCTCCTGCACGAGTTGCGCGGTCTTGCCGAAGTAGGTGTTCGTCCCGGTGGTGTACACCATCGCGTCGATTTCGCCCTGGCGGATAATCGACCCCGAAAATACCGCCTCGCCGGATTTGCGGGAGGCGGGCAAGGATTCGCCCGTCAACGCGGACTGGTCCACCTCCACCGGATCGCCCGCCAGCAGGCGCGCATCCGCCGGCACAATGTCGCCCAGGCGCACGCGGATGACGTCGCCCGGCACCAACTCGCGCGCCGCCGGGGTGACCCATTTCCCGTCACGTTTCACCTTGGCCTTGATTGCCAGCTTGGCCTTCAGGGCAGCGATGGCGTTGCCCGCCTGGTGTTCTTCCCAGAAGCCGACCACGGCGTTGGAGCAAAGCAGAAGGAGGATGATGCAAAAATCCAGCCAGTGCTGGACCACGGCCGAAAGGACTACCGCCGCCTCAATCATCCACGGGATGGGACCCCAAAAATAGGTGAGGAACTTCAGGTACGGGTTGGTCTTCTTCTCTTCAATCTCGTTCGGCCCATATTGCGTCAGCCGTTTCTCCGCCTCGGCCTGGCTGAGTCCGTCCGGCGACGAGCCCAATTTCTTTTCCACTTCCGGCAGGGGTAGGGATTTCAGATCGTCCTTGGACTCGGGTTTGGACCCCGGCTCCGACGGGGGCTTATCTGCATTCGACTTCACGATGACTCCCCTCCTGTTCTCGTTACCTCCACGGGGTCTCGGCCCAGAGGGCCCCGGAAGTTCGATGGACAAACGCTTCTGAACAAGTGTTATTCACGGTTTTGAATTCCCGAAATCGCGCACGCTACACCTTTGCTCCCGGCGGGTCGGCGACTCCTCCCGGCGGCAAGATATCTGGCACGTCCAGGCGTGCCACACCAATCCGCATGTCGGCCATCCCGTAATAGACGTCGAAGCGGTCCGGTGAGCCAAGATCGTCGCGCCGGTCGATGCCGGTGGGGAACACGACGTTGTCGATGGTCCCGCGCCGTTCTTGCGGCAGCACCGGCGTCAACACCGGCTCCGCCGAACGATAGCGGATCACGCGCGGATTCTCCTTCGAGAGCACCATCACTCCGGCCGAGTAGCACAGCTGGTGTCTGTCGTTGCTCGGCTCCACTGCCTCACTCACGCCGTGGTAAATGATCAGCCAGCCGTGCCGGGTCAGGATGGGCGGAGTGCCGCCGCCGATTTTCAACCGCTCCCAGGCCGCGACCGGAGTCGCCAGCCGCCCGTGCGAATCGAAGTGGCAGAGGTGACGGCAGAGGTGATTGTCGCAGCATTCCTTGACCAAAGAGTTATAGGATATCCAGATGCTCTCCCGAAGGATATCCACCACGCGAGGAACCCGGCAGTGAAGTTTTTCGTCCGGCCCGGTGCCTGGGAAGAGCGGACGATGGATGAGCGCCATTGCAGGTTGTCCATCCGGATCGGGGATCGCGACGGGAAAGAACAATGCATCTTTGTTGGCGACGTCATTGAAATTCACATCCTCATAGGGCTGGAAGGTCGCCAGCCCCAACCGTTCCCAGTGAAACAAATCTTCTGACACGGCCAGCGCAATGCGTGGTCCCCGGGATGAAAGCGCCGTGTAGGTCATCACATACTGCCGCAGCGGCTCGATGAAAGTGATGCGCGGATCCTCGCAACCTCCGCCATCGGGCCGTAATTCGTAATCAGCTTCTGGCTCCAGCGCGATACCGAGTCGCTCGACTCCCACTGGGTCACCGGCCTCGTTGAAGCGCACGCGCACGATGCCAATCCGCGAGTAATTGCCCCGCGCCACCAACCGGGGAAAGAGATAGAGCTGCCCGTCGCGACCGCGCGCCGATGCCGGATTCAACACGCCCTCCACCTCCATCGGATTGCCTGGCTCCGGCTCCATCACCAGCCCCAGGCGCTGCATCTTAAATCCACTCATCAAATCCCCTCACAGGTCACGCATGCTGATCGCGATCCAAACAAGCGATGATTGCTTCGGTAAGCGTGCCATCGAGGTCGAAAACAATCAGATATTTCATTGTTACTTTTCGTCATTCGTTTAACTTCATGCGCCAACGTCAG
>Ga0097691_1002878_pt1 | contig 11021 bp, 10 predicted proteins | sample NGESurdeep072012_8_FD_72858 | JGI IMG/M metagenome (GOLD analysis project Ga0097691, IMG submission 72858) | Arctic peat soil microbial communities from Barrow, Alaska - NGEE Surface sample 210-1 deep-072012 | ecosystem: Environmental > Terrestrial > Soil > Wetlands > Peat ...
CCGCGTCGACATAGGCCAGGCGCAGGGTGCCGCCGTCGGGGGCAGCGACATCGGCGTATGCCGGCTCCCAGGGGAAGTCGGGCAGCTGCTCAAAGGCGGCGTCCTGGGTTCGGTAGACCTCCATACCAGCCAGTCTGTCAGGGGCGGTATGGCAGAACTGTGGCGGAAGCGGTGGACCCCCAGGCGCCGGCAATCGCGGACAACACACAACCATGCCCCGCCCCCACCACCGGAGTCACGTCATAGGACGTCCACAACGTCGGCATCGCCCTCATCGAATGAGCGACAAGTGCGGCTCGTCGACCGGCCGGACGCTTCCCATCAGGGCGATGTCGCGGCGGAATGACGCTGGGCTTGGATCGCGACCGCAGCATCTGTCGGAGACAGGGCCTAACGTCTTGGCATGGCCGCACCGCAATCCACTGACCCACCGAAACGGCACCACTACCTGCCGCAGACTTACCAGCGCGCGTGGTGCGACAGCGCGGGCCACGTGGCTGTTCGGCGCCGCGGAACCTCGCGCGTCTTCGAGGCTAATCCGTTGAACGTTGGCGCAGAGTCACACCTCTACGGGAAGGGCGCGCACGCACTTTGGCGCGAACGAAACTTCGGCCTGCTCGAGGAAGAATGGCCAGCGTTGCGGACCGAACTAACGAGCACGGGTCATGTGAACGGCCGCGAACGACAAATGGTCGCGATGTTCATCGCGCTCCAAGTCGCGCGTACCCGCGAGCATCTCTTACGGACCAGTGTTGCGGCTGAACTTGCCGACTTCGCCCACGAGCGCCCTGTGACAAAGGAATCCGTTCGCCGGTTCATTCAGCAGCAATTGCGCCACGACCCAGAAGACATCGAGGTTGATGCGGCATGGTCACTCACGAACTATGAGATATCGCAAGGCGTTCCCACGGTCGACCAAGCCTTCTCCATCTCGATGGACATCGCTGTCCGCCAAATGGCGCCCATGTTCGAGAATCTTCACTGGCGCATCGAAAGATCCGAGGAACCCGTCCTCTGGACTAGTGACCGAGCTGTTATGCCTTGGCGACCACCCTCCGAACGCGACACTTATGAAGGCGTTGGCTACGGAGATGCTGACGAGATCCGAATGCCGCTTGGTCCGACCGCGATGCTCATCGCTGAACGGGCGTACTCGGCCAGCCCCAAGAAGGTCCCAGCAACGCGTTTCCACGACTACAACCGAGACATTGCACGCCAGTGCTACCAGTTCATTATCTGTACTCCTGGCAGGCGGGCGCGACTCGAGCACACACCGCTCGCCGACCGACGAGCAGCAATCCGGTTCCACATGGGCCCCTCCGTCGAGATCACGCCCGACGGCACCGAGGTATCGGGCAACGACGTCATCCACACCTGGGTTCCCATACGCGACAACGGAGCCAGACCCGGGAGCTGAAGCCCATGTCGGTCGACGCTCGGCCCGTGCGCAGCGAAAAGACTCACTTCCGCGACCGCGCGCATCGGGGCTATGTGCGGTTGGCCGTGCGCGCTGTTGCAAGGATGCCTTGACAGGGCACCGTCGCAAGGACACCCTGACAGTTATGGCGAGATACAGCGGCGGGCCAACGGTCCATAGGGCAATGAAGGGGCCTCGATGGACGGGAGCAGCCCTGTCGAACCCACAGGCCTGGAAGGCAGAGGTAGTCACCACCCTGATAGCTATCCAGCAGGTCCGCCAAACGTGCGACCACACTGAACTCGCGACCGTGACGTACGCACGGAAGGCAGGCCTGTCCTGGACAGAGGTCGCCGCCGCTCTCGGGGTCACGCGCCAGTCGGCATGGGAGCGGTGGCACGAAATCGACGAGACCCTGCCCGAGGGGGACGCGTGGGGCCCCTTCTCGCTGAACGACGCGGTCCCCGAGCGCTATAGGAGCCCCGGCGCGTAAGGCACAGCGCGGTCATCGGCTACGTGCGGAAAGCCAGGCCAGCCGACAGGCGGCGGAATGGGACAGGTCCAGCGGTCCTGCGTGAGAGCGAACAGCTGGCGTGAGCGGGGCCGGCCGAGCCACTCCTGGCAAGAGCCGATCGACTGGCTACGCTCGGCTTAGTCAGTCATCGCCAGGTAGACCGCGGCGGCCACGCCGGTGAAGGGAGCAACTGTGCCCGTACTTGAACGTTCTGACGCCGCCCGCATCTCGTGGGAGGCCAACGGCCCCGACGACGGCCAAGCCGTTCTGCTCATCATGGGGTTGGCCTACCCGGCAGCGATGTGGTTTCGCCTGATGCCCGCTCTCACCGAGCGCTACCGCGTGATCCGGGTCGACAACCGGGGCGCCGGCCACACCGGTGACGTGCCGGGAGCGCCGTACACCGTCGAGACGATGGCCGCGGACTGCCTAGCTGTGCTGGACGCGGCGGACGTGAGGACCGCCCACGTCGTGGGCATCTCCATGGGTGGGCTGATGGCCCAGGAGATCGCCCTCACCGCGCCGGAGCGGGTTCGCTCGCTGTGCCTACTCGCCACGCACCCCGGGATCGCGCATGCCGTCATGAATCCCGAGGCGATGGCGATTCTGGGGAAGCGAGGGGAGCTGACGCCTCAAGAGGCGGCAGAGGCGTCCGTCCCCTTCAACTACGCCCCCTCGACCCCGCGCGGGCGCATTGAGGAGGACTGGGCGGTGCGGTTGCCACTCGCCGCCACGAACGAGGGGTACCTGGCTCAGGCCTCCGGCACGTCGCAGTGGGACGGGTATGACCGCCTCGATCGAATCACCGCCCCGACGCTGGTGGTGCACGGAGAGCTCGACGCGCTCGTCCCACCGGCGAACGGCCGTATCCTCGCCGATCGCATTCCCGGAGCCGAGCTCGTGACGGTCCCGCTGGCGAACCACCTCCTCGGCACCGACCAGCCGGAGCAGGTCTCCGAGCTACTCGTCAACTGGCTGGATCGCCACCGCTGAACCCGGTGCGCAGAACCCTCCGCGATACCAGGCGCAGCGCAATGCTAGCCACTCCCGCCGAGCTCCTGCGCTCTGGTGGCGGCGGAATGGGCGGGTCCGACGGCGGAGCCCGTGCTGCACCACGGGCCTATGGGCCGGATCATCTCCCGGATGTCGGCCTCCGCCTTGGATCGTAACGGCGCGTCCGAACAGGCCTGAGTCCTGGATTCGACGTCGAGGGACCCAGGAAGGCCGGCAGCCGCTCTCACGGCGGTGCGCGGACTGGCGGCGGAATGACTCGCCTCGCGGCTACCCGAGGAATGAGCCGGATCGCGGCATTTCCGGATGTGGGGACAACCCCGTCTTGGCGGAGTTAGATTGCCCCTGGAGGCATGGCCTACGTCAGATTGCTCAGGAGGCGGAATGGGCAGCAACCCACGAGTCGAAGAGCCCTACGATCTGAGCCCTGGTCACACGGTCATGCTGGGTGTCGATTTCCAGCTGGGGTTCGGCGACGGCGCCTGGGAGCACACCCCGGACGCACCGGCAGCGGTGGCGAGGTTCCGTGAGGCTGCGGCGAGCTGGCGCGGTGCCGGCGGCCGGGTGATCATGTGCCGGGAGATCTACTACCCGAGCGACTATCCGGGAGCGGATGGCGAGCCGCTCGAGGACGTGGTCGCGCACCATCCACTGATGTCCGGGCGAGACAACGCGGAGTTCTATCCGGGTCTGGTCGAGCCGGAGGATCTGGTGATGCGCAAGACGGGTTTCTCCGCGGTCGCGGCCGGCAATCTGCTCGAGATCCTCGCCGAGCACCGGTGGGACACCGTGGTCATGGGGGGGCTGACCACCCCGATCTGCGTGGGAACCACTTCTGATGACCTCAGCATGGCCGGTCTCAAGGTGGTCATCCTCGAGGATGCGTGCGCCTCCCAGCCCTTCGAGGGATTCTCGGCTGAGGATGCGCACGCGTTCGCGCTGGCCCGGTTCCGCTACCTGTTCGGACAGACGATGACAACCACGGATTTCAGGGAGTTCGCCGACGGCTTGCCCACGGCCTCACGGCCGTCGTCACCCGATGCGACGCGCACCGGTGGCATCTGAGGCAACGCCTCCGGGCGGAAAGAGTCGCCTTGGTCCGTGGAGCGTTGGAACAGCCTCGTCACCGGCGGGCAACACCCTGTCATCGGCTAGATCCGGTAACGGCCGGTAAGTTGCCGCCCCCAAGGCGGCGGAAGGACGCGCCTCGTCGACCATCGCTTGAACGGGCAATTCGCGGCTCCCCTCGCAGCGGTCGCTGCGCGGCTGCCCCTGGATGGTTAGAACTTGAATCAGCTCTCGTCGTCGTTGGCGACGGTCTCGATCCAGTCGACAGCCTCGTCGGTGAGCTGCGTCTCCCCCTCCACCGAGGGACCAGTCCACCACTGAGCGCTCTGTTCGCCGCCTGTGACGCTGAGAATCTCTGCGATGAGATCGTCCGGGAGAGGCTCACCGTTGTGCTCTATCAGCCATGACCGGCTCGAGGTGCTGAGGTGCGGCCAAATCTGCGGGAAGTCCATGAAGCCATGATTCCTCGGACTTGGCCGGGACAACAGCGCTCGCGGTCATCGGCCGATCCGGCCAGAGAGGCCTGAGGGCGTCGCCCGCCTCGCGGCGGAAGGACGCACTCTCGCCACACGGTGCCCTGCCGGGATGCGCTCCGCGACACAGCCGGCAACTCTGGCTGCGCCCTGACCCGTTCGGATAGGTGCCTCTTGATCAGCGGGGATGTGGGCCAACCCAATCTTTGGGTATGCGACACCGGCGGTGGGCGTTCAGGCGGCTTCTGGTGATGGGTATCGAGTGTCAGCGCAGGCCTATCGCAGTCGACCAGATCCGGGCAGGATGTGACTGACGCGCCCGCGACTCATCGCATCATGCTGGGAGACGCACATGGCAGAAATCGACAAGCCGGCGACGAGCACCTCCGACGAGAAGCCCAAGGCGGGCATCTTCGAGCGGGCATTCGACTCCGCGGTCGAGAAGATCGACCAGAAGCATCCGTGGTACGAGCTCCCCGAACCTCTCGGCCTGACCGAGCTGATCGGCATTCGGAACACGCTGCGTCAGGAGAACCTGAAGGACACGTCTCGGTTGCCGGCCATCGACCCCGCGCAGCCGCCGCCGTTCGAGGAACGTTTCGAGTCCGAGCGAACGCCGGACGGCAGCTGGAACGACCTCGTGCACGGCGAGATGGGGATGGCCGGCACCAGGTTCGGGCGCAACGTCCCCCTCGAGGACACGTGGCCCGACCGCCCCCGCATGCTCGACCCGAGTCCGCGCGAGATCAGCCGTCGGCTCATGACCCGGGACCACGGGCTCATCCCTGCGTCGGCCGGCAACGCGCTGATCGCATCGTGGCTGCAGTTCATGCTTCACGACTGGGTCAAACACGGCGCAAGCCCGAAGGACGACCCGTGGGTCATCCCTCTCCTGCCGGGCGACGACTGGCCCGAACCGCCGCTACAGGTCATGCGCACGCCGGACGATCCCACGTCACCGCCGGACTCGGATCTGCCACCGACCCACCTCAATGTCAACACCCATTGGTGGGACGGGTCGCAGATCTATGGCAATGACCTTGCGTCGCAGACCTTCCTGCGCGCCCACACCGGCGGCAAGCTGAGGCTGGTCGACGGGCTGCCTCCGGTGCCGGAGGATCGCGCACTGAACCCGGTGTACCTGCCCGGTTTCTGGGTCGGCATGGGCATGATGCAGACGCTCTTTGTGATGGAGCACAACGCGGTCTGCGACATGCTCGCGGCGAAGTACCCGCGCTTCGACGACGAAACGCTGTTCCAGCGCGGGCGGCTGATTCTGTGTGCGCTGCTGGCGAAGATCCACACCGTCGAGTGGACGCCCGCAGTCACCGCACACCCGACCGCCGTGGCGGGCCTGCGTGCCAACTGGTGGGGTCTGCAGGGCGAAAGGCTGCACAACGCCTTCGGACGGCTGAGCAGCAGCGAGATCGTCTCGGGCATCGTCGGCGTCGAGACGGATGACTACGGTGTTCCGTTCGCCCTCACCGAGGAGTTCGTCGCCGTGTACCGGATGCACCCGCTGATTCCGGACGACTTCGACTTCCGCTCGGTCGACACCGACGAGCCCACGCTGGGCCCTACTGGGTTCGACCAGCTCGCCGGTCCGGCCGGCGCCGAGGTGCTGCGCACCAACCGGCTCGTTGACCTCCTGTACACCTTCGGCACCATGAACCCCGGTCTGGTGTGCCTGCACAACTTCCCGAAGCATCTACAGACCTTCCGCCGGCCTGACACCGGGACGCTGATGGATCTGTCCGCGACTGACATCGTGCGCTGCCGCGAGCTGGGCGTGCCGCGCTACACCGCGTTCCGCAAGCTCATGCATCTGCCCGTGCCCAAGACCTTCGCCGACGTCACGAGCAACAAGCAATGGGCTGCCGAGATGCACGACGTCTACAACGGCGACATCGACAGTCTCGATCTCATCCCCGGGATGTTCGCCGAAGACCGCCCGGACGGATTCGCCTTCAGCGACACGGCATTCCGCATCTTCATCCTGATGGCGTCTCGACGACTCAACAGCGACCGCTTCTTCACCACACACTTCACCGACGAGGTGTACACGCCCGAGGGCATCAAGTGGATCGAGAACAACACCATGGTCACCGTGTTGACCCGTCACTTCCCCGAGCTCGATCCCTTCGTGGGTGCGACGACCAACGCGTTCGCGATCTGGGAGCGACAGGGCACGTGAGCAGACTCCGCTTCTGGCTCTACCGGAACATCCTCGCGTTCTTCACGCTGCTGTCGTTCCGGTTGCAGAAGGTGTACCCCCTCGACCTGCCCGTGGATGGCACGGTCGAGTTCCGGCCCTATGCCGAGATCTGCCCCGACATGCCGATCAAGGGCCTCTACCTTCCGACGACCTTCCCGCCGACGGACCGAGCATCGAAGCGGCTCGGGCGCATCCGGCGAGAAGGCAAGCTGATCAGGTTCCTCAGGTGGGTCGCGCCCAAGCACACGAGACCAGTCCCGACGGACGAGAGGCGTTTCCTTCGCACCGTCTATCCATGGTTCTTCCGGAAGGCGTGGCCGACTGCGCCGAAACTGCCAGCAGCACTGGCGAACACCGACGACCTGATCGCCGAACTCGCCACTCGGGGCCCGTTCGCGAGCGGACTACGCCGCGTCGAGGATGACCGGTACGAGTTCGGTTCCGATTGGGTCAGCGGCTACCCGGCGGCGCCCGGCCTCGCTCAACCGGGCGGGGTCGCCTCACTCGTCGTACGCGAGGGAAGACTGGTCACGCAGACCGTGGCATCGCTCCCGACGAACGACGGCGAGGCCGGCCGGGCTGGCCAAGCCCGGGCGACGCTGATCGCCGGCGTGAACGAAGAGCTGACCATCTTCCGCCACAACGTCGACGTGCATCTGTCGATGCTGACGCCGTTTGCGTTGGCGTCGAACAATCGGCTCAGCGCGGCGCATCCGGTGCGGCGCCTACTGCATCACTGCTTCGACACCGTGCTCATCGGGAACCTCGAACTCGCCAACGCCCAGCTGTCGGGGCCGCGAGGATTTCTCGCGAACACGTTCTCCCATCAAGCCGACGTGCTCCTGACGATGGTCGAGGACCACCTCGCACATTTCGACTTCTGGGACTACGAACCGCCCACGCAGTTCGCCCGCCGCGGTACGACATCGACACCGTTCGCGTACCCCTATCGCGAGAACGTCATGAGCTTCTGGGACATGACCCGCGACTATGTGGACCGCTATCTGGCGCTCTACTACGACGGCGACACTGCCGTCGCGTCCGACGCCGAACTCGTGCGCTGGGTCGACGAGCTCAACCGGCTGATGTCCAACGGCGTCGGCGATGAACTCACCCGAGACTTGCTCGGCCGGGTATGCGCGACGCTCATCCATGTGTCAACGGTCGAGCACGACATCCTCAACAACGTCGTGTGGGACTACACCACCCTCGGCTGGGTCACGCCGACGGTCGTTCCCTTGTCCGGCGAGCCGATGGATCAGCGCCGCTCGTTCGACCTATTGGCAACGCTCATCGGGACGTGGAAGCCCTACAACATGCTGCTGACCGCCGACGTCCCGAAGTTGGCGTTGGATGCCCAGGCCGCCTCTGTCATGGCCGACTGGATCGCAAACCTGTCGCGGCTGCAGGGCGAACTGGGCACCCGGCCGCACGATCCCTCGCTCACGTATCCGGTGGGCCTCAACCCCAGCATCTCGAACTAGACCGAAGTTGCGTCAGGCGTGACATGGCGAACCCTGCTGAGCCAGCGCTACCAGCTGGGCAGAACACTGCTTCCCAGAACGCGGACTGCCGCTACCAAATCGGGCCATCTGCCAGCGTAGCGGCTTCGAACCACGCGGTCTGGCGTCCGCGGGCCGGACTTGCCTCCGCCTCGGTCGTGCCCAGCAGGCGGCGATGTGACGCGCCTTGGCCCCGCAGCAGCCGGGCGTCTTGGACACCGTCGCGCGCACTGGGCTTCAGGGGAGGCCGGGCTCCGGGTGGTCGCTCGTGAACCGTTGAGCGGCGCCTTCCCCGATGAGCCCTTGCTCCACCAACCACCGGACGGCCCGCAGGCGGGCCCTGGCATCACGCATGGCCTGCCAGACCGAGATCAGCTCGGGATGATGTTCGTACAGCTGGGTCCTGAAGCGCCGGAACGCTCCCTTCCCCTGCAGCGACGCGCTCAGGCCTTGGCCGGCGGCTCGGTCGCTGATGCCCTCGGCGAAGTCGACCATGTCCTGGTACCACACGTAGGACGGGAGGGGGTCGATGACGATGAGGTCCAACTCCTCGATCTCGACGGGGTTCTCACCGTCGATGCCCGTGTCGCTGGTCCAGAAGACCACCTCGCCCGTGCGTGGATCGATCAGCCATCGATGCTCGTAGTCAGTCTGGTCCGCCAGCGCGGTGGCGATCTCCTCAACGTCGATTGCGTCCAGCTCGAGCATCCCGTCATCGTAGGACGCGAGTCCAGTGCCTCTGAGCCAGTGCGACTGCGTCGTGGCTGACGGGCAGCTCGCGGAATGACGCACTCAGCACCAGTTGAGTGCGTTCAGAGACGAGGGGCGAGACCATCGTGTGTCCGAGTCATGGGGGGCCGAAGTCGGCCGTGTCGTAGCCGATCTGGTGAAGGTGCTCGCGGTCTCATTTCCACCGCAGCGGTGAAAGTGCAGCGGTATCCTTGAAGTGGTCCCAGTTTGAGGCTGATGCCCTCTCGCATGCGAGAGGAAAGAGTTGGTTCCCGTCATGGATACCCCCCTACGTTCGATCACCGATGCCGCTGCCAAGCGGACCGCCAACACCTCTGAGATGCATAACGCGTCCGTGGACGAGGATGCGGCCAGGGCAGGTGAATGCGCGCAGGTACACCTGCCGACCGGCAGGATGTGCACCTTGCCACACGGCCATGCAAGGTCATGCGAGTTCATCTCCGCCGAAGCGGCAGCCGCCTCGCTGGCTCACCGCGGGCCGACGACCGCAGGGAACAGACCGGACCGCGGTGGGGGGCGTCGGCGCGCGTGAAAGGCCAACAGAGTCCTCGAATCCCACAGCTGTGCCAACCGGACGGATTCGACGGAAGGTAGATGCAGTGACAACGGACCCGACCTCGCCGCGCCCGAAGAGCCCCAAGCAGTCACCGCCCGTCAACGCCACCACGCCCGGGCAGAGGGCCCCACGGCTGACTCGCGCCAGCGCGGTCTGGGCGGCCACCGCGGCCGCGATCATGCTCCTGGTCTTACTCATCATCTTCATGATGCAGAACTCGACGGGCGTCGAGGTTCACTACCTCGGTTTCGCGGGCTCCCTACCGTTGGGATTGGCGCTGCTGATCGCTGCCGTCGGCGGTGGTCTGGCAGTAGCCATCGCCGGGGTTGCCCGAGTCACCCAACTACGTTTGAACGCGCGCCGGGCCAGACAGAACACCCCGCCCCCTGAGGTGGCGTCCGAAGACCGTCCGTAGGCCGAAGATCCCCGACCGATACCCGTGGCTCGATTGAACCGATGCGCCAGTTGGCCGCGGCGACCTCGACGTCCACATTGCAGAACGCCTCGGCCCGCGTGCTCCCAGGGGGGCCGGCCATCCCCGAGTCCGGGTAGCCGAGCATCTCCACCCGGTGCTCTCCCAGTGCGCCGGACTAGGACCATCGTGTCTTTGGGTCATCGCCGCTCATCCTGGTCATCGCTCGGCCCACTCATCTATGCCCCGTGCTGGCCGCCGCGCACCGCCGAGACTCGTACGTCATGGCGACGGTGCGACTTCCGCCGCCCGCTTCGCGACCTCGCCCGCCGACGCGGGGCGGGCGCCCTGGTCCCATGCCTGCGGGTTCACCGCATACATGACCCCGTATGCCACCGTGTCAGGCTGCGTGCGCCACCCCTGCGACAGGGGGCCGACGTCAACCGTGTCGTAGCCGATCTCGTCAAGTAGCTCGGCTACGACCTTCTTCACCTCGGGGTCGTCGCCCGCGATCGCGAGGGCGACGCGGTCCTGGGCGCCGGTGCTGCGGGGCAGTGCCGCGAGGTGCTGGAAGAAAATGTTGTTGAAGCCCTTGACCACCTTGGAGTCCGGCAGGTGGGCCTGAAGCAGGGCCGAGCTGGTCGTCGACTCGTCATCCAGTTCGGCGATGTTGCCGTCGCGCCGCGGGTAGTAGTTCATCGTGTCGATGACGATCTTGCCGCGCAGTTCCTCTGCCGGCACCGGTGGGTAGTTGCGCAACGGGATCGCTCATCGACGACATCCGTGGCGATCAGGCAATTGAAGACGCCAGGTATTCCGCGCCGGTGGACGGCCGGTCCATGGTCGGGCGGGACGGCATATAGCTACTGGTCATCAGCGGCGATGAGATGATCATGTCGGCAGTCGCCAAGTTGGTGGCCACCGGGACGTTCCACAAGGTGGCGAGGCGAAGCAGCGCCTTGACGTCAGGGTCGTGGGGCTGTGGCTCCAGCGGATCCCAGAAGAAGATCACCATGTCAATGTCGCCCTCGGCGATCTTGGCACCGATCTGTTGGTCCCCGCCGAGCGGACCCGACAGGAAGCAATGCACCTTCAGACCAAGT
>Ga0097691_1002879_pt1 | contig 11020 bp, 10 predicted proteins | sample NGESurdeep072012_8_FD_72858 | JGI IMG/M metagenome (GOLD analysis project Ga0097691, IMG submission 72858) | Arctic peat soil microbial communities from Barrow, Alaska - NGEE Surface sample 210-1 deep-072012 | ecosystem: Environmental > Terrestrial > Soil > Wetlands > Peat ...
GGGTAGCTCGTGAGTATGACAACCCTGATCGCAGGGTTCTCGGCTCGGATCTCTCGCGCCGCCTCGATGCCGGATCCGTCAGGCAGGCGGACATCCATGATGACGAGATCGGGCCGATGCGTGCGGGCCGCCTCGATGGCCTCTGCGGCGGTCCCCGCCTCGGCGACAACCGAGAACGCCGCGCGCCGTTCGAGCAGCGCGACGAGCCCCTGGCGGACGATCTCATGGTCGTCGACGATGAGGAGCCGGAGAACCGAGGGGAGGGTCGTCTCGATCAAGGGTGGCACCTGTCGTGATCGCTCATCCGGCCGTGGTGCCGATCGAGGTCCGGCGCCATCCTACGCGCTCCGCGAGGCTACCCCCGCACGGTCGAGGTCTTCCTTCGAGCGAGACGGTGACTCCGACGGCCGGGTCAGGCATCGGTACGCGGTGCTGGGCTGCCCACGATTGCGGAACGGCCACTGTCGTCGGTCCGCACGGGTGGGCACGGTGCGAAGGCTGCCGACTCACGTCCAGAGCTAGTCGCAACGGCAAACGGCCCGTGGCGAGACCGTTTGGATCCGCGGCGTCATCGACCGTGTCCGCCGACGTCGAGTGTGCGCTGACCGCCTCGGCGTTCCTCCTCGGAGCTAATCTCAGCACGTGGTCCCGGCCGCGATCTCGTGAGTCGCGGCACCTTGAAATGGCCACTCCGGATGACCCACACCGTGGCCCCCAGGGCCACCAGCGCAGATGACCCGCCTCCCACCGCGAGCGCAACCGGTGTCCCGAAGGACGAGGCCAACCACCCGGCGAACAAGCCGCCGACCGGGGTGGAGCCCGCGAACACCGTCAGGTAGACGCCGAGGACGCGACCGCGCAGCGCATCCGGTACCGCGAGCTGGATTGCCGAGTTCGCGGTGGCCGTCATGGCGATCGCGCCGGCCCCCGCCCCGAACACCGCCAGCAGGGCCAGCGGGAAGAAGCGGACCCCGGCAAACGCAACCTCAAGGGCTCCGAGCGCGAACGCCCCGACGAGCAGGACCGAGAGTTTCGGCCGGCCCAGATAGGCGGTCGCCAGGGCGGCCAGGAGCGAGCCGAGGCCCATCGCGGACATGAGGAACCCGAACCCCGCCGCACCGACGTGCAGCACGTCGTTCGCCATCGCCGGCATCAGGACGTTGAAATTCATGCCCATGGTTGACACGAGGCCGACCAGGCTGACCGCCAGCAGGACCACCGGCGTCCGGCGAACGTATCGGAGGCCCTCGCCCAGGTTCGCGCCCACCTCGCCCACACTGCGGGGGCGGGCCAGGCGCACCCCGCCGCGCAGGTCCGCCTCGCGCATCGCCAGGAGGCCCGCGATGACCGCGAGGAAGCTCAGGCCGTTGAGGAAGAAGCAGACGGTCACGCCCGCCACGCCGATGACGAGGCCCGCCACGGCAGGCCCGACGATTCGGGCGGCGTTGAACATGGCCGAGTTCAGGCCAACCGCGTTGGCCACGTCCTCGCGCCCGACCATCTCCATGACGATGGCCTGGCGGGTCGGCATGTCGACCGCATTCACGAGACCCAGGGCGAAGGCGAGGACGAGGATGTGCCAGACCTGGACGGTGCCGCTCCAGGACAGGCCGGCCAGGACCAGGGCCAGGACCATGAGGATGGCCTGGGTGCCGATGATCGTCCGCCGCTTGGGCAGCATGTCGGCGAGGATGCCGCCGAAGAGGCCGAGCACGAGCACCGGCGTGAACTGGACCGCGGCGACGACGCCCAACCAGAACGGATCGTGGGTCAGCAGCAGGACGAGCCAGGCCTGGGCGACCGACTGCATCCAGGTCCCGACAAGCGAGATCAGCTGGCCGAACCAGAAGAGCCGGAAGTTGCGGTGGCGCAGGGCACCCCGCCAGCGGAGTTCGCCGACCCGGGGCAGCCAGCGGCGGTTCAGCGGTCCGAGCCCAGTTCGGTCGACGCAGCCAGCTCCTGGTCGGCATTCGTCAGGAGGTCGTGCAACCGCCCTCGCCGGGCCCCGACGTCATCGACCATCGCCTGGAGGCGCGTCAGCTTCGCGGTCAGACGCCCGTGCAGTCCTTCGAGGCCGGCCAGGCGCTCGAGCAGGATCCGCCGACGCTCGGCTGGGTCCTCGGTCACCTGCAGCGCCGCGCGGGTCCGCCGCCGCGATTCTTCATCCTCAAGGATCTCGCCGATGTCGGCGATGGACATGCCGGCGTCGTCGCGAAGCCCCCTGATGAAGCGCAGCTGCTCGAGGTCGGAGGCGTCGTAGAGTCGGTAGGCTCCCTCGGACCGTGCGGCCGGCCGCAGGAGGCCGCGCTCCTCGTAGTAGCGAATCGAGCGCGGAGTGAGGCCGGTCTCCTCGGCCACCTCCTGGATGCGGAGGAGGCGCTCGGAGGCGCTCGTTTGGGTTCGGGGCAAGGCCGTCGTCACACGGACATGATATCAAACCTTGCCGCGCGCGTGAAGGTATGGTTGGCGGCGACAACAGACCCCAATGGTCGAGGACAGGATGGCCATGCTCGGTGCGGATCCCCTCACGCATGCCATCGTGTCGACCTTTGGTCGGGACTGCTCGAAGGGTGGATGACAGGGACACGTTTCACGTCCTGTCGGCACGGACGGCACCGACGAGACGGCCTGACTGGACGTTGGGATCCGACGAAGCCGCCGCGAACCCTCGAAGTCTGATACCGGTTTCTGCTAGCCTGTAACCGCATCGTTCGAGGACGCGGCTGACGCGTCGGGCGGTCCGTCGGAGGCGACCCGAGTGGCGACGATCCGCGACGTGGCGGCAAGGGCGGGGGTGAGCGTCGCCACGGCCTCGCGGGTCATGAACCAGCATCCCGGGGTCCGCGAGCCAGCACGGAGCAGGGTCCTCGCGGTGGTCGCCGCGCTCGGCTACCGGACGAACGGCCTGGCTCGCGGCCTCGCCACGGGCACCCTGCGCACCGTCGGTCTCGTGATCCCCGACGTAGTCAACCCCTTCTTCCCCGCTCTCGCCCGGGGGGTCGAGGACGCCGCTTACGCCGACGGTTACGCGCTCATCCTGGGCAACAGCGACAACGCGCCCGAGCGCGAGGCGGCCTACATCCGGCTCCTCCACGACCGCTTCGTGGACGGGATCATCGTCGCCTCGAGCGGCGCCCCGGGTGCCCTCCCCGACCTGGTCGGCGACACGCCAATCGTGCTCCTCGATCGGCGCGTCGCCGGCTGGGCGGTCCCCTGCGTCTCGACTGACAATCGGGCCGGCGCGCGCCTGGCGGTCGAGCACCTCCTCGCCCGCGGCCATCGGCGGATCGCCCACCTGGGCGGCCCGACCGAGCTCGCCTCGTCGGCCGACCGGCATGACGGCTACGACGCCGCCTTGCGTGCCGCCGGGATCGAACCCGACCCGGCTTGGTACCTGCCGGGCCCCTTCCGCTTCGAGAGCGGGTACGAGCGGATGCTGCGCTGGATCGAGGCCGGCTTCAACTGCACAGCGCTCTTCGCGGCCGACGATCTCATCGCGGTCGGTGCCCTGCAGGCCTGCCAGGATCGCGGTTGGGCCGTCCCCGACAGGGTGGCCATCGTGGGCTTCGACGATGTCCTTCTCGCCCGCCTCGTTCGGCCGCGCCTCACGACCGTGCTCCAGCCCGCCTATCAGGCCGGCATGCTTGCCTGGCGCCTGCTGGCCGAACGTATGGCCGATCCGGCGGCTCACCCCGCGGACGTGGTCCTCGAGCCGCGGCTCGTCGTGCGGGAGACCACGTAGATGGCGGCCATCGTCGTGGTCGGAAGCCTCAACGAGGACCTGACGGTCTCAGTGTCCCGCTGGCCGGAGGCCGGGGAGACGGTCTTCGGGGAGCGGCTGGAGCGCTCGGCCGGGGGTAAGGGCGCCAACCAGGCGGCCGCCGCGGCCCGGCTCGGGGGCGAGGTCACGATGGTCGGGCGGGTCGGCGACGACCCGGCCGGGCGGCGCCTGCGCGACGGGCTGAGTGGCCTCGGCGTCGATGTGGCGAACGTGGCGGTCGTCCATGGCACCCCGACCGGCATGGCGATCGTCGGTCTTGATGCCTCGGGCGGGAACCGGATCGTCGTCCTCTCCGGCGCCAACGCCTGCCTCGAGTCGGCCGCGCTCGACGGTCTGGACTGGCGCGGCGTCCGGGTGCTGCTCCTGCAACTCGAGATCCCCCTGGCAACCGTCACTGCGGCGGCTCGCGCCGCCCATGCGGCCGGGGCCCGGGTGGTGCTCGATCCCGCGCCGGCCGTGAGCCTGCCCGACGAGCTCCTCGGGCTCGTCGACATCCTCACGCCCAACGCCCTCGAAGCCGCGAAACTGGCCGGGCGCGAGGTCGTCGACGTCGGCACCGCCCGCCTGGTGGCGAGTCAGCTCGAGGCGCGCGGCCCGCGCGCCGTCGTCATCACCCTCGGCGCCTCCGGCGCTGTGCTCGCCGACGGCAACTACGTGACCCATCTGCCGGCCCCGAAGGTGGCCGCAGTGGACACGACCGGCGCCGGGGATGCCTTCAATGGGGCGCTCGCGGTCGCACTGGCCGAGGGCCAACCCCTCGCCTCGGCGGTGATCTTCGCCAATCGCGTCGCAGCCCTCTCGACGACCCGACCCGGCGCCCAAGCGTCTCTGCCCGACCGGGCAGCCGTGGGGAGCTTGCCATGAGGCGCACCGGCCTGCTCCACGCGGAGCTGCTTGAGGTAATCGCTCGTCTGGGTCACGGCCAGACGCTCGTCATCTCCGACGCGGGCCTGCCAATTGCACCTCATGTTCGACGGATCGACCTCGCGGTCCGACCGGGCCTGCCCGGGTTCCTCGCGGTTCTCGAGGCAGTCCTCGAGGCCGGCGTCTTCGAGGCCGCCACGATCGCCTCCGAGCTCCCGACGAGCGACGCGCAGCTGGCCGACGCGATCGGCGCCCACCTCGGGCACGCGCCCGTCGATCAGGTTCCGCACGAAGAACTCAAGCGCCTCGCCGCCGACGCCGTGGCGGTCGTGCGGACGGGCGAGTTCACCCCCTATGCGAACGTCGTGCTCCGCGCGGGGGTGCCCTTCTGATGGCCGACATTGGCACCAAGCTGGCCGCATCGGCCGGTCCCGGCGCAATCCCCACTGGGGCACCGTTCCTCGCCTTGCACGGCATCCGCAAGGCCTACCCGGGCGTGGTTGCCCTCGACGGAGTCGACTTCGACCTGCGCGCGGGCGAGGTCCATGGCCTCGTCGGGGAGAACGGCGCGGGCAAGTCGACGCTCCTCAAGATCATCGGGGCGGTCGAGCGGCCCGACGCCGGAACCATCGAGCTCGACGGCCAGCCGATCCACCTCACCTCACCGCACGCGGCCCAGGCGGCCGGCATCCGCGTCATCCACCAGGAGTTCAACCTCTTCCCGGCCCTCTCGGTCGCCGAGAACATCGCCCTCGACCATCTGCCCAACCGGCGCGGGTGGGTGGACCAGCGGGCGATCCGAGCCCAGGCGAGCGCGGCGCTCAATCGGCTCGGGGTCTTGCTACCGCTCGAGACCCGGATCGATCGGCTCGGCGTCGCGGACCAACAGCTGACTGAGATCGCCCGGGCGCTCTCGGCGGAGGCCCGGGTCCTGGTCATGGACGAGCCGACCGCCGCCCTGACCGAGCGTGAGATCGACGCCCTGTTCCGGATCGTGCGCGGCCTGCGGGGCGAGGGTGTGGGGGTCATCTTCGTTTCACATCGGATGGAGGAGGTTCTCGCGCTGTCGGACCGGGTCACCGTCCTGCGCGATGGACGGATCGTGGGGGAGACCGTCCAGCCCACGCGGGACGAAATCATCCGGCTGATGGTCGGACGGGACGTCTCCGAGCTCTACCCCGACAGCGGCGCCGCGGTCGGGCCGGCCGTGCTCGAGGTTGAGGGCCTGAGCGTGGCCGGACGCTTCACCGACCTGAGCTTTGACGTCAAACGGGGCGAGATCGTCGGCCTCGCCGGGGTGGTTGGGGCGGGACGGACGAGCGTCGGGCTGACGCTCTTTGGACTCCTGCAGCCGAGCGGCGGCAAGGTCCGCCTCGAGGGCGAGGCGGTCGCGCCGCACACGGCCCGCGAGGCCGTGAAGCTTGGCATCGGCTACGTGCCCGAGGACCGCAAGGCACTCGGCCTCGTGCTGACGCTCTCGATCCGCCACAACACAACCCACCCGATCCTGCCCTGGCTCTCACGGTTCGGATGGATCGACCAGCGCCGGGAGCGGGAGACGGTCGAGGAGCGCATCGCCCAGCTCGAGGTCAAGGCGCCGTCAATCGACGCCAAGGTGCTCAATCTCTCGGGCGGCAACCAGCAGAAGGTCCTCCTCGGCAAGTGGCTCGAAATCAAGCCGCGCCTGCTCATCCTCGATGAGCCGACCCGTGGCGTGGATGTCGGGGCCAAGGCCGAGATCTACCAGATCATCGTCGATCTCGCCAAGGGAGGCGTGGCGATCCTGCTCATCTCGTCGGATCTGCCCGAACTCCTTGGCCTCTCGGACCGCGTCGTCGTGCTCCGCGAGGGGCGGCAACTTGCGACACTCGATCGCGCCGAGGCGACCCAGGAGCACGTCCTCAGCCTCGTGACGACAGGAGACGCCGCATGACGACCGGGTCCGACCAGGCCAGTCCCGAACCGCTCGCTTCCATCGCCCCGGAGGCGGCCACGCCCCAGCGACTGCGGCTGGGGTTCTCGATCGTCGACTACGGCATCGTCATCGCATTCGTCCTCCTTTGCGTCGCCCTCGCCATCCTGACGCCGACCTTCATGACGAGCGGCAACATCCTCAACGTCGGCCGCCAGGTCTCGATCGTCGCGATCCTTGCTGCGGGCCAGACGTTCGTGATCCTCACCGCCGGTATCGACCTCTCGGTCGGCTCGGTGCTCGCGGTGTCCGGTGCCGTGGCGGCAGGTGTTGCGGCCGCCTTCGGCTGGGGCCCCGGCATCCTCGCCGGCCTGCTCGTCGGAGCCAGCGCCGGCCTGTTCAACGGCCTCGTCATAACGCTCCTGCGCGTCCCCGACTTCGTCGCCACCCTCGCGATGTTGAGCATCGCCCGAGGTGCAACCCTCATCTACACCGGCGGCGAGCCGATCGGGGTCGCGGAGGGCGGGCTCCGATTCCTTGGCGCCGGCACGATCGGGCCGATCCCCGTGCCGATCGTCGTCATGCTCATCGTCTTCGCCGTTTCGATCGTCGTCCTACGCTCGACGACCATCGGTCGCTACGTCTACGCCACCGGGGGCAACCGTCGGGCGGCCGCCTTCTCGGGCATCGACATCAACCGCGTGCGGGTGCTCGTCTATGTCGTCTCGGGGCTCCTCGCCGGCCTGGCCGGCGTCGTGCTCACGGGGCGCCTCGCCACCGCCGACCCCCAAGCGGGCGTCGGCTACGAGCTCGACTCGATCGCCGCGGTCGTGCTAGGGGGCACGAGCCTCTTCGGAGGCCAGGGCACGGTGGCCCGAACGCTCCTCGGCGCGCTCATCTTGGGCGTGCTCAGCAACGGCATGAACCTGCTCGACGTGTCGCCCTTCTACCAGGAGGTCGTCAAGGGCATCGTGATCGTGATTGCGGTCGCCTTCGGCAACCTCGAACAGCTGCGCCATCGGGTGCTCGGCGCGTAGCGCACGAGACCAGGAGGAGGTGACCCCCGACGCAACAGCAATATCCGCCCTAGATCTGCCATAGATCGGATCCCCCGATCGACCTCGGCGCGGCGGGCGCCGGATACGACTCAGCCCCCGTCGCTAGTGGTTCCCCGCCGCGTGCGGCAGGCAACCAGAAAGGGAGTGTGCACGACCGTGCTCCGTACCATCAACCGCCGGGCCTCCACCTTCGGTGTGGTCCTGGCTTCGCTCGCCTTGGTGGCGGGCTGCTCGAGCGGCGCCTCGACGGCCCCGGCGTCGTCGACCGCGCCGAGCGCTATTCCGTCGACCGCACCGAGCGCTATTCCGTCGACCGCGCCGAGCGCCGCTCCGTCGACCGCGCCGAGCGCCGTGACGATCGGCATCGCGCTCTCGACCCTCAACAACCCCTACTTCGTGACGCTCAACAACGCGGCTAAGGCCGAGGCCCAGGCCAAGGGCGCCACGATCACGGCCGCCGATGGCCAGAACGACTTGGCAAAGCAGACCTCCGAGGTCGAGGACTTCATCAGCAAGAAGGTCAGCTGCATCATCGTCAACCCGGTCGACTCGTCGGGCATCGTGGCCGCGGTGACCGAGGCGAACACGGCCAATATCCCGGTGATCGCCGTGGATCGCGGCGTGACCGGCGCGCCGACAGCCGGCTTCAACGCTTCCGACAACGTCCAGGCCGGCAAGCTCGCCGCCGACGCGCTCCTCAAGGCGCTGAGCGGCAAGGGCAAGATCGCGGTCCTGACCGGTGTGCCCGGCGCCTCGGCCACGAACGACCGGACGAAGGGCTTCCAGGAGTCGCTCGCGGCCAACTCCGGCGTGACGGTCGTAGCGAACCAGACCGCCCAGTTCGATCGGGCTACCGCGCTGTCGGTGACCGAGAATATCCTCCAGGCCCACCCTGACATCGTGGGCATCTTCGCCGAGAACGACGAGATGGCCTTGGGCGCGATCCAGGCCCTGACCGCCGCGGGCAAAGCCGGCAAAGTCCTCGTCACCGCGATCGACGGGACGGCCGACGGCATGACGGCGATCGTCGCGGGGACGCTGCTCGAGACTATTGCCCAGCAGCCCGACTTCATGGGCAAGACGGCGGTCGACTACTGCGTCACCCTCGCGGGCGGAGGCACCGTGCCGTCGGGCTTCACCGCCTCACCGCTTATCGAGATCACCAAGACCAACGTCAGCCAGTATCAGTGACGGGTGGCGGGTCCAACCCGCCAGGACAACTGAATGAGCTCCGAGCGAGAATGCCCGGAGCTCATTCGTGTGTCGGAGTAGGTCGTGGGGTGCCACAAGGACGCTCTTCAGCCCCCTGGATCGCTGGCTCCTGCGGCCACGGACACCCGGCGCGAGAAGCCCCGCTTCAGGAACCAGACGGCCAGCACGAGGACCACCCCGATGCCCGCGCCGACGAGCAGAAGCCCCGCACGCTCGCCCTCAGGCGCGATCGCGAGTTCCGCGGCGAAGAGCACGGCCGTCAGGCCCGCGCACGACGCCAGGATTCGCCCGAAGAACCGATCCGCGCCCGCGCCCCGGCGATCCCGGTCGAGTCAACGGACCTCGGTTCGCCCGACGCTCTGCGCCCTCAGGCGTGCCGATCCTCCTCCCAGGGCCCGGTGGGGCCGTCCGAGGGGCGTGGGGCCTGGGGCAACGCTGCGGCCCAGTCCGCGGCCGGCCCAGGATGCCCGAAGAGGTAGCCCTGCCCGAACTCGACGCCGAGGGCGCGCAGGGTGGCGGCCTCCTCCTCGGTCTCGACGCCCTCGGCGATCAGGCGGCAGCCGGCGGTGCGCCCGTCCGAAATCCACGGGCCGAGCGTCGCGATGAAGACGAGGAAGAAGGTCAGGACATGCGCTCGATCACCACCATGGCGTTCAGCCTCCGAGGTGTGCGGGCCGCCTGGTGGGACGCGCCAGACCGGTGACCGATTCGGGGCGGGTGAGGGCGAGCGCCGCCAGGACCGACGAGGCGACGCTGAGGCCGCTGATGGCGACGACGATGGGCACGGCGACCTGATCGCCGGCGGCGGCCATGAGGACGAAGCCGCCGACCACGCCAGCCCCCATCAGGGCGACCCAGACGAGCATCGGGAAGGCGAAGGCGGCAGCGCCGTTCCGGCGCACCAGGCCGATCCCTGCAAGCGCGCAGAGCGGCAGGAAGAACGCGAGGTCGAGAGCGTAGACGGGGTTGGTAGAGATGCCGGCCTTGATCAGGTCGGGCGGCAGGACGCCCGTCGTCGCGACCGCCGCGATCTGACCCAGCCACAGGAGGCCGAACATCGCGCCGACCCCGATCAGGAGCCCGCCTGCGGCACGCCGGTTGAGACGCTCGGTCACGGCTTCGGCTCCTTCGACGGCCGCCCGACCGGCGAGCGCGAGGCTCCACAGGGACAAACCAAAGATCGCGATGTGGACGGCGGTCAGCGGGTTCATCGCCACCGAGAACGCGAAGATCGCGTAGTTGTAGACGAGGTACAGCAGCCCGGCGACGACCGCGAGCCGACCGGCGGCCGAGCCCCGCGAGGCCGCCCACACGCCGATGGCCAGGATGGGAACGGCCAGGAACAGCGTGGCGAGATCGGTGCCACGCGCCTGTTGCACCCAGTTGGGCGCATCGACGTAGAGCCCGCCGACGGCGAGCCCGGCCAAGGCGGCGACGGCGGCGAGGAGCGTGGCGACGGCGGCGAGTCGGTTCGGGATCGCGTGCATGAGATTCCTCGTTCGTTCAGTCGGGACGCCTGATGCGTCATGAACAGCCTCTGCTCGCTCACCCTCGCGCGACAGGGCCGGACAGCCAGGGTTCCAGTCCGGGTGGCCCTAACGACCGCCTCGAAACGTGGCTTGCCGTCTTACGCGCCGAGTTCGACACGGCGTTGGCAGCTCCGCGCTTGGCGGCGTGAGCGACCGGAAAGAGCGCGACAGCAGGACCTCGTCGAGGACTACCTCCCGACGCACACGAAGGAACTGGATTCCGGCTCTGCGTCATCCTCACCGAGCGAGGGTAGGCGTCGGGCCGCGGTGTTCCGGGCGACCTTTGCGGCGAGGGACCGCCTGTGAAGGAGCGCGTTGCCGACTCCACGGCGCCCTCCGTCACCCTTTCCGGCGACTATCGAAGCAGCAGCGGACACTCCAAGATCGGCGCCGCTTCCGGTGATTTCGGGGTCGCTCAGGCTCAGTCTCCAGTCGGTCCTCTCTATCCGCTCGTCGCCCGGTTCGACCTGTAGCTGCACGCTGACCCAGCTCGATGAGGTAGGTTCCGCGGGGTCTGCTCCTCTCGCCCCGGACAAAACCAGCTCATCCGCCGGATCATCCAGGCCCCGGACGAGCTCCAATGTCGCTACCTGTTCCTGAGCTGCTGCACGACGAACTGCCCCAACCTCGTGTAGCTCGTTCCCTTGCGTGACAGCATCGGCGG
>Ga0097691_1002880_pt1 | contig 11017 bp, 13 predicted proteins | sample NGESurdeep072012_8_FD_72858 | JGI IMG/M metagenome (GOLD analysis project Ga0097691, IMG submission 72858) | Arctic peat soil microbial communities from Barrow, Alaska - NGEE Surface sample 210-1 deep-072012 | ecosystem: Environmental > Terrestrial > Soil > Wetlands > Peat ...
CTTCGCGCTCGCCACGATGGTTCCTGGATGGGCGGCCGCACTCATCGTGGCGGCTCCCTTCATCGTCGTTGGCATCGCGATGGGAGCGATCGGATGGACCAGGCGCGTGACGAAACCGCTCGAGGCCACTCGGGCCAGCTTGAAGGAGGACCTCGAATGGACGAGGAATCGACTCGCTTGAGACCGGAGCGCCCGAACGCGAGAGTCTCGACGGCCTCGGGGACCATCGACAGGAGGAGGGAAGCCGCAGGCAGGGACAGGGACGAAGACAAAGAGCAGCCTGCCGTGGAGATCAGCCGCCTTCGTACCGAGATCGACGAGACGCGCGACCAGCTGGGCACGTACATCTCGGAGCTCGATCGACGCCGGCACGAGGCCCTCGATCTGAAGCATCAGGTGAAGAAGCACCCGGGTCTGGTGATCGGGGCCGGGGTTGCGATCATCGGAGCCGTGGCCGGAGCGGTCGTGATGGTCAACCACGCCCGGAGGCACGAAACACTCGGGCGGAAGGTGCAACGGAAGCTGACGTGCATCGCATCCCCCCCGCCCACCGCGCCCGCGGATCCAGCCTGGATGCTCAAGCTCTTTCTCAAGGCCGCTCTGCTGATCGGAATTGCGGTGGCGACGAGACTCCTGAGCCAGGGTACGACTCGGCGGCCGCCGGCCGCCTGAAAGGCCGCATGACTTCCGGCGTCTCCTCAAGCCTCCTCGTTACGGCGTCCTTCGCGTTCCTCTTCCTGACGTGCGAGAAGGGCTGAGATGAGGGAATTGAGCTTGTCGGTAGCGACCAACTTCGACGATGGACTTCTCGACGCCTTTTCCGCGTATCCGGTCACGGAGGTCTTCGGCAAGCTCTCGTCCGACGCAGTCGGCGGCGGCCGGGCTTCCTTCACGCTCCCGCCGCTGTCGCGCAGGCGATTCGAGCGCCATGTCGAGAAGGCGAGATCGAAGGGTATCGGCTTCAACTACCTACTGAACCCGGCGTGCATGGACAACCGCGAGTTCACCAGGCAAGGACAGCGGGAGATCGAAGCGCTGCTGGAGTATGTCGAGACCGCCGGGGTGAGTGCGGTGACGATCTCGCTGCCGTTCCTACTTCCGGTCATCAAGAAGCGCCATCCCGGGCTCAAAGTCCGGGTGGGCGTGTACGCGAGAGTGGACGGGGTCACCAAGGCCAGGTTCTGGGAGGATGGAGGTGCGGATTGCATAACGCTCGAATCGCTCAGCGTCAATCGCGACTTTGGCCTGCTCGCGGCTCTCCGAAGAGCGCTCAAGATCGAACTGCAACTCATCGTAAACGCCAACTGCCAGCTCTTCTGCCCGCTCTCCGGCCAGCACATGGTGAATCTCTCTCACGCGTCGCAGAGCGGGCATCCTTCGCGGGGCTTCATGCTCGACTGGTGCGTGATGAAGTGCTCCTACGACAAGCTGAAGGACCCGGCTCAGTACCTGCGCTCCGAGTTCATCCGGCCGGAAGACCTGGGGTTGTACCGCGACCTCGGCTACGACTCCTTCAAGGTCCTGGAGCGGGGCGCCCCGACGCCGGTCCTCGCGAAGAGAGTCAAGGCCTACAGCGACGGGCGATACGACGGAAACCTCCTCGACCTCATACAGCCGTTCGGGTACAAGGAGAAGAGCGAGGTCTCGCTGCTGGGAGACCTGGCCGGCAAGCTGAAGTACTTCTTCAGGCCTCGCACGGTCAGGCTTTCGAAGCTCATGAAGCTCAGAGAGGTCGCCGCCCGGCGCGGGATGCTCGAGCCGCTCGAGGGCGAGCCGGTTTACATAGACAACAGTGAGCTGAACGGCTTCATACAGGGCTTCCAGGGCCGGGACTGCCGGTCCGCTGACTGTTCCCCCTGCGGATGGTGCGCCTCGTACGCCAGGAAGGCGGTCCAGGTCGATGAGGTCTACCGGGCAGAGCTTCTGAGGCTCTACGAGGAGGTCTTCGCGGACATGAATTCAGGTGAGATGTGGGGAATTCGAGGAACGACTTCGGAAACAGAACAGGAGATAAGGAAATGATGCGGAATCGAACCGGCTCCTTCTTAATCGCCGGTGCTGGAGCCCTGGCGATCGCCCTCGCCGTCCACGGCGAATCCACGAAGGTCGTCTCCAGCTACGGGCCCACCAACCAGGACGTGACCTTCAGCCAGATCAAGGCGGACCGCCTCGCCGTGAAGGCCGACCGCGCCAAGGCGCATGCGGCGCTGCTCGCCTCGAGATACGACCTGAAGAAGGCGCCGGGAGATGCCCTCATGTCGGGCGGGAAGGCGGTCCCGGCGGGTCCGACGGCCCGTCTCGCCGGCACATGGGATCAGCTCGACAAGATGACGCCCGAGCAGATCAAGGAAAAGGGGCTCTTCCCCTACCTGCCGCTCCCGTTCCCGGATCATGCCGAAGGGGGAATGCTCTTCCCGAAGATGACGATCGACGTCCTTCCGCGCCTGACGCGCTTCGATCTCGACTTCGATTTGCCCGAGCAGTTCCTGCCGGACAAGGCTCCCCCGATCTACCTGACGACGCGGCCGGATCTCGGCGACGTCTCCAGGGGCAAGGTCATCACGCTCGAGAACTACTACGAGATCTTCAACGGCCTCCTGAACCCGAAGCAGCTCGAAGGGCTACGCCTCCTGCTGACGCAGTTCCCGCAGCAGCAGTTCAACTCCACCGAGGACAGGCGGACGGACCGGGCCGACGGCATGATCGGCGTTACTTGTTTCGATTGTCACGTGAACGGGCACACCAACAAGGCCACGCATCTCGTCGGCGACATTCGCCCGCAGGAGTTCCGGCACAGGATCGTCACGCCGTCCCTCCGCGGAGTGAACGTTCAGCGCCTCTTCGGCTCGCAGCGCGCCATGAAGACGGTAGAGGACTTCACCGAGTTCGAGCAGCGCGCGGCCTACTTCGACGGTGACCACGTCATGGCCGCCAAGAAGGGCGTGAACGTGCTCGAGAGGGGCTCCCAGGTGCACTTCATGTCCGAGTTCATGGCGATCCTCGACTTCCCTCCCGCGCCGAAGCTGGACATCTACGGAGAGCTGGATGCGAGGGCGACTCCCTCCGAGGCGAGGGGCCAGGCCCTCTTCGCGGGCAAGGGACGATGCGCCACGTGCCACCCCGCTCCCTATTACACCGACAACAGCATGCACAATCTGAAGGCCGAGCGGTTCTACAAACAGACGCTCGCGGGCGGCATGATGATGTCGCACGACGGCCCCATCAAGACGTTCCCTCTCCGCGGTATCAAGGACTCGCCCCCGTACCTGCACGACGGGAGGTGCCTGACGCTGGAGGACACGATCGAGTACTTCAACCTCATCCAGCAGCTCCATCTGACAGCACCGGAGAAGAAGGACCTGGTGGTCTTCCTCCGCTGCCTGTAGGAACAGCGGCTGTCCGAGACGAGAACAGAACGCGCAACAGGACGGAGGACAAATGAAAGCCCTGATCATGAGTGCCGACAATTTCGAAGACTCCGAGCTGCTGGTGCCCTACTACCGGCTCAAGGAGGCCGGAATCGACGTGACGGTGGCCTCTCCTGGCCGCGGGGCGAAGACCAAAAACCACACCAGCAATACTACGTAGTTGATGACCGTACACCATAGAAGAAAGTTGCGGGTCACTGCGATGGTCATCTTCTCCTCCCTTCGGCATCTAACGATAGCGAGTCCCGCGGCGAGCGCAAGCTTCCCGGCGCGCTCGCACTCACCTGCCTTTGGCTCGCGCGCTGGCCGCGCGCGGGGTGTAGGCTGCCCCGCGGGCGCAGCCCGCGCCCAAGGAGCTTCGTCATGACTCTCTGCCCCATAGCCCTCGCCGTCGGCTGCAAGAAGTGTCCGATCTTCTCGTTCTGTCCCGTCAAGTCCGTCATCGGCGACCAGAAGGAAGAGGAGAAGCCCGCGCCGAAACCTAAGGCCAAGGGCGGCCGCAAGGGCTGAAACCCCCGGCGTTAGGATCGGCGCGCGAGGCCTCGCGCCCGCGCCTGCTCCTCGCCGCGTCCGCTCTCATTAAGGATAGGAAGGTTGGGGAGACTTCGATCGGCGTCCTTTCCGGATTGGCGCCTACTGTAGGGGTGCAATGGGAATTGCCGGGGGGTGTGGCGCATAGAGACCAGAGTCAGGCCCCCAGGGATTCTTTCTCACCCCGACCCGTAGACGGGCATTCTGGCCGGACGGGGGCCCTTCATGCCGAGCGGAGCTGCCGGTGTTGGCTCGAAGAGCAGCCTGAAGGGCCGTCACGAAGATCAGTGCGCTCTTGGCGAGCCGAACGACGACGGACCCACTGGTCTGTGCGCGCCAACGGGCATCGCAATTCCCATTGCGCCCCTGCAGACCTGGACATCCTGGACACCTCCCGCACGACCTCACCGGCCAGCTTGTCCTCGCGCAGTCCCACGAAGGAAGGTGATGTGTCCGGTCCAAAGACCTCGCATCCGTTCTCTCTTCCCCAAGCCCCGGCCCCCCTGCCAGCCGGACTCCCGCCAGCAGGCGTGAGGGTGTCCCCAGCTGGGTCTCGAACCTCGGTAGCCGTCTTTCCGGAGATTCGCTATTTTTTCTTCTTGATCTTCTCTTCCACTTCTTTCGCCCCCTCGGCATACAGCTTTTCTTCATCGGGGGCGAGCTCGCGCAACAATCTCAGCAGCTCTCCCACGTGTACGCGTTCCTCGTCCGCTATTTCCTCGAGTACTTCCACGGCGAGCTTCGAGGGAGTGGACTCGGCCAGCTGCATGTACATCTGAGTCGCCTCGAACTCCGCGGCCACGGCGAAACGTATTGCCCTAATCAGCTCCGCATTCGTGAGTTTTCTATCGTTTGCCAACCCTGAGAATGGCGATCCGAATACTGGCATGTCCGTTCTCCTTTCGTGTTTCCATTCGGGCCTCGTTCCAACACTCGGCAGCAACGAGGCCGCGCACCGTCTGTTCTCGCCGGGAACGGCAAGCTAAAGCCCGAGCTGTTTCATGGTCTCGCGCATGAACGCAGGGAGATCGGCCGGTTCCCGGGACGTGACCAGATCGGCGTCAACAACCACCTCCCGGTCCTCATAGAGCGCGCCGGCCGCTTTCAGTTCATCAGCCACCGACTTGTAGCAGGTGGCGCGTCGCCCCTGCAAAAGGCCGGCGCTGATCAAGATCTGCGGCCCGTGACAGATGGCGGCAACCGGTTTGCTGCGAGTAAAAAAGCTCCGCGCGATCTCCAGCGCCTTCGGCTCTTTTCTCACCGCCGCCGGCGCCTTCCCTCCGGGCAGGACCAGGATTGCATAGTCGTCGGGGTTGACCTCGTCGAGGGTCTTGTCCACGGCCACTTCGTAGCCGTGCTTGCCCGTGATGGCCCCGCGGCTCAGGGAGGCCACCGCCACTTCGACGCCCGCCTCCTTCAGTCGATAGTAGGGAACTAGCAGCTCAGAGTCCTCAAAATTGTCCGCACTTATAATCAAGGCTTTCATATTTCCTCCGGATTTGTGACCCTTTTATTCCTTCTCACCCTGATTCCTCCCTCAGCTTACTTCGGCATCAGCTGCTGCAGGCGTTCCGGCTCCTTTCCCAGCCATTCCGGGTTCTGGGCGGTACTGTCGAATATGGATGTGGTCTTGAATGGCTCGAAATCACCGCGCGCCGCCGCCTCGGCGGTTTTCGACAGCAAGGACCGCACCTCCTCATCGCTCATCGGGCGAAACGTCCGCACTGCTTCGCATGCCTGATCCAGAATCTCCATGCTGTCGATACCCGTTATGACTACGGAAGTGGGTAGATTCAGCGCGTAATGCAGGCACTCGATCGGTGTCACTGTTTTCGACTTCAGCAGAATCCCGTTCGCCATGCTCTTCATCCCGAGGACCCCTATCTTCTGCCTTACCAGTTCCGGCAACACCTCTTTTTCAAAACTCCGATAATGCGCGTCCATTACGTTGAGCGGCATCTGGACCGTATCGAAGGCGAAACCGTAATCCGCCGCCATCTGCAGCATATACAGATGGATCCTTGGGTCCTTGTGCCCCGTGAAACCAATATAGCGGAGTTTTCCCGCTTCCCGAGCCTCCACGAGCGCGGCATTGGCCCCTTCGTCATCAAAGATCCGGTGCGGGTCTTCGTACCGGAGCACCTCGTGGTGCTGGACGAGATCGATCATGTCGACCTGGAGGCGACGGAGCGATTCGTCAAGCTGCCTCCCCGCTTCTTTCTTTGATCGACCATCGATCTTCGTCATCAGAAATACCCTGTCCCTGTAACCATCGCGCAGCGCTTTGCCCATGCGGATCTCGCTGGCACCCTCGTTGTAATCCCAGCAGTTATCCATGAAGTTGATGCCGCGATCTACGGCGGTACGAATGATGCGGATGCTCAGCTGCTCATCCACCCCGCTCAAACCAATATGCCAGCCCCCGATCCCGATCGCCGAGACTTTCTCTCCCGTGCTGCCGAGCGTTCGGTAGAGCATCCCCTGCATACCTATGATGTTTGACATGGTTTTACTGCTGGTCAGGCCTGGAGGAATGCGAGCAGATCGGCGTTGATCTGGTCCTTATTGGTAGAGCACAGGCCGTGCGACAGGCCCGGATAGACTTTCAGCGTGGCCCCTTTGACGATCTTGGATGAGAGCATGGCCGAGGCGCCGATCGGCACGATCTGGTCGTCGTCACCGTGCATGATGAGGGTCGGGACGTCGAACTTCTTGAGATCTTCGGTGAAGTCCGTCTCGGAGAAGGCCTTAATGCAATCAATGACGGCTTTGAATCCGGCCAGCATCCCTTGCCGCCAGAACGAGTCCCTCAGCCCTTGCGAGATCTTGGAGTTTGGTCTGTTGGCGCCGTAGAAGGGCGCGCTGAGATCCTTGAAGAATTGCGAGCGGTCGGCGAGCACGCCGGCGCGGATTTTGTCGAACGCGTCGATCGGCAGCCCGGCGGGATTGGCGGCCGTCTTCAGCATCAGCGGCGGCACCGCGCCGATCAGCACGGCCTTGACCACACGTTTGGTGCCGTGGCGGCCGAGATAGCGGGCGACTTCGCCGCCGCCCATGGAGTGCCCGACATGGATCGCGTTCTTCAGGGCGAGCGTTTCCACGAGCGCCGCGAGGTCGTCGGCGTAGGTATCCATGTCGTTTCCATTCCAAGGCTGGCCTGATCGGCCATGGCCGCGACGGTCATGGGCGATGCAGCGGTATCCGCGCGTGCCCAGAAACACCATCTGGTCTTCCCAGGCGTCCGCGCTCAGCGGCCAGCCATGGCTGAAGACCACGGGCTGTCCGCTGCCCCAGTCCTTGTAATAGATCTGCGTGCCGTCTTTCGTCGTGATCGTGTTCATCGTTGCCTCCGTTTCAGTCACAGCGGTGGTCGGCCTGACCGCCCGCTTGGCGCGATCAGGACTTCGAACCGCCCTCTCAATACGAACGCCAGTGGCTCAACCCTTTCTTTCCCTTTGAAAGCGTACACCCGCCGGATGCAAGCGCGTCACGGGTCCGGCGCCCACCAGCGGTCTCCTCGACGGGCACCGCGATAGAATCCCGAACTGCGATGTTCGTGATCGCGCTTCTGGCCCAGGTCGCCGCGGCACCCTCGTCGGCGTCCGCGCCGGCACCGACGCCCACGGCCGCCGTCGGCAGCGCCTCGAGCTCCGTCTCGGCCCGGCCGAGGACTCTCGCCGACGTCGCGCGGGAAAGGAAGCTCGGGAAAAAGGGCGTCGAAGGGGGAACGTTCTCGGTCGCGGGCGCGTCCGGAGCACCCGCCAGCGTGGCCCCCGGAGAGCCGCACCCGGCGGACGCCTCGGCTTCGCCGTCGAACGCCCGCGTGCGCGCCGCCCGGGCCGAGGTGCGGGCGGCACGCCAGGCGCTGGACGACGCGGCGGTGCGCAAGGGGATGTCGTCCGAAGACACGGCAGCGAAGCGAGCGCGGCTCGTCCAGGCGCAAAAGGACCTTGCCGACGCACACGATTCCGCGGCGCGCTCCGCGCGCTGAGGACCCCGAGCCGGCGCCCGAGTCCGCGCAGGCGGGGTTTTCAGCGCGAGCGTTTCAGCCGGTGGGCCGCCAGCACGAGAAGCGAGAGGCCATACGCGATGAGCCCGGCGGCCGCGAGCGCGAAGAGCGCGGGCCCGTTCTCCGCGCCCTTGATCGTGCGGAGGGCGGCCGCCATACCGCTGAGGCCGCGCGGATTACCCTCGAGCCCCGCCTGGAAGACGGAGGCCCCCGTCACCGCGACGACGGCGCCGTGCGCGAGCACTCCAACGCGCGCGAGCCCGGTGGTCCACCTCTTCCGACCGCGAGCCATGATCGCCGCGGTGAAGTCGGCCGGGAGCTTGCCGACGGCCGCCCGCAAGGCCTCGAAGACGCCCACGACGACGGCGATCGCTCCTCCGAGCTCGAGCGCGCCGCGCCCCCACGCGTGAGAGACCAGGCGGGCGGAGGCCTCGCGAAGCGCCTCGGCGTCGCCACCCGCGTGAAAATGGAGGAGGACGCGCACGGCGGTGACCGCGAGAAACAAGCTGCCCAGCGCGCCGACGGCGTACCCGATCCGCGCGAGGCGGCTGCGCGTTCTCAGACACTGGGCGGCGCGAAAGAGCACGAACGCGAGGAGGCCCGCCGCCACGATCCAGAGGGCGAGCCGCCCGTTCCATCCCGCGAGGATCTTCGCAAGCGCGCCCGCCGGCCCGAGGGCGTGACCTCGCTGGACGATCGCCACGCGCGCCGCGAGGCCGCCGACCACGACGTACACGGTTCCGCGCGCGGAGAAACCGAAACGCGCGAGCGCGTTCGGGATCCCCTTCTCCGCTCGTCGCGTCTTCGAGGACACGCGCGCGATTCTAGGAGGTCGCTCCCGCGATTCCGGATAAGATGCTCGCGGCTCGATCCCTCGAATCCGCCGAAGGAATGCCGCAGATGCCGAAGTCCGGTCCGGACCGATGACCGAGAACCTCCTGCGGGCGGACGTCGTCATCGCGGGCGCGGGGCTGGCCGGGCTCGTCGCCGCGCACGAGCTGCTCGATCACGGAAAGTCCGTTCTCCTCCTCGACAAGGACGTGCCTGAGAACCTCGGCGGCCTCGCCCGCGAGTCGTTCGGCGGCGTTCACCTCATCGGCACGCCGCATCAGAGAAAGTCCGGTATCGCCGACTCGCCCGAGCTGGCGCTCCGCGATTGGCTCCGCTACGCGCGCTTCGGCGAAGGCGACTCGTGGCCGCGCCTTTGGGCGCAGCTTTACTGCGACCGCTCGCTCGACCTCATCCACGCCTATCTCGACGGCGTCGGCGTGAAGTTCCTGCCCATCGTGAACTGGCCCGAGCGGGGACTCTACACACCGGGCAACACGGTCCCGCGCTGGCACATCGCCTGGGGCACGGGCCACGCCATCATCGAGCAGGTCGTGCGCGCGCTCGCCACCCACCCGCGGTCGGCCGGTCACACGATCCGATTCCGGCACGCCGTGGAAGACGTCGAGGTCGCGGGCGGCCGCGTCTCGGGGCTCTTAGGCACGGACCTTTCCACCGGCGGGCGCTTCGTCGCGCGCGGCGACCAGGTCGTGATCGCGACGGGCGGCATCTGCGGAGGAGACCTCTCGAAGGTGCGCGCGAACTGGTACGCGCCCTGGGGCGCGCCTCCGAAGGTCCTGCTCAACGGCGCCCACGTGTATGGCGATGGCGCGATGCACGACGCGGTCGCGCGCGTCGGCGGCAACCTCACTCACCTCGACAAGCACTGGCACTATGCCGCCGGCGTGCACCATCCCGCGAAGCGCAAGCCAAACGACGGGCTTTCCCTCGTCCCGCCCCGCTCGGCGCTCTGGCTGAATGCGAAGGGAGAGCGCATCGGCCCCGTGCCCCTCGTCGGCTCGACCGACACGCGCTTCCTCGTGGAAAGCGTCCTCCGGCAGCCTGGCCAGTACTCGTGGCAGGTCATGAACAACACGATCGCGAAGAAGGAGCTCGCGGTCTCGGGCTGCGACTACATGACGGCTTTCCGCCACAAGAGGAAGCTCCTCATGGCCAAACATCTGCTGCTCGGGAACCAGGAGCTCGTCGACCGCCTCGCGCGCGAATGCCCGGACGACATCGTCATGGCGCGTTCGCTCGCAGAGCTCGTGGACAGGATGAACGCACGCAACCTCGACGGGCTGCGCACGGACCTCGCGACGGTCGAGCAGGTCGTTCGCGACTACGACGCGCAGATCGACCGGGGGCCGGCCTACTTCAACGACGACCAGCTCCGCCGCCTCTGGAATTTCCGCCAGTACCGCGGAGACCGGATCCGCCTCTGCAAGTTCCAGAAGATCCTCGATCAGAGCGCGATGCCCCTCATCGCGATCCGCGAGTTCATCCTCTCGCGCAAGAGCCTCGGCGGCATCCAGACCGATCTCGGCTGCCGCGTCCTGCGTGGCGACGGCTCGGCGATCGACGGCCTCTATGCCGTGGGCGAAGCGGCGGGCTTCGGCGGCGGCGGCATCCACGGCATGGGTTCTCTGGAGGGAACCTTCCTCGGGAGCTGCGTCCTCACGGGACGCGTCGCGGCTCGCACGATCGCGGAGATCTCGATATGACGAAAACGGTCTAGATCGGCGCGAAGAGGTCCGGCGCGTGGCTCGTGCGCCACGCCCTCGAGCAGCTCCCCGTGACACACACGTTCGGGATTCCGGGCGTGCACAACACGGAGATCTACGACGAGCTCAACCGGTCGGAGAAGATCCGGCCGGTGCTCGTCACGCACGAGGCGGGCGCGGCCTTCGCGGCCGACGGCATCAGCCGGACGAGCGGCGGCACCGTCGGAACGCTCGTCATCGTTCCGGCCGCGGGTGTCACGCACGCCATGAGCGGCATCGGCGAGGCCTTTCTCGACGGGATTCCCATGCTCGTGATCTCGGGCGGCACGCGCACCGACGTCCCCTTCCGCTACCAGCTCCACGAGCTCGACCAGCATGCGATCCTGAAGGGCCTGACGAAGGGGTCGTGGCACCCGAAGACGCACGGCGAGATCGTGCCCGCGATCTTCGAGGCGTACCGCATGGCCGTGACGGGCGTGCCCGGCCCCGTCTTCGTC
>Ga0097691_1002883_pt1 | contig 11009 bp, 12 predicted proteins | sample NGESurdeep072012_8_FD_72858 | JGI IMG/M metagenome (GOLD analysis project Ga0097691, IMG submission 72858) | Arctic peat soil microbial communities from Barrow, Alaska - NGEE Surface sample 210-1 deep-072012 | ecosystem: Environmental > Terrestrial > Soil > Wetlands > Peat ...
GCGGACGGAACGAGGTCTGGTTTGTCGCCGATCCCGCGCGGACCGACGTCGCGCTCATCGATCGCGAATCGGCGCGGATCGCCGCGTATCGCTGGCCGCTGACGCACCATGAATTGCTCGGCGGCGTGCGTCCCGACGTCATGGACTGGCTGCGCATTCGCCAGCCCGGTTGGTATCTCGGGGAAGGGTGGGCGCTGACGCCGGAGACCGCCGGCGTCGCCCAGGCGGATGGCCGCGGGCCGGACCGCGCGCCGATTGAGGGGTGGATTCGGCGGCGGCACGAGGCGCTGACACTCCTGGTCGGCGGCCGCAATCTGTCGCCCGGCGGTCCGCCCGCGCGCGTGACGATCGCGATCGATGGCCGCGCGATCGACGAGCCCGTGGTTGCGCCGGGATTCTTTCTGCGGATGCGCTCGCTTCCGCCCGGCGCGCTGGACGGCGCGGGCGATTACGCGACGATTTCGATTGCAGCGGATGCCCACGTCGCCATCGAGCAGTTCGACGCGCAGTCCTCCGACCGCGTCGTCTTCGGGTTCGGCGAAGGATGGAACGAGGCGGAATTTTCAGCGGCGCTCGGGCCGTGGCGCTGGACGAGCGATCGGTCCGTGCTGCGCGTGCACGCCGCCGGCCGATCGCTGACGCTGACGCTGCGCGGCGAGCCGCCGATCGTGTCGCGCTGGAGGCCGGTGCACGTCACCGTCAGCGCCGGCGGCCGCGTGGTGGCGGAGGAGACGCTGTTCACGCGATTCGATCTGCGCGTCCGCATCCCGGCGGAGCTCGTCGCCGGCACCGAGTCCACCATCACGATCGAGACGGATGTGTCGAATGTGCCCGCGGAAGGGACGCGACGCTCGCTCGATCGCCGCCGCCTCGGGCTGCGCGTGTTCGAATGCGAGGTCAGGCCGGTTTTCTAGCGAGACACAGAAGCGAGCTCCCGACCGGATTGTTGAACCAGCGCAGCCACAGGCTCTCGATGTACAGGGCGACGCTCAAGAGCGCATTGATGGGTTCGGATGGAACGGTGATTTCCCGCTGCGCCGAATCTTCCGTCGCCAGACCGCGCCACCGGTGCAACAGGCGCGTGGCGAGCATCGGCAGGAAGAGCACCAGATTGGTATGGGTGAGCCTGACGATCTCGAAGCCGGCGCCGGTCACCACCTGTCGAAGGCGCGCGCGGTTGTATCGGCGGACCTCGTGGCTGAGCACCGAGTGATCGCCGCGCAGCAGATCCATCGCGGCCACGTTGATCAGCACGAAGCCCCGAGGCCGCGTCAGCCGGTACATCTCCGCGAGCGCCGCGCGTTCGTCCGGCTCCTCGAGGGCGTACAACACGTCGAACGAGGTGACGAGATCGAACCACTCGGACGGAAAGGGCACCGCCGTCACCGACGCGCGAACGAGCCGATTTCGGCCTGATTCGCGGCCGAAGTAAAGTCCAACGGCTGAGCGGTCGAAACCGTAGGGGACGCCGTAACGGCTGAGCAGGTCGAGGTTGGCGCCGGTGCCGCATCCGCAATCGAGGATGCGGGCGTTCGGTCGGCCGCCGATGGCCTGCCGGATGAGCGGCTCAACGAACCACCGGAATCCGCGGAACCAGAAGTGACGCGCTTCAGCACGCGCTGTCGCGCGCAGCAGATGGTCCACGGCGGGCATTGTATCTTTTCCGCCACACCGTGAGCGTGAATTGACACCCCGCGATCAACTTTGTACGCTGCCGTGTTTGAGGAGTGTGATGATGACTCGTCTGCGTCGACTCGTTTCTGGTCTTGCGCTTGGCTGCGTGATCGCGGTCGCGGCCGCCGGCTGCCACAAGAAAGTTCCCGCAATGGCGCCCACGCCGCCACCGCCGCCACCGGCGGCGCCCGTGACGCCGCCGCCGCCACCGCCGCCGCCTGCACCCACGCCGGCGCCGCCGCCGCGGCCGCTGAGCGAGGAGGAGATCTTCGCACGCAAGTCGCTCGACGAGGTGACGCGCGAGCTGAGCGACGCCTACTTCGATCTCGACAAGTCCGAAATCCGCGCCGACGCGCGCGACCCGCTGACGAAGGACGCGGACTGGCTGAAGAAGTGGACGAGCGCGCAGGTGACCGTGGAAGGCCACTGCGACTCGCGTGGCAGCTCGGAGTACAACCTCGCGCTCGGATCACGCCGGGCGACGGCGGTGAAGGATTACCTCGTCAACCTGGGTGTGGCGGCGGGCCGCATTACCGCCATCAGCAAAGGGAAGGAACAGCCGTTCTGCACCGAGGAGAACGAGTCGTGCTGGCAGCAGAATCGCCGCGGGCACTTCTTGGTGACAGCGAAGTAGGAAACAGAGGGCAGGACGGGCAGGAGGAATTCCCTCCCGCCTATCCCGCCCTTCCAGCCCCTCCCGCCCTCGACGTCAGTATCCGCCTCAACTCCGCGTCGCTCACCCTGTATTTCGCCGCCTTCCTTCCATTCACCAGCAGCACGGGGATCTCGACGCCGTAGCGCGCTTCGAGCGCGGGATCGGTCGAGATGTCCACCTCTTCGAGCGTGAGCGGCTCGTCTCGCCCGGCGCGGGCGATCGCGGCTTTCATCTCATCGCACAAATGGCAGCCAGGGCGCGTGTAGAGGGTGAGGGCGATCACGAGGCGTGCGCGGCGCGGCACTCGGCGGCGATTCGCTCGGCGGCCGCGCGGGGATCGTCGGCCGCGATGATCGGGCGGCCGACCACGAGATAGCTGGCGCCGGCGGCCAGCGCATCGCCGGCGGTCATGGTTCGCTGCTGGTCGTCTTTCGCGGCAGCCGCGGCGCCGCCACGGATACCCGGCGTGACGATGGCGAAATCAGCGCCGCAGCGCGCGCGGATGAGGCCGATCTCCTGCGGCGACGCGACGACGCCGTCGAGGCCGGCCGATTGCGCGAGCGCGGCCAGACGTGCCACCTGCGCCGCCATCTCCGCGCGGACGCCAATCGCGTCGAGCCCGCCGTCGTTCACACTGGTGAGCACGGTGACGGCGATGACGAGCGGCGCGCGACGCGACATCCGCTCGGCCTCTTCGCGCGCGGCGTCGCGGGCGGCGCGCATCATCGCGTCACCGCCAGAGGCATGGACGTTCACCATCCAGACGCCGAGCCGCGCCGCCGCGGCCACGGCGCCGGCCACCGTGCTCGGGATGTCGTGAAACTTCAAGTCGAGGAAGACGCGATCGCCACGCGCGGCCAGCTCTTCGACGATCGACGGCCCGTGGCTCGTGAACAGGCGGCTGCCGATCTTGAAGCCGCCGACTGCGCCGCGCAGCTGGTCCGCCAGCGCGCGCGCGCCGTGCGCCGTGTCCACGTCCAACGCCACCAAAAGCTGATTCATGGCTGATCGCTTCGCGGGCTACGCCCCGCTGCGCTCGGGGGCAGCGGGGCCGGTGTCGACCGTGCCGACCAGGTCGGCGACGCGCGCCACGTGGTGGCGCTCCATGTAGCTGCGGATGCCGTCGAGCAGTTTCGGCCAGATGAACGGATCGACGAAGCTCGCCGTCCCGACCTGCACGGCCGAAGCGCCCGCGATCATGAACTCGATGGCGTCGCGCGCATCGGCGATGCCGCCCATGCCGATGATCGGGATCGTGATCGCCTGCCGGCACTCGTATACCATCCGCACCGCAATCGGCCTGATGGCCGGCCCGCTCAGGCCGCCCACGATATTCGACAGCTTCGGCCGCCGCGTTTCGACGTCGATGGCCATCGCGAGGAACGTATTGACGAGCGATACCGCGTCGGCGCCCGCCTCTTCGGCCGCGCGCGCGAACGACGACACGTCCGTGACATTCGGCGTCAGCTTCGGCACGATCGGCAGCCGCGTGACCTTCCGCACCGCCGACACGACGTCGAACGTGCCGTTGAGGCTGCATCCGAACGTGATGCCGCCTTCCTTGATGTTGGGGCACGAGATGTTCAGCTCGAGGGCCGCGACCCCGTCCGCGTCGGAAAGAATCCGCGCCAGCTCGACGTACTCATCGAGCGTCGTGCCGCAGATGTTGACGATGACCGTCGCCTGGCGGGCGCGCAGTTCGGGCAGCTTCTCGGCGATGAACCGGCGGACGCCGATCCCCTGCAGACCGATCGCATTCAACATCCCGGCCGGTGTTTCGACGATTCGGGGCGCCGGGTGTCCTTCGCGCTCCTCGAGGAACAGGCCTTTCACCGCGACGGCGCCGAGCGAGGCGAGGTCGACGAGGTCCGCGTACTCGACGCCGTAGCCGAAGCAGCCGCTGGCGGCGATGAGCGGATTGTGCAGCGTCAGCGAGCCGATGCGAACGGAGAGATCCATCACGAATCCCACACGATCTGATCCCCGGCCATCACCGGCCCCGCGAGGCACGATCGCACGTGATGCACGCGGTCGTCCGCGCCGCGCACCGCCACCACGCAGCTATAGCAGCCGCCGAGTCCGCATCCCATCGTGCGTTCCATCGAGACGAAACAGGGCGCGTGGTAGCGCATGGCTAGCTTCGCCGCGGCCGCCATCATGGCTTCCGGTCCGCACGCGTAGATCATCGGGGGCGCGCCTGGAGTCACGAGGGCGCGGGACGCCAGCGCACGCTCGAGCGGCACGGTGATGCGGCCGCGCTCGCCGGCCGTGCCGTCCTCGGTGGTCAGCACGAGCTCGACGCCGAGATCGCGGAAGAAATCCAGATAGAAGAGCTCCGCGGCGCGTCGCGCCCCGTAAAAAAGCGTGGCTCGGACGCCGCGTCCGCTGAGCGACTCGCCGAGCGCCGCGAACGGCGCGAGCCCGACGCCGCCCGCCACCATCCACGCCTCGGCCGGTGGATCAACCGGCACGAACGGCTGGCCGAGCGGACCGAGACACGCGAGGCGCTGTCCCTGGCGCGCCGCGTAGAGGAGCTCGGTCGACGCGCCGATCCGTTTGTTGAGAATCGAGATGCCCGTGGGCGCGCCGCGCGCGTCGCGCAGCACTTCGAACACCGAAAAGGGACGACGCAGCAGCGGATCGTGGCCGAGCCCCGCTTTGACCATCACGAATTGTCCGGGCGCGGCCGCGGCGGCGATCGCCGGAGCCGCGAGCGTGAGCACGTTGTAGTCGGCCGACAGCGGCTGGTTGGACGTGACTTCCGCGGCCACGTCGACGGGCGGCATCGCGGCAGTATACTGCACGCAAAAGTGCGTTATCTCCGAATGCTGAGCAACTCGCTCGTGGCCGCGCTCCTGGCGGCCGCCTACATCGACGTGCTCGTGCTGCAGCTCAATCCGGGCCTGTCGCTCAGCCCCGCGCGCCTTCTGCCTCTCGTGACGACCGTCGGACTGTTTTACGCCGTCCATCTCACGGTCATCTTCTACATGCTGCTGGTCGTCCGTCAGCTGTTCTCGACCGACGTGTTTTCTCCGGCATGGCTGAGCGTCGGCGTGCTCGTCTGGTTCGGCGCGGCGGCGGCCGCCGCCGGCGCGGCGCTCATCTGGGGCAACGTGCAGACCTTCACGCTCGTGCTCGATCCGGCGACGACGAGCGAGATGACGAGCGGCGCGCTGGCGCTGGTCGGCGCCTCGGCGCTGTTTGTCTGCGTCGCGCTGGCGCGCGCGCAGTTCGGCCCGCGTGCCCGCGCCTGGTGCGCGCTGCTCGTCGCGCTGATTGCCGGCGGCTCGATCGCCGCACCGCTCGCGCGGCGAGGGCGCGGGACGCCGCCGCTGCTCGAGGCGCACCCCATCGACATGTCCGCCGCGCCCGGCGCCGCCGAGCGCTCGGCGCGCGTCGCGATCATCGCCCTCGACGCCGGCTCGCTGGAATTCATCACGAGCGCGGCCGCCGAAGGACGGCTGCCCAACTTCGGACGCATCCTCGACGCCGGCGCGGTGATGCACCTGGCGACGCTGCACCCGACCTCCGCCGAGGCGGTGTGGACGGCGGTCGCGACCGGCAAGTGGCCGCAGAAAAATGGCATCCGCTCCGCGGGAGACTACCGCCTGACGCACGGCGGCGATCCGATCCAGCTCCTTCCCGATTACTGCTTCGCGCACTCGCTCGTGCGCCTCGGATTTCTCGTGCAGGAGCCGTACACCTCGGCGTCGCTGCGCACGCGGCCGCTCTGGAGCGTCCTCTCCACGCTCGGCATTTCGGTCGGGGTGGTCGGCTGGCCGCTGACCGCTCCGGCGCCGAGCGTGCGCGGGTATCTGGTGAGCGACGCGTACCAGCGCGCCGCATCGACGCGATCCGAGGTCGACAACGCCTCGGCCGTCTATCCCGCCGACATTCAGGCGGATGTCGCCGCGGCCATCGACCGCGCGGCGGCCGAACGTGCGGACGTCATCCCGGCAGCGACCGTCGATCTCCGTTTCGAGACGCCGGGCCGCACCGATCGCGCGTCCGATCGGATTGCCGAGGCGCTCGAGCGCAGCCGCCCCACGCAGGTCAGCCTCGTCCGCTATCAGAGCCTGGATCTGATCGGCCATTATTTTCTGCGGTTTGCGATGCCGTCGGCGTTCGGCGATGTGAGCGACGAGGAGCGCCGACGGTTCGGCGGCGTGCTGGAGCGGCATTATGCCGTGATCGACGAAGCGATCGGCCGCGCGATCGCCGCGCTCGGGCCCGAGGACCTGCTGCTCGTCGTGTCGGGCTACGGCATGGAGCCGCTCGGTCTGGGCAAGCGGCTCCTGGAGCGCGCGATCGGCGATCCTGAGGTCAGCGGCACGCATGAAACGGCGCCGGACGGATTCCTGATGGCGTACGGGGCGCCGGCGGCCAAGGCCCGGCTGCTCGCCCGCGCATCGGTCGTGGATGTCGTGCCGACGGTCCTGTATTTTCTCGGCCTGCCGATCGGCCGCGACATGGACGGCTACGCGCGGACCGACGTGTTTCAGCGGTCCTTCACCGAAGAGCGGCCCATCACGTTCATTCCCACGTACGATCGGTGATATAATCGCCGCCGCTTCACTCTTTAACGCGACCCTGCGAGGCCGCGAAGAGGTGCCTGATGTCGTTCCGCGCGCGCCCGTCTTCACATCCTAAGATCCTTACCTCCTTAGATCCTCACATGTTGCCAGATCCTCACATGTTGCCGCAGGTGTCCCTGTGGCCGTAGTGATGGACGCCGACCGGATCGCGCGGACGCTCACGCGCATCGCGCATGAGATTCTCGAGCGCAACGCGGCCCCCGGTGACGTTCACGATCTGGCGCTCGTCGGCATCCGCACGCGCGGGGTGCCGATCGCCAAACGCCTCGCGCAGCTGCTGCGCGACATCCGTGGTGGAGACGAGGTCCCGACCGGCACCCTCGACATCACGCTGTACCGCGACGATCTGATGCGCCACGCCGTCGGCCCGCAGCCGGTCGTCCGCAAGACGGAGATTCCGTTCTCCATCGACGACAAACGGATCCTGCTGGTCGACGACGTGCTGTACACCGGCCGGACGATCCGCGCGGCGCTCGACGCGCTGATCGACTTCGGGCGGCCAAAGGCGATTCAGCTCGTCGTGCTCGTCGACCGCGGCCACCGGGAGCTGCCGATCAAGGCCGATTACGTCGGCAAGAACCTTCCAACGTCGCCCTCGCAGAGTGTGCAGGTCCATCTCGTCGAGGTGGACGGCCGCGACGAGGTGGAGATCGCGGGATGAAGAAGGATCTGCTGGGCATCGCAGAGCTCTCGTCCGAGGAGATCTACCTCATTCTCGACACCGCCGAAGCGATGCGCGAGATCGGCCAGCGGCCGATCAAGAAAGTGCCGACGCTGCGCGGCAAGACGGTCGTGAACCTGTTCTTCGAGCCGAGCACGCGCACGCGGACGTCGTTCGAAATCGCGGAGAAGCGGCTGAGCGCCGACACCTTGTCCATCGCGGTCGCGACCTCGAGCGTGCTCAAAGGCGAGACGCTCGTGGACACGGCGATGAACATCGAGGCGATGTCGCCCGACATGATCGTCGTCCGCCACGCGGCGTCCGGCGCCTGCCATCTGCTCTCGCGCATCTGCCGCTCGCGCATCATCAACGCGGGCGACGGCATGCACGAGCATCCGACGCAGGCGCTGCTCGACGCGTTCACGATCCGCGAGCACAAGAAACGTATCGACGGCCTGAAGGTCGCCATCGTCGGCGACCTGCTGCACAGCCGCGTCCTGCGGTCGAATGTGCTGCTCCTGACCAAGCTCGGCGCCGAGGTGTGGGTCAGCGGGCCGCGGACGCTCGTGCCGGCCGGGATGGAGCGCTTCGGCGTGCGCGTGTCCACCTCGGTCGAAGAGGCCGTGGCCGACGCCGACGTGATCATGATGCTGCGCATCCAGCAGGAGCGGATGCAGGGCGCGTTCATTCCGTCGCTGCGCGAATACTTCACCGTGTTCGGCATGACGGCCGAGCGCGTCGCCCGCGCGAAGCCCGACGCGATCATCATGCACCCGGGCCCGATGAACCGCGGCGTCGAGATTGCCTCGGAGGTCGCCGACGGCCCCTATTCGGTGATTCTCGAGCAGGTCGCCAACGGCGTGGCGGTCCGCATGGCGGTGCTGTATCTGCTGGCGGGCGGCCAGGAGGGCGGGTAGAAGGTGACTGGGACATGAAGCGGTTGCTCAAGGGCGGGCGGGTCGTCGATCCGGCGAACGGCCGCGACGGCGTCCTCGACGTGCTGATCGACGGCGATCGGATTGTGCGCGTGGGACGCGATCTGCCGGTGGAGGCGGATATCGTTGTCGTCGAGATCCCGAGCGGCCTCGTCGTGTGTCCGGGTCTGATCGACATGCACGTGCACCTGCGCGAGCCGGGGCAGGAGTACAAAGAGACGGTCGCCACCGGCACGGCGGCGGCGGTGGCCGGCGGATTCACGGCGGTCGCGTGCATGCCGAACACGCATCCGGTGAACGACAACGCCGGCGTCACCGAGTACATCCTCAAGAAGGCGGCGGAAGCGAATCTGGCGCGCGTCTATCCGATCGGCGCGGTGTCGCGAGGACAGGACGGGGAACAGCTCGCCGACATCGCCGAGCTGCGGCAGGCCGGCTGCGTCGCGCTGAGTGATGACGGCCGGCCGGTGGCGACGGCGCTCCTGATGCGGCGCGCGCTCGAATATGCGGGGATGTTCAAGATGCCGGTGATCGAGCACTGCGAGGATCCGTCGCTCAAAGCCGGCGGCGTCGCGCACGAGGGGTATCACGCCTCGACGCTCGGCCTGCACGGCATTCCCGGCGAAGCCGAGTCGATCATGGCGCTGCGCGACATCTCGCTCGCCGAGCTGACGGGCGGATGCGTGCACATCGCGCACATGAGCGCGCGCCAGACGCTCGACGCGGTCCGCTACGGGAAGACGCGCGGCGCGCGCGTCACCTGCGAGGTGACGCCGCACCACCTCGTGCTGACCGACGAGATGCTCGTCTCGCCGATTCCGTACGACACCAACGTCAAGATGAACCCGCCGCTGCGCGCCTCTGAGGATCGCGACGCGATGCTCGCGGGGCTCGCCGACGGCAGCGTCGACGTGATCGCCACCGATCACGCGCCCCATCACTACGACGAGAAGCACGTCGAGTTCGATCGCGCGCCGTTCGGGATCACCGGGCTCGAAACGGCGGTGTCGCTGTGCCTCGACCGCCTCGTGCATGCCGGCGTCATCTCGCTGGTGAGGCTCGTCGAGCTCCTGTCGGTGAATCCGGCGAAGATTCTCGGGGTTGCGGGCGGATCGCTCGCCGCGGGTGCGCCGGCGGACGTGACGATTCTGGCGCCCGATCTCGCGGTGACGGTGTCGGTCGCGCGGATGCGATCGAAAGCGAAGAATACGCCGTTTGACGGCTGGCAGCTGCGCGGCGGCGTCGCGGCGACGATTGTCGGCGGCCGGGTCGTGTACGAGGGGGTCGGGAGCCTTTTGCAGTTTCTTCCACCCGCATTGTAGAAACTGCAAAAGGCTCCCGACCCCCTGTGAGGATCTGACGTGGATAAGCGGGCAGACATTCGCGAGAAGGCGTTGAAGGATCTCCGGCAGGCGGAGGTCCTGATGCTCGACGGCCATTTCGACTACGGCAACGGCTACCACGGGCGCGTCTACCTCAACCCGCATCAGCTGTTTCGCCATCCGTCGACGATCTGGCGCTTCGCGCAGGATCTGATCGATCTCCTGCCGGACGAGCTCGTGCAAGGGACCGAGGTGGTGGCCGGCCCGGTCACCGGCGGCGCGCTGCTCGCGCACACGATCGCGGGGCTGCTCGACAGCCGGCGCAGCCTCACGCATCCGCCCTGCAGCTTCGCGCCCTTCAACTACGATCCGACCGGCGGCTTCGCCTTGCGCACGTTCTATCGCGACGAGCTGAAAGGCAAGCGCGTGCTGTTGGCCGACGATGTGCGGAACACCGGCGACACGTTCGCGCGCTGCGCGGCGCTCGTGCGGGACGCCGGCGGATCGGTGGTCGCGACGATGGAGATTTGCGATCGGCTCGAAGCGATCACCGATCTCGGCGTCCCCAACATCGCGCTCGCCGAGTTCAAAGCGCCGGAGAATTTCAAGGCGAGCGCGTGCCCGCTGTGTAAGGCCGGAATGGCCATCACGAAGTTCTAACGCTGCTCGGCGAACCGCTCGCCGACGCGGGAAACCGCTGCTCCGGGAGTTGGGCACAGCGCGGCGCGATCGGCGGTATAGTCCTTTTGACTCTGCCTCATGTCTCTCATTGAAAACCCGATCCTGAACCCTCCCTTCCGCGAGCCGACTCGTCACTTCAAGTTCGACGAGGAGGGCATTACCAACGAGATCGTCGAAGGCCGTAGGCCGAGCTCGCACTTTGTCCCGATCCCACGCGCGAAAAAGAAAGGCAAGCAGCTCCAGTTCGACACCGAATGGACCAAGGATCGGACCGAGCCGAATCCGGTCGTCGACCGCATCCGACAGCGTGTAGGCGCGTGGCGGCAGGGCGGGTAGCCGAGCAGTGGGGGCGGCGTTGGATCACCATCGACACGAGCCGCGTGGCGCTGGCGCTCGCGCGCACGCGATTGATGGGCGCGAAATATCCGTACTACCTGCTCGCCGACTCGCCGGAAGGCGTCCGCAAAGAGGCCGAAGTCACCGGCA
>Ga0097691_1002886_pt1 | contig 11002 bp, 7 predicted proteins | sample NGESurdeep072012_8_FD_72858 | JGI IMG/M metagenome (GOLD analysis project Ga0097691, IMG submission 72858) | Arctic peat soil microbial communities from Barrow, Alaska - NGEE Surface sample 210-1 deep-072012 | ecosystem: Environmental > Terrestrial > Soil > Wetlands > Peat ...
CTCAAGGGCAAGACCGCCCCGGTCCCCGCCTGGCGGGCCCTGCGGGTGGTCGCCCAGCGCGGAGGCCAGGGCCGCTCGGACCTGCCCGAGCCCCCGTTCGTCGGCCGCGATGAGGAGCTCCGCCTGCTCAAGGACCTCATCGCCACGACCGGGCGGGACCGGCGTACCCGGCTCGTCTCGATCACCGGTCCCGGCGGGATCGGCAAGAGTCGCCTCGCCTGGGAGCTCGAGAAGTACATCGACGGCACGGCGATCCCCGACTACGCGATCACTGACATCGGCGCGATCGACGTGGCGAACATGAGGCGGTTCGAGCCGATCCTAGGCTCGGCCTGAGGGTCCTCGCCGGTCAGACTTCGCCGCAGGGTTCGGGAGGATCGAGGATGGACAAGCGTTCGACGTTCATCGAGGGGATACCCAAGGCAGAGTTGCACGTCCACGTCGAAGGAACGTTGGAGGCCGAGCTTAAGTTCCAACTTGCTGCACGCAATGGCCTCCTGCTCCCCTACGGCTCGGTCGACGAGGTGCGCGCCGCCTACGACTTCGACGATTTGTCGTCGTTCCTCGCCGTCTACTACGAAGGGATGAGCGTTCTGCTGACCGAGCGAGACTTCTACGAACTCGCCATGGCGTACTTCCGAAAGGCCCACTCGCAGAACGTGAGGTACGCCGAGGTCTTCTTCGATCCCCAGGCCCACACGAGCCGCGGCATCGGGTTCGAGACCGTCATGGAGGGCCTCCTCCGAGCCCAGCGGGACGCTGTGGTCTCCTTCGGTCTACGCAGCCAGCTGATCATGTGTTTCCTGCGCGACATGAGCGCCGCGTCGGCTGCCGAAACCCTCGAACGGTCGCTGCCGTATCGGGATCGCATCGTCGGTGTGGGTCTGGACTCGGACGAGCGAGACAACCCGCCGATCAAGTTCAAGGACGTCTTCGCGCGCGCACGCGCCGAGGGCTTCCGCCTCACGATGCACTGCGACGTGGATCAGGAGAACTCGGTCCAGCACATCTGGCAATGCCTGAACGACGTTGGGGTGGAGCGGATCGACCACGGCGTCAACATGGTGGAGGATGCGCGGCTGGTAGAGGAGATCAACCGGCGAGGGCTCGGCCTGACCGTGTGCCCGATCTCCAACAGCCACGTGACCGACGGCCTGAAGGCGGACGAGATCAAGCGCCTTCTTGATCTGGGCGTGCGGGTGAGCGTGAACTCCGACGATCCGGCCTACTTCCCGGGCTACATGAACGAGAACCTGCTCGCGCTCCAGGCAGCGGCCAATTTGACGCGGGACGAGATCGTTCGCATCGTGAAGAACGCCTTCTCGATCAGCTGGATTCCCGAGGTCGACAGAAACCGTTACCTGAGCGACGTCGACGCGTACTCGGCCTCGTAAGGGAGAGGACTGAGGCATCACCGCCGAGATAGGCGGTCAACCTGACCATGGCGGTCGCGCGCAGACGCGGCCAGCTCGTCGGGGTGTAGGGCGCCTGCCGCACGCCTCCGCAGCGGCGCTCGGAGGGGAACGATCGGCCTCGCTGCCGTTGCGCACAGAGACGCGCCGCCGGCCGCCAAGGGTGGGACGGGCGAGAGATCTGCATCGAAAGGCGGGGCTAGCCGTATTGACGCTCGCACGGGTGTAAAGGTCTCGGCAGTGGCATCCGAGTAACGCACCGTGTCGATCGCCCGCAGATGGATCTCTTGGTGGCCCCGCATCACCTCGCCTGAGCCCCCGACGATGGGTTTCTATGAAGAGGGGCCCCGCCGTCAATGGCCAGGCGCCTCCTGGTGATCAAGTTCGGGACCCTGGGTCAGGGCCCGGATGGTTGCTGAGTGGATCGAGCAGCGCTCATCTTTCTATGGCCCTCTGTTTCGTGAGGGACTTGGTCTCTGGGAGGCTGTTCCGGCGGCCCAAGTTCATCGCGGGTCGTCAGGCGACCAAACCCATGGCGGGGCCTGCCGGATGGAACGGTTCGTTCTTGGTGAGGACGTGCCAGATAGCCTCGGCGAGCTGGCGGGCAAGATCGACGCGGGCGACCTTCGCGCCGCGCTGGCGCCCGAGGCGCTGCTTCGTGCGCTCGTATCGCTCGCGATAGCGGGGGTCTCGGGCAGCATGGGTTGCGGCTTCGATCAGCGCCCAGCGCAGATACGTCGGGCCGTTCTTGGCCAGCGGTCCGCGCCGGTCCTTGCCACCGGACTGGCGGACCAGCGGGCACAGCCCGGTGTACCCGGCGAGCTTCTTGGGGCTCGCGAAGCGGTCGATGTCGCCGATCTCGGAGGCGATCGTGTAGGCGAGGACCCAGCCGACCCCGGGCACGGTCATGAGCAGCCGCATCGAGGGGTGCTCGGCACCGAGTCGACGCAACTCGAGTTCGAGGGCGTCGATCCGGGCCGTCAGGTCGTCAACGAGGGCGAGACTCTCCACCAGGTTCGTCTGCCAGGGTTCGGGCAAAGCGAGCGAGTCGAGCAGCTCACGGCCGGCGACGCCGAACAGGTCGGACATCGGGCAGGCACGCCCGAACGCGATGAGGATCGCGTGGATCCTGTTCTTGAGCGCCGTGCGGTGGCGGACGAGATGGAGTCGGAAGCGCGCCCGCTCCCGTTCTGCGCGCACCTCTGGCGTCGGGAGCCAGATCTCCGGGACCAGCGCCCGGCGGGTGAGCTCGGCGAGCACCCGGGCGTCGATCTTGTCGGTCTTCGCCGCGAGGGGCGCCAGGCCCCGCACCCGCTGGGCGTCCGCGATGAGGACCTCCCAGCCCAGGAACTCGAGGCGGTCGTGGATGAAGCGGGCGCCGTTCATCGACTCGATCGTCGCCCGCACCGGCTCTCCCTCAGCTGCCACCCGTCGCACGAGCGATCGCATCGCATCCCCGTCAGGTGAGATGGCGGTCACCAGCGCGGTCGTGCCGTCCTCGCGCAGCACATGCACGTCGAGCCTCTTTCGCGACAGGTCCAATCCGGCGTACAACATCCCGTGGGACCTCCTCGGTGCTGGTTGCCTTGACAACCCAACGGTGTCACCGGTGGGGTCCCTCTTCATGACCATTTCATCGTGTCGGGGCGCATTGGCTTGAAGCGGAAGACCGTCTCGCGCAGGGCACGCTCGACCGCCGCGTCGTCGATATCGGGCCGCTTGCCCCGCAGGCTGGCCCGGGCTTCGCTGGCGGCTTGGCGGTCTGCGCAATCGAGCGGGGCTCGCCGGCCGGGAAGGCCTGTGCGGCCGGGAGCTTGATGTCCGGGACGAAGCGGACCGCGACCCACCTCAGCACGGGCGTCCTGAGCCAAGGAACTGGGCGACCTTCCCCTGGCGAACGCGCGGCCTAGACTGGATGCGGGAGATTGCGGATTCGATGATCGCCCGAGGAAAGGAGGGGCTGCGATGACCAGTCCCCGAACCACCGGTGTCTGGATCTCCGCCAACTCGGCCACGATGCTGCGCTGGGGCCCTGAACTCACCGTGCGCCATCGCATCGACTCGACGGTCCCTGGCCGGCACCGCTCGACCGGACGACCACCGACCGAGGAGCACCCGGGCGGCGAAGGCCATCGCGACGAACACATGCGGGCCTTCTTCGATCACGTCGCCTGCGTGCTGCCGGTCGACGACGACCTGCTCCTAGTAGGGGACGGCGAGGTCGTCGAGCACTTCGCGGACCAGATCCGCGCCGACGACGCCAACCACCGCCGCGAGCGACGGATCGAGGTCGAGAAGAGCGGTTCGATCACCGAACGCCAGTTGCTGGCCCGGATCCGCACCTTTGCCGGCTCGTCAGCCAAGCGCTACTTGCCGCGCTGAACGAACGGCGTCGCGGGCCGGCTCGCGGTAAGCCCGGGGTGAGGACTACCCCGACCTCGTGACGGTGGACCGATCCGACCGGCCGACCGACGATCTACGCGCGACTCGAATCGTCGCTTGATGAGCTCGAGCACCTGCCGGCTGATACGAGCGGCATCCGGGCGAGCGCCCCGCAAACCGGCCGCGCCGAAGAAGTAGATCCGCGGGCCCGGGCTCAAGGTTTCGTCCCTCCGTTTGATCGGTCGCAAGCGTCTCGGAGCCGCGCGTTCGGGATCGACACGACGGGTTCATGGTGTGGGTCTCGGAAGGCGGGTCAGCCGGCGCGCCGGCTGAGGTTCACGTGACGAGCCCCGCCCGCTCGAGGGCATCGGCCGCCCGGCGCCCGAGCGCATCGGGGGTCTGGCGGGCATAGCGGCGGGTCACGTCGGTGGAGGAGTGCCCGAGGTAGCGACTCACCTCGGGGAGGCGCGTTCCACCCGCTGGCGGCGCTCTGCCGACCTCCGGCGGAGCAGCCGCGGTGCCAGCGTCAGAACCAGCGAGCGAGCAGCACGGCGAGGGCGACCGCGCACAGGGCGATCCAGAGGAGGGACAGCGCCCCTTCGGGTGCGCCAAGCAGGGCGTGCGCGTCGATCGCCTCGCGCGAGCCGTCCGCGTATACGATCTCGCCGCTCATGCTTACGGCACGGCGGCGGATCGAGCGGGCGCGCGTGGAGAGCCGCCGCTGCGCCAGGCTCAGCAGCGTCGCCGCCAGCGCCGCGAGCGCGGTCGGCACGGGATGCGCGCCCGTCGCAAACGCAGTCGTCACGACCGGGAATGCTCCCCATCCGAGCGCGAACCCGAGATCCGAGTGGACGAACGGAACCTCGAACCCATAGGCCAGGACGATCGCGGGACCACCGATGACGAAGAGGAGGAAGAGCGGTCCGAGCATGGTCGTCGCGACGAGGCCGAGCGCGACCGCGCCAAGAAGCGCCGCCGTGCCGAGCGCGACCAGCACAGGCGATCGGATCTGCGTGCGCAGGGGCCGGCCGCGCAGCTCGTCGAACGCATGTGCCCCGACGCCCACCGCGAGCCCGAACGCGACGAGTGCGCCCGCGACGATCCGCGGGTCGGGCGCCGGCGACAGGGCCGCGCCGAGGAGCACGTACGAGAGGTGCCACACGGTGTACGGCGGATGGAGGAGCGTCCAGTAGTCGCGCCATCCGCCGCCGGGCGCTGCATAGAACGCCGGAGCGAGGGAAGCCGGCTCAGGCGCCCGCGGCGGCTCGACCTTCCTCGCGCTCATCACGACCCCGCCGCCGAAGCTCATCCGTTGCGTGCGCACCTCGTCGAGGCCGGCCTCACGCCAGTACCGCTCGACGGCCGCGAGGGGATGCTGGGCGTAGAAGCGTTCGATGCTCGGACCAAGGAACGAGCCGACGGCGGACCACCTCGCCGAAACGACGCGACCCGCGAGCGGAAGTCCGACGCGGGTGTACAGCCACCAGAGAGGACGCCAGATCCCGGCCGGCACGCCGAACTCGACCATCGCGAGGCGGCCCCCGGGCTTCACGACGCGCGCGAGCTCGCGCATCGTCGCCGCGGGATCGTCGACGTAGCGCAGGAGATACGTGAAGGTCAGGTGGTCGAATGCCGCATCCGTGAACGGCAGGCGCTCAGCCCGCGCTTCGACGACCTCCTCGAAGACACCGGCGCGGGTGCGCGCGACGCGCAGCATGTCCGCGCTCTGATCGACTCCGACGACGACGCAGGCGTAGCGATCATGCAGCGCCTGCGCGACCATCCCGGTCCCGGTCGCGACATCGAGCACCCGGTCAGTCGGGCGCGCATCGATCGCATCGACGATCGCGCGACGCCACCGCGGATCCTGACCGAGCGAGAGGATGGTCGCGACGCGGTCGTACGACCTCGCGATCCCGGTGAAGATGCGGTCCGCGTCAGCCGCGGGCATCGTTCACGCCCGGGAGTCCGACGGATCCGAGCGACGGCCGAGTCGCGCCGGCGGCATGCGGGATCGTGTCGGGCATCCCGCTGCCGAGACCACCTGCCGCGACGTGCCTCTCGCTTGGGCGGACCGGCCCAACCACTGGGCCACCGGGGGTGCTCTTCGTCATCCGTCGTACCTGTCGATGCCGGTGGGTCATTGCCGTCTGCGACCATGGTGACATCACATCCGAGGCGCGCCGCGCCGACTGCCCCAGCTTGTCGGGGCGGAATCGGGACCGTGGCGAGGGCTTGTGCGAGCCGCGGCGCTGATCGCCGAGTTCGAGAAGACCACAGTGCCCATTACGACGTCACGCAGCGAGCGGTTCTCCCCGGGTGCCCTGGAAGACCACCCGGCGGGATCCCCGTGCGGTCGAACGCTGCGGGCCGACGGGGCGAAAACCGCCAACGGAGCCCAAGCGTACCGACCCTAACCGCTGCACTCGTGATGTCGGCCCGTGCCCGACCCAATGCCCTGCTAGAGAGGTCGTCCGATGAACGGACAGGTCCACGCCCGACGCCTGGTCGCGTCAGTCCTCGCGTCGATGCTCGCGCTCGGCGGTGCGTCATCGCTCGCTCTCGTCCCGGCAACGTCGGCCATCACGTATCCGCCACCGCCGGTGATGCCGCCGCCGTCCGCAAGTGTGCAGGTGGGCAGCATGTCGACTGCCCTTGGGGCCGTGCTCACCGGGCCGAGCGGGAACACCCTCTACACGCTGTCCTCGGATCCGAACAACGGCAGCGTCTGCACGGGGGCGTGTCTCGGCTTCTGGCCGCCGTTGCTCGTCCCGTCAGGCGGGACCGTCAGCGGGCCGGCCGGCACCAGCCTGACGTTCGGGACCTTCACCCGGACCGACACTGGCACCACCCAGGCGACCGTCAACGGCCGGCCGCTCTACTTCTTCGCCAACGACACCGCGCCGGGCCAGACCAACGGCGAGGGCATCAAGGCGCTCGGCGGCACATGGCACGTGGCCGCCGCACTCGCCTCGTTCCTCGGATCGCTCCCGACGGTCGACCTGCCGGGCCACTCGACCGTGCCGGGCAACGGTGACATCAACCCCTACGGCGTCGCGGTCGTGCCGCGCTCGATCGGCCGCCTGGTCAAGGGCGACATCCTGGTGAGCAACTTCAACAACAAGGCCAACCTCCAGGGGACGGGCACGACGATCGTCCAGCTGAGCCCCTCGGGGGCACGCCACCTCTTCGCCTCCATCACGCCGGCTTCCGTGGCCGGTCGCTGCCCCGGCGGCGTCGGACTCACCACTGCCCTCGTGGTCCTGCGAAGCGGCTGGGTCATCGTCGGGAGCCTCCCGACGAAGGACGGAACGCCGGCAACGGCTCGGGCCGGATGCCTGATCGTCCTCAACGCGAACGGGCACGTCGTCGAGACGTTCCATGGCGGACCGATCAACGGAGCCTGGGACATGACCGCGCTCGACGGCGGATCGGTGGCCCGGCTCTTCGTGACGAACGTCCTCAACGGCACCGTCAAGGCCAAGGGCGCCACCGTCCGCGGCGGGACCGTCGTCCGGCTGGTCCTCAGGACGACGGGCGTGTCCATGCCGATGTTGGTCAGCGAGACCGTCATCGGCTCCAGGTTCGGCGAACGGACCGATTCGGCCGCGCTCGTCGTCGGACCGACCGGTCTTGCGCTGGGCGCCAACGGCACGCTGTACGTGGCCGACACCCTGAACTCGCGCATCACGGCAATCTCCAGCGCGGCCTCGCGAACGTCGAGCGCGGGCAACGGGTCGATCGTGTCGCACGGGGCGGCGCTCAATGCGCCCCTCGGGCTGATCCTGGCTCCCAACGGCGACATCCTGACTGTCAATGGGGGCGACGGGAACATCGTCGAGACGACGCCCGGCGGCGTCCAGGTGGCGACCAAGACGCTCGATGGGACCAGTGGGGGCGGTGGGCTCCTGTTCGGGCTTGCCCTGCGCCCCGGCGGGACCGGGGTCTGGTTCGTCGACGACGGGACCAACAAGCTGGCCCTGCTGCACTGATCGCGTCTTTCGGTCTCGGGCTCCATCACGGGCCCGAGACCGCTTCCGTCGGCGGGCGGGTCATCAGGACTTCGGGCCGTTCCTGGCGAGCGGGCCCCGGTCGTCCCGGCGGCCCGACTGGCGGACGAGCGGGCAGAGCCACGTGAGTCATCTCGGCGACGCCGGCGCGCGCTGCTCGGGTCCGGTCCCGTCCCGCCGGCGCGAGCGGTGCGGGGCGTCGACCGGTCGTCCGTCGTCAGGGGATCGCTGCCAGCCAGCCCCCAGCAAAGCCAGCGCGACGCAGCCCCCTGACGAGGTACGGACACCGTTTCATCGTTTCCCACACGAACCCCGACCGGTGGTTCTCGATCATCAGGACGATCGGCCCCTGCTCCAGCCCGTAGCAGCCGGGCGAATGCCAATCGCGCTCGGCTCCGTCGCGGACCCTGAAGGTCGGGTTGAAGCTGCGCAACAGGCCGGCGTCGCTCGTTGACTTCGGGTGCGCCTCTTCGAAATGGCGGATTGTCGGCAGCACGATCTCGGGTGCGAACGGCAGCGAGGCGACGGACGCCCATGGCGCGATCGTCCCGTCGTCCGGTCCGAATGGGATGCTCCGCGCCCGGTAGTCGAAGAAGCGGCGCTCGATCCCGTCGATCCGCCGGGTGGCGGGCCCTGGTCCGTCACTCGCCGTCAGGCCCCAGCAGGATTCGCCGTAGCCCTCGAAGCGTCTGGGGTTGCGGATCGCGTACGCCTGGTGCGCGAACGTCGCGCGCCGGCTGTTCTCGAAGTAGTCGATCCCGCGCGCTCGCATGTAGTTGTCGGGAATGCCGCGGAAGTCGATCCAGATGTGCGAGAGCTGGTGAATGAAGAGTGGCCCGGCGTACAGGTGCTCGAGGCCGTAGACCTTCCGCCAGCGATACGTCCTGGTCCATTCGGTGTAGCTCGCCTCCGACAGCGGGTAGGTGGGTGATCCGAGGCCCAGCGCGTAGAGGAGGATCGCCTCGCTGTAGCCCTCCCACCGGGCCTTCGCAAACCCGCGCTCGGGCTTCCAGGCGTGGGCGACCGTCAGGCCCCCGTGCTGCGCCCACCGCCAGTCGACGCGTCGATAGAGAGCGTCGGCGAGCCTCGATATCTCGCGCTCGTCGGTCGCGTCGCGGTCGAAGTAGGCGGCGGCGGCCAGCGCCCCGGCGAGCAGGAACGTCGTGTCGATCGTCGAGAGCTCCGACGCCCATGCGCGACGCCCGGTCTGCATGTCCAGGAAGTGATAGTAGAAGCCCTTGTACCCGGTCGCGTCCCTCTCGATACCCTGCGGGCTCGCCCAGAAGAACCGGAGTGTCGCGAGAACCCGGGTGATCGCCTCGGCGCGCGTCATGAAGCCGCGCTCCGCGCCCGCGGCGTAGGCAGCCAGGGCGAACCCAACGGCCGCGATGCTCGAGGGCGATCCGGGCCGGGTGCTGTCGGGCACCAGCCCATTCAGGGGGTTGGATTCGACGACGAAGAAGCTGAGCGCGTCGCGCTGGAGCCTGTCGAGCGCGGCCTCGCTCAGCGTCTGGGCGCTCATGCCCGAAGGCCGTGCAGCCGGGCGGTCAACGTCACGAGCCGGACTGGTCCAGCCGGTAGCGCAGGAACAGGTGGTCGGCCGCCCGACGGACCGAGACGAGGTCCGCCCACGGCGCGTCGGCGATGGCGAAGGCCCTGCCCGCGACGAATCCGAGGCGCGGCGTCATCTCGTCGCGCCCGGCAACCTGTGGCGCCATCGTCAGGAAGAGCTCATCGAGCAGGCCGGCGCTCAACAGGTCGCCGATCAGGTGGGGTCCGCCTTCGCATAGGACCAGCCGCGCGCCGATCGATCCGGCGATCTCGAGCAGCTTCGGCGCCATCACCCGATCGCCAGTTCCGGCAACCTCGACCGAGACACTCGAGGCCGGCGCCGCGGACGTGACGCGTCTCGCACCCGCCTTCGTCGTCGCGACGATCACGGGGACATCCGGTGCCGACAGCCCCGGGTGGCTCGGGTCGAGCGTGCCGCTGGCGGTGACGACGATCGTCGTGGGCTGAGCTTTCGGAATCCCCATCCGTGTGCGCCATTTCGCGTAGAGCGCGGCCGAGGCGGGATGGACCCGTCGAGCGGTCCACTCGTGGGTCGGCGCGGCCCGCACGGTTCCCGCCCCGACGAGCACGACGTCGGCCATCGCCCGCAACAGGCCCATCACGAACCGGTCGGGATCGAAGAAGCCGCTCACCTCGCCGCCGCCCGAGCTCCCGTCGACGTCGAAGGCGACCACGCCGTCGAGCGTGGACACGAAGTTGGCGACCACGGTCGGCCGATCGGGATGGAGGGGGATCCGCAGCTCGCCGTCGTAGCCGTCGTGAAGTGACGCCGGAAAGGTCCCGCCCCGGCTGGATCGAGCCGCCCGGGCTGATCCAGCCCGACCCGCATCCCACAGGCGCTCGAGGCGGACCGGCCCGGCCGGCCTGACCGGTCCCGCTCGCCGCGGCGTCGTCACGACGCTCCGCGACGGAGGCCGGCGACGTCGAAGAACTCGCTCCGCAGCTGCGGCGTGTTGACATAGGCGCCGCGGTAGGAGGTGGTCCGGGTCTTCGGGTGCAGCTCGCGGACACCTCGCATCTGGGTGCACAGGTGGTGCGCCTCGACATACACCGCCACGCCATGGGGCTGCATCAGGCGGTCCAGCTCCTCGCCGATCTGGTAGGTCATCCGCTCCTGGACGCCGAAGCGCCGGGTGATGACCCGGACCAGGCGGGTCAGCTTGCTGATCCCGATGATCCCTTCGTGGGCGACGTACCCGACATAAACGTCGCCGAAGAACGGCAGGGCGTGGTGCTCGCACAGGGCGAAGAATGGGATCGGGCCTTCGACGACCTGGGCGATCTCGCAGTTCGCTCCGCCGCGGCACTCGGTCGGGAACGCGGTGAGCAGCTTCGGGTCACCCTCGTAGCCGGAGGTCGAGTCGAACATCGCCCGCAGGAATCGCCGCGGCGTGGGACGCGTGCCGGGCGTGTCGAGGTCCAGGCCCATCGCCGTCAGGATCTCCGCCAGGTAGCCCTCGAAGCGGGCCATGTCCTCGGGGGTGGCCCGCCGGGGACGATCCGGCGTCAGTCGCGGCCCGAGCTCGTCGTCCAGCGTGTGGCCGCCATGCGAACCGTCGTGGATCACGTTCTCGTCCCGCCCATTTCCAGGTGCCTCCAATCTCTCGCTGGACCATACGGGTGGCC
>Ga0097691_1002893_pt1 | contig 10984 bp, 8 predicted proteins | sample NGESurdeep072012_8_FD_72858 | JGI IMG/M metagenome (GOLD analysis project Ga0097691, IMG submission 72858) | Arctic peat soil microbial communities from Barrow, Alaska - NGEE Surface sample 210-1 deep-072012 | ecosystem: Environmental > Terrestrial > Soil > Wetlands > Peat ...
AACTTGTAGGCCCAGGTGATCCGCCGCACCTCGCGTACGAAGAGCTCGCGCACTTTGGGGTTGATGTCCGTGTGCTCGTAGAACCGCTGCTTGGGAACAACCCGCCCGAAGGCTGCTGCCTGAGGGTAAGCGAACAGGCTCGTCATGGTGCCTCGCCGGCCGCAGGATCCTGAATAACCAGGAACGCGACCAGTTCGAAGTCGTTCAGCCCAGAGATCTTCTGTGTCAAGGCGGTGGTGCTGCCACCGGAGAAGAGGCTGTCCACGTCGCGCTCCTCGCTGACCTCGACCATCGAACGGATCGCGGCGTTGAGCAAGTCGGAGGACGCGGACATGTCATTGCCGTCATGGGTCAGTCCGTTGAAGATCCGGCACACCTCCGGGAGCGGCTCGTCCTGTCCCCGGCAGCTCAGCCGCACCAGGTCGAGCAATCGTTTGACCTCAGTGTGGTTCGCGACGACCTTGCCGTCGTTAGCCAGGTAGACGAGGTAGTAGGGGTGCAGCCGGTTGTTCCGGTTGACCGTGATGCCGTCGTCGATGTTCCGCAGCGCAAACACTGCGCCGGGAAGCAAACCGGCTCCTGGATCGGCCCGTACGACGGCGTGCAAACCACGGGGAGACGACGCGAGATCGCCGTACTCCGCCATGTAGGCGAGCAGATCCATCCGGAAGTCGTTGAGTCCGAGGTCGGTGATGGACACACCGGTGCGGACGTCCTCGAGCTCGATCACCTCATCCTGCAGTCTTCGCAGCTGTTCCTTGCGGAACGCGGCCTCGTTGCTCTGCGGTTCCAACACGTTGTCGTCGGCCGTGGCAGCCAGATCGGCGATCACCATCCGGAGTTCGACGCGCTCCTTGAGATTGATGTACTCGTCCAGACTTATGTCGGGCCAGAAGTTGACGAGTTGGATCGTGGCGTTCGTGGAGCCGATCCGATCGATGCGGCCGAATCGCTGGATGATCCGCACCGGGTTCCAGTGGATGTCGTAGTTGACGACGAAGTCACAGTCCTGGAGGTTCTGCCCTTCGGAAATGCAGTCAGTGCCGATGAGAACGTCGATCTCTCGTTCCTCGTTGGGCATGACCAAAGCCTTGTCCTTGGAGCGCGGCGAGAAAAGGGTCAGGATCTGCTGGAAGTCATAGCCCTTCCCCACAGTGGTGCGCGGTGCATCCTTGCCCGTCACGCGGCCCAGTTGCACGCCGTGCTCGTCAAGCAGCGCCTTCTGCAGCTCGCGGTACAGATAGTTAACGGTGTCCGCGAACGCCGAGAAGACCAGAACCTTGCGATTACCTTCGTTGAAGGGCTCGCTGACCTTGTCGATAATGCGACGCTTGAGCCGCTGCAACTTGATGTCATTGTCGGGGCTGACCCGGCTCATCGACTCGTGCAGGCTCGCGATGATGGCCTGGTCAGCCGCCAAGTCCCGTTGCCAAGACACCAGGTCCATATCGGTTAGCGCGATCATGACCTTCTTCCCGACGGTCGCCTCAGCATCGCTCAGGTCGAAGTCATCGTCGTCGACCTCGACATTTGCTACCAGATCGGTGAAGTCCGAGATCGTGGCCGCGTCCTCGCTGTTCAGATGTCCAATGATCATTACGAGCGTGCTGTCCAGGGTGCCTTGCAGCCTAGCCAGAGTCAGCCGGAACGCCTCAACTGAACTTTCTAGCCGTTTAAGCAAGTTGATCGTCATCAAGCGTTGCAGACTGCGTTCACGATCCGCCTGATGCAGCGTGCCCCTGCGCCCCTCCACTTGGGTGTCGTAGAGCTCGTCGTACTTCTCACGACGACTGGGCAGCACGTAACTCAGCGGCGCATAGACGGCGAGGGTGAGCGATGAGAGCTGTTCGAAGATCGCATTGAAGTTGGGCACGTCGGTCAGGTTTGTCAACGGCGCACGGACGGATTCCGGAGGACGTCGGACCGGGAAGGCGCCGACGTCGGAAGTGTCGTAGAACGCCTGGATGTGCTTACGGGAGCGGGCGATAGTCACGGCATCGAGTAGTTCAAAAAAGTCGAAATCGAGCCGTGCCAGGATCTCCTCAGCGGTGCGCTCCTCAGGCGGCAGCTTCGACCACTCGTTGAACGCCTTCTGTGCCTGCCTGAAGACTTGTTCCACGCTCGAGCCGATGCGCAGCTTCTGTGAGAGGTTCTCCGATTCCCCTTCGTATGCGAGCGCCAGCTGGTTACGCAGATCGGCGAAGTGATTGTTGACCGGCGTCGCCGATAGCATCAGGACCTTGGTCTTCACACCCTGCTGGATGACCTGGCGCATGAGTCGCTGGTATCGGGTCTCCTTGTCCTTGAACACGTCGTTGTTGCGGAAGTTGTGGGACTCGTCGATGACCACGAGGTCGTAGTTGCCCCAGTTGACGCGATTCAACGGAATGCCCATCGACTGACCTCGAGTGCGGGAGAGGTCCGTGTGCGCCAACACGTCGTAGTTGAAGCGGTCTCGCGCCAAGATGTTCGTGGTCAGGTTGCTGTTGTAGTGCGTCCAGTTGTCGGCGAGCTTCTTCGGCGCAAGCACGAGAACCGACTTGTTGCGTAGCTCGTAGTACTTGATCACTGCGAGTGCCGTGAACGTCTTCCCGAGACCAACGCTGTCGGCGAGGATACAACCGTTGTAGGTCTCCAGCTTGTTAATGATCCCGGTAGCCGCGTCACGCTGGAAGTTGTAGAGCCGGCGCCAGATCTCGCTGTCCCGATAGCCGGTGAGGTCGTTGGGGAGTACGTCCTCACTGATGTCGTCGAGGAACTCGGCGAAAAGGTTGTAGAGGACCAGGAAATAGATCCGCTCCGGTGAATTCTCTGCGTACACCGAAGCAATGTGATCGTGGACCGCCTGGGTGACATCTTCCAACTGCTCCGGATCGTTCCAGATCTGGTCAAAGAGCTGCAGGTACATCGAGGTGAAAGTTGGGTCGTCGAGGCGGTTCACCATGTTCGACACGGCCTCGCTCTGCTGGTAACCCAGATCAGAAGCGGTGAACCCCTGGAGCGGCATGTACGCCACCGAGTCGTCCACCGCTGCGAACTGTTGCATCGGCGCCTTGGTGCTGTTGGACCGGAAGGTTGCCTTGGTCCGGATCCACTCCGCGCACTCGCGGGCGATGGCTCGTTGGGTCAGCTTGTTGCGAAGTTGTATCTCGAACTCAGACCCGTACAGGCTGGACTCGCGTTTCGCCTGGGGGATGAAGAACTCGCGGCGCTCCTTCGGGAGTCGGTCCGTTGCCTTCGCCGCCACGAATGTGGGTGAGGTGAAGATGAAGTCGAGGGACTCGACCTTTGACAGTTCCTTCTTCAGTGCCTCGAAGGCAAAGATGGAGAAGGTGGAGGCTGCGATCCTGACCTTTGCGCCAGGTCGGATGGCCTTCCTGAGGTCGTCGCCGAGCAGGGCGTTGACGTTGTCAATGATCTCCATGCCGGTGGCTTACTTGTCCGGCGCGTCGGTACGCGTCGCCTTCGAGACATCCTCGGCCTGTGAGCCGGCGTCCCTGTCTCCGCGACGCACCCAGGTGTCGACCTCGCTGGCCTGGAACTTCCAAAGCCGGCCGACCCTGTGGGCGGGCATGCCCTTGTTCGCGATCCAGGCGTACACGCTGTCCTTGGTCACACCCAGGTGGATCGCGATGTCATCGGCAGACAACCACGGCTCACTCATGAGGCAACGGTACGGCGGGAACCGATTGTTTGCCTGTTTGACCGAACCTGACCGGACAAAGCGACCGACCCTTCCGGAATCGACGACCCTCTGAACCCAAGGGCATGAGGGCCACACCCGTTCGGGTTTCGGCACGGGACCTTTGACGTCGCTATGGCGCGTGATTGGAAAGCACAATGACTGATCGGTGCGACCAGCACGACCATCATCGGACGCCTCCTTGAAGAATCTCCAGGGAAGGCAAGCGTGTTCGTCTCTACCGTCGCGGCGGCCGCTGAAGATTCCCGCCGGGGAGCGAGCGACGAGCGGCACTCCGTCACCCGTCTTAATCACGGCCGTTTTCGAGACCCTGGTGACCGGCAGTCGTCTCCACGCTCGGGCCCACTGTTCATCACCTCTGAACGAAACCCGTGTTGCGCTGTCGAGCTCCGTCCTGGCCGCGTCGGCGAACTGGCTGCTCGATGTCGGCAACCTCCGCGTCATTCTCGTCCCATTATCCGGAACTGGTCCGTTCACGAGTCGTAGAAAAATTGACGGGTTATGTGACAATCTGAGGGCTCTCGCGGGAGCGTCACCGGGTTGTCACATATAAGTGACAGGAGGAAGTGACGATGCTCGTTGGCTATGCCCGATAACTCGGCATGAGACGTGTCCACGCGAGATTGTCTCGCCTGTGATCGGGACTCGAGCCTCACATGATCAGGCCTGATGAGGGGGCGTGTCTCATTCAGGTGCGGTTGGCCAGCAAGCCAAAGCATCGGGCTCAGCGGTTGACCTATCGGGTGGGGAGCGCGCGGACTTTGGCGTCGTTGGTGGACTTAACTTCCTTGCGCAGGGCCGAGATTTCGTCATGCTGGGCGGCGAGTCGTGACAGTGCCTGTGCGCGGAACGTTCCGGATGCGGTGAGGTCGGCGTTCATCCGGCCGAGCCGTGCCCGGAGCTCGGCGACTTCGTTCTTGAGTCGGGCAATCTGGGCGAGGCGTGGGTCTGGCTGATGTCCCGCGGCCCGTGCGTCGTCACGGTGATGTTCGAACTCGGCCTTGAGGTGCGGGTAGGTGCGGTAGAGGGTCGCGCGCGGCACCCCGGAGAGCGTGCAGAGACTCTTGACGTCGCATTTGAGGCCCTCTGGAATCGTCCCGGCGAGCAACTGGTTCATCGCGGCCCGGATCCGGGCTTCGGCCTGGTCGTCACGAGCCATGGGTGGTCCCTTCGGTGGTCGGGGCGGAGGTCGTGTCGATCTCAGCGACGACGCGCGTTGCCCGGTCGAACGTGGCCTGGGCACGGGCGCGTTCGGGTTTGGAAAGCGTTGGGTTGCCGAGGAAGACGGCCCTGGTGGTCTCGGCGTGGTCGGCCCAGATTTGTCGGTGCTCAGGATGGTGGGTCGCCTGGGTGCAGCGCGCCGAGTCGCACATCCCGATCAGCGGTTCGGAGGCGTCCGGGGTGCCCGCGAGCTTCAGACAGAGCGCTTTGCTGGGGTCGGCGAACCAGCAGTAGTTCCCGACGCCGACGTGCAGGCTCTTCGCTTTGGTCTTGAGGATGCGTTCCACGCGCCTGTCGTCGATAACCGTTACCGGTCCCGGGTCATGCCGGTTCAGGATCTGGTCGACGGCTTGGAAGGAGGCGACGAGGTCCTGGGCGCCAGGGCCGGAGGGTAGGTCGCCTCGCTGGTAGTCCTCGTAAGCGGCAACAGTCAGTCGCATGTGTTCGGCTTCCTCCTCGGCCGCGATCTGGGCGGTGAATGCGGCTTGGTGACCGCCGGGGCGTGCCGTGTAGCCCTCGGTTGTCGCCACGCTGACGTGTTTGAGGTGCACCTTGGCGGCCATCAGGCCATGGGGGCGTTGGGCGATAGCCATCGCGAGCGTGCGTCGCAGGGCCCGCGGGTTCACCGGCCCGTCCGGGATGGGCTCGAGCCCGAGCCGCTGCCCCGCCTCTGTGCGGATCCACTCTCGTAGGACCCGAAAGCGGGCGGTGCTGTTGTTGGATGCGGTGGCGAACAGCCGGGCTCCTTCGGTGGCACCGGTCAGGGCGCTGGCCGCTCTGATGGCCCGGTGCACGTCTTCGATCACCACCCAGGCATCCTGCGTGCCGCCGAATGCTTCGCCTTTGATGCGGCGGGTGACCAGTCGGAACCGGCTCGCGCCGCCGGGTCGTTCCGCGCGGCGGGTGCAGCCGGCGGACAGTTCGACCAGCTCTGAGGACCGCATCCCCGACAGCGCTGAGGTCACGGCAAAGGCGGCCGAGACGACTACGTAGAGCGTGGTGTCGAGCTGGTTTCGGCTCATCGGCTGGGCCCAGGACACCAGCTCGCCTGTGTCCTGCCGGGGTACCTCGACCGGGTTGCGGCACCAGGGCTCCTGGATGCCGCACTCCTGGACCCATTGCTCCAGCTCGGGGCGCAGGATTTCCAGGTCCCGTCGGTGACCCATCGCGGAGGCGACCTGGATGACGACCGGGTACCACGCCATCTTCAAGAGGGGATCGCGTTGATCCCAGCCGTCTTTCAGTCGCTTTTGGAGGCCGCTGGTCGAGATGAGTGGGGCTGGGACGTTTGCTGCGCGTCGATGTTCGATGCCATCGCGCATCTTGGGGATCTCCCCGATGAGCAGGCCCCGCCGTGATGCGGCCTCATGCCGGTCGGCGGCGCGAACCGCCTGCGCCTCGAGGATCAGGTGCGGGCTGATCGTATCCAGCAGATACAGGGTGTTCGCCAGCAACGGGCGCAGCAGGGAGTCCGGGACCGGCGGCACCCGGTTGACGTTGGTGCGCGTGTAGCCGGCGACCTCGTCCGAGCTGCGGCCCGCCCACGGAGTGAACCCCGGACGGTAACCGTCGCTGAGGAGCTCGGAGTAGAGGGCTAGGAACTGCGGGACGCGGACCATCGCCGTGGTGGTGCCCGGTGACAGCACTCGGTCGGGATTCGTGGTGCTGCGGGAGACGACTGCAAGGTAGTGCTCGCAGTGCTGCTGGTCGACGTCGGCGAGCGTGATCACCCCGGCGGCAGTGAGGTGGTTGAACCAACGAGTCAGCTGCCTGAGCTCACCCCACAGGCTGTGCGGGTTCAACGCCACCCGGAAGGCGTGCGGCAACGTGGCCACCGCGGGATGTAGTGGCGCGAGCCGCGCCATCAAGTACTCCTGGGCGACTAGCCGCCACAGTGGGTGGGTGATGGCGGTGAAATCGAGGATCTTTCGGTGGGTGCTCATCACGATCGGGGCGTCGGCCAGGCCGGTCAGGTCCCAGACCTCCTGCTCGAACCGAGGCCGAGGACTTCCAGGACGCAACCGCAGGTCAGCGGTCTCACACACCTGAAGTCCGTGGAACGGATGCTTCTTGACTTGCTCGGGAACGAGGGCCGTGGTCACGGTCGTCACAGGGACAGCTCCTCGAGGTTCAGTGGCAGCCCGGTTGCGTTCTCGGCCGCAGCCCAGGCGGCGGCGTCGATGGCGACTGGGCCGAACCGCGGCAGGACGTCGTCGTCGAGTCGGGCGGCGTAGGGGCCGAAGACCCGCATGAACTGTGCGGTGCTCATCGCGATGGCTTGCTGGGAGAAGTACTCCTTGAGGCGCAGCAGGTTGGGCAGGTGCCGGGGTGTGAATGCGGCCAGCGGACACAGCAGACATACCCACGGCCGGGCCGGGCACAGGGTTCCCGCGGGTGCGTGCGGACTCTTCAGTGGGTTCGCGCAGGCCGCGACGAAGACATCTTGTTCGCCAGAGAGCATGGCCATCACCGTGGCGGCGTCCAGCCCGGTGTCCTGGACCAGTCGCGGGAACGCGGCGGTGAACTCGACGGCGTCCTGGGTGGTCACTACCACCGGTTTCGCGGCCTTGCGGCGCAGCTCGCCCTGGGCCTGCTCGATGACACCGTCAATGGCGTCGAGCTGGGCTGGGGTGTGGGAGCTGAGGTAGTGGTCGCCCTCGACGCGAGCACTGTGGTTCGGGTCGATCGTCGTGCGACCGGTCCAGGCCGAGCGGTCCCGGCGGTGGTGATAGGTCGCCCGGACCCGCCCACCGTGGACGGAAAGCACCACACCGCGGTCGTCCACCACACTGGTGGCGTGCACCCAGGCCCGGCGCCGGCTCTGCGTGCGGGGCTGGGCGAAGATCCTGCTGTTCCCGCGACCGCGCTCGTCGCCACCCGTGTGGATCCACAGGTTTCCGGCCAGTTCGCCAGCATGCCTGCGTAGAAGATCCGAGTGTCCGAGCCACCGGTCCAGCAGCCGTACCGCGTCACGAGGCAGGTTGACCGCCTCACCTCCGGTGCGACCCTTCTTATAGGACAGGAGTGCCGTGTTCGGCGAGGTCCGGGTGATGTCGTCAACGGTCAGTGCATCGATGCCGTCCGGGACGATGCCGGTGCGCATCGCGAACAAGGTGAGGTAGGCCAACGCAGTGTTGGCTGCCGGGAACAGTGCCCGGTGCAGCCCCAGGATCTCCGCCCGGTCGACGGACGTCTGCGCGTCGCCGAGGAGGTCCACAACGGTGTTCGCCGCGACGGGCCCGGCGCGGTGCACGAGCCAGGCCAGGTTGTCGCGGTTGGCTCCGTGTACGACCGGGTCCGAACCCCTGGCCGCAGCCTCCCGAGCCACTTGGTGCTCGCGGTGCGAGGTTGAGATCATCTCGGTGCAAGCGGCGGTGAGGCGTCGCCATTCACCGTCGCTGTAAGGGCGGTTGGGCTCGCTCTTGGGGGCCTTGTTGATCCGCCGCCCGGCCAGGTGGCGACAGATCCCCGGATCCAGCCCGCCGTGCGCATCTTGGTAGGCGTTCAGGACCACGCGGATACGTCGTTCACGATGGTGGTCGCAGGTCAGCCAGTACCGCACCACGATCGCCGTAGTCAGGTCGGCGATACCGCCGGTGAAGCCCTCGGCGTGGAGTTCGCGCACCAACCGGCGCATCGTCTGGACATACTGCATCGCGACCGACTCGGTACGGATCGGTCCGTGCGGATGCGTGGCCGCGACCAGCCCGCGGGCCAGACCGGCGGCCAGAGACTGGTTCGGCAGGTCGTGCAGGCGGCGGCAGTAGATGACGTCCCCGGGCAGGGTGAAGACCACCGCGAGGGGCTGCCGGATCTCGGCGGGCATCAGACCTCGCCTCCGAACTCGCTGGCACCGGCGGCGCGGCCGGCCGGGGGGATCTCGGCGCTCTCGTAGGCATCCCGGTAGATCCGCTGGGTGTCCAGGAGATGCAGATACGCCTGCGTCGTGACAGCACTCGCATGCCCCAACAGGTCCCGCAGGACCAACAATGGATCCGCCTTGGTCAAGTAGAGCGCCAGTGCGTCATCGCCCCCCGCGTCCACCACGAGCTTGGCGGCCTGCTGGTAGTAGCCGCGTACCAGCCGCTCCAACGTGGCCATCGCGAACGTGTGCCTGGTGACGTGTGGATGAACATGGGGGAACCCGGGCTCGTACCGGTCCCGGATGCGCATCGAGGTCCGCGCAAGGACGGTCGTCCAGTCGACGAAGGGCCGCCCGCCGGACTGGACCGACAACAGCGCGCTGCCTCCACCTGGGCCCACCAGCCGCAGCCGCTCTTCGGGGGTGAGGGTGTGCCAGCGGCGCGAGGTGCCATTGATCCGGGCGCCGTCATACGTTGGGCACTCGATAATCAGGGGCTCGGCGGGCTGCCAGCGGGAGCCCTCCACCGTTGCCGCCCGGTCCCACGTGATGTAGTCGTGGACCCGGGCCAGTGCCTCGTGGTCGATCCACGTCGAGCGGCCCTTGCCACCCTTCCCCGTGGGCGGCGCGATCACCAACGGGATCGGAACCACTGTGCGGCGACCCGGCAACGGCGGCACCTCATAGACCGTCAGGTACGTGAACTCCCGGGAACGCAGCCCGCTGGCCAGGGCCAGCCCGATCACCGCGCCATTGCGTCCGGTCTCCCGGCCCCGGAACGCCCCATCCCTGGCGCCCGTCGGGTCGTTGCCCGCCAACGCGTTCATCAGCAGGTCCACGTACGGACGCTCCAGATATTTCCGGGTGGCGTGAGCGTTCCCCGTACGCACGGTGGCGAGGTTGCGGGTGATCTCCACCCGGGCACCGTCCGGTCGCCTGACTAACTGTTGGGCGTAGGAGAACGGGACCGCGCGCAGATGCCCCTCAGCCGCCGCCCACAGATAGAAGGCCGAAAGGGTCTTGACCGCCAGGTTCCAGCTTGCTGGGCTCAAACGCACCCCCGGCGGACCGGACAGCCGGTGTTCGGCATACAAGGACAACGCATCGCGAAGCTCTTGCCTGTCCGCGAAGAGCGGGATCCGGTGGGCACCGAGGTACTCGGCCCAGCTCTTGAGCGCCTGCGCGTACGTCCGCCACGAGTTCGGGCTCGGCGCCCCGCTGATCGGCAACTCACGCAGCCAACGGTTCATCACGGTCGCCGGACGAGGGCCGCAACCGTCCTCGAACCTGAGGTCCTCGTCGATCAAGACGGGCATCTCGTCGCGTATGAACGGGCGCTCACGCAGGTCCCACTGTTCCCACCCGACCGGACTGAAGAAGTGCAAGATCACAGGAACAAATCTGGCGTGAGGCACGACGCACTGCAGGAAATAACACGAGGCGAGCGAATGAACTTCGCACGTCCGAGACACGGCGAGTAAGCCGAGATAACGCGAGGGTTTCGACGACTAAACAGGACCTCGATCGGCAGATCGTCGCGCTCGAGGCTGCAGGGATCCCGCCCGAGCGGATCTACGTCGACAAGAAGTCCGGCGCCACTACCAACCGCCCCGGCCTGCAGTCGGTGATCGAGTACGCCCGCGACGGCGACGTCATCGTGGTTCACACCCTCGACCGGCTCGGACGGACCGTGCGCGACACCCTGAACCTGATCCACGACCTCGCCGCCCGCGGCGTCGGGATCCGCAACCTCGCCGACCCCATCAAGGTCGACTCCGCCAGCCCCGCCGACCCGATGGCGCAGTTGGCCGTCGTCCTGCTCGCGCTGTTCGCTCAGATGGAGCGCACCTACAGCCTCGAGCGTGCCGCCGGCGCCCGCGCTGCCGCCACCGCGAAGGGCCGGCGCATCGGCCGGCCCAGCGTCGTCGACGCGGACAAGCTCGCCTACGCCACCCACCTACGCGACACCGGACACACCATCGCCGAGATCGTCACCAAGTCCGGCATTACCCGCACCAGCCTCTACCGCCACCTCCCACCACGCCGAGCCGAACCGCTCACCGCAGGACAACCGACTCCTCCCGCGAGCCATCACTCACCCGATGAGCAAGTCCGAAACTAGCCCCGCCACCGGCGTTCCTGGAGCTCCTAACTCCGGTGGTGATCTTCCTAGCCAGAAGCGGGTCGAAGCATGGGCG
>Ga0097691_1002894_pt1 | contig 10984 bp, 16 predicted proteins | sample NGESurdeep072012_8_FD_72858 | JGI IMG/M metagenome (GOLD analysis project Ga0097691, IMG submission 72858) | Arctic peat soil microbial communities from Barrow, Alaska - NGEE Surface sample 210-1 deep-072012 | ecosystem: Environmental > Terrestrial > Soil > Wetlands > Peat ...
ATCAGGCCAGCGATCGTTTCGTCGTCGCCAGTGGACAACGGGAGTTATGGGCCCGCGTCCGGCTCGAAGTCGACCCAGCAGCTCAGTGCTCCTGGCAGGGTTTTGGTCCTAAGGACGGCCAAGCCACGCTAGCTGACTGTATGACAATCTTTATCATGGCTCGCGAGATGTACGGCGCTGCCTATAACCGGTTGACGCTGGAGCTCGCACAGATAGAAGCCTTTGCAAGGTTCATCAAGGAAGGTCCGTTAGATCTTTGCAACTGGGTTTCTAATCCCACCTCTCACACACCCCTGCCACGGGTTGGTTATGATTCGAGAGCTGAGCAACGGCTAGGCCGGCGCATTGCCGGAACGCTGGATCTCGAAGACGACTGGTGGCGTTAATCAATCGTCCTATCGATCACTCAATCCGACTAAGAACTGGGACCGCCGTTTGGCACCGCTGGGAGGTCATTATTCCGAGGCGATCGATTATGCGCGGAATCGTTTGGGGATCGGCCTGCCGCGTGGGGACGGTAGGAATGGTTTCAGACATGGGGAATTACCTTCATGTCGCGCTCTGGGTCGTCGCTCAGGTCGATCACGTAGCCGGCGTTCACTTCGATGTTCAGCGAGATAGTCGGAGCGGTTTCCGGCTTGATGCCTGCCAGGCCGAGCACAAAGGTGCTGGCGTTGTCGCGGACGTGCTCGAATGCGCGGTCAAGCAATGCGATCTTGGTGGCGCCCGCCCGCGCCGATGCCACAGAAAGCGACCGTACAACTCGCTGCCGCATATGCTCGCGATGTGCGGCCGACTCAATTCCCGGGACAGGTACTCGCGGCTGAGGCCGGCAGAGCGTGCGGCGTCAGCTATGGTCTTGACGTCGCCTGCGACCATGGCGTCGATGGCGGTGCCCACCCTCTTGGAAATGCGCTTGGGCTTGTCCGGAGCCGCGGGAAGTTGATCGTCAGACGGCGTGATGTTTTTCATGTCGAAGTATCAGGGCCGCGTTGATCCTTCCCGCCTGGTCTTTATCGACGAGACCTGGACCAAGACCAACATGGCGCCGCTGCGCGGATGGGCGCCGCGCGGCCTGAGGCTCGTCGCCAAAGTCCCCCCACGGCCACTGGAAGACTACCACCTTCCTGGCCGCGCTGCGCCATGACCGGATCGATGCCCCGTGGCTGTTCAACGGCCCGATCGACGGTGAGAGCTTTCAAACCTATGTCGAAAAGGTTCTCGTCCCTACGCTTCGTCCACAGGGCCTCTTGAAGTGGATCGAGGACGTGGTCCGGCTGCCCGCCGATATCGCTGCGGTGCCGACGCGGTCGTCGACGTTGAGAAGTCGGGATTGTTCGCCGGTCACAAGCGGCTATTTCTTTTCTTTGGATGAAGGTAAAATATCCGAAAGCCTTTCATTCCTTACAACAGCGTAATAAATCATCGCGCTAAGGTCTGCGCTAACGCCGCAAAGCTGGTGCAGCACGTAGCCTGCCAAAACTATGCCAGCGAATTTCATGAACTGTGGATGGTTTTCCCAGAAGGCCGAATACGCATCACGGACTTTACCAATAATGTTTGCAGCCTGCAGCGCAGCTTGAGGGGCTGAATCACCCTCACCAACGGTAAGGACGGCTGCGGTGTTTTCAAAACCTTCGGCCAGTTCAGTCAGTTGACCTTTAAGGGCTAAATCACTGTTGCCTAGGCTATCGATGCTATTTGCTTGTCTTCGTAATTCCAGCGCGGCAAACCTAGCGAGGTTTTGATAGAATACTGGATCGGAAGCAAATCGTTCAGCCATTGCAAATTGGCTGAAAGGCCCTCGGTGTACTTCCAAGGTGGCGTCGGAGATTTCGACCTTAACCTCCCCGGCTTCTGCTTTGACCTCTGTGCCCTGAACGGGCGTGTGACCAAAACTTACGATTCCAACTGTCATGATATCATCCAGCCCATTAGTTCGTGGATAATCCTGCTTATCACCTTTCGCCGACACCTGTCTCTTTGCCGTCGCGGCTCTCGTCATCTCACTGCGGACGATCGCCGCAGAGACTGACCTTCAGCCCGGTCAAGCCGCGCGGCGACGCTCACTGGAACACCTGTCGTGCCCAAAGCACAGAGCCGTAATGAATGATCAACGCTGAACGTCTGACTTCACCTCAGCCGAGAATGTCACGCTTCTTGTGCATATATTCATCGCGAGTGACCTCTCCACGTGCGTAACGTTCCTCGAGAACGTCGACGCCGGCCGTGCGCCGCTCCGGCCGCGAGGGATGATCACCGCGACCCGTCGTGTAAGCCTCGTAAGGCGATCGGCCGCTTTAGAACACCGCTACAGCACTCGGCATAATAGCAGAGTTTTCTTTTATTGTTTCTGGTTGTATAAAGGAACTCTTCACTGTGGCCAGACATTAAAAATGGAACATGGATCGATGCCGGAATCGGCCCAAGGAAGCGGGCCGGCAAGCGTGCGGGATTCGGTACTCGATAGCCCATAGGTGCATTTTATAATGTCTGAGATGTGGGCAGCGTTAGCAGGTATCGTGGTTTATGCACTTTTTCGGTGCGCGGCATTTGGCACTCAGTACATTAATGCTCTCAATGCCGCTCAACGATAAAACACCTTCGCTGTTTCTTGAAGCTATTTTGAGCTGGGGCGGGGCAATTAGCGCGGCCGCTACTTTTGTTGTTGTTGTTTCCTGTTTATCAGCAGTATTTAAGTCTAAATTCAGAACAATCTCACAACAACGCAAGGAGCGTAACAAATGAAGACGCATGGATCGGCAGTCTGGAGCGGCGGGATCAAGGACGGAAAGGGTGCAATTTCGACCAAGAGCGGAGCACTCAAGGAATACCCCTACGGCTTTGCCGCACGCTTCGAAGGCAAGCCCGGCACCAATCCCGAGGAGTTGATCGGCGCGGCGCACGCCGGCTGCTTCACGATGGCGTTGTCGCTGATCCTCGGCGAGGCAAAGCTCACCGCCGACCAGATGGAGACAACCGCGGAAGTCACTCTCGACAAGGAGGGTGACGGCTTCGCCATCACCGCCGTGCATCTGACGTTGAAAGCCAAGGTGCCGGGTGCAACCAAAGAGAAGTTCGAAGAACTTGCCAACAAGGCGAAGGCGGGCTGTCCCGTGTCCAAGCTTCTGAAAGCCAACATCACGATGGACGCGACGCTCCTGACGTAGATCACGATTGACGCTCAACAAAAAGGGCGGCTGAAAAGCCGCCCTTTGGCATTTGAAAACGACCAGCCGAAAAATCACTCAGCTGCGATGTAAGCGCCGGAGCAATCGCCTGATTGCTCATCCGTGCTAAACGCCTCAAAGCTGCCGATGGTTTGTGCCGATGGGGTAATCCTGATCCGACCTCGACGCACGGCGAAACGCCGGCCGAGGCAAAGGAAATCGAGTTGAAAGCCCCATCAACGTCGATGCCTCGGCGATCTTTGATCCTGCCATCCGCCAGATCGTGCAACACGCTCATCCGGTCGATCTCCGTCCGGTTCACCGCAATCACCGTCATCGGCCCAGTACTCCCCAACTGAAACTGTGGAGAGTGACATCTCTATCTGGGCCAACGGTGACTTCTCTATCTGGCGTCTACAAGCGATGTCGCCGCCGATTAGAGAAGTCACGATTTGCACCAGTTAGAAATGTCACTCGGCTGGGAGCAGGATGACCGCCTTTCTGTGGGTTAGCGTCGGAGACGGTCTCGACCTGCGACGCGGCTTTCCGAATGTAAGTTGCAGCAATCGGAATGTCGGAATCGAACTCGCCGGCCGCGCGCAGCATCGTATTTGCTAAGTTGCCGACGTATTCCGCCCCAGCGCCCTTTTGTTTGCCGACTTCTTTCTGGATGCGGTCCCCTGCTTGAGACGCGACGTCCTTGGCAGCGTCGACGAAATCCGACGCAAGATCTTCTTTGTCAGGGCGTGTTCACCGCGAGAATAATTTTGTCCAGCCTTCGCGGGTCCGATTCTTGAAAAGTTGCTAATCAACAACCGCATATGCAGACAACGACAAGAGACAGATCACAAGCACAACATCCCAAAAGAAAGGGCGGCGCTTAAAGCGCCGCCCCTTTCAAATTCCCGTTATGAAGCCTCAGGCCTTCGAGAACAACTGGTCGACATATTCCCAGTTGACGAGATGATCGACGAACGCCTTGAGATAATCCGGGCGGCGGTTGCGATAATCGATGTAATAAGAATGCTCCCAGACATCAACGCCGAGAATCGGCGTGGCGCCATGCACCAGCGGGTTTTCGCCATTCGGCGTCTTCGAGATTTCGAGCTTGCCGTTCTTCACAGACAACCATGCCCAGCCGGAGCCGAACTGGCCGACGCCAGCGGCCGCGAAATCTGTTTTGAATTTCTCAAGCCCGCCAAGGTCCTCAGTGATCTTCTTTTCCAGGCGGCCAGGCAATTTGTTGCCACCGCCATTAGGCTTCATCCAGCTCCAGAAATGCAGATGGTTGTAGTGCTGCCCGGCGTTGTTGAAGAGCGGCGCATTCTTGCCGAACGAGCCTTTGACAATCTCTTCGAGCGACTTGTTCTCGAATTCGGTGCCTTTCAGCAGATTGTTACCGTTGGTTACATAAGCCTGGTGATGCTTGTCGTGATGATATTCCAGCGTTTCCTTCGACATATGGGGCTGGAGCGCGTCGTGGGCGTAGGGCAAATCGGGAAGCTTGAAGGTCATGAGGTCATGTCCGCAATGATTGGAGACGATGGCTTAACGGGGGACCCTTATAGAAGGTTCCCCCGTCAGGCAATATGGGCATGACCGGCTGGCCGGCACAGAGCCTCACGCATAGGAGACGGGCCTAATGGAACATACCCGATTTGTTGGTTTGGATATTCACAAAGAACGGATCTCGATCGCGGTGGTGGCGAGCGGGCGCTCTGTGGCGGTGGAGTACCTCGGCGAAATTGCCAATGATCCTGGTGCAATCAGCAAGCTGTGCGACCGTCTCGGCACTCCGCCAAAACTGATGCCGCCATTATCCCGATCCTGAACATCTATCGGAAATATTACGGGCTGAAGATGGCCGGCTTCCTGTTCGTGACGTTCTACGTCGCCATGGCCGGTGCGGCGCTGATCGCTGGAGATGATATTCGGCGTTCTTGGTGTAATTCCAGCAATGCGCGGGTTATCGAGACCTCCATCACATGGAACTACACGACCTGGCTCAACATTATCTTCCTCTCACTCGCGGGGTTGCTTGTTTGGCGATTCCTGAAAACGGGCGGCCCCGAAATGTCGGGGATGATGAACAAGCCTGCCGAAACCAGACACGCGCATTAGATAGCGAACAGCTATGGGCTTTTACCAGGAACGAATCCTCCCTCGGTTGATCCATTTGGCGATGCGCCAGCGCATCCTCACACCGTAGGGTCAAGAAATTGAAACTGCGCAAAGGCGGCAGTTGTCCAACCTTTTTGGTGGACGCTTGAGCAGGGACAACAGGTCGCAAGCGCTTCTGGGTGCCGCAGGTCAGTGCAACGATTTCGGTGCTCCATGGCAGTGCTTGAACTTCTTACCGGAGCCGCAGGGCATGGGTCGTTGCGGCCGGGAACAGGTACCTAGTGGATCGGCCGTCGCGGTTCGCCGATGGTGTCTCCCGCAGGAGTGCGGAGAATCGCCGCAGTTCCGATCGGACAATTTCGCTCGTCGTGCAACTAGACGATCGTAAACTCCACAGAGATGCGTCGTCCGTCTTTGGTCAGGCCCGGTACCGATAGAAGGTCGCCTTTGCCGTAATGGCTTTTGTCGGTCGCCATGACACGGTGGTATCCGTTCCGCGACGGTACGATCACCGTCACCTTTGCGGAAATTGGCGTTTGGAAAGATAAGCCAGACGCGCGATTCCAGTTGATGCGGAAAAACCCCATCCAAGACCAGATCAGATACGTGCTGGGCCAGCAGATTTGAGTGGCATTCTGTTAAAGCCATTTGCGAGCTTCACGAAATAGATCAAGACGCCGAGTACCTACGACATGATGATCACAGCGGATGAACTCGAGGAGATCATCGCTCGGACACCCGCCGGCGAGCGGGTGGTTTATGAGAATAGAGAGATCGGCTCGACCGACAGCGTTGCCGGAAAGCTCACTCAGCTGAAACTGAGTCGCAGCGGCGATCCGCACTATCTTATATTTGTCGGGGTCGACAGTTTTGGCGAATGCCTTCTGACCGCCTTCGCGACCATCGGCGACCCTCTGGACTTTCGGACGCGACACCAGAAGGGAGGCGCTCCTGACAAGTCAGCGGCAGCCGAAACCAGCAACATACCTGGCATTGCCGAAAGCCCCGGAGAACGTTGAAAGAGCGGGCGATTATGCGGGGCATGAGGGCCGATACTATCTTACTAGGAGATCTTGAAGATGCATCCTTCGGCGGGTCGTAACTGACCTTCTGCAATGGTTCTTGATTGCATACTGGTCGATAGCAAAAACTCGCCCGCCTTGGGCCAGCAGCGTGGCTGGATGGTGTCTGCGCCAAGGTTGAGAATGATTAGAATGCGTTGATCGTTATGGCGCCGTTCATAGGCGAGGACGCTCTCACCGACATCAGCTGGTTCGTAGTCACCAACCGACAAAGCTGGTTCCCGTTGTCGAAGCGCCAAGAGTGCTCGGTAAAGGGAAAGGATTGAGTGCGGATCGTTGGCCTGCATCTCGACATTGTCTTCCTTGAAGTTCTGGCTAAGCGGCAGCCAGGGTTGGCCAGTCGAAAAGCCAGCATTCGCGCCGTCATCCCATAGCATCGGTGTACGAACGGGATCACGGCCAAGGCCGAGCCCAGGAACGTGTTTCTCCCAGGGGTCGCGGACTTGATCTCGGGGAATGGGGACGTCGGACATCCCGATCTCTTCGCCTTGATAGATGGTTGGCGTGCCGCGAAGCGTCAGAAGCAACATCGCAGCGACGCGAGCTTGGGCTAATCCAATCCGGCTTGCTAGTCGCGATCGATCATGATTGCCGAGAACCCAATTCGGCCATGCTCCTGACGGCAATGCAGACTCGTAGGCCTGAATTAATGCAGCGATATCATTAGGCTTCCATGGCGTGGACATCAGGTGGAAGTTAAACGGCAAGTGAAAGCCGTCGAGACGGCCGCCATAATAGGTCATCAGGATTTCGATTGGCAGGTAAGCTTCTCCAATGAGGACGCGGTTCGTATAGACGTCAATGACGCGTCTCATGTCGCGTATCGCGTCATGGGTCTCGGGCTGATCCATTGTATTCTTGCGAATGAGCCGTCGAGCCGGAGACAGGCCTTCGTGCCAGGCTGGATTTGGCGGATTGTCGGCCAACCCGAGATTCTCATACAAATGGTGAATGGCATCGACCCGGAAGCCGTCCACCCCACGATCAAGCCAAAACCTCATCACATCGAACATGGCTTGGCGAACATCGCGATTGCGCCAATTTAGGTCCGGCTGCTCTTTGAGATACGCATGATAATAATATTGCCCCGAGCGATGATCGAATGTCCATGCGGGACCGCCGAACTCACTCAGCCAGTTGCTTGGCGGTGAACCGTTCGGCTTTGGGTCGCGCCAGACGTACCAATCGCGCCTGGAATTGATGCGTGATCTTCGACTTTCGACAAACCAGGGATGCTGATCCGAGGTGTGGTTCGGGACGAAGTCAATGATGACTTTAATCCCGACCTTGTGGGCAGCTGTGACAAGACCGTCAAATTCAGCAAGCGTACCGAATATCGGATCGACGTCGCAATAATCGGAGACATCGTAGCCAAAGTCAGCCATTGGAGATGGAAAAAAAGGCGAAAGCCAGATCGCTTGGATTCCGAGATCGCGTAAATAGGACAGACGACTGATGACGCCAGCAAGATCTCCAATCCCGTCGCCATTCATGTCTTGGAATGACCTTGGATAAATTTGGTAGATAACCCCTTCTTGCCACCAAGAAATAGGTCGGTGATTCATGGCGAAGTCCTGATCACAACGCGCTTGTCATGGATCTGTAGTCCTCGAAAGAGGAAGCGCGACGGCCTGCGGAACAGATCGTTGATATTCCGATCTAGCACAATCCGGCTATAGATGTTTGTAGGCGTGACTCGATCACTAGTCGCAACGGCGATGGTGTGCTGTCCTTAGAACTTGGGCAGGAAGACGCGCAGCATCTCACACGCCCGAAAACGATACGAGTGCGCGTTCTTGCATTTCGAAGGCTGCCAACCGGGATAATCCTTAAAGGCATGCTCGCCTTCACCATCCATGGGATCAGGGCCAAACGGTACTGCAACGCCGCACTCGGGGCAATTTGTGCCGTAAAACCAGTCGCCGGGCAGGGGACGGTAGGGTGGTAAATTAGCCATAATCACGCCCCCGGTGGTCGGTAGCCTAATAACCGTACTCTTTCGGATTTGCTGCAATTTCAACTCGCATCATTGACCTACTCATCTTTGATAATGCCATCAGCATCGTTCGGTAGTGGGCTACGTTAGCTCACCGACCTGCCCTTACGTGAGTTAGATCGCTCCCGCTGTTGAAATCAACAGACGTTCCACCGATCACGAATCCAACTCCAGACTTCACCTCTCGCCAAAGCGGATTGCCGGATATTTTCTTCAGGAATAATTCAGCGGCGGTCGGCTCGCGCGGCGGTGCTTATTCGTCGGGCGCGGCGGTGTTTTGGAATCGTTTGTCACTGTGACACCCTCGCGCGGTGCGCCTTCTGTCGGCATGCATTCGAGCAGTAGCGGCGCGACATCCGCTGGGCATTGCCCCAGATGCGAACCGATTTATCGCAGCCGGGGGCCGCGCAATCGCGGTGCATCAGATCGTGCCCGCGCTCCTTGGCCCTTATCGCGCGGGCGTTGCGCATGTGCGCAGCGCGATCCGCCTTGACGCACGCCGTGCAGCTTTGCGCCAGCGGGTGGGCGTAGATCACAGCGCCGCAGCCGCAACGCAGGCGCACGTAGTGCGCGGGAATGCTGGCTTCGACGTGGATGTCTGGCGGGCGTTTGGTCATGACGGTGGATATAGACGCGCTGACCGTCCGTTACAAATAGGCGTGACGTGGTTAGCTTTCCGGACCTCGGGATCGCCAGCTACCACATCACGCATTATCGTTACGACGATACGAATTATGCCTACGCCACAACGGTTTATCGATTAGCGTAGGCCGCCTAACATCTGAGGAGCGTTACGGTAAGGCGTACGGACTATCAGCCCGTCGGTGCGCTGGACACCAGGTCAAACGCCCAGGGGCTACTGCCTTTCCGCGTCCGAGCTATTGTCAGGTGGAGCGTCTAACGCGTGGCCCTTACGATACGCTGTCTTTTTGTATTGATTGCCTTCTTGCGTGATCTTCGTGGTCCACTCAGTATTCCACGTAATCACGGCTGCATTGCCCTCTTCTTTCCAAGTCCCGGTCATTCCCTCGCCCCGGGTTGCCTTCGCTACCCCATCGCCGGACAAGGCGATCTCGAAGGGCTGTCCGGCAGTGTCCTTCACCTTCCATATTCCTTCAAACGAGCTTGCCGCAAGGCTCAGACTCGTCATTCCAATAAAGTAGGCCGCTGTCAGGGCCGCTCTCGTTGTGTTCCTGAGCATGGTGGCTCCTCCAATTTCGCCCTCGGTCGGAAACTAAACTATGCTTGGAGCCACAGGTTCCACCCCTCGCAAAAGATACTTTCCCTGCGGACCTCCCGCCTTCGCGCGGCTGGGTGTTCACTGAATAAGAGTCGCAGAGATCTTGGCAGGACGCGGCCAAACAATTGGCTCGCACAAAATCCAGTTTGCCGTAGTTGGGTTGAGGCCGGTGGACGGTCCAGGCCCATGAGGCTCTTGTAACTCGCATCGACGCGCCAAGACCGTCTAATTATTTGATCGAATGTTCAGAGGAGCCGGAAACTTTTTAGATGAATGTCGCCGCCAATTAGGGAAGTCACGTTGCCCATCACTTCGGCACGCAAAGCCGTCGGATAGCAGCGGTTGCTCTGCCTGCCGCGCCGTCGTGACACCAGCGCCTGTACGCCATGCGCGCCGTACGCCTTCGCCAGCCGGAACACCTGGCGCCGACCAAGACCCATCAATGTCGATGCTTCGGCTACCTTGATCCTGCCATCCGCCAGATCGTGCAACACGCTCATCCGGTCGATCTCCGTCCGACTCATCGTAATCACCGTCATCGGCCCAATGCTCCCCAACTGAAACTGCGGAGAGTGACATCTCTATCTGGGCCAACGGTGACTTCTCTATCTGGCGTCTACATGAAAATGTCGCCGATCGATTGTTATGGAACATCCATCCGTCCGTCTCAAAAATTAAGATTTTCATTCGCCGATAGGTCGTCACTTCAGGTCATTCAGGAATTCGGAGGCCGGCTGAACTCCACTCACAAGTAACCGATCGCGCGCTCGGGTACACGCAACGTAGAGTAGGAAAACAACCGAATTATACCACGCGTTACGTCTTAGGGTTTCGCACGAACAGAACGTTGAGGATATCGTATAGGGCGTCTGACTCATCCTTCGGAAGTACGTTCGTGTCGATCGGGATGCCGAGCCATTGCCGGAGCAAGTCTCGTTCCCGCTTCGGAGTGTCCAAGTCGAGATACGCAATCGCCTTTTTTATGATGTCTGCATGGGGCAATGCGTCGAGATGGACGGCCCAACCGCAAACCGCTGCCCACTTGTAAAACGTCCGAGCGTTCAATGACACGTCGGAGAAAAGGGTGCTGTAGCCCGTGATGAAGCTCGCAAGGAACGTGGCATTGAACTCCCGTACATCCTCGGGGTTCACTTCGAGAACGTCGTCGATGTCGCGGTCGGCATGTTTGAAGAAATTGTACTTATCATTGATGTATACCCCGTTCACGTCACAACCCGAAAATCCTTGGGGTTGATGATGCGAAAATTGTCGGTGACCGAATCACAGAGGTCCGCCCAATTCCGAGGAACTTTTTCACGCAGGAAACCGAGCGTCGCATCGGCGAATTGGGCGCAAGTCGCGTAGGATTTATTGT
>Ga0097691_1002895_pt1 | contig 10982 bp, 11 predicted proteins | sample NGESurdeep072012_8_FD_72858 | JGI IMG/M metagenome (GOLD analysis project Ga0097691, IMG submission 72858) | Arctic peat soil microbial communities from Barrow, Alaska - NGEE Surface sample 210-1 deep-072012 | ecosystem: Environmental > Terrestrial > Soil > Wetlands > Peat ...
ATCGCCTGAGCTTGCGCTCGCCAGGTGATGAGCCAGCCGACCTCATTGGACCCGGCCTGCCAGCCGCTCGCCACGCCTAGCCCCGGCACCGTTACCAATGTATCGGCGCAATAGATCAGGGGCAGGCGCTCGCGCTCCCACGGCGGCAGGCGCGCCTCCTGCAGCAGGTTTTTCAGGCTGCGCGTCGAGCCATGGACCTGCAGGCGCAATTTCTCACCCCCTTGCCTCAGCCTTAGGCTCAAGCCCTGTTCGCGAATACGCGCGCAAGCCAGGCCGGCGCCTTGCCTGCGCGCGAAATGCAAAGCGCCACCCAATTCGGGCAGTAACCACACATGCCTGCCGTCCCAGTCGCGCCGAAACCCCGCGGGTGCGTCCGGCAGCGCCGGCAGCAGATAGGCCTGTCCGGCATAGCGGCGCAGCTCGCATGCACCGAGCACGACGCGCACGGCGGCGTCATCGCCTGCCTCGAATAGCTGGCGCAGGCCTTCCTGCAGACGATCCGCCTCGGGCGCTGCCTGGCCTTGTTGCAGCAGCAGCCAGCGCAACAGATTCTTTGCGCGAGCGACGCCGAGGCGTTGCAACTCGGCAACGGCCAGTCTGTTTCCCCTGACGGCGATCTTCGCATCGGCTTCGGCCAGTTCATCCAGAATCAGGCTCGCCTCGGCCAGATGTCCGGCCGCGCGCGCCAGCGTCGCGCGGTAGCCGGGAAAGGCCTTCCCGATCACCGGCAACACCTGATGCCGCAGAAAATTGCGGTCGTAGCGGGTGTCGGCGTTGCTCTCGTCTTCGACCCACTTGAGCTTGTTCGCCTTGGCGTACGCTTCGATTTGCCGGCGCGAGATCGCGAGCATGGGCCGCAAAATGGCAGGTGGTCGCGCGCCCTTGCCTTTGCTGCCCGAATCCTGGTCCCGCAGCAACGGCATCGCCGCCCCGCCCTTCACCCCTGCCCCGCGCAGCAACTGCAGCAGCAAGGTCTCGGCCTGGTCGTCCAGGTGCTGGGCGAGCACGATGAAATCGGCTTTCTGCCGGGCGTAGACCTGATAGCGGGCGCGGCGCGCGGCGGCCTCCAAACCCTCGGCGCGATAAGGCTCGAGATCGACTTGGTGCAGCGCCAGCGCGATATCGTGCCGCTTGCACCGGCGTGCGCAAAACGCAGCCCAGCGGCGCGCGTTCGGGCTGATGCCATGGTTGACGTGTACGCACGACAGGCGGAAACCGAGCGACCCGGCGAGCCGGCGCAGCACCTCCAACAGCACCACCGAGTCCAGGCCGCCGGACAAACCCAGCACCAGCTTCGCCCCGGGAAAGAGCAGGGGCTTGAGCGCTGCGCCTACCGTGGCTTCGATGCTGTCCGAGCTATTCGGTTTCGACTTCCTTGAACTTGCCATAGTCCATCAGGCGGTTGAAGCGCGCCTCGATCAGCTCGTCGATGCCCTTGCTGGCGAACGATCGCAGCGCATCCTGCAGCGCCTTTTTCAAATTCTGCGCCATGGCTGCGTGGTCGCGGTGGGCGCCGCCCAGAGGCTCGTTGATGATCTTGTCGATCAGGCCCAGGGTCTTCAGGCGGTTGGCGGTAATGCCCAGCGTTTCCGCCGCCTCGGGCGCCTTGTCGGCGCTTTTCCACAGGATCGAAGCGCAACCCTCGGGCGAGATCACCGAATAGATGGCGTATTGCAGCATCATCACGATATCGCCCACGGCAAGCGCGAGCGCACCGCCCGATCCGCCCTCGCCGATGATGGTGCAGATGATCGGCACTTTCAGCTCCGCCATGACGTAGAGGTTGCGGCCGATCGCCTCGGACTGGCCGCGCTCCTCGGCGCCGATGCCGGGATAGGCGCCGGGCGTATCGACGAAAGTCAGCACCGGGATGCCGAATTTTTCCGCCAGGCGCATCAGGCGCATGGCTTTGCGGTAGCCCTCGGGACGCGGCATGCCGAAGTTGCGCAGGATTTTTTCCTTGGTGTCGCGGCCCTTCTGCTGCCCGATCACCATCACCGACTGGCCGTTGAAGCGCGCCAGGCCGCCGACGATGGACGGATCGTCGGCGTAGGAACGGTCGCCGTGCAGCTCCTGGAAATCGGTGAACAGCGCGCTGATGTAATCCAGCGTAAAGGGACGCTGCGGATGACGCGCCACCTGCGCCATCTGCCAGGGCGTGAGCTTGGCGTAGATGTCCTTGGTCAGCGCGTTGCTCTTTTTCTGCAGCCGCGCGATTTCCTCGGAGATGTCCACCGCCGAGTCGTCCTGCACAAAGCGCAGTTCCTCGATCTTCGCTTCGAGATCGGAAATGGATTGTTCGAATTCCAGGAAAGTCGTTTTCAAAGGCCCGGGCCACGATGAACGCGGAGAAGGCGTTATTCTATCGCACTGTCCGGCCTGCGTACGCAGCCGCTGTTCCGGCGTTTCAGTATTCCACCGGCACCGGATCGAGGCTGCGCCACAGATACCAGGTGGCGACCGAACGCCACGGCGCCCAGTTTACGGCAAGCTCGAGCATCCGCTCGCGCGCGACGCGCTCGCCGTCGAAGTAATGCAGGCCGATGGCTTTTTGCAGGCCCAGATCGTCCAGTGGCAGCACGTCGGGCCGCAGCAGGTTGAATATCAGAAACATCTCCGCCGTCCAGCGGCCGATGCCGCGCACCTGGATCAGTTCGGCGATCACGGCCTCGTCGTCCATGTCCGGCCAGTCACGCGCATGGATGCTGCCGTCGGCAAAGTGGCGCGCCAGGTCCGCGATGTACTCGGCCTTGCGCTGCGACAGGCCGCAGGCGGGAAGCCGGCGGCGCGCCTTGTGCATCTGTTCGGGCGTCGCCGCCGGGGCGACGGCGAGCACCCGCTTCCACACCGACTCGGCCGCTTTCACCGAAATCTGCTGGCCGACGATCGACCGGGCGAGCGTCTTGAACGGCTCGCCGCGGCGCGCGAGCGCGATGCGCGGATGGGCGCGGATGATGCGCGCGAGCACCGCGTCGCGGCGCGCCAGCGCGCGCTTGGCGCGCAGCCAGTAGTCGGGCGTCACGAGGCCTGCGCCAGCGGCAGATTGGTGAGCAGGTTCTGCGGCTTCATGCGCACCACCCCGTCCTCGCTCATGGACAGGGCGAGGTACACCGGCCTGCCGGCGATGTCGGCGCGCATTTCGCCCGCGTCGGCGAAATCCAGGCGGAACAGGGCGAGCAGGCGCGCGAGCCTGTCGGGCTCTACCTCCTTGCCGCGCCACAGATCGTTAAGGAGCGCAGTGGAATTGGCGTCGAGCCCTATGTGCCAGGCCCATTGCGCCTCCTCGATGCGCGGCACCGACGTCACCGTCACTTTCACGCCGGAGAGGTGCAAGATCCAGCGCTCCAGCACCCGGCAGAAGGCGGCGAGCGCCGCGCGGCCGTGGTTCATGCTGATCACGAAATCGTGGCGCTCGTCGCGCAGCCAGTACAGTTGCGCGTTGCCGCTGTCGAGCACGTCGAGGTCCAGCGCCTGCAACGGCGCCTGCGCCTCGGCGATCAACTGCCCTAGACCGCCGCTCGTCGCGTCGTTGGCGCTGCCGGAGGCGTGCATCGCTATCGTCTCCAGATCGGCCAGCATGACGGCGCCCTCCTGCAGGCTCGCCTTCTGCTCGCGGTAGAACAACTCTGCCGCGCGCAGTTCGAGCGCGTCGTCCGCGCCCTCGAGGATGTTTCTCAGGATGATCTGCGCCAGCTGGTCGATGAACAGCGGCGGCACGCCGACGTTGCCGCCGGCGAACAGGCCGAGGTAGCAGGCCTCCAGCGTGGGCACGGCGAGCAGCCGCGTGCGGAAATCGAGCAGTATGCGATAGTTGGAACGGGCATCGGCGTCGGCCATGGCTTCGATTTGCGCCGCCTCCACCTGCATGCGCGGCGCCTCCAGCAGGGCCTGGTGCAACGCGATCTCGTTGGCGCAGGATTCTTCCACCGGACGCACCTCGGGCCGCAGGTAGTAGGCGCGCAGGAAGTCGTCGCTGACGACCAGCCGCCCGTTCGCGTCGCGGCGGAGCAAATGAAAACCCGAGTGACGCCAGAAATCCTGAGCCAAGCTAGGCGTGCACTACGGCGTGCGGCATGACGCGGCTGTGCGCGGAGACGTGCTGGACCAGGAAACCCATCTGGTCGGAAAGGATCTTGCGGTTGGTGAGGATCAGGTACTCGGCCTTGTTCGGCACGTAAGGCGTATAGAGCAGTTCCATGCCGGCTTCCTCGGGCTTGCGATTGCGCTTGACCCCGTTGCAGTGGCGGCAGGCCGAGACCACGTTCATCCAGTGGTCGCGTCCGCCGCGCGACAGCGGCGTAATGTGGTCGCGGGTGAGACGCAAGTATCCGAACTCGGCACCGCAGTAGGCGCAGATATGGCGATCGCGGCGGAACAGCTCGCGATTGTTGAGCGGCGGCACCTGGCGGAAGCCCTTGGCCGCCATCGCCTTGCCCTTGATGGCGATGATGGAGTTGGTGGTGATGCTGGAGCGCTCGCCGGTCTTGCGCGAGGTGCCGCCGTAAACCGTGAACGCGCTTTCGCCCAGCGTCCAGGCCACCAGGTTCTTGGCGTAGTAATAGCAGGACTGCTGCCAGGTGACCCAGCGGTGCGGGACGCCGTGGAAGTCGAGCGTCAGGATGAGCGGAATTTCCGCCATGCGCTTGCCTCAAATCTCCGGTGAATACGAAGCCGTACTTGATGCACCGCGGAATAAGACCCGAAAAGCCGCGGCCATCAAGCGCTTACGAGACATTTTGCCTCAAAAAGCGCGCCAGCGCCAGAGTTTGGAGCGCCTCTTTCTTCCGCTGCGGCAACCGGCCGACTCGGGTCAAGCCATGGTTGCGCCTCGGCGGCGGCCGATTCAGGCGTATCCGGCGAGGCTTTGCTAGGCACTGGTGTCATGCCGGGAGATCCAAAGCGATGTCATTCTGCGGCCTCACAATCACGAAACCGGGATTCTTTGCCCGACATGAACACAGCGCCTCCCAGAGCTGGTCTGGACACGGGGCGATGCCCCCCTTGTTCAGACGATCCCAGGTTTGATCTGGGTCAAGCGGCTCCACGGTCGAGCGTCTAAGCTGGAATTCGACAACTCTGGAAAAGCGCCGACCATGTCCAAAAACGAATTCTCCGAATTCAGCGCGCTGCTGCAAGCGCAACGCAAGCAGTTGCTGGACGAGGTGCGCGAAAAAATCGCCGCCTCGGGCGAAGGCCTCGGTTTCGCCAACCAGTCGAAGATCACCGAAGACGATGCCCTCGCAGACGCAGCTGCCAACATGGACGTGGCGATGGTGATACGCGAAAGCCAGGAATTGCAGGATATCGAGGCTGCGCTCGCGCGCATCGGCGACGGCAGTTACGGCATCTGCATCGGCTGTGGCGGGGAGATCGGCCGGGCGCGGCTGAAAGCCTATCCGACGGCCAAACGCTGCCTGCCCTGCCAGGAAAAAAACGAGCTTTTGCGCGGCCGGGCACACTCGGCCAAGCTATAGGCGATAATCCTGGTGCTTTCCCGATTCGAACACTATTGATCCGGAGGCAATATGTACAAGCACATTCTGGTACCCACCGACGGCTCGGCGCTTTCCGACAAAGCCGTAGCCGCCGCAATCAAACTCGCGCAACTGCTGGGCGCGCGCATCACCGCCTTCCACGCGATGGAGCCCTATCCGCTGCAGGGCGCCTACGCGGCAGAAGCCAGTGGGGTCGCGGAATTGCAGCCGGAGATTTTCGCCGAGCGCAGCGAGGAATATGCAAAGCGCGTGCTCGACGCGGTCGCGAGCGCCGCGGCTGCGGCGAAGGTCCAATGCGCGACCGAATACGCCGCCGGCCGCTCCGCTTCCCAGGCGATCGTCGAGAAGGCACGCAAGGAAGGCTGTGATCTCATCGTCATGGCCTCGCACGGGCGGCGCGGCCTGGAAGGATTTTTGCTGGGAAGTGAAACCCATAAAGTTCTGACCCATTCCTCGATTCCGGTACTGGTTTACCGCTAGGGGGAGCACCACGGCGGCACAAGTTCCGGGGAAACACGATGGACCATGAAACCCGCTGGAACGGCCGTTATCGTGACGCCGGCGACGATTATCTTTTCGGCATCGAGCCCAATCATTTCCTGGCGCGGCGCGCCCACCTTTTCCAGGATGGGCACACTGCCCTTTCCGTAGCCGACGGCGAAGGCCGCAATTCGGTGTGGCTGGCCGAGCAAGGCCTGAAAGTGACAGCAGTGGAAATTTCCCCCATCGCCGTAGCCAAGGCGCGCAAGCTGGCTACCGGACGGGGCGTGGCAGTGAATTTCATGGTGGCCGATCTGCTTGCTCCGGATTGGCCGCCTCCTGCATTGGAGAATGAATTCGACTGGGTCGTCGGCATCTTCATCCAGTTTGCCAGCCCCGACGAACGCCTGCGCCAGTTCGCCGCCATGAAGCGGGCTACCCGCGCGGGCGGACGTATCCTGCTTCACGGTTATACGCCTCGACAGCTGGAGTACAAAACGGGTGGGCCTCCGGTGGCGGAGAACATGTACACGCCGGAGATGCTGCGCGCGGCGTTTCACGATTGGACCATCGAGCAGATGGCGGAATACGATGACGACGTCGCCGAGGGTTCCGGCCATCGCGGACGCTCCGCCCTCATCGGAATGGTGGCAAGAAAACCGCAACCCTGATGGGCGTTGTTGCGATAGGCGCCGTACGCCGTCACTTGGTCGATGTGGTGCGGAATGTCGCTTCTGGGTCTAGCTTGTCCGCCCGCCAATCGGCAAAGTGTCCGGCCGGGCCGAGTCGCTGGGCACGCAGGACGGCGCGTAGCCGCGCGTAAATGCCGGGCTTCGCCGACGCCGGGATCGTGAGGGTGATGCCGCGCCCCCAGGCGAAGAAGTCCTTCAGATTGATCGCGCCTGCGACGATGGCGAGCAAGGCGATTGCAATCTCGGAAGCGCGCGACAGTCCGACCAGCAGGAACAAGTTGAGCCAGGCAGCGATGAAGGCAAAGTAGGCGATACCCTCGATCGCGACGAAGGTGCCGGCGATTGCCAGCATCTTGAGCCGGTCCCCGAGCGTGGCGAGCATCGAAATCATCAGGATCAGTACCCACATCGAGCAGGGATTGAAGCCGTCGAGCAGGCCGATGACGATGGTGAACAGCGGCAGGCCGATTTCCTGGACGCTGACTTTGCGGCCGATAAGCGGAATCTCGACCGAGTCCTCGCCCGGCGCTTTGCAAGCGATCTCGTCGGCGATGCCGCAGACCGATGCGCCGCCGATAGCGACAGACGGCGTTCCATGGTCGAGCGCCGTGCGTACCTGCGCACCCGTGGTGGCCGGCGTATCGAAGCCGACGATGAGTTCGCCACCGATGCGTATCGTCGGTACACCGGGCTGCGCAATACCGGCGCGGCGCGAAATTTCGATCAGGCGGGCGAGCGCATCCGGGTCGCGCCGTACGTCGACGAAGGCCACGCGCAAGCCCGGCCGCTCGCGCGCAAGTTCGCCGAGAAAACTCTTCGCAGCGTCGCAATGGGAGCAGCCTTCCCTGACGAAGACCTCGATCTCCAACGGCGGGACTGCGTCCGCGGCTACTACTGGGATGGATTGGCCGGCGAACAGGCCCGCCGCCAGGATGATTGCGGCGGCCAAGCGGACGAGGGGAAACCACGAAGGACAGAAACCGTGTCCCATGAAATACGAAGATACAGGCTGATCCGCTAACCGCCATGATCTCCGTCAAACACCGTGCCTATGACGAGTTGGCTCGCCGGCTGGTATCTGCCTGTGAAAAAACCGTGGGGCGGGTTGCCCCGCCCCACAAATTACAGAACTTACCTGCCCGGCCGGTTGAACCCCATGCCCCTGCCGCCCATCATGCCGACACGCTGGTCGGCGAGCGCTTTCTGTTCCGGTGTCAGAACCGCGTAGAGGTCTTTGAAAGCCGCAGTTCCCTTTTCCATCTGCTCCTGGCGCTTCTTCATGATCTGGTTGCGCAGATCGAGACGCTCCGGTGCCGTCGCCGCGGCGCTGCCCTGCACGCCGGCCCTCAACGCCAGCATCGCTTCGACCTGCTGTTTCCTCTGGTCGGCGTAGGCTTTCCACGCGGATTCCTGAGCCGGGGTGATCTTCAGTTCAGACTTGAAGTAGGCATTGCGCGCATCGGCCATTGCACTGGGATTGCCGTAACCCTGCGGGCCCATGCCGCGCCCCATCGGTCCATGCCCCATCGGTCCGGATCCCATACTCCGCCCCATGCCGTGTCCGGGACCATATCCCTGTCCCATGCCGGCTCCAGGGCCGTATCCAGGACCCTGCCCCATGCCCCATCCCGGCCCATCGCCGTAAGGATGCGCACTGACCACCGCTGTTGCAAGTCCGAGGGTCAGCGCGGTGACAGCGCCAATTGCAATTTTCGTTACTCGTTTCATGATAGATCTCCATTCGATGATGTTGTTTGCTCTGCAGCGGCCGATGTTCTGCACCGGATTTCCTTGCCGCATCGGTTCCCATTGCACCACGCGAATGTAAGCCGCTCGTTCCAGTTTTGTACGCCGCCGCATCGAAAAACCGGGCTTGATACACTACGCTACAAATTCTTTCCACAGCGCGCAGGCCGACGGTTATAAAAGAGGTCATGGACACCCCGGACCACATTCTGATCGTCGACGACGACGCCGAGATCCGCAGCCTGCTCGGCGAGTACCTGCGCAAGAACGGTTACCAGGCCGGCGTCGTCGCCGACGGCAAGGCGATGTGGGCGGCCCTTGCGCGCGGCAAGGTGGATCTGATCGTGCTCGATCTGATGTTGCCGGGCGACGACGGCCTGACGCTGTGCCGCAAGCTGCGCGCCGAGTCCGATACGCCGGTCATCATGCTCACCGCGCGGGGAGAGGAGACCGACCGCATCGTCGGCCTCGAGATGGGCGCGGACGACTACCTTGCCAAACCTTTCAGCCCGCGCGAGCTTCTGGCGCGCATCAAGAGCGTGCTGCGGCGCACCCGCAGCCTGCCGCGCAATCTGCGCGCCGACGAGGCCCGCGGGATTGCGTTCGCCGGCTGGCGCCTGGACGCGGTGGCGCGGCACCTGGTGTCGCCCGAGGGCGTGGTGACGTCGCTGAGCGGCAACGAATACCAGCTGCTGCGGATTTTTCTCAGCCACCCCAGCCACGTGCTCACGCGCGACCAGCTGATGCTGCTCGCCAAGGGCCACGAGGCCGACCCGCTCGACCGCAGCATCGACATCCAGGTCAGCCGGCTGCGGCACCGCCTGGGCGACGATCCGGCCGATCCGCAGATCATCAAGACGGTGCGCGGCGAAGGCTACGTGCTCGCCGTGCCGGTCGAGGTGGAGCGGTAGTGCGCCTGCTGCCGCGCAGTCTTTTCGGAAGACTGGTTCTGATTTTGCTCGGCGGGTTGATACTCGCGCAGCTCGCCACCGCGTATATCAACCTGGCCGAACGCGACCAGCTGCTCTACCGCGCAGGCGGAATGCGGCTGGCACAGCAGATCTCGGATATCGTCAAGCTGCTCGATTCGCTTCCTCCAGCGGAGCGCCGCAGGGTCGTCGCGGTGTTCAATGCGCCGCCGCTCGCGGTGTCGCTCGACCGGCCCCGGATCGCAGCGGGCAAGGCGTCTGCGAAGACTGACTTCCAGCAATCGATGTTCACCACCGTACTGCGCTACGCCCTCGGCGACGATACCGAGGTGCATGTGGTCAGGCCCGAGGGCGCGCCGGAGAGCTTCCGCCCGGCGCCGCGCGCCGGGCCGCCGGAGATGCCCATGATGCAGGGCCGGGGGTGGGGGCGCGGCATGGGCCAGGGTTTCTCTCCGGGAGCCACATTTTTTACGGTGCAGATCGCGCTGCGTGACGGAACCCTGGTCACCTTCGATTCCTATCTTTCGCCCCAGGCCACCGCGATGCCGCTGCGGCTCGCGCTGACCCTGCTGATATTGCTCGGCACGGTGATCGTGCTCTCGCTGGTCGCGGTGCGCTGGGTCACGGGCCCGCTCTCGGCGCTGGCGACGGCCGCGGAAAAACTGGGCGAGGACATCAACCGCCCGCCCCTGCCCGAAACGGGGCCGATCGAAGCGCAGCGGGCCGCAAAGGCGTTCAACACCATGCAGCAGCGTCTGTCGCGCTTCATCGCCGATCGCACCCGCATTTTCACGGCGATGTCGCACGACCTGAAAACACCGATCACGCGGCTGCGCCTGCGCGCGGAAATGCTGGACGACGAGGCGCTGCGGGCGAAGTTCGCGAAGGACCTCGAGGAGATGGAGGCTATGGTCACGCAGACGCTGGATTTCATGCGCGACGCGAGCACCCAGGAAGCGGTGCAGCGCGTGGACGCGATGGCGCTGCTCGAGAGCCTGCAGACCGATTATCAGGACACCGGAAGCAGGGTCGAGATCGACGGCAAGGTCGCGCAGCCGTACCCGGGCAGGCCACTCGCCCTGCGGCGCTGCCTCACCAATCTCGTGGACAACGCGATCCGCTACGGCGGCCGCGCCACGATCAAGGTGGAGGACGCCGCGGACCGGCTGACCCTGCGCATACTCGACGACGGACCCGGCCTCGCGGAGGAAGAACTGGAACAGGCGTTCGAACCGTTTTTCCGCGGCGAGGCCTCGCGCAACCGCGAAACCGGCGGAAGCGGGCTCGGCCTGGGCATCGCGCGCAACATCGCGCGCGCGCACGGCGGCGACCTCGTATTGCGAAATCGTCCTGAAGGCGGGTTGGAAGCGATACTTACGCTACCGCGTATCCCTGCTGCCTGAGCTATTCGGCGGTACGGCAGATCAATTCGATCGGCGCAATGAGACCGGCAGTGATGTCGCCGATCATGTTTTTCACCTTTTGGCCCGCGCTCGCCCCCATGACGATATGCAGCCCAAGCGGCGCCGGCGCTCCGGCTGCGCCCCGCGCCCGCATTTGCCCGAACACATCGAGCGCGAAGTCGCGGCGGTTGCGCTCTGTCACCACTTCGAAGCCTGCGGCAACCAGCAGGCGCCGAT
>Ga0097691_1002897_pt1 | contig 10975 bp, 13 predicted proteins | sample NGESurdeep072012_8_FD_72858 | JGI IMG/M metagenome (GOLD analysis project Ga0097691, IMG submission 72858) | Arctic peat soil microbial communities from Barrow, Alaska - NGEE Surface sample 210-1 deep-072012 | ecosystem: Environmental > Terrestrial > Soil > Wetlands > Peat ...
CATCTGGCAGCGCACGCCAAAAACGGTGATCTTCGTCACCCACGACGTGCAGGAGGCGGTCTATCTCGCCGACCGGGTGGCGGTGATGTCGGCGCGGCCGGGCCGCATCAAGACCATCGTCGATACCAAGTTCGACAAGAACGATCCCAACATCTTCAAGGCCAAGCCCTTCGTCGAGAAGGTGGACGAGATCTGGAACCTGGTGAAGGAAGAGGCCATCAAGGCGCAGGGCAAGCGCGCGCCATGACGCAATCGCTCATCCGCTACCTCCCGCTGCTGATCCTTGCCATCGCCTGGGAGTTGGCGGCGCGGTTAGAGCTGGTCTCCACCTCGGCGCTGCCACCGTTGTCCGACGTGATCGTTGCCTGGGTCGACATGATCAAGAGCGGCGAACTCATCACCAATAGCTTGTCCTCGCTCTACCGCGCCGGCGCCGGGCTGGCTCTGTCGATCGCCATCGGCGGCGTGCTCGGCATCGTCATGGCCTGGTGGAAGCCGGTGAACGTGCTGCTCAGCCCGATCGTGGAAATCTTCTATCCGCTGCCGAAATCGGCGCTGATCCCGGTCACCGTGATCTGGCTCGGCTTCGGCGACGGCTCCAAGATTCTGCTCATTTTCCTCGGCTGCATGCTGCCGGTGACGATCGGCGCCTTCAACGGCGCCCGCTCCAGTGAACAGGTGCTGGTCTGGTCGGCGCGCAGCATGGGCGCCAACAAGCTGCGCATGCTGTGGGACGTGGTGGTGCCGAGCGCGATGCCGGAATTGCTCAACGGCATTCGCACCGCGCTGGCATTGTCATTCATCCTGCTGGTCTCCTCCGAATTGATCGTGGCGCAAAAGGGCTTCGGCTACCTGATCGGTTCCCTCGGCGCCAACGGCTCTTACGATGCGATGTATGCCGTGGTGCTGACGGTGGCGTTCCTCGGCTTCGCCGCGGACAGAATCTATCTGTTGATCCTCAAGCGGACGCTGGCATGGCGCGAGTAAGACCCGCATCAAAAGCGAATACGGCACCGGACGGCTTGCCGGAGAAGGCCGCGCGGCTCGTATACATGCTGTTTACTCGCGTCTTTTCCATTGCCGTCCTGCTGGCGGCTTGGGAGATCCTGGCGCGCAGCGGCACTTTCACGCCCTTCCAGTTGCCGGCGCTTAGCGCCGTGCTCGAACGCATCTGGTTCGACGCCTGGTCGGGCGATCTGGCCATCAATACCGCCCTCACGCTCTATCGCGCGCTGGTCGCTTTCCTGATTTGCGCGGTCGGCGGCGTTGCCATCGGCATGGCGATGTCGCGCAACGCCCTCGCCCGCTGGTTTTTCGACCCGATCATTTCGGTCGGCTTCCCGATGCCGAAGATCGCCTTCCTGCCGGTAGTGATCCTGTGGCTCGGCGTCTACGACGTGTCCAAGATCACCATCATCGTCATCGACTCCATCTTTCCGGTGATCGCCGCCACCGTCATCGCCATCCAGGGCGTGGAGCGGGAGTTGATCTGGTCGGCGCGTAACATGGGCGCCAGCAATCGCGAATTGCTGACCCAGATTGTGTTGCCGGCGGCGCTGCCGCAGATCATGACCGGATTGCAGGTGGCGCTGCCGCTTTCGCTCATCGTCGCGGTGGTGGCGGAAATGCTGATGGGCGGCTACGGCCTTGGCGGCGCCATGATGACGGCCTCGCGCTTTGCGAATTCCACCAGCGTGTTCGCCGGCATCGTCGAGATCGCGGTCGTCGGCTATGGCCTGGTCAAGGCGATGACATTGCTGCGCCGCCGGCTGCTGATCTGGCACCAGGAAGCACACGATCCGAGCACGGCGTAAGCACAAAGTCGGCTCATAGCCGGCTTCATGGGCCCAAACCGACATCGCCGCTTGCCGGGTCGGCCAGCCATGGCAAATTGAAATAATTGCAGACCGCCCGCCAATCGTGTGGAATAGTCCCGGGCAATAACAAGACGAAAAACGTCGCCTGAGGGGAAACGTTTGAGCGAGTTGGCAACGCCGCTGCAAGGCGCGCTGCAGGAAAGGCATGCGGGTCGACACCGCAATGTCCTGGCCGGCGCGTGGGTTTTGCTGTTGCTCGCGATCCTGACCTTTCTGGTCATTTATCCGCTCCTCACGCTGCTGCTCGGCGCGCTCACCGACACCAATCCGGTGGTCGAGGGCTTCAGCCTGGCCCGGCTCTCCATCACCAACTTCCTCACCGTGCTCGGCAATCCGAATGTCGGCGAGGCGCTGTTCAACACATTGGTCGCTTGCGGCGGCGGAACCTTGATCGCGGTGGTGATCGGGCTGGCGTTTTCCTGGATCGTCGTGCGCACCAACACGCCGTTCAAGGGCTTCATCGCGACGGCCAGCATCCTGCCGCTGTTCGCCCCACCGCTGGTCGCGGGCGTCGCCTGGTCCATCCTCGGCTCGCCGAAGACCGGCCTCATCAACACGATGTTCAAATGGGCCCATCTCGACTGGCACGTCGATTTTTATTCACTGACCGGATTGGTCTTTGTGTTCGGCATCTATTACGCGCCTTACGTCTTCATGTTCACCGCCTCGGCGTTGCGCAACATGGATCCGAGCCTCGAAGAAGCCGCCGAGATCGCCGGCGCCAGCGCCTTCACGACGCTGTTCTCGATAACGTTCCCGCTGATCATGCCGGCGATCATCTCCGGCATGCTGCTGTCGTTCGTCGTGATGCTCGGTATCTACGGCATTCCGGCGGTGCTCGGCGCGCCGACCAATATCAGCGTCCTCACCACCTACATCTTCAAGCTCACCAACTGGTCGCCGCCGCTCTACAACACCGCGGCGGCGGTCGCGATCATTCTCATGGTGGTGACGCAAGGTCGACGAGGTGCTGGCCCTGGTTGGCCTGTCCGAATATGCCGACCGGCCGGTGGTCGCACTGTCGGGCGGCCAGATGCAGCGCGTGGCGCTCGCGCGCAGCATCGTCTACCGCCCGCAACTCCTGCTGCTCGACGAGCCGTTATCGAATCTCGATGCCAAGCTGCGCTTGCGGTTGCGCGACGATCTCCGGCGCATCCTGAAAGCAACCGGCATGACCGCGCTTTACGTCACCCACGACCAGGCCGAGGCGGTCGTGCTCGGCGACCGCATCGGCGTGATGCGCGACGGCAAGCTGCTGCAGATGGGCACGCCGGACGAGATCTACAATCGGCCGGCCGATCTGTTCGTCGCCAACTTCACGGGCGCCACCAACGAGCTCACCGGAACCTTGATTGAGTGCAACAACACGTACGGTATCGTCGATATCGGCGATGGCCAGCGCGTCGAGGCGATGCTGCTGCACGCAATCGGGCCCGGCGAAAACGTACGCATCGCATTGCGCCCGGAAAATATCGCGATCGGAAAGCACGGTGGCAGCAACGCCTATCGCGCGCGCGTCCTCGATCGCCGCTATCAGGGCACGCAGACCGTCTACGACATCGATCTGTTCGGCCATCGATTGGAGGTGCTCGAACTCGGCACCGCGGCGCGCCACCAGGTCGGGGCCGACGCGCCAGTCACGCTACCGCGTGAAGCGCTGTGGGCTTACCGCGACCAGGGCTCCGTGCGCGATACGTAGCAAGCGGCGAGGCCGCGGCCGTTTTTACTTGCGCATGGTCTTTTCCGAAAACCGGTTCCCATCCTCGGATCAAGTCCGAGGGCATGCTTTTTCGGGATCATGCGCTGTACCGCATGCTGGGTAAAACCGCGCGGGGACGGGCTTGCCAAAATCAATTGGACCCCCGACAATCTTTTCTTTCGCGGCGCGAAGCTTGCCCATTCAAAAACGCGCAAGCCCGGCGAAATTGGAGGAAACAATGCAAATTCGGAAACTCGCGCTGGCCGGCGTGTGTGCACTCGGCCTTATCGGTGTCGGCACCGCCAACAGCGCGGAGCCGGTGAAGATCCGCATGTCGTGGGTCGCCCCGGTCGCCAACTGGGCGTCGATCATTCTGGAGAAGAAGGATCTCGCCCAGCACATGGGCAAGTCCTACACGGTGGAATCGGTCCGCTACCAGGGCACGCCGCAGATGATCACGGCGATCGCCAATAACGAGCTGGAGGTGTCCAACCTGGCTTATTCCTCGCTCGCCATCGCGATCGAGAATGCCGGGCTCGACGACGTCCGCGTCATCGCCGACGAATTCCAGGACGGCGTGGCGGGCTATTTCAGCACGCAGTTTTACGTGCGCAAGGACTCAGGAATCAACAAGGTCGAGGACCTCAAGGGCAAGGTGATCGGCACCAATGGCGGCGGCAGCGCCGTCGACATCGCCGTCCGCGCCATGCTGAAAAAGCACGGACTCGAGGAAAAGCGCGACTACACCATGCTGGAAGGCCCGCTGCCGGCCATGCCGGCCATGCTGCTGGAGAAGAAAGCGGACCTCATTCCGGCGGTGCTGCCGTTCTCGTTCAATCCCAAGCTCAAGGAAGAAGGCAAGGTGCTGTTCGAGCAGCGTGAGGCACTGGGCGTGACGCAGATGATCGTGTGGACGGCGCGCAAGTCGTTCATCGACAAGAATCGCCCCGCCATGGTCGACTTCATGGAGGACATGCTGCGCATCGTGCGCTGGTATCTCGACCCGAAGAACCACGACGAGGCCGCCCAGATCGCCTCCAAGATCACCAAGGCGCCGCCGGAGCGGTTCGGCTGGCTATTCAGCAAGGGCGACACCTATCGCGATGCGAATCTGATCCCGAACGTCGAGGCCTTGCAGCGCAATGTCGACACGACCCGCGACCTGGGCTTCGTGAAAAAGCCGATCGACATCAAGAAGTACGTCGATTTGTCCTTGGTGCAGGAAGCGGCCAAACGGCTGAAATAAACAGCCGACCTACAATATCTTGCGGTTTTGGGCCCTGGGGAGCCCTTCCCTGGGGCCTTTTCTTTGGGGGTCCGCTGCAATGCAGCACACTCGGTCAGATGGCAGTTCGTCCCTGCCACCATCTGCCGGGCAGATATTTAGCTTTACAAACATGGTTAATATGTAAAAAATATAGGTGGCGGCTTCACTTACATGGTTAACGGGCCGTTAAAAATGAAACATCTGTCCAGAGTGATCTGCGGTGCCCTGCTCCTCACCGGGCTGGCCGGCATCGTTCCGACACCGGCGTCCGCCGGAACCTACTATGACTCCGTCTGTAACTGCCGGCGGCCCGACTCCGAGTACACCACACGACGCTACGAGCGTGCGGCGCCGCAGATTAATACCCGCACCCGATACGTCGATCACACGCGGGAAGTGAAAAAGACCAGGCTGATCCAGGAAAATCGTCTGATCGTGCATGTGCGGCCGGTCATCAATCGCGAAATCGTCGTGCATCGCCAGAACACAGTGGTTCGCAATATCACCCTGCATAAGGTCAACACCACCAACCGGACGCAGGTTGAGCAGCGTAACGAAACGGTCAATCGCTATGCCCAGGGCTCAGTGCGGTACGTCAACGAACGTCGCGAAGTCCGCGGCGTGAACTGTAATTGCGGGCCGGACGGCTCGCGCTACAACGGCGAGCGGGTTTCGTACCGCTACTAGACGCCAAGCTCGTCTCGATAAAACGAAACCGCCTCGCCGGGACACCGGCGGGGCGGTTTTGTTTTCGGGTGAAACGGGCGACGGCGCGAACCGGCATGCGTCAGATCCGCTTGATCGGGATGGCGCCCAGGAAGTCGCGCTTGCCGACGTCCCCGCCGCACTGCCGCACGATTGCGTAGGAGGCAGTGAGATGGAAATAGAAATTCGGTAGCACGAAGTGGTTGAGATAGTCGGAGCCCTTCATCTGGCCCTTGGCCGGCCCGAGCGGAAAAGTGATCTCGCGGTCGGATGACGCGTCGATTGCTTTGGTGTCGAGCGTCTTGAGATAGGCGACCGTCTTCGCGAGGCGCTCCTTGAGCTGATCGATGGTGGTTTCGTTGTCCTCGAATTTCGGCGGCTCGACCCCGGCGAGGCGGGCCGAACCGTTCTTGGCCTGATCGGCCGTCACCTGCACCTGGCGGGTGAGCGCGAACATGTCCGGCACCAGGCGCCAGCCGAGCATCACCGACGGTTCGATTTTCTTCGCCGCCGCGTGGGCCGCCACCTTGTCCAATATGGCCGACAGCGCGTTGAGGCCGATCTCGAAGACCGGCAGGGAAGCCTGGGACATTGTGAACGACATGGGGAATTGATCCTTGAACGATGAATTTCGTGCTGGCGAACGCCGGCGTGGCGGACGATGCACGTAAGAGGGCCGCGGTTCAATCGGCGGGCAGGCAAAAAATGGATCGCGGCTTAGGGCGGGCGCGTCGGCAGTCACTAGTCCCTGACCGGCGTGTTCCCGACCGTCTTCGCGGTGACTGGCGTGACCATGTGGCTGCGCAAGCGCGCCAGCCGCAAGGCGCTCGAAGGCAAATGCGGGACCGCACAATTGCGGCCCGCGGAATGACGCAAATGCGTTACAATGTGACCGTAGGCGGGTTCAAAATGACCAGTGGTGAAATGAGCCGTAATCTTCGCAATTCCCAGCGCCGGCCGCTTTTCGCGGCCATGTTCGCCATCGGCCTGCTGCTGCCCGCGCTGGCATTGGCGCAAACGCCGCCGGCGGCGCCCGCTCCTGCCGCGCCCACCGCCGCCGCGCCTGCGGCCACCCCGGCATCGGCCGCCCCGGCATCTCCGCTCGCAGCGCCACCGGTCGCGCTGGCGCCCGACATCGCGCTCAAGCTGCCGCGCGACCTGTCGCCCTGGGGCATGTTCATGGCGGCCGACATCGTGGTCAAAGCGGTGATGATCGGGCTTGCCTTCGCCTCGGTGCTGACCTGGACGATCTGGTTCGCTAAGGCGATCGAGTTGATGATCGCGCGCCGCCGCCTGCGCGCGGCAATCGACGCACTCAACGAGGCGCGCTCCTGGGGCGAGGTCACCGCGCGCCTGCAAGGACGCAACGATGGCGCCGCCGCGCTGATCCGCGCCGCCGACACCGAATTGCGGCTGTCGGCCGACGCCATGTCGGCGGCCGGCGTGAAAGAGCGCATCGCCTCGCGGCTGGAGCGCTTAGAGGCCGCCGCCGGCCGGCAGATGATCCGCGGCACCGGCATGCTCGCCACCATCGGCGCCACCGCCCCGTTCGTCGGATTGTTCGGCACCGTGTGGGGCATCATGAACAGCTTCATCGGCATCTCGAAGCAGCACACCACCAATTTGGCGGTGGTGGCGCCGGGTATCGCCGAGGCGCTGCTCGCGACTGCGCTCGGGCTGGTGGCGGCGATTCCGGCCGTGGTGATGTATAATGTCTTCTCGCGCTGGATCGCCGGCTATCGGGCGCTGCATGCCGATGCCTCGGCCGAAATTCTGCGCATCGTCAGCCGCGATCTTGATCGCGGCGCGTTCGATCTTCGCCCGGCGGAACGCCGCCGGACGGCGACGGCAGCCGAGTGATCTTGCGATGAGTGTGCGTCTCAACCACGGCGACGAGGAACTCAGCGAAATCCACGAGATCAACGTCACGCCGTTCATCGATGTGATTCTCGTGCTGCTGATCATTTTCATGATCGCGGCGCCGCTGGCGACTGTGGATATTTCCGTCGACTTGCCGGCCGCCAATGCCGAGCACAGCGTGAGTCCCGACAAGCCGCTATTCCTGACGCTCAAATCGGATCTGAGCCTGTCGCTCGACAACGCGCCGGTGAACCGGGGCGCGCTCTCGGCCGCGCTGGACCAGGCGACCGCCGGCGACAAGCAGCAGCGCCTGTTCCTGCGCGCCGACAAGACCGTGCCCTATGGCGAGCTTATGACGCTGATGAACGAGTTGCGCACGGCCGGCTATCTGCATGTGGCGCTGGTCGGGCTCGAAGCCGAGAAGCTGTCGCAATGACCATCGCGCGCATATCGCTCACGCGCCGCTGGCCGGAACCGCTGCGCTGGGGTGCCTGTTTTGCGCTGGCGCTGTCGTTCCATGCCGCCGGCGCCGCGGCACTGCTGGCGCGCTGGAGCGAGGATTCCGACCTGGTGGCGAATGCGCCGGTGATTATGATTGATCTCGCGCCGGTGCCGGTGGCGCCCGACATCACGCCGAACGAATTGCCGCACGATCATGTGCTCAGCCGCGCCGAGGAGCCGGAGCCCGAACCGGAGAAGCCGGTCGAAAAAATCGAGATGACGCCCGATCCGGCGCCGCAGCCCGAGCTTGCGGTAACCCCGCCGCCGAAGCCGATCGAAAAGCCGAAGGAAAAAAAGCCGAAGCAGAAGCGTGGGAGTGTGGCCAGCGCGCCCAGCACCGCCGAGCAGAAAGCCGACCGTGCGGCCGCGCTTATGCCGGGCGCCGCCGCGCGCGATCCCAATGCGCTGCCAAACTGGAAATCGCTGCTGGTTGCCCAGATCGAGCGCCATAAGCGCTACCCTGAGGATGCGCGCGGCGACCACGGCGTCGTCCAGGTCGCCTTTGGTGTCGATCGCAGCGGCGGCGTACACCACGCCCGCGTCGTCGCCAGCTCCGGCTCGAGCCTGCTCGACCGCGACGCGATTGCCTGGCTGCAACGCTCGCAACCGCTGCCAGCGCCGCCACCCGAGATAGCCGGCGCCATGATTTCGATCACGGTGCCGCTGCGGTATAATTACCGCTGATTTGATTCAAATTTTAGCGATCCCATCCAACGAACCCCAACATATTGTCGTGGGTTAACGCGCGTTAACCATAACGAAAAGCCGCAAGGAACAATTGCCTGCTTGGTCTTGCGGGCGCGCCATTTAATCGGAAAGGATGCGGCGATTAACCAGCTTCGCGCACGCCGTCCACCGTCGTCGACGCGCCGTTGTAAGAAGCAACCGAGTAATACCAGATCCCCGAAAACGTGACTCTTCGGCGATTCCCAAATCATCGCGGTTCTGATTCAAGGTGGCGAACGATGGAGGTTCGCCATGGCAGTATTGCTTCGGAGAGATTTCGACGCGGCGCGTCTGCGGGGGTTGGCGAAGAAGACCAAGGATGGACCTCAGGCTCGGCGCCTGCTGGCACTTGCTGCGATCTATGACGGTGCAACGCGCACCGAGGCGGCGAAGATCGGCGGTGTCGGTCTGCAGATCATCCGGGACTGGGTGTTGCGGTTCAACGCTCGCGGGCCCGACGGACTGCTGAACGGCAAGGCGCCGGGGCAGCCCTCCAAGCTCAATGACGCCCAGCGCCAGATGATCGCCCGGATGATCGAGAGTGGCCCGATCCCGGCGATCCATGGCGTCGTGCGCTGGCGGCTGATCGATCTGGCGCAATGGATATTCGAGGAGTGCCGCATCACGATCGCCAAGCAGACGCTCAGCCGGGAGCTGCGCGCCATGGGCTATCGCAAGCTGTCGGCCCGCCCGCGCCATCATGCCCAGGCCGAAGGCGCGATCGAGGATTTTAAAAAAACTTCCCCGCGCGCTTGGACGAGATCGCGCGCGCGAAGAAGGTTGACAGCGACAAGATAGAAATCTGGTTCCAGGACGAGGCGCGTATCGGACAGAAGAACAAGATCACCCGCCGCTGGGCGAAGCGTGGCACGCGCCCAAGCGCGCCCCGTGACCAGCGCACCGCCTCCACCTATATCTTCGGTGCCGTCTGCCCAAAACAGGGCAAGGGCGCGGCCTTGATCCTGCCGGCCTGCAACACCGAGGCGATGAACCTGCACCTCGCGGAAATCGCCGAGACGGTCGCACCAGGAGCTCATGCCGTCATCCTCGTCGATCAGGCCGGCTGGCACCTGTCGGCGAGATTGGTCGTTCCCGCCAATATCACCATTCTCGCCCTGCCGCCGAAATGCCCTGAGCTCAACCCGGTCGAGAACGTCTGGCAGTTCATGCGCGACAACTGGCTTTCGAATCGTGTCTTCAAATCCTACGACGATCTCGTCGACCATTGCTGCGATGCTTGGAACAAGCTCGTCGACCAGCCTTGGCGCATCATGTCCATCGGATTGCGCCAATGGGCGCACGGGTTCTGATCAATGGGACTTGGTATAAGGCGTTTTGAATCGTAGGGCGGGTTAGTTGAAGATCCACGCTTCGTGCTTGTACTTGCAGTCAATATTGAAGGTCTAGACGTTGGGCAACTCGGGATAGAGACCTCCGATGGCCCGAAGGAGCGTGAGGAGGATGTCACGCGCAGACTCTGGCGGGAGGGCTGCTGCGAGTATGAAGCCAAGCATTGCGCCAACAAAGGCGTTGCGCCAATCGATCCGACCGAGGCGGCCCGAAGCCTTAACGAGGTAGTCGAGCTTTGCATCTAGGACTTGCATCTGCGTTGGCGAGAGCGAGTATGTGTGCCTCGCGTATGTCGCCAGTTCTTGGCACCGCCCTGCAATCTCTTTTTGCTCGTCCAGAGTGAATGGCGTATTTTCGGTGAGCTCATCGGAACCGGCTCCAAGCAGCACAGCCTCGCGCTGAAGCTCAGCCCATAAATCCGGCGTGTTGAGGTCCTTCTTCAGCACTTGAAGCCACAAGCTAATGTGCGAGATCAAAGGTTCCCAACTATAGAATTGATGCGGCCTTTCTCCGCCGTCCCCGACTAGGCTTTTTACAGCATAGTCCCCTGGCCTGCCTCCGATAAAATAATACGACTCAGACAACCTATGTTTGATTCGGACTTCAGATTCGGAATAGGCCAGATCGAACTGGCCGGGGTCGAGTCCGACCTCCTGAATGGCCTTAAAAATGTAGTTCCTCTGAAACTTCTGCAACATGTGCGTATTCAGGACATTGACTTGCCAGTTTCAATGTTCCGCGATCGACAGGTGGGGTCCAAGTGCATCGAGACCAGCTTTAATATCTCTGGCAATGGGCTTGCCAGTTTCTGCCAACCCGTAGGGCGGATTAGCGAAGCGTAATCCGCCACCCTCGTGATCGCAAGAGGAGGAGCTATATGGTCAGCATTGATAATGAGTAGTTCGTGAGCGAACAAGTACGCTTTCATGTTGATAAGATTTTCGAGGCGTTCAAGATTTTCATTCAGCCCGTAGGGCGGATTAGCGAAGC
>Ga0097691_1002898_pt1 | contig 10974 bp, 9 predicted proteins | sample NGESurdeep072012_8_FD_72858 | JGI IMG/M metagenome (GOLD analysis project Ga0097691, IMG submission 72858) | Arctic peat soil microbial communities from Barrow, Alaska - NGEE Surface sample 210-1 deep-072012 | ecosystem: Environmental > Terrestrial > Soil > Wetlands > Peat ...
GAGCGACCGCTCACCAGACGAGAGAAGCGTCACATTCTGCAGCCGCTTGCGGGCAGGCTGCACGAGAATCTCGACTCCCGACCGCGGACCGTCATCCCCATCGGCATGCTTCAGGGTCGCGCGGCCGCCTGGAGCGAGCTGCGAGAAATACTCGTGGAAGTTCGCCGCGACCGCGCCGAACACCGCCTCGTATCGCGACTCCTCCTCCTCTCTCAGCTTGGCGATGAGCTGCTCGAGATCCGCACGAGCCGCGGCGATGTCGTCGAGCTGCGTGCGCAGCGTCTCGAAGCGCTCCTCCAGCTCGCGGCACTCCGCATCCGCCAGCGCGTTGGTTGGGCCGATCTCCTCGAGCCTGCGCTCGAGCGCGCGCATCTCGCGCTCGCGTGCCTTGCCGCCCGGAACCTCTTCCGGCGCCACGCCGTCCGGCATCCGCGAGCGAATCTCGTCCATGCGCGCCTGCAGAAGCTCCGCCTCGCGCGCCAGCAGCTCGAGGTTCCCCTCCAGCGTGCCGGTCTTGAGCCGGGCCTCCATGCGTGCCTCATCCAGCAGGCCCAGGCGCCGGGCGCCCTCTTCCAGCTCAGCCTCTTCCTCCGGCGATTCGCCTTCGGCATCGACCAGCGCAGTCCTTGCGGCGTCGGCCGAAGTCTTCAGCCCTGGCAGGATCTCGAACGCTGCCGTCGCCAGGCCTTCGGCCTCCGCCAGCCGTCTCGCTCTCTGGTCGGCGGCCGACCGCAGACCGGCCAGGTCCTCCTCAACCGCACGAAGCTGGCGGCGCAGGTCCTCGACTCGATCGCGCCACCGAGCCCTCTCGAGCTCCGCCTGATGCGACGCGGTCCTGTGGGCGCCGAGCGCCTCGAGGTGGATCTCGAGCTCTCGGCCCACCGATGCTGCCCGCTCCTCTGCTCTTGTGGCAATGCGCTCGAGCTCTGGAAGCCGGTCTGCCTCCATCTTCTCCTCGGCTCGAGCGGCGTCCATCATCCGGATCGACTCGTCCAGCTTCGTAGCGCCGGCAGCGCGGGCCCGCAGCTCTGCCAGCGCGGCCTCCGCGGCCTTGAGTCGGTGACCGGCGGCCTCGCCTTCCAGCATCCTGGGCTCGAGCTCCGATATGCGCCCTTTCAGGCGTGAGCGGCGGGCATCGATCTCCACGCGCGGGTCGGAGCCGGCGCGTACCAGCCCGTCCTCGCGATAAACGCCGGCCAACGTCACGTCTCTGCCCACGACGACGTGCCCAAGCAGTCGCTGCGCCAGGAGCTCGTACCCCTTTCGGAGGGTGACGTGCTCCATCAGCGAGCCTGGCTCGGGGGAGCCGGCAGCCGACCCCGGATACAGCACGGTGCGCTGAGGTTCGGTTGGCGGCGCGGCGGCGGCCGCGGCGCTTGCGTCAGCAGCGACGAGCGCGTCGACGAGGGAACCCAGAGCAGCCGATAGCGCGACCTCGTAGCCGTCTGCCGGTGTGATCACCTCGCCCAGCCGGACCAGACCTGGAGCGCTCGCCGGCCGGAGCGCATCAAGGCCCTCCAGCTCGGAACGCAGGCGCCCGACGGCGATCGCAGCGGCTTCGGCAGCGTCGGCTGCCTCCATCTCGATCGCCACCGCCGCCTCGGCGCCCGGGATCTGCTCCGCGGCAGCCGCCAGCGCGGTGTTCCGCGCCACCTGCTCCTCGAGGAACTCGCGCCTGGTGCGAAGGCCGGCCACCGATGAGGTCGCTGCGGTGACGGCGCGTCGCGCGCCCTCGGCCTCGCGACGGGCTTGCTGCACCACCGCCGGGTCGAGTGCGGCCGGCGGCGGAGGGGCCTCGGGCACCGCCTCCAGGGCGGCCCTGGCCTGCTCAAACTCCTGGGCCAGCTGGGTTTGGAGGGCTGCCGCGGCCGCCGACTTGGTCTGGTTGCTTGCGTCTTCGTGTCGCATCGATTCGGCGAGGGCGCGCTGCCCGTTGGCGCGTTCCTCCGCGAGCTGGAGGGCGTGCTCCGCGGCCGCCAGCTCGAGCCCCAGCTTTCCCAGCTTTCGCTGCCTTCCCAGGCGCCGATCCTGGGCCGCTTGAACCTCAGCCCGCGCGACCTGGAACTCGTCCTCTGCCGCCTTGGCCAGCTCGCGCGCGTCTGCCAGCTTCCGTTCCAGGGATTGCGCCTGGCCGGTGGCGCGGCGATGCGCATCACGGGCCTCGCGCCACTCCTCCCACACGATGCTGCCTCGGAGCAGGTCGAGCCTCGCGGCCGCCTCGGCTCCCTCGCGGGCCGCCGCCGCCTGTGCCTGGACGATCTCGAGGCGCGGTTCGATCTCCGACCTGAGATCCTCGAGCCGTAGCAAGTTCTGGGCAAGCTCGGTCAGCCTCTGGCCGGCTTCCTGCCGCCGCTGCTTGACGCCGCGCACCTGCGCCGCCTCCTCCAGCAACTGGCGGCGCTCGGCGGGAGAGCACACGACGATGTTCTCGATGTCGTGCTGGTCGATGATCGCGTACGAGTCGAGAGTGAGGCCGGTCGACGATAGAAGGTGGATCAGATCGCGGCGGCGCACGCGGCTGCCGTTGAGGAAGTAGTCGCTCTCGCCATCGCGCTCGACACGGCGCTTGATCGCAACCTCGTGGTAGTCGACGGGCAAGCGGCCGGCCGTGTTGTCAAAGACGAGCGTCACCTCGGCGAAGGACGACCTTGAACGCCTTTCGCCACCGACGTAGATGACCTCCTCCATCTTCTTGCCTCGGAGGTCGCGGGCGGTGCCTGCGCCGAGCACCCACTTCACGGCGTCGACGATGTTCGTCTTGCCGGAGCCGTTGGGCCCGACGATCGCGGTCACGCCGCCCTCGAACCGGATCTCGGTCGGCCGCGCGAAGGTCTTGAAACCCAGCAGGTGAAGCGAGCGGAGGAACAAGTTCGGCTTAGGGTATCAGAGGGGGCAGATTTAGGGGTCTGTCCGGGCCGGCATACAACCTATGGATTGGGTCACTCGATTGGTTCGCCAAACTGGCGGCTTCGCCGGGGCGCCGGAGGCGGCGGCGCGGGCGCTTCAGGCGCCGGCTCGGCAACGGCTTTGGGGCCTTCGTCCGGCACCTCGCGAGGTTCGTCGGCGGGTGGCAGCGCAGCGGCTCCGTTCCCGTCCGCCGGCGGCACCGCGGCGACGCGTGGAGTGCGGGGCGCACGCGGGGCGCGCGGGCGCGGGGTCCTGGCCGGCTTTGCCACGACCTTTGCGCTCGAGGTGCCCGTCAGTTTCTCCAGGGCGACCCGCGCGGCCTCCTGCTCGGCCTCCTGCTTGGTCGGGCCGTGACCGGTGCCCAGCGGCTCCGCGCCGGCGAAGACCACCGACGTGTACTCGCGATGGTTGCCGACCCGGGCGCCTTCGCTGTCATAGAAAGGCGTCTCCCCAAATCGCTCCTGCGCGACCTGCTGCAGGCGGCCTTTGAAGTTCTCGTCCTGCGCGGGCGACGGCAGCGAGCGGTACCGGTTGAGGTAGTAGTGATAGGCCGCGTCGTAGCCCGCATCGAGGAACACGGCACCAAGCACGGCTTCGAACATGTTCGCGAGCAGCGATTTTAAGTTGCGCCCGCCGCCCTTCGCGATGCCTTTGCCGAGGTAGAGGTACGAGCCCATGTCGAGTTGCTCGGCGAGCAGGGCCAGCGTGTTGGTGTTGACCATGGCCGAGCGCGTTTGCGTCAGCTCGCCCTCGCTCGCTCCGGGGTGGTGCTTGTAGAGGTACTCGGCGGTGATGAGTTGAAGGACCGCGTCACCGAGGTACTCGAGACGCTCGTTGTCCCGCGGCGAAAGATGAGGGCTCTCGTTGGCGAACGAGCTGTGGGTCACCGCCTCCAGCAAAAGGCTGGGGTCGCGAAAATGGATGCCGATCTTCTGCTGGAGCAGCTGGAGGTTTGGAGCGGGGGGCGCCGAGGTCTGTGCTATGAGGCGGACTTCTCCTGGATGTACTCCCAGGCCTGGCCGACAGTCGTGATCTTCTCGGCGTCGTCGTCGGGAATCTCGAGGCCCGTGTTTTCCTCGAACGCGTAGATGAGCTCGACCAGGTCGAGCGAGTCCGCGTTCAGGTCCTCCTGGAACGACGCGTCCATCGTCACTTGCTCTGGCTCACAGCCAAGACGCTCGACGACGATGTTCTTGAAGTCTTCGAAGCTTAGTTTCTGAGTTTCCAAATCTCGCCTCCGGTGCGCGTGGGCGGGTGCGCCGCTACTTTACCAGCCCTGGCGGGACCCGGGTTTTTAGCTTCCGATTTCCAGCTCTGCGCATGCGGCCGCCGTGCCGACCGCTACGGCGGCTGCGCCGGGCACCAACTCGCGCATCATCCCCGTCAACGCCCGCTTGGGGCCCACCTCGATGAACATGTCGCAGCCGAGCTCGACCAGCGACCCGACGCAGGCCGCCCACCGCACCGGCGACCTCAGCTGCATCTCCATCACGTGGGGGATGCGATCGCCGCCCTGGTGCTCGCGACCCGTGAGGTTGGCCATGACGGGAAGCTTCGGCGCGCGCCACTCGATGCGTTCGAGGGCGGCTCGCAGGCGTTCGGCCGCCGGGGCCATCAGGGGCGTGTGAAACCCTGCGCTCACGTTCAGGGGGACTATCCGCTTTGCGCCCGCCGCCTGGAGCGCGGTCGTGGCGACCTCGAGTGCCCCGACTGTTCCTGCGATCACCGTCTGCGTCGGGGTGTTGTAGTTGGCGGGCCATACGTCGTCGATGCCGGCGAGCGCGGCCTCAATGGCCTCGGCCGACAGACCGAGGACCGCCGCCATCGAGCTGGTGCCGGCAGGCAGCGCTTCCGCCATCGCCCGGCCGCGCTCGATCACTGCCTTGATGACCTGCGGGGCGCCGGCCGCGCCGGCCGCGGCGAGGGCTGCGTACTCGCCGACGGAATGCCCGGCCGCGGCGGTGGGCTCGATCCCGCGACGCTTGAGCAGCTGGGTCAAGCCCACGCCCACGAAGCACAGGGCGGGCTGCGCGTTCTGGGTGAGCTTCAGCTCGTCGTCGTCAGCCGTGATGAGCAGGCGCCTGAGATCGACGCCAGAGGCGTCGCTGCACTTTTCGCACAGCTCAGCTACCTCGGGGTCGTCGAGGAGCTCCTTGCCCATGCCGGCGTGCTGAGAGCCCTGGCCGGGGAAAACGAAAGCGATCTTGGGCATGGTGGGCCCCCCTATGCGGTCTTGATCACCTCGCGGCCCGCGTAATGGCCGCAATTGGGGCAGATCGAGTGCTGGCGCCTGGGCTTTTTGCAGTTTGGGCACGGCTGGAGCTGGATCAGCGCCAGTGCCAGGTGGGATCGGCGGCGGCCCTTCCTCGATTTGGAGAGCTTGACCTTCGGTTGTGCCATTGGTGGCGAATTTTACCGGATGTGGCGATTCGCCCCCGGCTAGGTCTGTTCTGTCTCGGCTGAAGCCGGAGTGGTCGACTGCAATGCCTCCACCCCGCGGCGGACCGTGGCCAGCGTTCTGCCCAGGTGCGCTTCCAGCTGCTTCAGCTGCTCCAGGGCGTAGCTCTCGGCCTCCTGGATGATGCGGTCGGACTTGGCCTGCGCCTCCTTGACCATCTGCGAGGCCTGCCGCTCCGCCCGGCGCAGCACCTCGTGGTCGGACGACGTCTCCTCGGCCCTCTCGTTGGCCCGGGACATGATGCGCGCCGCCTCGGCGTGCGCCTCGGTGATGATCCGCTGCTGCTCCGAGACCGTCCAGTTGGCCTGCTTGATCTCATCAGGAAGGTTGAAGCGAATCTGGTCGATGAGCTCCATCGCCTCGTCCTCGTTGACCATCACGTTGTTGGAAAGAGGGACGTGGCGTGCGTTGTGCACCAATTGCTCGAAGTGGTCAAGAAGCTCGTCGACCTTTATCTGTACTTCTCCTTCAACGCCTTGGCCACCGCGGGCGGCACGAGGTCCGAGACGTTGCCGCCATAGCTCGCGATGTCCTTCAAGATACTTGACGACACGAAGATGTGGGCGAAGCCCGACATCAGGAAGACAGTGTGGATGTCAGGGGCCAGCTTGCGGTTCATGAGCGCCTGCTGAAGCTCAGCGTCGAAGTCGGAGTACGCGCGCAGCCCCTTCACCAGGGTGGTCGCGCCGCGCGATCTTGCGTACTCCACCGTGAGCCCGGTGAAGCTTGCGACCTGGACTCTTTCTCGGCCCTTCAGCGATTGCGAGATCAGGGCTATACGCTCTTCGACGCTGAACAGAGGCTGGCGTTTCTCAGGGTTCGCCGCGACGGCGATGATGAGCTCGTCGAAGATTTTGAGAGCTCGTTCGACGACGTCCAGGTGGCCGTTGGTGAAAGGGTCGAAGCTTCCCGGATAGACCGCGGTCTTCGGTTCGTGGTTCATGCGCGCAGCACGCTGACCATCGTGTCGCCGTATTTCCGCTGCCTGTCGACATGCATGCGCGTCAGCGCAGGCAGCTCTTGGCGCCGCGAGTGCTCCACGACCACCGTCGCGGCCGTCACCACGCGGTCGATGGCCTTCAGGGCACGATCGAGGATCGGGTCTTCATAAGGCGGATCCATGAACACATACCCGGCCTCCTTCAACTGGTCAGGCGAGCTCTCAAGCCAGCGCACGACGTCAGCTCTGACGACCTGCGCGAGCGATTTGAGATCGAGGACTTCCAAGTTCTGGCGCAGGATAGCAAGACCACGCGGCTCGTGGTCCACGAAGGTGACGCCGGCCGCGCCGCGCGACAGAGCCTCGATGCCGATGGCTCCAGAACCCGCGAAGAGGTCGAGCACGTGCACGCCGTCGATGCTCGGGCCGACCAGATTGAACATCGCCTCTTTGACGATGCCCTGAGTCGGGCGGATCCCCTTGGGGGTCTTGAGCCGGCGGCCGCGCGCCTCTCCCCCGGCGACGCGCAGCTTGCCCATGCCTAGCCTCGCCCTCGGACGCGTATCGACCCGGTGCCGTTGATGGTGCCGATTCTGGCCGCCGGGTACGGGCTCGACCTCAGGGCTGACTCGAAGCGCGTGGCGTTCTGCGATGGGATTGCCACCAACAAGCCGCCGCTCGTCTGTGAGTCGCAGAGGATCAGCTGGTCGACCTCTGCGAGGGGGCCCCAGTCCACCTGGTCCCGATAAGCCGCGTGATTGCGCCGGCTGCCGCCTGAGAAGAGGTCGCGGTTGGCAAGATCTCGCAGGCCGTCCATCAGCGGGACCGCACTCATGTCGATGTCTGCACCGCCGACGAGGTTGCTCAGATGACCAATCAGGCCGAAGCCTGTGACATCGGTTGCCGCGGCGGCGTTGCTGTCGACCATCGCCCCCGATGCCTCGCGGTTGAGATGCGACATGACGGCCACCGCCTGGCGTTCCAACGCGGGCGGGCAGAGGCCGCGCTTGATCGCGGTGGTGACCAGGCCCGAGCCCAGCGGCTTGGTCAGGTAAAGGGCGTCGCCGGCTTTCGCGCCCTCGTGCCCAATCACGTGATCGGGGTGAACCTCCCCGATAACGGCATAGCCGAACTTGGGCTCGGGGTCGTCCACGGAGTGGCCGCCGACCACGGCGATGCCGGCCTCGGCCATCTTGGCCGCGCCGCCGGACACGATCTTCTCGAGCAGACCGCTGCCGAGCTTCTCGCGTGGAAAGGCGGTCATGCCGAGGGCGAAGATTGGGCGTGCGCCCATTGCATACACGTCGCTGACCGCGTTGGCGGCGGCGATGGCGCCGAACTCAGCGGGGTCGTCAACGATGGGGGTGAAGAAGTCGACAGTCGCGACGAGGGCGCGGTCGGGGGCGATGCGGTAAACGGCCGCGTCGTCGCGGGGGCCGCCCAGCATGACGTTGGGGTCGATAATCGCGGGGAGAGCGCCGAGGACGAGGCCCAGCTCGATCGGGCTCAGCTTGCAGGCGCAGCCGGCGCCGTGGCTGTACTCAGTCAGCCGCAATGGCGAGAGCTCTTTCACGGGTTCTTAGTATGGCCGTGCAAGTCTGGACGTCCCCTCCGTCGGGCTTTGCCCGACACCTCCCCGGCGAGCGGGGAGGACAATCCTTTTTCAAATGGGACTCGTATTCGGTGCGATCGCTCCTCACGGTGGGCTTGCCATTGAGGAGGCTTGCGCGCCCGAGGAGCGCGGCTTGGCGGCCGCGACCCGCGCGGGCATGCTCGAGCTCGGCCGGCTTTTTGCCGTGGCGCGGCCGCAGGCCGTGGTCGTCGCCACCCCGCACAACGTCCACATTCCTGCCTCCATGGGTGTCATCGTCTCCGGCCGCGTCGCGGGCCAGCTTGCCGGGGCGCCTCCATCGATCGCGCTCGACGTGCCGACTGAGATGACGCTGGCCTGGCTGGTGCTGAAAGCTCTGGTCGCAGCCGGGGTGCCGGCCTCAGGCATCAGCTTTGGCGGCAACGATCCAGCCGAAGCGGTCGCGCCGATGGACTGGGGCGTGCTGATCCCCCTGTGGTTCATGGGCGGTCGTGCCGAGCCACCGGTGCCGCTGGTCGTGATCACCCCGGCCAGGGACCTTTCCGCCGGCGACCACATCAAAGCGGGAGCCGCGGTCGCCGATGCCGCCAACGCGTCCGGCATGCGGGTCGCGTTTATCGCCAGCGCGGACCACGGCCATGCGCACGATGCGCAAGGCCCCTACGGGTTCGACCCGGCTGCCAAACGGTACGACCAGCTCGTCTGCGAGCTCATCCGTGACGATCACATGGACCGCCTCGCCGCCATTCCCCTGGAGCTGGTCGAAAACGCGAAAGCCGACAGCTGGTGGCAGATGCTGATGCTGTACGGCGCGACCGCCGGCGGTTGGCGTGGCCGGCTCGTCTCTTACGAGGCGCCTACCTATTTCGGGATGCTGACAGCCGCATATTCACCGGTCGAGCCTGGTAACGCCCCTGCGCGCAAGCGGCGATAAGGATGGGCCTTATTGATCGCTCCCCGTTGGGGAGAGGGAGCCTAACCGCGGTACCGCATCACCGCCTCGAAAACGCACCGCGCGCCGAACTCGAGCGCGCTAACCGGAACCCGCTCGTCGGCGGCGTGGATGGTCGTCGACCCGTCGAAATCCGCCGGGTTGTTCAGAGGCAGGAACCCATACGTCCGGATCCCGAGCTTTGCGAAATGACGCGCATCTGTGCCGCCGGTGACCAGGTAAGGGAGGGGGACGCAGCCGGGATCGGCCTCGCGCAGGACCGAAGCGAAGAGCTCGAGCTGCGAGAGGTCGATCTCAGGCTGGGCCGGCCCCACCAGCTGCACCTCGAGCTCTGGGTCGGGCCCGACCACCGCGCGCAACTCGCTCAGCATGTCCTCGGGCCCGGAACCGGGGAGGAGCCGGCCGTCGAGCACGACTTGAACCTCGCTGGGGATGACGTTGACCTTCAGCCCGCCGCTGATGATGGTGGCGCTCACGGTGTTGTGAAGCGCCGCGTCCAGGTTGCGGCTCAGGGGTCCCATCTCGGCCAGGGTCGCGTCGGTTCGCACCGGGTCGAGGAGCGCGGCCATACGGCCTTTCCAGGGCTCGTCGAGCGCGTCTCGCATCCCCTCGAGGAGGAGCTTGACCGGAGGCGTCATGTGAACAGGCAGCCTGGCGGTGTCGAGCTTTGTGAGCATGGCGCCGACCTTGGCCATGGCGCCACCGCGCGATGGGATCGAGGCGTGTCCGCCGGGACCGCGAAGCGTGGCGAGTATCTGGCACCCGCGCTTTTCGGAAACCATGATCGGATAGAAGCGCCGGCCGCCCAGGTGCTGGACCACGCCACCGGACTCGCCGATGCCGTGCTTGATCCCGGAAAAGAGCTCCGGATGGTTGTCGACAAGCCATTTTGCGCCCTGGTTGCCTCCGGCCTCCTCGTCGGCCAGGACGACGAGCACGAGGTCGCCAGGGGCCCCACCGCGAGCCTGCGCCTCCAGGAACGCGCTGACCATCATCGCGACGCCCCCTTTCATGTCGAGAGCTCCGCGACCCCACAGGTAGCCGTCGATGATCTCCCCGCCAAACGGCTTATGGCGCCACTCCTGGTTGACCGTGGTGACCACGTCTACGTGGCCCTGCAGCAGGAAGGGTGGCGCCTCGCCCCGCCCCTTGAGCCGCGCCACAAGGTTCGGGCGCCCGGGCGCGTTCTCGTATCGCGCGCTCGCCACCTGGGCGCCGCCGAGCAGTCGCTCGATCAGCTCGACCGCGATGTGTTCCTCACCGGGCGGATTAGTCGTGTCGAGCTGGATCAGGTCCCGGGTCAGCTCGACGACAAGGGGCAGAGCAGGCACCCGGCCAATCTACCCCTATGTGCCCCGCGCCGCTAATTGGGCAGGGTCGGCCGTGGTCCCCCCCGGGTCGAAGACCAGCCGCTAACTGATGGAGGTTTGCTCCAGCCTGCGTGAAATGGCCGCCTTCAGGACCGGGTGATGGTCGAATCCCGGGTCCGCCTGGAGAACCTGCTCCGCCTCCTGCCGGACCTCGCTGAGCAGCTCCGGCTGCTCCAGCGCCTGCATCGCCACGTCGGACATGCCGTGCTGGCGGGGGCCCATGAGCTCCCCCATGCCCCGAATCCGCATGTCCTCCTCGGCCAGCCTGAAGCCGTCGCGAATTCGGGTCAGCAGGCTGAGCCGCTCGAGGGTGAGCTCGGAGGGATCGTCTGACAGCAGCAGGCAGTGGCTCTGTCCCGAGCCTCGCCCCACGCGGCCTCGAAATTGGTGGAGCTGGGCCAGGCCGAAACGTTCGGCCCCTTCGATGATCATCACCGTGGCGTTCGGCACATCGACTCCGACCTCGACGACGGCGGTCGCCACCAGAACCTGCGTCTCGCCGTTCACGAATGCATTCATCACTTCGTCCTTGTCCTTGAGCCGGCCGTGCACCAGGCCCATGCGGAGGTCGGGGAACACGTCACGGCCGAGCCGCTCGAACTCGGCCTTGGCGGACTTGGCGACCACCGCCTCGGACTCCTCGATGAGGGGGCAGATCACGAAGGCCTGGCGGCCGAGCGCGACCTGTGTCCTCACGAGGTCGTAGGCGCGCTCTCGGCCCGCCGGATCCAACACCACAGTCTGGACAGGAACGCG
>Ga0097691_1002899_pt1 | contig 10971 bp, 10 predicted proteins | sample NGESurdeep072012_8_FD_72858 | JGI IMG/M metagenome (GOLD analysis project Ga0097691, IMG submission 72858) | Arctic peat soil microbial communities from Barrow, Alaska - NGEE Surface sample 210-1 deep-072012 | ecosystem: Environmental > Terrestrial > Soil > Wetlands > Peat ...
GGGGGTGGCGAGCCGGCGTCCGGCGCAGCGCCGCACGCTGGCGGTGCGGCAACCGATCCGATTGCCCAGGCCGCTGTCCGACGAGCAGGTAGCGGCGCTGCTCGCGCGGCTGGTGTGTCTGCGCGACCGGGCTATCTGCCTACTGATGCTGCAGGGCGGGCTGCGACCGGGAGAGGTGCTCGGTCTGCACCTGGAGGACATCGCTTACGGCCGGCGGCGGGTGACCGTCCGGGTCCGCGACGACCACCCGCGCGGGGTCCGGGCGAAGTCCCGGGCCGAGCGGACGGTGGACCTGTTCGAGCCCGAGGCCTTGGCCGCGGTCAGTGACTACGTGCTGCGGGACCGCCCGCCCGACGCGGAGTCCCGGCTCGTGTTCCTGGTTGGTGGGCGCGGCCGGCGCCGCGACGAGCCTCTCAGCTACCCAGCGTTGGCCCGCCTGTTCGCCCGGGCGGCGCTGCGTGCGGGCATCCGGGCGCCCTGGGTGACTCCGCACGCGCTGCGCCACACCCACGCCACGCGGATGTGGGAGGGCGGCATGCGCGAGTTGACCCTCCAGCGCCGGCTCGGCCACGCCTCGGTGGAGTCGACCCGGACCTACACCCGGGTAGCTGACCAGCAGGTCGCCGCGGACTACCGCCGGGCACTCGGCCAGGACGCACCCCAGCCGTGAGCTACCCGGCCGCGGCCGAGCCTCTGCCGGCGGACCGGCAGCACGCCACCGCCGAGGAGTTCGCCGCGCTCATCACCGCGGTCACCGCGGACCGGAGCTACCTGGCGCTAAAGCTCAGGCACCGCCGGGTCTTCGTTGACCGATACCCGGACCTGGACGAGTGGTTCGCGCAGCCGTTGACGCACCGAGTCGGCCGGCTGCTCGGGGAGGACCCACGGCGCGCCGACCTCACCGACCCGGTCTCCTACAACGCCCGGCACTACTTGTCCTTCCTCGGTGTCACCGGCCGGGTGGCGTTCGACTGGCACTGGCTGCTCGCCATCCCAGCCCTGAACGTCTGGGTGCACGCCCAGGCGCTCCGGCTGCCCCTGGTGGCGGACGCCTACGCCCGGCTCCCGGAGGTCGGGCGCGGCCTGGGCTACCAGGCGCGGACGGCCCGGCGGGCCGCCCAGTGGGCACTGTCGCGGATCATGCTGCATGCCGGCGTCGGGTCCCTCGAGGCAGTCACCCTGCCCGAGCTCCAGGGCCTCAGTCAGGCCGTTGATAACTTCGGCCACCGCCCCGACCGGCCGCTCTTCCACGGTAGCGACGCGCAGTGGGCCAGCCGGCGTCGCAACTGGGGGTCGCAGCTGTTCTTGCTGCAGCTGCTGCTGTTCCACACCGGGCACCTCGGCGAGCTGCCCACGGAACCGCTGCCGAAGACCGCCACTCGGCCGCGGCTGCCCCCGGCGATGGCTGCCACCGTCGACCGGTACCTCACCGCTCGGCGTCAGCTCGACCGGCCGGCCACGCTGGAGAACACTGACGCCGGCCTGCGCCGGTTCGCCACCTGGCTGACCGACCACCGCCCGCGGATCCAGTCCTTCGGTCAGGTCACCCGCGCCGACTGCCTGGAGTTCGCCGCCTGGCTCGGTGCCCAGCGCCACTGGTGTCGACCGTCACGTAATTCCCTACCTGGCGGCCGGATCCGTCACGTAATTCCCTAGTCGCCGGTCACGTAATTCCCTACCTGGAAGCTGTCCACGATGACGGCGCCCCGGGCGGGGCTCGGTGGTCGGTGGTGAGGTCCGCTGTCCCCTGTAGGCACACCCGCTCGAGGTCGGTTGGCGACACACGAGGCGGGGCGGATGGCGAGGAGAACATTTCAGGTGATCGATGTGGTGGAGGTCCTGCAGCACTGGCATGCCGGGCGACCGAAGACGGTGGTGGCGGCCAGCCTGGGGGTGGACGTGAAGACGATCCGCAAGTACGTCGCCGCGGCCGAGGCGGAGGGGATCCGTCCGGGCGACGGTCTGGTCAGCGACCGGGCCGGGTGGGCCGCGCGGGTGGCGGGCTGGTTCCCGGAGCTGGTGGACGCGCAGGCGCGCAGCCGGACCTGGCCGGAGCTGGAGGGCCGCCGGGAGCTGATCACGAAGATGATCGAGACGAACACCCTGGCCACGGTGCACCAGCGGCTGCGCGACGAGCACGGGGTGGCCGCCAGCGAGTCCAGCCTGCGTCGGTATGTGGGCCAGGCGTTCCCGGACCGCCGATCGCGCCCGGTGACGGTGCTGCGGCCGGGCGCGCCGGTCGGGGAGGCACAGATCGACTACGGCTATCTGGGCAGCTGGGTGGATCCGGTGGGTGGCCGGCTGCGGCGGGTGCAGGCGTTCGTGATCGTGCTGGCCTGCTGCCGGCACATGTTCGTGCGGCCGGTGCTGAGCTTGGACCAGTCCTCGTGGGTGGCCGCGCACGTGGCGGCCTGGGAGTTCTTCGGCGGGGTGGCGCTGCGGCTGGTTTCCGAAAATGTTCCGCGGAACATTTTCGGAATTCTGTGGCCGGCTGGGTTATGTGGCCGGGACGACCGATGCCCGGTGATCACGAGGCCGCAGGGGCCGTCACCGGCCACATAACGATCAGAGCGTTGACAGCCAGTTGAGCAATGACTCGTCGGACCGCCAGACGGGACGAGGACGGGATCCCGCCGAAGCACCGGGCGGCTCGGTGTTGCGGAGCGCCTCGATCTTCGCTTTCGTGTTGATCTCGGCGTAGCGGTTCGTGGTGGTGAGGTCAGCGTGCCCGAGCCAGCCGCGGATGACGTTCACTTCGACGCCGGCCTCAAGCAGGTGTACTGCTGCGGTGTGGCGGAAGATGTGCGGACTCACTGTGCGGTTGGTGCGCGTGTCGTCAAGGTGTCCGGCGTGGCGCCGCACGATCTTGTAGATGCCGAAGCGGGTCAGGGCCTGGCCGGTTGCGGAACGGAAGACCGGCGCGTCCGTCGCCGGTAGTTCGTTGGCTGTGTCGAGCAGCTCGGTCAGCAGCTGCGCGGTCTGGCGCCAGAGCGGGCAGGTCCGCCACTTGTCGCCCTTGCCGTGGAGGCGGACTACGGCGGCCTCGCGGAGCTCGAGATGTCCGGCTCGCAGGTCGGCGACCTCCTGCGCCCGCGCCCCGGTGTTGTAGAGGAACAGCAGCAGGGCGTGGTCTCGCAGCGCGAGGCGACCGGTGCGGGGCAGGTTCCGCAACAGCGCCTCCACCTCGTCGCGCTCGAGGAAGTGCGTCTCGGCGGGTGCCGCCCGCTTCATGGGGATGGCCGTCACTTGCTGGCAGATACCGAGCATCTGCGGCTCTCGCCCGGCGATGTAGTCGAACAGGGTATGAAGGGCCGCCAGGCGCTGGTTGCGGGTCCGGACATGATTGTGGCGGTCATGCTCCAGGTGGCGCAGGAAGCCGAGGATCCGTTCGAAGCTCAGATCCTCGAGGTTGAGCTTGGTGATCTTCGTTCCCTTGTCCTCGGCGACGAAGCACAGCAGGAGCCGGATGGTGTCGCGGTAGCTACGCACCGACGCCGGCCGGAGCCCCTTCACGGTGACCAGGTGATCGAGGAAGAAGGAGTGGACGAGCGACCCGAGCGGCGGCGTCCCGGTCACGGTTTCGGCTCCGACCACGCCGGCTCTGCAAAGGCTTCGAATCGCCGGTTGGCCTCGGCGAGCAGCTGGGGCGTGATGGTCAGGTAGATGGCGGTGGAGGCGGGGTCGACGTGGCCCATGAACGTGGAGAGCTGGTAGAGCCGCGTCGACGGGTCGAGACCCTCCCGATACCACCGCAACAGGCACCCCACGGCAAAGGAGTGACGCAGGCAGTGAAGATGGGGCGTCGCGACGCCGTCGGGGACCGGGAAGGCCAGCTCGACGACGAGTCGGTGGAAAGTCTGGCTCGCGCTGCCGGGGTTCACGCTGCGCCGACCGTCGAAGCTGAACAGCGGTGCGCCGGATTCTGGCGCACCGCCGGCCCGTCGGTGCTCGAGCTGGCGGTTGAGGAGCTCGCCGATGCGCGGCCCGTGCGGGACGAGGCGGCTCTTGCCGAACTTGCCGCCCCGCACGACGAGGAGTTGCCGGTCGGTGTCGATGTCGCCGAGGCGGAGGCCGCACGCCTCCCCGGCTCTGAGCCCGAGGCCGTAGCAGAGGGCAAAGATGGCGTGGTAGGTCGGGCCGCGACCGGTGGCCCTCGGATTGTCGGGAAGGGCCGCGGCCGCCTTGAGCAGCTGACGGACCTGGGCGGCGTCGAAGAGGAAGGGCAGGCGTTGAGCCGTCTCCCGTCGCCGGGTTCTGCGTAACGGCGACACCTGCAGACGCTGCTGGGTGACGGCCCAATCGAACAAGCAGCCGAGGATCCCGACGAGGTGGTTGAAGCTGCGGGCTCGTTCCCTCGGCCTGGAGGCGACAAACTCCTCGAGCAGGCAGGGTGTGAGCTGACGCAGGTTCTGCACCCCATGCTGGCCGGCAAAGGCGAGGAGCAGACGCAGCGTCGCCTCCTCGGTCTGGTACTTGCGGCCGAGGGCCCGCTTGTGGGCCAAGAAGTCGGCGACGGCGGTGGCGAGGCTGTCGTTCATGTCAGAATCGCCTCTCCGTCGCCCAGAGCGACCTCACGCAGCGCCTCGACGGCGACCTTGGCGTAGACCTCGGTCGAGCGGGCCGAGCGGTGCCCGACGAAGTCGCCGATGGTCTTCAGGTCGAAGTTCGCATCGACGAGGCGCTGCACCGCCGAGTGGCGCAGCGTGTGCGACCCCGGCCGCGGGACATCAACGCCCGCCTTCAGCAGGTAGTGGCGGGCCCGCGACGACACCGCGGCGGCCCCGATCGGCTGGCAGGGAGCCGCGGCCCGGAAGAACAGGTGGCGATCGGTCGTCGCGGGACGTCCGTGTTGGAGATAGTCCAGGACGGCCTCGCCGACCATGGCGGAGAGCGGAAACGCCGTGGAGTGGCCGGCTTTGCGCTCGGGTATCGCCAGCCGCTCACGCTTCCAGTCGATGTCGTCGAGGGTGAGCGCGGCGATTTCCCGGCCGCGCAGCCCGTAGGTGACCAGCAACAGCAGGATGGCGTAGTCACGCCTGCCCGCTTCAGTCCTGCGGTCGACACCGGCCAGAACCCGGTTGACAGCGTCCCAGGAAATGGAACGGGGGATGTTCGAGAGCCGGTAGACCTGCGGCCAACCGACGGCGGCGCTCAGGTCGCTGGCCAGGGCGCCTTCCCGGCGGGCGTAGCGCAGGAACACCCGCAGCACACCGGCACCATCGCGCACCGTGCTCTTGGCCAACCCCGCGGCGGCACGCTCGACGACGAACGCGCTCAGGATCGCCGGCGACAGCTCCTGGATCGACTCGACACCGATCCGCCGCAGGTACGCCTCGAAGCGGTCGAGGTGATGACGATAGCCAAGCACCGAGGCGGGGCGAAGGCCACGCTCCTCTACCAAGTAGCCGAAGAAGCCAGGCACGACATCGGCGAAGGGCTGGGCGTGCTTCGGCCGGCCGCTCGGTTCGAAGCCAGCGAGCGCAACCGACAGCAGCTGCTCGACAGGGCCCCCGACCTCCTTTGCCATCGGCCGCGTCGACCCCGTGCGTGCGTCGTGGCGTGCGACGCGGTCGGCCACGAACGCCTCCACGTGCGCAGGCAACTCGCCGACGGCGCTCGCTCCTCGCGCACGAGCGAACTCCCCGAACGCGAACGCGATCGGGACCCGGCGCCAGATGCTCTTGATGCTGTAGCCGCGGTCGACCAGCCAACCCAGGTAGCTCTCGATCTCCGCGGCGATCCACGAGCCGCGGATCCGATCGACCGTCGCCGGCTTGACGAAGTACTCCTCCAACATGGCAACTTCCTTTCTCCACACAGGGATTGAGGAAGTCACCTTCGCCTGGGACGAGCGTTATGTGCCTCAGAGCCGGAAACGACCGCACAACCACGCTCGTCGGTCGCCGATCCACCGGGCACCGGCCACATAACCCAGCCGGCCACAGAATTCCGACAACTTGAAGACCGGGGTGATCCGTGCCGACCTCTACGACCCGTTGCTCAACCGGGCCTATGCGGAGATGGCCGAGCACTACGGCTGCCTGATCGACCCGGCGAGGGCCCAGAAGCCGAAGGACAAGCCCCGGGTCGAACGAGTGATCTCCTACGTGCGGGACTCGTTCTGGCGCGGACGCAGCTTCGCCAGCCTGACCGACATGCAGACCCGGGCGGTGAGCTGGTGTCGCGAGGTGGCCGGGGTTCGGGCGCATCGCAGCCTAGAAGGCGCCAGCCCGCTGGCGGTGTTCGCCGCGCTCGAGGCGCCGGCGCTGCTGGGGTTGCCGGCCCGGCCGTTCGAGCTGGCCCGCTGGCTGTCCCCGAAGGTCGCGCCCGACTGCCACATCGTGGTGGACAAGGTGCTGTATTCGGTGCCGTGGACCCACGTCGGGGCGAGCACCGACACCAGGGTCACCGACACCACCGTGGCGGTGCACGTCGACGGCAAGCTGGTCAAGACCTGGCCCAAGGCGCAGCGGGGCCGCTGCACCGATGAAGCCGACTACCCGCCGGAGAAGATCGCGTTCTTCTCCCGGAACCCGGTCTGGTGCCGATCCCGAGCCCGCGATCTGGGTCCGCACGTCGCCGAGCTGGTGGACACCCTTCTCGCGGTGCAGGCGCTGCACCGACTGCGCTCCGCCCAAGGCGTGATCGGGCTGGCCGAGCGGCACGGCCCGGACCGCCTCGACGCGGCCTGCGCCCGGGCGCTGGCTGCCGGCGACCTGACCTACCGCACGGTCCGCGGCATCCTTGCCGCCGGCACCGAAGGGCAACCGGCCCCCGGCCAGGAGAGTGCGGACCCGGCCGCGGATGCCGCCGAAGCGGCCCCGTCGGTGGCGACTCCGGCGCACCTGCACGGCCCGGCCGAGCTGCTCGCCCACCTGCGCCGAGAAGACACCCCCGATCCCGCCCGCGGTGCCAGCACCGGGGACGACAGCAGCCAGGCGGTGGCCGAGTGACCACCTGGCCCGCGGCGGCCTCGGGCGCCGCCAGTCCGGCGCTGGAGTCCGCGCTGCGCGGACTGCGGCTGACCGGCATGGCCGACATGCTCACCGAGCGCCTCGCCCAGGCCGGCGCGGGCAAGCTCGGCCACGCCGAGCTGCTCGCCCTGCTGGTCGGGGACGAGCAGACCCGCCGGGACAGCGCCGGGCTGGCCCGCCGGCTGGCGGCCGCGCACTTCGAGACCACCTGCGCGGTCGAGGACTTCGACTTCGGCTACAACCCCGACATTCCCGCCGGGATCATCCGGGACCTGGCCGGGCTGGCCTTCCTGGCCGCCGGGCAGTCGGTGATCCTGCATGGCCCGGTGGGGGTAGGCAAAACTATGCTCGCCCAGTCCCTCGGGCAGCTCGCCTGCCGCCGCGGCCACACCGTCGTGTTCACCAAGACCAGCCGGCTGCTCGCCGATCTCGCCGGCGGCCACGCCGACCGCAGCTGGGCGACCCGGCTGCGGCGCTGGGCCCGACCCGCGCTGCTGATCTGCGACGACTTCGCGATGCGCGAGCTCACCCTGCCTCAGGCCGACGACCTCTACGACTATGCCGACCGCGCGACTATGCCGACGTGGTCGGGCGTGGTGACCGTCTGACCTGGTCAGCACTGGTGGCGGCCGGATCCTGCTCGGCATAGTTACAGGGCGTTGGTGGAGCCTTGTCCTCTCGTTGATCAAGAGAGGAGAAGGGGATGAACCAACTGAGGCGAGGAAGGGTGCAGGGGCCGTTGGCCTCCTTCGCGGTGAGGTTCCGTCAGGAGCTTGCCGACGGCGGCTATGCGGTGCGCTCGGCTGAGACGCACCTGTTGCTGATGGCCAGGTTGAGCCGGTGGCTGGAGCAGACCTCGCTCGATCCGGGCGAGCTGGGCGTGGCCCGGGTGGAGGAGTTCCTGCGTTGGAACCAGGCCGAGGGATACCGGTTCCCGAAGTCGGTTCGGGGGGCCGAGCTGTTGCTGGGGTTCCTGCGCGGTCTCGGAGTGATTCCCGGTCCACCAGCACCGATGTTGAGCGCAGGCGAGCAACTGTTGGCGCGGTTTAGGGTTTACCTCGGCTCGGAGCGCGGGCTGGCGCCGGGGACCATCACCAACTACGTGCACGCTGGCCGATTGTTGTTCCAGGCGCTGCCGGACCGTGCCGGTGAGTTCGACCTGACAACGCTGAGCGCTGCACGGGTGAACGAGGTCGTCGTGCGGCATCGCCGGGGCCGCAGCATCGCCGCGACGAAGAACCTGGTCAACGGCCTGCGGTGCCTCCTGCGGTTCTTGTATGTCGAGGGGATCACTGCCATCGATCTGTCGGGCGCCGTCCCGACCGTGGCCGGCTGGGGCGGTGGCGGGCTGCCCCGAGGAGTGGATGGCGGCACGGTGAGCCGGCTGCTGGACAGCTGCGACCACAACACGGCCAAAGGCAGTCGGGACTTCGCCATCTTGACGGTCTTGATCCGATTGGGGCTACGCGTCGGTGAGGTGGCGGCGCTGGACCTGGACGACATCGACTGGTCGGGCGGCACTGTGCTGGTGCGAGGCAAGGCCAACCGTCTGGAGCGGCTTCCGCTGCCGACCGACGTCGGGCAAGCGGTCGCAAGCTACCTGACCACCGGCAGACCCGGTGGTGGTTGCCGGGCGGTGTTCCTGCGGGTCCTGGCGCCACACCGCCGGCTCACGGGGGGCGCGGTCATCGTCGTGGTCCAGGCCGCCTGCCAGCGGGCGGGTCTGGTGCCGATCGCCGCGCATCGGCTGCGTCACGCTCTCGCCAGCGAGCTGCTGCGCCGGGGCGCGGGGCTACCGGAGATCGGTCAGCTCCTTCGGCACCGAAGTGCCGCTGTCACGTCGATCTACGCCAAGGTCGACACTGTCGCCCTGCGTGGGCTGGCCCAGCCCTGGCCAGGAGGCCAGTCGTGAGCGGCTTTCGCGTTGCCGCCGAACAGTACGTGGCGCTGCGTCGAGCTGTTGGGTTCAAGCTGCGGCGGGCCGAGGGATCGCTGTTCAACTTCGTGGAGTTCCTCGAGGCCGAGCAGGCCACCTGTATCACCACCGACCTGGCGTTGCGGTGGGCGATGCTGCCTGCCGGGGCCAGCCCCGGCTGGTGGAACAGCCGGTTGTGCCTGACCCGCGGCTTCGCGCGGCACATGAGCGCGATCGATCCGGCGACCGAGGTACCACCGATCGGCCTGCTCATGCGGCTTGGCCCTGGCAGCTGCCGGGCCGAGCCGTACCTGTACTCACCGACCGAGGTCATTGCCCTGATGGCGGCGACACGATCACTCCGGTCACGGCTCGTCGCGGCCACCTGTGAAACGTTGATCGGCCTACTGGCAGCGAGCGGCATCCGCATCGGGGAAGCGCTTCACCTCGACACCACCGATCTCGACTGGGACACCGGCGTGCTGATCGTCCGCGACGGAAAAGGCGACCGCTCCCGGCAGGTCCCACTGCATCCCAGCACGGTCGACGCGCTACGCGCCTACGCCCACCTGCGCGACGAACGCTTTCCAATGCCGGGCTGCGCCAGCTTCTTCGTCACCCGCAGCGGCCGGCGGCCCAGCTACGGGACGATCCGTGGACACTTCCAGCACCTGGTGCACGCGGCCGGGCTGCAGCCTCGGTCGGCCCGCTGCCGGCCGCGCCTGCACGACTTCAGGCACAGCTTCGCCTGCGCCACGCTCGAGGACTGGTACCGCACGGGAGCGGACGTGCAGGCCATGTTGCCGCTGCTGTCGACCTACCTCGGTCACATCGACCCGATCTCGACGTACTGGTACCTGTCCGGCAAACCGGAACTGCTGGCCCTGGCCGTCGGCCGGCTGGAGGCCTCACTGGGGGTGCTGCCATGACGTCGCTGGCGCCCATCCTGGAAGCCTTCTTCACCGAACGGCTGCTCACCCAGCGCCAAGTCAGCCCGCACACGGTCGCGTCCTACCGGGACACCTTCCGGCTGCTGCTCTCCTTCGCCCAGCAGCGCACCGGCACCCCGCCCAGTCGACTCAGGCTGGCCGACCTCGACGCCCCACTGATCGGGGCGTTCCTCGATCACCTCGAACACGAGCGGGGCAACGGTGTTCGCACCCGCAACGCCAGGCTCGTCGCGATCCACTCCCTGTTCCGCTACGCCGCTCTGCGGGAACCGGCCTGCGCTCACGTCATCCAACGGGTGCTGTCGATCCCGCACAAGCGCTTCGACAAGGCGGGCGTCTGCTACCTCAGCCTCGAGGAGGTCCAAGCGGTCCTGGCCACCCCGGACAGGGCAACCTGGATCGGTCGCCGCGACCACGCCCTGCTGCTCACCCTGTTCCAGACCGGCCTTCGGGTGTCCGAGCTGATCGGCGTGCGCCTGGCGGACATTCACCTCGGCACCGGAGCGCACCTGCGCTGCCACGGCAAGGGACGCAAGGAACGGGCCACCCCGCTCACCGCTCAAACGGTCGCCGTCCTACGCTCGTGGGTGGCGGAAACTGCCGGCCAGCCAGACAGCCCGCTGTTCCCCAGCCGTCGTGGCAGCGCGCTCAGCCGGGACGCGGTCGAACGACGCGTCGGCAAGTACGCCGACGCCGCCGCCGACCGTTGCCCCTCCTTGCGGGACAAGGTCATCTCGGCGCACGTTTTCCGCCACTCAACGGCCATGTCGCTGCTGCAGGCCGGGGTCGACGCCAGCGTGATCGCTATCTGGCTGGGGCATGAGTCGGTGCGATCCACCGATCCGTACCTACACGCCGACATGGCCATCAAACAACGCGCACTCGAACGCACCGCTCCTGGGCCATGCCGACCGCTGCCTTCTGGATGTCGGCACGGGTAACGGGGTCGCGGTAGTAGCCGTCCCGGCGGTCGATGCTGGTGGGGCACTCTGCGCGACGACGACCATGACTTCGAGGCGTACTCGACCGCGGCGATCGTAGATCACCTGCGCGAGCACCAGGCTGCCGGACCCCACATTCCCGATGTGCCTTCGACGATCTGCAGGCTGATGCCGCCGGGAACGATGTGTGG
>Ga0097691_1002900_pt1 | contig 10970 bp, 10 predicted proteins | sample NGESurdeep072012_8_FD_72858 | JGI IMG/M metagenome (GOLD analysis project Ga0097691, IMG submission 72858) | Arctic peat soil microbial communities from Barrow, Alaska - NGEE Surface sample 210-1 deep-072012 | ecosystem: Environmental > Terrestrial > Soil > Wetlands > Peat ...
GCTCACCATGCTCGGGACGGCCACGTTGGGTTTGTTCGGATTCATCCACGGTGGCACCCTGATGACCAACGGCTCGCCCGCGGGCATCGTCCGCGTCTCCAGTCTTTCCAATCGCTTTGAAAGAGTCCTGCCGATCATTCCGTCAGTCCTTCCGCGACACATCCCAGTGCGCTTCGTTCCATCTTACTCGCCACCTCCACCGCAGGACGCCGGTGAGTGAAAGACGTCTACCCCGATCGTCGGTGGGCCGTCCTGGCGGCAGTCCTCTGGGCGCCAGCTCGCCCGCTTCGTTTCGCTGCATCGACACCCTATCCTCAAGCCTCCGCATCCGGACCTACAGGGGCTGTGCCGAGCCCTGGCGGATTGGTCGGCGAAATTGCGGCTGCTGCAAGCGAGCCAAGGATTGGCCACCGTTGCGCCACGTTTGGCCCACGTTCGCTCCTGCGCCGACGGCTTGGAGTGTCGGCCAACGCTCCCGTGACATGGCGGGGAAGGCAGGGATCGCGCCCAGAAGCAGAAAAGCCCGCCGCGGCCGGAGCCGGGCGGGCCAGGAAGGGGGCGTTCGAATGCTACTGGTTGATCCGGTAGGTGCGCTCGCCCTTATCGGATTTGAAGGATTCGACCGTGTATCCGGCCTTCTTCATCGCGCCGGCCATGAATCCGCGAACGGTGTGCTTCTGCCAGCCCATCTTGTCCATGATCTCCGCCAGCGTAGCGCCGTTCTTCCGCTGGAGCATGGCGACCACTTGGGCCGTCTTGCTGCCTTCACGCGGGCCGGCGGCGTCCTGCGTCTTGGCGGCATCTTTGGCCGTGGGCGCTTTCTTGGCAGGGGTGGTCTTCTTGGTCGCCTTGGCCTTGGCGGGCGCGCCCTTAGCGGCCTGTGCGCCGCCCTTGGCCTTTCGTTCCGCCTTCGGCTTCGGGGTTTCGCCCAGGCTCTGGATGCGTTCCCAGATCCGGCCCGCAGCGACCTTGGCTGTCTTGAAGCTCCTCACCGGCTTCACGCCCGGCAGGCTGTTCCAGATGGCCACCAGCCTCTCCGCGGGCCACTGCGTGGCGAGCGCGGCCAGTTCCTGCTGGCTGGCGAAGGAATCGAAGGGGGTGGTGGTCGTAGCGGCGGCTTCCTCTGGGGGGGCGAACGCGGTGATGTTGTTCTGCTCGTCGATCGTAAACGTCTTCATGTAAGTTCTCTCTTTCTCACGGCTTACCGTGACGATCACATTCATCACTCTGGTCCCCAACACACGCAAGAGAATTCTGCTCGTAATCGAAACGGCGATGGGAAGGCGATGCTGCCCCAGGGGCAGATTGCGCCAGGTTGCGTCCAATGAACGGCCACGGTGCCAAGTTCGGGCGCAAGCAGGAAGAAGCGACTGCCGCGCTGCTGACGCAGCGAAATATCGATGAGGCTGCCAATGGCGGTCGGCATAGCGCCCAACACGCTGCTGAAGTGGATGAAGCAGCCGGAGTTCGATACTGCCTACTTAGTTGTAAGAGAGCCTTCCTCGTTCATCGCTTCCTCCGGCGTTTCAGCGACAACAGTCGGAATTGAGCCCAACTGCAGATATCCTGAAAAAGTTGGGCCTCGAATCCTTTCAGTTCGACCATTACCCGTCGGCTACCAGCCGACACTCCGAAGACCCGTGTAGCGGATCGTGTTTTGCTGAACGACCGTTGCCCGCGCCAACGCCGTCACGGTCGCCGCAATGCCGTCGATGCGCTTCGCTGTTTTTCCACGCTCAGGCTTGCTCGGTTGGCAATTGTCTTTGTGGTCATACTGCAATTGCAGACAACTTGCCATCCAGTTGAGCACCGGATGGTTTCCGTGCCTGATCTTCTGGTCGAGATAAGCTCCCAACAGGAACTTCGTAGGGTGACTTAGATGCATGAAAGTCTGCTGGATTTCCACCGTGAGGATACCTTCGGACGCCAGGTTCATAGCCTCGCTTCGAAAGTTAAAACGATCAAAGGGAACCTCCTGTAAATCGAACCTCTCCTGTCCCCACCGGATACGATCCATCACGGCACGTTGGTCGATGACGTTACCCGACGTGCATTCAATAAATCCCTGCTGTATCCAGGTCGAATATGGCACCCGGCAGATTCGTTCCAGTTCCGGCACGCGTTCCTGGGGCATCCAAAAGAAAGGCAGCAATGTCCAAACGTTGCATTCGTCGAAGGGCGGAAACACGAATACCACCGAGGTCAAATCGGTGGTCCAGGATGCGTCGACACCAGCCCAACAAGGCTTTCCGTCAAGTTCCCATTCGTGGATGAGCCGATCGAACTGATACCCTGGCCACAGCCGCAAATCCACCTCGCCGCCGCAAGCCTGCCATTTCGCCATGTCGATGATCGGGTCTTCCTGAGCCTTCAGCGGAACATTGAGGTGATAACGAAGATACTTCGATCGCTCCGAAGGTTCAGCGATTGCCTTCGCCATCTCGCCTGCGATCGCTGAGTCTTTGAGGAACCCCCCGAGGTCCTCGTGACTCGGGTTGGCGGCGATCCGAGCCTCGCGCGATTTCCAGTACTCCGGGTCATTTTCGATGCGCTTGGCGTCGGCCTCCCAGATAGCGGGGTAGAACGTATCCGACGCTAGCGAACCGTCGAGCACCTTTTTCGCGTGCTGGTATTCGCGCCACCACAGCGGCGACTCGTATTCGGCGCCAGCCGTGGTGATGCCGATATCGAGCGGTTCCGCGCGAGAGATCTGCCCCTTGGTGATGACATCGTGCAAAGTCTCGGCGCGCGCGGTCTTCCATCGGTGGACCTCATCCCTGATGACCAGACTCGGCTCAATGCCGTCTTGCAGATCGCCATCGGCCGAAAGCACGCCATAGAATCCGCCCCCGTCCCTCCGCAGAATCCGCTTGGTCGAGGGCAACACCCGCAGTCGGGCCTGGAGTTCGGGGTTGACGGCGACCAGTTGCGCCGCTGCCTTGAATACCAGCCCGGCCTGGTCCTTGGCTGCCGCCGCTCCGTACGCTTCGGGATTCCTTTCGCTTTCCATTAACAAGTGATAGAGCGGCAGGCCACCGATCAAGAAGCTCTTCCCGTTCTTCTTCGCAACCGAGATGTAGCCGGAGCGATACTTGCGCCGGCCATCCTCGTGCGATACGGTCCCGTAGAGATCGCGCAGAACCTTGCGTTGCCAGGGGAGCAACTGGTACCCCAGTGGGGGATACAGAATCTCCGCGAAGAATCGCTCGACCTTGCACCCGCGGCACTGCGGCTTCCCGTTGCTGCGGATCTCGCACCAAGTGTCGGTCTGGCAATATGCGCAGGTCTCTTTGCGGTAATCAGCCACACAACCTGGCTTCAAGCGGGTCCGATCCTGGTTCACCGGCGTCGAGCCGGATGCGCGAAGACGGTGTCAACCCGAACTCACGCGAGATCCGTGTGATGATATCCACCTGCGTGTTGACGATGCCTAGCAGTGGCGATTGTTGGACGTAGCCGCTCGGTGTCTTCATCAGTAGGCCCGATCCGCCTCCTTTCGAGGCTTGCCGCATGGCTTTGTGTGCCTGCACCAGGAGCGCGTACGCCTGACACAGGTTGCCCAACGCGATGCCATCCGCCGCCGTCAATACGTGCATCGCGAGTAGGATGGGAACCAACCGCTTCCACTCGCGTCGCGCCTCGCGATCCAGATGACTTGGCATGTCGGGCTCGCCTGGGAAAGGCAGGGGCTCATTCATTGGGAGAGGACGCTTTCCAAGGTTCCCCTCCAGCACGCGGACCCCGCGCGGTTTCGGTGCCGGCCCTCTTAAGCCCATCGATGATCCTCCTTTCTGTTGCCCAGTCCACTAATGCGCGACACAGGCCGTCCACGTCTGGGTGTCCGGATTTCAGTAGCCGTTCGCATTCCGCAATCTCCTGTGCACATCGTTTACGTTGCAGGCGCAAGTCGTTCCGATCGGATTTCATTGAATGTGCGGCCATCGCCCTCAAGAACCGGCTGTTGCGAGGTCATGCCCGACCACCGCTGGCAGATCACGTCCACGAACTTCGGATCGATCTCGATCCCGCAGCAGACACGTTCGGTAATTTCGGCGGCGGCCAGCGTTGTGCCGGAGCCGAGGAACGGTTCGTACACCAATTCGCAGCGCTTGGTGTGGTTCAGAATCGGGCGTCGCATCAGTTCGACGGGCTTCTGCGTCGGGTGATCGTACTTCTCCTCGCCGGATCCGCCCATGATGAACTTCGGCGATGGGGAATCCCAGACCGTGGAGTTCTCCCCAGCCTTGCCAAACCAGGGCGCCTTCTTTTTCCTCACGTACCAGCAGGGCTCGTGCTGATACCAGTAATGAGTGCGCGTGAGAACGATGCGGCCTTTGTTCCAGATGATTTGCTGCGGATACAGAAAGCCGATCCGAAGGAGTCCATCCAGAACTTCGCGGGTGAAGACGGAAGCGTGCCAGACGTACGCGATCTGCAGGCTGGGCACCAACTCGAAGGCCTCCGACCAGTCCGCCCGCGTGTCGGAGGAGATTGTGGTATTGGTATGGCCCTCCGTCCGCTGCTTCATGTAGCTGGCTTCGGCCGGCCCGCAGCCGTTCAGGCCGGCCCGATCGCGCCATTCGGAATCGAGCGAGATGCCGTAAGGGGGATCGGTCACCATCAGGATGGGCCTCCGATCACCCAGCAGGCGCGCTACCGCCTCCGAGTTGGTCGAATCGCCGCACAGCACCCGATGCGATCCGCAAAGCCAAAGGTCGCCGGGCCGCGCTGCCGCTACGTCCGGCAATGGAGGAATCTGATTTGCCTTTTCATCCGCGAGTGGGTCCCGCAGCAGGTTGTCAATCTCACGCCCGTTCTGCCCTGTGAGGCTGAGGTCGAAGGCAAGATCGCGCAAGTCTGCAATTTCGGGCGCCAGCAGGGCAAGGTCCCAGTCCGATTCCTCATGGCTACGGTTATCCATGATCCGGAGTCCCCTGACCTGCTCGGGACTCAGGTCCTGCGCGACATGGACGGGAACTTCCTTCAATCCCAGCTTCTTCGCGGCCGCCAACCGCAGGTGGCCTATGATAATGACGCCAAAGATGTCGACGACAAGAGGCTGGCGGAAACCGAATTCGCGAATGCTGGCCGCCACCTTGTCGACGGCTCCCGCCGTCCATTTCCTGGCGTTCTTCGCATACGGCTGAGGCCGATCGATCGGCCACTGTTCAATTAGCATTTTGACTAAAGTCCTTTCTGGCATATACCCCCCACCCAAAACTCGCGGATTTTCGCGCCAGCCTACGAGCGCGGTCTTCGCCGATGGTCGCTAGCTATTTGATCCCCCCTACCGGTCCCTCCCACAGACTCCCGCATCGTCTTCGCGTTATGGCAGCCGTCGCATCGCGTTCGCAGGTTAGCCAGATCGAGTCGCAGGTCCGGCCGCTCAGCAATGGGGATCTGATGATCCGCGTGGAGGTGGCGTGCCTTCCCGTTGGGGTGTGCGACGTAAAAGTGAGAGGCATCGATTGGTCAGGCAGCCCGATCCCGCTCCCAGTAGTCTTCGAACCTCCCGTTGATGCGGCAGCACCGCAGGGCGATGATGGCGTTGGCGCCGCGGACAGTCCAGAACATGCCGGACCGCTTTAGGCGCGAGCCGATGACGGACTTGCAGCCCGCTTCGATCACGCCGGAGCCGACGAACAGTCCCTTTTCACGGAACTCTGGGTAGCGCATCCGGTGGGCATTGGTGGCGAAGTATTCGGCTTCGTTGAGAACCTCCTGTACCAAGCCGGGTGCGTCGGCGTGTGCCGCGGCAATTTCGCGGAGGTGCGTCACCAGTGGTTCAATGTTGCCGTGATCCAATAGGTCCTTCATGGGGATCATCCAGAGTGTTTTCGCTGCCGGGTCTTGGGGATGGAGCAGGGCGGCTGTTTTCCATAAATGCTGCCGGGCATGATACAGATCCACGATTTGAATGGCGCCGGGGAAGTGCTGGTCGGCCAGATTCCAGATCCAGACGGCCCCATCTCCCAGGACCACTCTGATCGTGGCCCACTCCCAGCCTCTGCGCCAAGCCTCCGTATAGATGCGGACGCCGAACTCTTCGGCGATTTCGATGGCTCCTACGTAGGTGGTGGAGCCCGGGTCGCGGATCGGCCAGCCTTCCGGGTCCACCTTAGTCTGCGTGAACACGCAGCCGAGCTTGCACTCGCGCGTGCGGGCCTTCTGCCCTTCGATCCTGCCCGTCCGTCCCTCGGTTTCTTTGGCCACGACGGGAACCTGGACGCCGTCCATCAGTACATACATTTTCGGGATATTCTGTTTGGAAACTACGGGCAGGACGAGTTGTTTGGCGCGACCGATTTCTTGCTCGTCCCGCTGGGCGATCTCCGCGCCAATGGCCTCGGCGGTGCGTTCGATGGCTTTGGCGGTGACGTCCAGACCGGCGAGCAGTTTCATGGGCTCGCATCCCGGAGCGAAGGGCATCTCACTGCCCACCACCGCTTCCATGCGTCTTACGCCAGGCGAGGATTCCAGACCGGCGATACCCAGTTCGGTGTCAACCGGATACTGTCCTTTCGAGCAATCGGCGCACAGGTAATAAGGGCGCTTCAATTCGACCGGCCCCAGCACGGTCAACAGGGTCTTGGAACGTAATTCCTTGTAGTGGGCCGAGCGACCGCAGGGACAGGGAATCGTCCGGTGGTCCGCATCCGGCGGATCGTAGCGCAGCAGTTGCGTCAGCGCGGCAGCCCCGGCTTGATGCATGGCGGATCGCATGGCGGTCTCCACCGCTTCCAGATCGAGCGGGCCGTCGCTGCGGCGCTCCTGAAAAACAATCCGTAGGAACCGATCTACTTCGCGGGCAACTTCCTGGTGGATCGCCTGCGCCGTTTTTTTTCCTGGGCCGGCTGCTCGGTCTGCTCGACGGGCCGCAAGCGGCAGATTTTTCGATTGACATCGACCAACTCGCCGGAGAGGGTCTGAAACTTGCGGAACTCAGCGATTTCACTCTCCGCCTTACGGACGGCTGCCAGAGAGGGCAGATTCTGAGTCACCGTTTTGCCATCGACTTTCTGGGTGAGTTGAGCATGCGGGCCGTGCCCAGGGTCATTGGGTTTGGCGCAATGGCAAGCGGGACTGCCACAGCGTCGGGTGGCATTGGTGATGGAACCTGGCTGGAAGTCGCCGAGTTCGGCAATCTGCCGGAGCAGGGTGGATCTGTCGTCCACCAACGCCGGTAACGGGTCTGGCATGGGGCCTCCTAACCTTAAAGTATTACATACTTTAAGGATCAGGCCCAAAACAAAGGAAACCCGCGATCCATCATTTTTATGTCGCGCACTCGCGGCTCTGATCGGAGCCGCTCGCGTGATAGAATGCGCTTTAGATGGCTTCCTTCATCCAAAACCAGTTCGAGCAGAATATCGTCACCACCAGCGTGGACCACGTGTTCAACTGGGCGCGCGAATCGTCCATCTGGCCGCTTACCTTTGGCCTGGCGTGCTGCGCCATCGAGATGATCGCCGCCAGCACCTCGCGCTTCGATATCGCCCGCTTCGGCGCCGAAGTCTTCCGTCCCAGCCCGCGGCAGAGCGATCTCATGATCGTCGCCGGCACGGTCACGCTCAAGATGGCGCCCGTGCTCAAACGCATCTGGGACCAGATGCCGGACCCCAAATGGTGCATCTCCATGGGCGCCTGCTCCAGCGTCGGCGGACCGTTCAATACCTACGCGGTGCTCCAGGGCGTGGATAAGATCGTGCCCGTCGATGTCTACCTCACCGGGTGCCCGCCGCGGCCCGAGAATCTCTTCTACGCGCTGATGAAGTTGCAGGACAAGATCGACCAGATGACGACCCTGGTCAAGCGGCCCACCGAAGTCCGGCTGGATGAATCCATGCTGGCCAACTTCAAGTCGCAGATCCGCATCGCGCAGACCCAGAACCCTGTATAAACCGTGTTCTACCGGGACCCCAAAAACATCTACCGCGTCACCGAGCTCGACGCTTTTCCCTGGCTGCTGCACGGCTTCGGCACCCGTCTGGCCGATATTCCCGCCTGCTTCGCCCAGCTCGCCACCCTGAAACAAATCCACTCCGCTTCGTGCGTATCCGCCGAAGGGCGGGCCGGCATCCTCGGCGAAGGCGATGCGCTGCTCGAAAACCAGCCCGGCAGCGTGGTGGCCGTCAAGACCGCGGATTGCATTCCCGTCCTGCTGGTGGATGAGCGCCGGCGCGCGGTGGCCGCGGTACACGCCGGTTGGCGCGGCACCGTGGCGCGCATCGCGGCGGACGCGGTTGCCGCCATGGGCCGGCGCTTCGGGACGCGCCCGGAAGACTTGCACGCGGCCATCGGTCCTGGCATCGGCAAGTGCTGCTACCAGGTGGGCGCGGAGGTGACGGCGCGGTTCGGAGGGCACGGAAGAGGGCACATCGATCTGGCGGCCGCCAATCGACGGCAACTCGAGGAAGCCGGCGTAACCGGGCGGCGAATCTACGCGTCGAATTTGTGCACCATGTGCCGGGCCGAGGAGTTCGACTCCTTCCGGCGCGACCAGGATGCGGCCGGCCGCATGTATTCGTTTGCCGGAATCCGATAAGCCGCGCCCGGGACTGACATGAATTTCCGGCGCAGTTTGCCGGAAATTCGCTGTCTGTCCCAGGGTTTGCCCAGCCGCGCGGTACATTATTAAAGAGAGGCGAGTGCATGTTCACGTGGATCTGTCCGCAATGCGGACGCGAAGTTCCCCCGGCCTATAACGATTGCCCGGATTGCTCCAAGAAGGCCGCCGCCGGCGGCGGAGACCCTCAGCCTGCGCCGGCGGCCAACCCGCCCGCGCCACCACCGCAGCAGCCTTACTACCAGCAGCCGCCACATCCGCAGCAAGCCCCGCCACCGGGGTATTATCCGCCGCAGCCGCCAGCGCAACCGGCGCAGCCCTACTATCCGCCACAACCGCAGCAGGCGCCGCCGCAGGCCTACTATGCGCCACCCGCCGCGCCCGCCCGCGGACTCAATATGCCGGTGTGGCTGATGACAATCCTGGTCGCGCTGGCCGTCGGCGGTGTCGTATTCGGGATCATTGCGCTGGTGTCCACCAATCACGGTTCCGCCGGCAACGGCCCGGCGCCCATCGCCACCGTGGAGAGTCCGGCGGCGAAACCCGGGGCCAAGACCAACCCGCTGCAGAAATATATCGAAGTTACCGGCGTGCGCTTCGTGAGCGATCCCAAGAACCAGGCGCCGATGGTCAAGTTCCTCATCATCAACCATTCCCCGGCGGATATCAACGGCCTGGCCGGCAACGTCACCATGTGGGGACGCACCCAGAAATCCGAGGAGGACGCGCAGGGAAGTTTCTCCTTCAGCGCCACCATAGGGCCGTACGAATCCAAAGAGCTGACCGTGCCGCTTAACACGAAACGCAAGATTTACGAGCTGGCCGACTGGCAGAACATCACCACCGACGTGCAGATCACCGCGCCAGCCGGCTAAGCGTAGACGTCAGGCTCAGGACCGGACACAGGAATTTTCAGCCGCCGAAGACGGCGATATCCTATAGCCATGCCACTGGAACGCAGAAGCTGGGCCGAGCCCTTCAAGATCAAGATGGTCGAGCACGTCCGCATCCCGACGCGCGAACAGCGCGACAGCGCGATCGTCGAGGCAGGGTACAACACGTTCCTCCTACGCTCCCGCGACGTCTATATCGACCTGCTCACCGATTCCGGCACTTCCGCCATGAGCGACCGGCAGTGGGCGGGCATGATGCTGGGTGACGAGGCGTATGCCGGCAGCGAAAGCTACTATCGCCTGGAGGCCGCCGTGCGCCGTCACTATGGCTACGCTCACGTCATCCCGACTCACCAGGGCCGCGGCGCCGAGCATATCGTCTCGCGCGTCCTGATCCGACAGGGCGACGTCGTACCGGGCAACATGTACTTCACCACCACGCGACTCCACCAGGAGATGGCCGGAGCGCGCTTCGTGGATGTCATCGTCGACGAGGCGCACGATCCAGCTTCCGAGTGCCCCTTCAAAGGAGATGTGGACCTGGGCAAGCTGGAGCGCGTCTTCCAGGAGAATCCCGGCCGCGTTCCTTACGTCAGCGTGGCGGCAACCGTGAACATGGCCGGCGGCCAACCCATTTCGCTCGCCAACATGAAAGCGGTCTATGAACTGGCGCGGCACTACGCGGTGAAAGTCATCCTCGACGCCACGCGCATCGCCGAAAACGCCTGGTTCATCCAGCAGCGCGAGCCGGGCCAGCAGGGGCGGAGCGTTGGCAAGATCGTCAAGGACCTTTGCGCCGCCAGCGACGGGTGTACCATGAGCGCCAAGAAAGACCCGTTGGCCAACATCGGCGGATTCCTGGCGGTGAACGATGGGGAAGTGGCCGAAGCGGCGCGCAACCTGCTGGTGGCCTTCGAAGGACTGCACACGTACGGCGGCATGTCCGGCCGTGACATGGAGGCGGTCGCCATCGGAATCGAGGAATCCCTCCAGGACGATCACATTCGCGCGCGCATCGGCCAGGTCCTCTACCTGGGTGAGAAGCTTCGGCAAGCGGGCGTGCCCATCGTGCTGCCCATTGGGGGCCACGGCATCTTCCTGGACGCGAGAGCCTTTCTGCCCCAGGTTCCGCAGGAGCACTACCCGGCACAGGCGCTGGCGGCCGCCATCTACCTCGACTCCGGGATCCGCGCCATGGAGCGCGGCACGGTTTCCGCCGGCCGCGACGCAGCCAGCGGAGAGGAGCGCAAGCCCAAGCTGGAACTCGTCCGGCTGACCATTCCGCGCCGCGTCTATACGCAGGCCCACATGGACGTCACCGCCGAAAGCGTCTGCGCCGTGTACGAAGAGCGCGATGCAATTCGCGGCCTGAGGATGACGTACGAGCCCAAGCTGCTGCGCTTCTTTCAAGCGCGCTTCGAGCCGCGGTGAGGTGCTCGGGGGCCGCCGCTCGCCCAGGACCGTAGGTGGCATCAGGCTCCGCCTTGTGCATCCGACCGAAGGTCGGACAC
>Ga0097691_1002901_pt1 | contig 10970 bp, 10 predicted proteins | sample NGESurdeep072012_8_FD_72858 | JGI IMG/M metagenome (GOLD analysis project Ga0097691, IMG submission 72858) | Arctic peat soil microbial communities from Barrow, Alaska - NGEE Surface sample 210-1 deep-072012 | ecosystem: Environmental > Terrestrial > Soil > Wetlands > Peat ...
GGCGTTCTACTCCTCCATGCGGCTCGCTGGCGTGGCGGTAGGCACGGTGGTCTCCATCGGCTCGGCGCCACCAGCGGCCGCGGTCATTGAGCGCATCGTGGACCACCAGCCCCTTTCACGTGGCTGGGCGCTAGGCACCACAGTCGGCGTGTCCGGTGTTCTCGCGATCGCCCTGGCCCACCCCGGCCCCGCAACCACCACGGCAACAGCCCAACCCGTCCTGGGCATCGCCCTAGGCCTGCTCGCCGGCTTCACCTACGCCCTCTACTCCTGGGGCGCCGCACGAGTCATGCGTTGCGGACTACCCAGCCGGCCCGTCATGGGCGCCGTCTTCGGGCTCGGAGGCATCCTGCTCCTGCCCGTCCTAACGCTCACGGGGGCCCCCATCATCACCTCGGGCAGCCACCTGGCGGTCGCGGCCTACCTGGCCATCGTGCCCATGTTCCTCGGCTACGTCCTCTTCGGGCGTGGACTGGCCACCGTCACGGCCAGCACCGCAACCACCGTGTCCCTTCTCGAGCCCGCCGTGGCCGCGCTCATCGCCGTCATCGTGCTGCGCGAACACCTGCCGCCCATCGGATGGCTCGGTCTGGGCCTGCTCTTCGCCAGCCTCGTAATCACGGCGAACAACACTCGCCCCACAACAGCCAGTCACCTTGGCCATCAACCGACCGGCGCCCCGGACCGCGCCGTGTCCGTGACAGTCAATGCCGACGCCGAGCCTGCATGAGATACCCGCACCACTGAGACTGGAACCACGAACGGACCCCAACAGTCCAAGCGCGGGTGCATGCTCGCAGAGCGCTTCAATTCCTTCGCCAGAACGTCCTCATCTAGCCGCGATCCGCGCGGTCGCGGAAGTGAGTCTTTTCGCCGCCTGCGGACGCGGCCACGACGAGCGGAACGGGACTAGCGTCGATGCGGTCCAGGTGCCCGGCAGCGTTGGCGGCGAGCGGGGTCTGGGCCCGTTGCCTGGTCGCCGCGTGAGGTGACTCCGTGTCCGGTCCGACCACCCTTCTCCCGTTCCAACCCGCGACGATGTCGACCGCGCAGCTGGCGGCGGTGTCCTACCTGGCCCGTTACTCCGGGCCCACCCACAGCTTGTACGCCTACCAGCTGGGGCAGTGGTTCGCGTGGTGCGAGACCAACGCCTTGGATCCCCTGGTCGGGATCCAGCGAGCCCATGTCGAGCTCTACATCCGAGGCCTCAGCGACCGAGGGATGATGGACTCCTCGGTCGTCACGATGATGCACGCCGGCCGCGGGTATTTCCGGTTCGCCCACATCGACGGCCTCATCCCGTCCGACCCGGCGGTCTATGCACGGCTGCCGAAGGTCCACCGCGACGAGTCGCGCACCCAGGGACTGGACCGGCTGGAGCTGATCAGGTTCCTCCAGGTCGCCCAGACCATCAGCGTCCACCACGGCGCCTTGGCTTACCTGCTGGGCATCAACGCCCTGCGCGCCTCCGAGGCGGCAGCGGTGCGGATCGAGGACTACGCCGATACCTTGCGGGGACATCGGGTGCTCCACCTGGTCGGCAAGGGCAACAAGCCCGCCACCATGCCGCTCACCGTCCCGGTGCTACGCGTCCTGGAGGCCTGCCGGGGCCAGCGGACCTCCGGGCCACTGGTCCTGCGACCGCTCACCGGAAAGCCGATCGACCGACGCGACGTTTACCGCATGGTCACCCGGATCGCCAAGGCCGCCGGCATCCCACGCCACATCAGCCCGCACTCCCTGCGGCACGCCGCGATCACCAACGCCCTCGACGCCGGCGTCCCCCTGCGCGACGCCCAGATCCTCGCCAGCCACGCCGACCCCCGCACCACCGAGCACTACGACCGCGCCCGAGGCAACCTCGACCGACACGGCGTCCACTTCCTCACCGCCTACGTCGCCGGCGTCTAACACGACGGGGGTTGCGCCCCACGACATGGCTCACCAGGCGCATCAAGTCCGCCCACTATGGGCTACCCCGGCGTTGGACCTCTTGGAGCGGCTCTTCCCGAAGAGCGGCTTGGGGCTCAGCCCGGTGCGATGTCACACAGGGATGGGCAGCGGCGAACTGCCACTGATCGGGTCACCGGCGTCTGCGGCAGAACCAGATTCAGGCTGAGCCCGCCCGGCTCAAACGGATCGCCGTCGGCGCGACACGAGCCGGGCAACTAACCGCTGCCGGGTCTCATTTCGCCACCTCGGTCCGTCTGCTGCCTGTCGGCCCCGTCGGGCTATCGGAGAGACCCGCGGGGCAGAACGACGGTTCACGCGCTGTTGCACGAGGTAGGAGACCGACGACCCGCGATCTCCTACCTCTGTGTCGTGCCGAGAGCGCTACACACGGGTGTTTGGCGACCGTCGACCCTGACGAGGGAACCGTTCAACGGACGACGGGTGCCCGGTCTGACCAGTTCGGCCGATTGCGCGCCCGAAGGCCTCCGTGCGGCAGACCGCGGGGACTGGCTCTCTCGACGAACCTCCGGCGCGGGCGTTTAGGATGGCGTTGGTGAGCCGAACAACCCGAGCTGGAGGAGCAGGCCGAGGCGATCGGGCACACCCCAGTGCTCCACCATCCGCCCGTCGGCGTAGCGCGCGACGTCGATTACGGTGATCTCGAATTCCTTGCCGGTGGGCGGCCGGCCGAGCTGACCGCGCGTGTCGGTTCCCGTGGCGCGGAGCCGGACCCAGATGGTGTCACCGGTGACGCTGGACTCCTCGATGGCCAGGTGGAAGTCGTCGGCGCCGGCCCGCAGCTCCCGGACGATCCGCGCGACGCCAGCAGGGCCGACGGCCCGGGCCGGTCGCTGGGGCGATTCGAACTGGTGCTCCACGAAGTCCGGTGCGACTAGCTCCTCAAGAACCTCGAGGTCGCCGGCGTTGAAGGCCTCGTCGATGAGGCGGGTGAAGAGGGCGAGTGGGTCGCTCATGGTCCTCACCCCCGTCCCGAGCCGTCGGCGCGGCGGCGCAGGACGCACCAGCGGAACACCGCCCCGCGAAGGGGGCCCCCGCCGGCTGTCGTCGACTCCGTCGTCGACAGCGACCAGGCGGGCCCGAACGCGGCGCGAACCCCCGCGTCGTCGATGCCCCTGGGGCCGACCCCGGACCGGGGCAGGACGGTGTGGAGCAGCAGGACGGCGCCATCGGCGGTGTGCCGGGTGACCCAGCCGGCGAAGGCGATCCGGTCCGGGTCGGTGAGGCCGTGGAAGCAGCCGATGTCCAGGACCAGGTCATAACGCTCCTCGCCCAGGACGCTGTCGAGGTGGGCGACGTCACCCTGGACGAAAGTCGCCCGGTCGCCGACGCCCGCGGTCTCCGCTCGGGCACTTGCCTTGCGCAGGGCCTGGCCGACGCCGTCGACTCCGGTCACCGTCCAGCCGTGCTCGGCGATCGAGACGGCGTGCCGGCCGGTGCCGCACCCGGCGTCCAGGGCGCGGCCCGGCGGGCGGGTGGCCAGCACCTCGGCGAGGGGCCCGTCGTCGCGGTTCGCCTCCCAGGGCGTGACACCGAGGCGGTAGAGGACGGGGTAGGCGTTGGCCATGGTGGGCTTCCCTTCAGTGGTGCTGCGTTGACTACAGTCTTACTGCATTCACTTCACTGGTACTGTGCTCCACATGGCTGACGCTGTCAAGGCTCCGAGCACCTACCGTCAGGAACAGGCCCGGGCCACCCGTGACCGGATCGCTGCCGCGGCCCGTGCGCTGTTCGCGGTCGACGGGTACCGGATGACCTCGATGGCCGCCATCGCCCAGAAGGCAGGCGTGGCCGAGCGGACCGTCTACACCTCGTTCGGCGCCAAGCGCGAGATCCTCTCGGCCATCTGCGAGACGTGGCTGGAGGATGCCCACGCCCGCGACATCGTCGCAGCCGCCGTGGTCGAGCCGGACCCGATGGCCACGGTCCGTCACGCCGCCCATTTCCTCCGGTCCCTCTTCGAGACCGGCTACGACGTCATGGTGCTCTTCGACGCCGCGGCCGCCGAGGACCCCAAGACCCGGGCCATGCTCCGGGCCAAGCTCGCGGGACGCAACCACGTCCAGAACCTCATCGTCGGCTCCCTCGCCGACCACCTCGTGACCCCCCTCCCGGCAGCCGGGGCGATCTACCGTGCCCTCGCTGCCGTCGGCATCTACCAGGAGCTCGTCGTCGAGTCCGGCTGGACGATCGACGACTACGAGCAGTGGCTCGTCGAGGAACTCGCACGACAGCTCCTCGGTCGAGGGCGCGGGCCAGCGCACGCCCCCCTCCAACCCACCTCTTGAGGGAGCTGAGGGCGTCCCGGACCCTTCCTGGAGTCTCTAAGTAGCCGCGACGAGTGCGTCGTACCGCCGCGTCTGTGCACCCCAGCATGCCTCCCGACAAGGTGGCTCATCCGCATGGGCGGTGATTCACCGATAGTTGGTTCGATGCGCTCCTCACTGACCGGCGGACTTCGCGAGCAGCTCGCGGCGACTCGATGTGGAGGTCTTGATGAACACCGACTTCAGGTGATCTTGGACCGTGTGCTCGCTGATCGACATCAATCTGGCCACTGTGCGGGTGTCGACTCCATCGGCGAGGTGGCGCAGTAGCACGTCCTCACGTCCTGTTAGCCCGTGGGAACGGGAGAAGATGTCACGGCGTTCTGCCGGCGAGCTTTCCTCCATGGTCACAACAATGTCCCGATCCTCGACGGGCTGACTGCCGGCGACACGGTCTGCCCGCAGGGTCAGCCAGGTGCCGACGCCGAGGTGAACGCGCGTCTGCGCCGGATGGGAATCGACACCTGCTTCGATGGCGAGAAGCTGGGCCGCCACGTTGTACGCGCTGGCCGGTACGGGACCTCGTCCGGACAGGGGCGGGACCAGCGCGGCCAGCCAGTCCTGGGTCTGTGGGGTCTGCACACGAACCGTGAGAGCGGGGGAAAGGACTAGCGCGCCTGGACCTCGTTGCCTCGGGATATTCCCGGCAGACGTGAACCCGGCAGCCTGCACGTAACGCAACCGGGAGGTGATCTTGGGTCGTGCCCCTGCCAGGGCAGCAACTTCGTCGTCGGTGAAGCAGCTCTCGCGGCGCCACAGGTCCAGGAACCCCCACCAGCCGAATCGGTCGGTGAAGACTGCGGAGGCCACATCGAGAATGCCGAGGTCGGCCAGGTGCTCACGCCACAGTTGGCTCTGCTCTGGCCGCCCGCCTGTTGCCTGTTGCAGAGTCGCGCAACCGCTCCTGGGCAGCCCCGTCCATCTGTTCACGGACGTCAGGTACTTCAGGCGTATCAGGTGCGGCAGTGTGGCGAGGTTCGGGACCTCAGCCAGAGGCGAGCACCCAACGGTGGTGGCAGGATCAGTGAGCAAGAAGGCGTAGGCGTCGAAGGACACGTAACGCTGGATCACGTCCAGGACTTGCGAACGCAAAACCCGATCGTCAGCGCCGGCAACGGCGATGTGCTCAACGGCCGCGCTGAGGCGTGCAGCCAAGATGGGACCTGTCACGCCCGCGAGCGTACGCCGAAGGGGACCCCCAGATCGCTGGGATGGAAGCCGCCCTCTCTCCCGCCTAGCGTCGAGAACACCTAGCTCTCAACTCAGACCGGGAGGGACGATGCCCACACTGCTCATCGAGCATTCCATCAGCGATTTTGACCTCTGGCACGACGCGTTCATGCGCTTCGCCGCGCGCCGCAAAGAGGGCGGCGTGATCCGCGAGCGGATCATGCGACCGGTCGACGATCCGCACTACGTTCTCATCGACCTCGAGTTCGTCACTCTTGAGGCTGCGCGAGGCTTCCGGCAGTTCCTCGAGACGCAGGTGTGGTCGACACCAGCCAACTCGCCCGCTCTCGTGGGCAGCCCGCGTGCACGCATCGCGGAGGTAGCGCCGGCAGGCTGACGTGAGTCATGGCTGCGTCATTTCGCAGGGCTAGGGCATCGTGCCCATCCTCCGAAGGGTCACTTCCAGCTGACGTCGCCTCCAGATGCGGCACTGGAAGCCAGCGAACACCGACCCCTTTGTACAAGCTCTGCCCCTCTATCTCGCTGACGGCGGCGGTCGTGTGGCTGACTAGATATCGGCCCCGGGCGACCTGTTCGGGCGTCGGGTCGCCAGATCGTCTATGGCGGCACGTAGGACCTGACGTGCGATCTGGGCTGTTACACGGCGTGGTCGAAAGCCTTCCTTGACCTGCTGTTGCGGGTGGATGTAGTTGCGGAACTCACGAACTGAGTGAGCGAACTTACTCACGTCCTCTCCTAGAACTCCGAGCTCCCGCGAGGTATTCAGTAAGTCGTTCAGCGTCCACTCCGGGAACGGGCGAACTCTGCCGTCACGGCGAGGGGCAGTTGCCGTTCGGTTGTAGTCGGCCGGGTGGTTCTTGGCTACTTCGTAGAGCAGACCTTCGAGGGTGCTGCCGCAAAGGATCACCACGGCGAGGGGCGCGCCGCTCTCGCAGCAGGTCTCGACCTCCTCGAGCCTGTCGGCGATTACTGACTGGAAGTCGACCGGGACGTCAACTTGGGTGAGGTCGAGAAACTCGACGTCCTTGGCCAGGAACGCTGCTTCCTCGCGGGTGAGCCGATCTGCAGGTTCCAGCATCGGACGCAGTTGTTCGATGACCTCTTCTGACAGACGTCGATCGGTCTCTGCGCGTTCGGCGGCGCTCGGCTCGTAGCGGCCCAGGTCTTCGGCCAGGCGGCGATGTTCGAGCATGTCGATGGTCAGCCGGGCAAACTCCGCGTTCGGGAGCGTGAACCAAAGGTGTCGCAACACCTGGGCTTTCGATCCGTTGTGCAGGTCATAGGGGTTGACGCCGATGCTGTTGCGCACAAAGTCCTCGAAGGACGCGTTTGTGTAGTTCAGGACGTATCCGCCACTCATCCCGAGCAGGTGCTCGAGCTTCTGCTTCAGCGCGTTGTCGACGGTCGCCACGAGCACAAGCCTCCCACCTAGGCCCGCCAAACTGCTGCGGTTCCCACCCTTCCCCACTTCGAAGACCTACTAGAACTAAGCCAGCGCGAGTGTCCGGGTCCGCGGCGATCCCAGCGGTTGCGTCATACCGCCGCGTACCGTCCGGGTAGACGGGTCCTGTCAGCCGCGTGGTGGGGACCTCGCAGTGCCCAGGTGTGACCCGATGGGCCGGGTCCATGAGCGGAGGCTGAGACCCGTTGGCTGTCCGAAGCTCCAGGACGCCTCGGGCGGATCACCTCGACTTCGACACGCGCGTCAGGTTCAGTTCGGCCCGGCGGTGCATGAGTGCACGCTCGCTCTCGTTTCTCGTGCGCGGCCAGCTCGTGTCCTCGGCACGCTCTGCGCGGGCGTGTGAGCGCGGCGATCGAGGCCTGCAGGAAAGTACTTCCCGACCGACTTGCCGCGCGCGGCGAGCAGCTCGGCCTGCTGCAGGGCGGCCAGCCCGCGCCGGATCAGGAACTGGTCCCAGCGTGTCCGGTCCTGCGCCTCCAGTAGGACCGGCTCACCCTGCTCATCGAGCCGGGCGGCCATCCGCGAGCCCTGGATCTCAAGCAGCGCCTGGAGTCCGAGTGCCTCGGGCTCGTCGGGAGCGACTGCGACCAGCATGCGCGCGAGCCTCATCGCCTCGCTCGCCAGGTCGGGGCGCATCCAGTCCTGGCCAGCGGTGGCTGTGTAGCCCTCGTTGAAGATTAGGTAGATCACGGCCATGACGTCGTCGAGACGCCTGGTCCGGCTCCGGTCCCGTGGGCAGTTCGAACTCGGCGTGAGCTGCGGACAGTGTCTTCTTGGCTCGCGAGATGCGTTGGCCCATGGCGGATTCGGTGGCCAAGAACCCGAGGGCGATCTCGGCGGTAGTGAGTCCTCCGACCAGACGCAGCGTCAGCGCGGCGCGGGACTCGGCAGTCAGGCAGGGGTGGCAGGACAAGAAGATGAGCCGAAGGACGTCGTCCTCGATGTAGTCGACCTGGCCGTCGAGGTCGGGCATCTCCTCCTCCTGTCCCCCGCGGGCGCCGGCCCTCGTCAACTGGCGTCAGGTTCATCAGAACCCGAGCGCGGACTGGACCGTCGATTCCTCGGAGCGCATAGCGGCTGGCGGTGGCCATTAGCGCAAGCCAATCCCTACTCACCTACAACCCCTGACCCCCTGGAATTAGTCATCTAGTCCCAGTTGGGAGTCGAAGACCTTGATTAACACACACGGCCGGCCACACCAAGACCCAGCCGGATCGGGTCCCGGAAATATCCGGCAACCGCGTTTCCCGGACGTGGACTCGTCCATCACGTGGCGCCCGAGATGCGCTGATGTCCTGTCCGCGCGCTGCAGCGGGCAGCTGGCCGGTGGTGTGAATCTGGGACGGGGATGGATGACCAGCAGTTGTTCATGAAGACGTTGTCGGGAGGGTATGCCGCTGGCTGAGCGCAGCGGCATACCCTCCTCTACTGCGGGCGGTCAGTGGTGCTTTGCCGGCCTGACCACCACGGTGCCAACCATGCCCATCCCGTCGTGGAACTGGCAGATGTAGTGGTAGACGCCAGACTTGTTGAAGGTGACCCTGAAGTGGGCGCCAGGCCCCGCCGCAGTGGGGATGACTCCGGAGCTCAGGGCGCCACCAGTGAAGTTCGTCGGATCGCCAACGGCGATGGGCGCCGGAGGCTCGGTCCCGAATGTCACCGTGTGCGGGACCGGGAAGCCATGGTTCATGGAGGCGTCGAAGTCGATCGTTTCGCCACGCCGGATCACGACATGGGAGCGCATGAACCGCATGACCATCGCCATGTCGTCGAGGGCGCCGACGAAGACGTGGTGCGAGCTCGAGTGGGCCAGGGCGTGGCGCATCAGGTCGCGCCCGTCCGCGATGACGGCGGCACGTCCGTTGCGGAACTGTCTGTCGTAGAACCGCTGGGTGTGGGGGTACCGGGTGCCCGCGCTGGCGACATGGACGACGCCCTTCATGGCTACGCCGTGCAGGAAGCAGTAGTACGGGTAGTCGCCCTGACCAGTGAACCTCAGGTCGTAGGACGTGATCGTCGGTGGCAGCTCACTGAACTGGATCGTCGACAGGACCCCGGAGTTGCGGACCTCTCCCGGGGCGCCGATGGTGGGCTGCGGCGTCTGCATGGTCATGGTCGGGTCGGCCGGGTTGAACTCCCCGGGCAGCTGGCCGGTCGGGAGGAACGACACAGTGTGGGGTTCCATGGAGTCCGCGGTCCAGTGGACCGTGTCGCCGGCGTCGATCCAGATGTCGCCGGGCAGAAACTGCATGCCCTGGACTGCACCGTTCGCCGACTGCTCTCCGACATGGACGTGCCAGGTACGTGTGTGCAGCCGGGTGTGTGTTTGCGTCGCCTCCGCGGTGGTTCCAGAAGCGAGCGCCAGGGGCAGCAATGCCGCACAGAACGCGGCGATGATAACTCGTAGGCGCTGTGACGATCCTGCAAAAGCCATGAGAACCTCCTAGCTACTGATGGACTCCACGCCCGTGGTCAGGCCGATCAAAGGCGGACCTTGCGGAAAAGCCACTCACTCCCCCGTGCAGCTCCGCCTCCCCCGCCAAAATGGCGAGACGGGACTACGTCAAAGGTAAACGTGTCCCTATCCCGAGAACACGAGACGCCCAGAGCTCGAGAACGAGTAGAGGGCGAGCGAGCGAAGAGTAAGGAATGATTAAAACTTGGCAACTGATCGCCGTCAAGAGCTTGGTCTGACGTATTTGACGCCGACGCCGACCCCATGGCGCAGCAGGTCGGTGGCCCGCGAGTGGCGCAGCATATGCGGGGTGAACCAGATCCCGGTACGGGCCCGCAGACGCCGACCAGCTGATGCACGGCCTGGTAACGCAACGGCCGCCCGTAAGGCTCGGCGAACAGATCACGAACGCGTAGTCCGAGTCGCACTCCCCATACTCCTGGAACATGTACCCCGTGTAGAGCCGCACCAACCCAGTTGAATCGGGATGGTGTGCTCCTCAAGGGTCTTGGCCCGGGCGCCGTTCGCGTTGTCCCGCCGGGGCACGATCCGCACTTCTCGGCGGTGGGAGACGAAGTCGGCATGGCGCAACCCGAGCGCCTGGCCTATCCGCATGTCAGTTTCAGCAAGCAGTACCAGTAAGAAGCGGTCCCGCAGGTGCTCGCACGCCTCGACCAGCGCGAGTATCTGCTCGTCGGTCAGGGTGCGGGGCAGTCGGCGAGACTGGCGCAGCCGCAACGGCCGGATGGCCGTGGCTCGACCAGCGGTGACATGGTGCAAGAACGGCCGGTACCCACCCCGGTTGACCCGCCTCCAGTCCACGAGCGACTGCGCGAGCTACTGACGCCGGTGTGCCTGTTCAGACGATGCTGGTTGGACAACACCAGCGGAAGGACTGCTGCGTGCTCATCAGCCGAGACCACTTGCGCTTTGGTACCGCATCGGAGCTCACTGGAGCCGGGAACCTGCCTTCCTTGGGCGGTTGCCCGAGGACTTTTCGATGGTCACTGTCGGCGACGATGCGGTGACATTGAAGGGGACCCGCACCGACGAGTGTCCCTTCCCGATGACCGTGACACAGCTTCAGCTCCACACGTTTCCAAGTACCCCCTCGACGTTCCCCGTGAAAGCGTGGGCCCGTCGCACCGGCCTCAACCCCGCAAGTGTCATCCCGTTGGGTTCGTCCAACGTGGCGTGGCAAGTGGCTAAAGTCGCCGGGGGTCACTGCCGTGCCCCGGGTGATGTTGCATGAACCGGACGCGGTCCGCCGAAGGTGAAGCGCCCCTGGGTCTGACGAGGCTCCACGAAACCCGGGGCGCTTCACCCGCCACCTCATCCACCGCGTCATCCTGCCAACCAACCCCCCGAGGCGCATGAGGCCCCTGAGCTCGACGCGCAACTGACCCTTTCCGCCGCGATCCGCACGGGTGGACGACATGCGTCCTTCCGCCGCGAGCGGAGCGCCCTCCGACCGGCAGTTCGTCGGTATCATGATCGCCTGCCACTCGGCGTTCACCGGAGGTGCCTCACATGGCGGAGCTCGTCCGGACCAACGACCCCGGGG
>Ga0097691_1002902_pt1 | contig 10958 bp, 9 predicted proteins | sample NGESurdeep072012_8_FD_72858 | JGI IMG/M metagenome (GOLD analysis project Ga0097691, IMG submission 72858) | Arctic peat soil microbial communities from Barrow, Alaska - NGEE Surface sample 210-1 deep-072012 | ecosystem: Environmental > Terrestrial > Soil > Wetlands > Peat ...
CGGCCGGCAGCGTGACGGCGGCGAGCTGCTCGGGATTGAGGCCCTCGAGCAGGCGCAAAGGACGGTCGACGACAGAGGGCAGGTTCACTTGTCCATTCTAGGAGCGCGACCCTGATCCCCTTCCGTAGAATGCCGCCACGGGCGCTCCAGAGGGCGCCCGTTTTTGCTCACGAAGCCACCATGGAAATCTTCGACTACGACAACGTCTTGCTGCTGCCGCGCAAGTGCCGGGTCGAAAGCCGTTCGGAGTGCGATCCGGCGCAGGAGTTCGGGCCGCGCCGGTTCGAGCTGCCGGTGGTGCCGGCCAACATGAAGACGGTCGTCGACGAGCCGATCGTCGAGTGGCTGGCGGCCAACGGCTACTTCTACGTGATGCACCGCTTCGACGTCGACAACGTCGCCTTCGCGCAGCGGATGCGGGCGAAGAATCTCTACGTCTCGATCAGCTCCGGCGTCAAGCCGCCCGACTACGCCGTGATCGACCGGCTGGCAAGCGAAGGCGTCGGCGCCGACTACGTGACGATCGACATCGCCCATGGCCACGCCGACACCGTGCACCGGATGATCGAGCACATCAAGACCAAGCTGCCGAAGGCCTTCGTGATCGCCGGCAACGTCGCCACGCCGGAGGCGGTGATCGACCTCGAGAACTGGGGCGCCGATGCGACCAAGGTCGGCGTCGGCCCGGGCAAGGTGTGCATCACCAAGCTCAAGACCGGCTTCGGCACCGGCGGCTGGCAGCTCTCGGCGCTCAAGTGGTGCGCGCGCGTCGCGACCAAGCCGATCATCGCCGACGGCGGCATCCGCGATCACGGCGACATCTCTAAGAGCGTGCGCTTCGGCGCCTCGATGGTGATGATCGGCTCGCTGTTCGCCGGCCACGAGGAATCGCCGGGCAAGACGGTCGAGGTCGACGGCAAGCTCTACAAGGAGTACTACGGCTCGGCCTCGGACTTCAACAAGGGCGAGTACAAGCACGTCGAGGGCAAGCGCATCCTCGAGCCGATCAAGGGCAAGCTCGCCGACACCCTGCGCGAGATGCGCGAAGACGTGCAAAGCTCGATCTCTTACGCCGGCGGCACGAAACTCGCCGACATCCGCAAGGTCAACTACGTGATCCTCGGCGGCGACAACGCCGGCGAACACTTGCTGATGTGATCCCGGGAATGCCATGAATCCGATCCGCCGTCTTCTCGTCGCCCTCCTCCCGGCCGCCCTCTGCGCCTGCGGCAGCGGCTCGCTGTCGAGCGAGGAAGGTAACCTGCGCCTGGTCAATGCGACGAGCGAATTCGCCTCGCTCGACCTGTTCGCAAACGGCAGTGCCGCCATCACGGGAGTCGCTTCGTACACCTCGAGCGGCTACGCCAACCTCGACCACAACAGCTACACGCTCGACCTTCGCGCCAGCGGCAGCAGCACGTCGCTGGTCACGACCAGCACGACCCTGGCCAAGAAGGATCATCAGACGGTCGTCGCCTACACCAGTGGCGGCACGCTGACGACGGCGGTTCTCTCCGACCAGGAAGGCGATCCGAGCGGCGGCAACGCCAAGGTGCGCGTCTTCAACACCGCGACGGTCGAGATCGGCGCGGTCGACGTCTACCTCGTCGCCGATTGCGCATCGCTCGCCACCTCCGGCGCGGCCGCTTTCGCCGCCAACGTCAGCGGCCTGCAAAGCGGCTACACCCAGATCACGGCATCGGCGACGCCGGTGCACGTGTGCGTCACGGCGCCCGGCGACAAGACCGATCTGCGCCTCGACATCCCGTCGCTGACCTTGTCCGACAAGCGCATCGTCACGATCATCCTCGTCCGCACCGGCGGCGGCTTCCTCCTCAACGGGCTGCTCCTCGACCAGCAGAGCGCGCTGACGACCGCCCTCAATGCCTTGGCGCGCGTGCGTGTCGCGGCCAGCCTCTCGCCGGCCGTGCCGATCAGCGTCGACGTCAACTCGACGGCGGTCGCGGCCGGCCTGACCACGCCGAATGTCGGCCCCTACCAGGTGGTGAGCGCCGGCACGCTCGCCATCAAGATCAACGGCGTCGCGTACACGCCGGCAACGCCGCTCACCGCGGCCGCAGGATCGGACGTCACCCTGCTCCTGACCGGCTCGACGCCGACCGTGACGCTGCTGAACGACGACAACACGGTCTCGACCAGCACCACGCGGCCGGTGAAGCTTCGCCTGGTCAACGGCTTGAACGGAACGACCGGCGCGGCCACGCTCACCGTCGACAACGCCCTGGTCGGCAACGGCGCCGCTTCGCCCGGCGCTTCCGCGTACGCGCTGCTGCCGGCGAGCGCGGCGCTGGCCCGCGTCGAGGCGCGCACCGGCGTGATCCAGCTCTACCTGGCGAACAACGTCACGCTCACGTCGGGGCGCGTCTACTCGCTCTTCCTGCTCGGCGACGCGGCAGCGGCGCCGAACACCGGCATCCTCGTCGCCGATCGCTAGCCGAGGGCGCGCCGGCGCCCCGCCAATCCACCCTCCATGACCGACCTCGCCAAGTCCTTCGACCCCGCCGCCATCGAGGAGCACTGGGGCCCGCTCTGGGAAGAAAGCGGCGTCTACGAGCCGACGCTCGACGAGTCGAAGCCGTCGTTCGCGATCCAGCTGCCGCCGCCCAACGTCACTGGCACGCTGCACATGGGGCACGCGTTCCAGCACACGATCATGGACGCGCTGGTGCGCCACGCGCGCATGAAAGGCGCCAACACGCTCTGGGTACCGGGCACCGACCACGCCGGCATCGCCACCCAGATCGTCGTCGAGCGCCAGCTCCAGGAGGCCGGCCTCAGCCGCCACGACCTCGGCCGCAAGAAGTTCATCGACCAGGTCTGGGACTGGAAGGAGACCAGCGGCTCGAAGATCACGCGCCAGATGCGCCGGCTGGGCGACTCGGTGGCCTGGAAGTACGAGTACTTCACGATGGACGAGCGGCTCTCGGCCGTCGTCACCGACACCTTCGTCTCGCTGTTCGAGGAAGGGCTCATCTATCGCGGCAAGCGCCTCGTCAACTGGGACCCGGTGCTGCTCTCGGCGGTCTCCGACCTCGAGGTGGTGAGCGAGGAGCGTGACGGCACGATGTGGCACATCCTCTACCCGTTCAGCGACGGCCCGCAGCTCGACGCGAACGGCCAGCCGATGCGCGGCATGCACATCGCGACGACGCGGCCCGAGACGATGCTCGCCGACGGCGCCCTCGCGGTCCACCCCGACGACGATCGCTACCGGCACCTGATCGGCAAGCTGGTCGACCTGCCGCTCTGCGATCGGAAGATTCCGATCATCGCCGACGATTTCGTCGACCGCGAGTTCGGCTCGGGCTGCGTCAAGATCACCGGCGCGCACGACTTCAACGACTACGCCTGCGCGCTGCGCCACGGCATCCCGCTGATCACGATCTTAACGCTCGACGCCAAGATCAACGAGAACGGGCCGGTCGCGTACCAGGGCCTCGATCGCTACGACGCGCGCAAGGCCGTGCTGCGCGACCTCGAGGCGCAGGGCTACCTCGAGAAGGCGGTGCCGCACAAGCACGCGGTGCCGGTCTGCGAGCGCACCGGCGAGATCGTCGAGCCGATGCTCACCGACCAGTGGTTCGTGGCGATGACCAAGCCGGGTGCCGACGGCACGAGCCTGGCCGGCAAGGCGATCGAAGCGGTCGAGACCGGCGCGGTCAAGTTCTTCCCCGAGCAGTGGGTCAACACCTACAACCAGTGGATGAAGAACATCCAGGACTGGACGATCTCGCGCCAGCTCTGGTGGGGCCACCAGATCCCGGCCTGGCACGGCGACGACGGATCGATCTTCGTCGCCCGCAGCGAAGCGGAGGCGCGTGCCAAGGCCGAAACGGCGGGCTACGCGGGCACCCTGACGCGCGATCCCGACGTGCTCGACACCTGGTACTCGTCGGCGCTGGTGCCGTTCTCGTCGCTCGGCTGGCCGAAGCAGACCAAGGAGCTCGCGCTCTTCCTGCCCTCGTCGGTGCTCGTCACCGGCCACGACATCATCTTCTTCTGGGTCGCCCGGATGATCATGATGACGCTGCACTTCACCGGCCAGGTGCCGTTCCACGACGTCTACATCCACGGCCTGGTGCGCGACGCGCAGGGCAAGCGGATGAGCAAGTCGGAAGGCAACGTGCTCGACCCGGTCGACCTGATCGACGGCATCGCCCTCGAGCCGCTGCTCGAGAAGCGATCGACCGGATTGCGCCGGCCCGAGACCGCGCCGCGCGTCCGCGAGGTCACCGCGGCCGAATTCCCGAAAGGCATCCCCGGCTTCGGCGCCGACGCGCTGCGCTTCACATTCGCCTCGCTCGCGAGCCTCGGCCGCGTCGTCAACTTCGACTCGAAGCGCTGCGAGGGCTACCGCAACTTCTGCAACAAGCTCTGGAACGCGACCAACTTCGTGCTGATGAACGCCGAGGGCAAGGACTGCGGCCTCGCCGAGCACACGAAGGCCGAGTGCGCTCCGGGCCAGCCGTTCCACAACTACCTCAGCTTCTCGCCGGCCGATCGCTGGATCACCGGTGAGCTGCAGCGCGTCGGGGCTGCCGTCGAGCAGGGCTTCAACGAATACCGGCTCGACGCCATCGCGCAGAGGGTCTACTCGTTCGTGTGGGACGAGTACTGCGACTGGTACATCGAGATCGCCAAAGTGCAGCTCCGCTCGGAGAACGAGTCGGTGCAGCGCGCCACGCGACGCACGCTGCTGCGCGTGCTCGAGACCGTGCTGCGGCTGATGCACCCGATCACGCCGTTCATCACCGCCGAGCTCTGGGAGCGCGTCGCCGTGGTGGCCGGCCGCAAGACCGCGGACACCGAGCACGGCATCGTCCAGGCTGCCTATCCGAAAGCGCAGCTCGAGCGCATCGACGCCAAGGCGGACGCGTGGATCGCCAGGCTGAAGGAAGTGGTCGGCAGCTGCCGCATCCTGCGCAGTCAGTTGAGCCTGCAGCCCGGCAAGCGCGTGCCGCTGTACGCCACCGGCGATGCGCCGTTCATCGCGGAAGCGACGCCCTTACTGCAATCGCTCGCCCAGGTCTCCGAGGTGAGGCTCGTCGACGATGCCGGCTTCGCCGCCGCCACCCGCGACGCGCCCGTGGCCGTGGCCGGGGCGACGCGGATCGCCCTGCACATCGAGATCGATCGCGCCGCCGAGGTCGCTCGCCTGACCAAGGAAATCGACCGCATCGACGGCGAAGTGACCAAGGCCAACGCCAAGCTCGGCAACGAGAGCTTCGTCGCCCGCGCGCCCGCGGCCGTGGTCGATCAGGAGAGGAAGCGCGTCGCCGACTTCTCGACGACGGTCAATCGGCTTCGACACCAGCGAGCTCGCCTGGACCCGTCGTCGGGCTGAGCTCGCCGGGCACGGTCGGCGCGGTCTCGAGCAGCAGCTCGTCGATCCGGCGCGCGACCGCCCAGACGCTGCGCTGACGCGACTCGCGCGTCGTCGCCGCCACGCGCGGCGTCACCTGCAGCGTCTCGATGCCGTGCAGCGGCCGGTGCGGATCGAGGGCACCGGGCTCGACGCTGTCGAGCCAGGCGGCGGCGATCCGGCCGCTCTTCAGCGCGCTGGCCAGCGCCTCTTCGTCGAAGAGGCGCGAATGGGCGGTGCTGACGACCACCTGGTTGAGCTTGCTGTGGCGCAGGAACCGATCACCGAGCAGGCCGTGGTAGCGGCTGAAGTAGTCGAGCTGGACGCAGAGCACGTCGGCGCGCTCGACCAGCTCGCGCAGGCCCGAATGGGTGACCTGCCACTGCGCCCACGAGGGATCGCTGGCATGCAGCGCCGGGTCGTAGCCGAGGATGCGCACGCCGAAGCCGGCGAGCAGCTGCACCATCGTGCGCGCCGCCGGCGGCATGCCGACCAGGCCGATCGTCGCGCCGCCGAGCTCGCGCCCGGCCATCGAGCCGTCGGAGCCGCGCACCGGCACGCGCCGGAACAGCGACAGCATCGCGCCGATCACGAACTCGGCTTCGGCGCGCGCGCTCGCCGTGATGCTGCGCACGACCTCGACCTTGCGCTTCTCGCAGGCCTCGAGGTCGATGTTCTCGGAGCCGGCGCTGACCCGGCCGACGGCGCGCAGCACCGGCGCGAAGTCGAGCGTCTCGGCGTCGATGCTCACCGAGGCGGGCACGATGGCTGCCCGCACGTTGTAGAGCGCGCGGCGGAAGTCGCGCGGTGCGAACGCGAGATCGGGCACGAAGCGAAGCTGGTGCCGGGAGCCGAGCCAACGCATCACGTCGGCGTCGATCGGATCGATGACGAGCAGGTCCACGGAAGCGTTCCTTTTGCCTGCTGATTCGACCTTGCGTGCAAGAATCTGGCGACTTCGGGGCATTGTAGGTATGTTGGTCAGACACGCGATCTTTCCGGTGGCCGGCCTCGGCACCCGTTTCCTTCCCGCCACCAAGGCGCTCCCCAAGGAGATGCTGCCGATCGTCGACAAGCCGCTCGTGCAGTACGCGGTCGAGGAGGCCTACGCGGCCGGCGTGCGCGAGATGATCTTCGTCACCAGCCGCCACAAGCGCGCCATCGAGGATCACTTCGACCGCACCTTCGAGCTCGAGGACGCGCTCGAAAAGGCCGCCAAGGCCGAGCTGCTCGCCGCCGTGCGGGCGATCAAGCCCGATGACATGGAATGCGTCTTCGTACGCCAGGCGCAGGCGCTCGGCCTCGGCCATGCCGTGCTGTGCGGGCGCCACCTGGTTGGCGACCATCCGTTCGCGGTGCTGCTGCCCGACGACCTCATGATCGGCACCCCGCCGGTGCTGGCCCAGATGGTCGAGCAGTTCGCGGCGCGCCAGGCGTCGATGATCGCGGTCCAGGAAGTGCCGGCCGAGCACACGCGCCGCTACGGCATCGTCGCCGGGCGCGCGGTCGGCGAGCGGCTGATCGAGATCGACAAGATCGTCGAGAAGCCGGCGCCCGAGGTCGCGCCGTCGCGTCTCGGCGTCGCCGGGCGCTACGTGCTCACGCCGCGCGTCTTCGCCGAGATCGCGCGCCAGCCGCGCGGCGTCGGCGGCGAAATCCAGCTCACCGACGGCATCGCCGGCCTGCTGGAGAGCGAGAAGGTGTTCGCCTATCGCTACGAAGGCAAGCGCTACGACTGCGGCAGCAAGGAAGGCTTCCTGCAGGCCAACGTCGAGCTCGCCCTCGCCGACCCGACGCTCGGCGCCGACTTCCGCGCCTATCTGAAGTCGCTCCCCCTCTGAGCGCGCCGCGCGCTAGCGCCGGCGCAGGTAGTGCACGAACTCGTCGTTGGCACTCGTCTGCTCGAGCAGCTCGTTACCGGTCTGGCGCGCGAAGGCCTGGAAGTCGCGCACCGAGCCCGGGTCGGTGGCGACGATCTTGAGCACGTCGCCGCTCGACATGTCGGCGAGCGCCTTCTTCGCCTTCAGGATCGGCAGCGGGCAGTTCATGCCGCGAGTATCGATTTCCTTTTGCGCATCCATCGTTGTCAGTCCACGTCGATTTCGGTCGCCCGTTTGCCGGGAGGCAGGTCCATCCATTTCGGCTCGATGCCGCGCGAGCGCAGCCAGTCGGCGAGCGCCCGGCCGGTGCCCGCCGGCCAGCAGTTGATCTCGGCCGGGACGAACAACCGGTAGGCGACGAGCTCGGGCGACAGCACGATCTCGCCACGCGCCGCCGCATGGTAGGCAATGATGACCTGATTCATGCGCAGGAACTCGTACACGCCGATCAGCGAAACCGACTCGACCGTGAGCGAAGTCTCCTCGAGCACCTCGCGGGCGATGCCTTGCTCGGGCGTTTCGCCCGCTTCCATGAAACCGGTGATCAGGCCGAAGAACTTGCCCGGCCACGCGGCATTGCGCGCAAGCAGCACCTGCCCGTCGCGGTCCATCAGCTCGATCACCGCCGCGAGCACCGGCGTCGGGTTGTTCCAGTGCGTCCAGCCGCAGGCCGGGCAGCGCAGACGCGTCTTCGACCCGCCGTCTTCCAGGGTCGCGATGGGTGCCAGCGCCGTCGCGCAGTTGACGCAGAACCTGGTATCGAAGTTCATCGGCGCCCGCCGGGCCGCCCCAAGGGCGCCGAAGCCCCCCCGGGGGGCAGCGAACGAAGAGAGGCGCCATCGGTCACCATCACGCCGGGAAGACGCCGGTCGAGAGATAGCGGTCGCCGCGATCGCAGACGACGAAGACGATGGTCGCGTTCTCGACCTTCGCCGCGATCTGGAGAGCGACCCAGCACGCGCCCGCCGCCGAGATGCCGGCGAAGATGCCTTCCTCGCGGGCGAGGCGGCGCGTCACCTCCTCGGCGTCGACCTGCTTGACGAGCACCAGCTCGTCGACCGCCTTCGGATCGTAGATCTTCGGCATGTATTCCTCGGGCCATTTGCGGATGCCGGGAATGCGCGAGCCCTCGGTCGGTTGCGCACCGATGATGCGAACCTGCGGATTCTTTTCCTTCAGGAAGCGGGAGACGCCGGTGATCGTGCCGGTCGTTCCCATCGCGCTCACGAAATGGGTGATGCGCCCGCCGGTGTCCTTCCAGATCTCGGGGCCGGTCGTCTCGTAGTGGATGCGCGGGTTGTCGGCGTTGGCGAACTGGTCGAGGACGCGGCCCTTGCCGTCCTTTTCCATCTGCGTCGCGAGGTCGCGCGCGTATTCCATGCCGCCCGAGCGCGGCGTGAGGATGAGCTCGGCGCCGAACGCCTTCATCGTCTGCGCCCGTTCAACGCTCAAGTCTTCGGGCATGACGAGCAGCATGCGATAGCCGCGGATCGCCGCCGCCATCGCCAGGGCGATGCCGGTGTTGCCGGAGGTCGCCTCGATCAGGGTGTCGCCCGGCTTGATCGTGCCGCGCTCCTCGGCGCGCCGGATCATGCTGATCGCCGGCCGGTCCTTCACCGAGCCGGCCGGGTTGTTGCCTTCGAGCTTGCCGAGAATGACGTTGCCGCGCGCCGCGTTGGCGGCGCCGGGCAGGCGCACCAGACGCACCATCGGCGTGGCGCCGATGACGTCTTCGATGGTCGGATAGGTCGGCGCGGGCTCGCTCATGGAGGTGTCGCGAGCATCCTGGTGCCTCGGGTCGGAATCGAACCGACACTCCTCGCGGAACGGGATTTTGAGTCCCGCGCGTCTACCAATTTCGCCACCGAGGCCGGTGCTTGCGCAGAGAGGCAGTTTGCCATAGGCACCGTAGACTAGCTGCCAGTCGCCATTCGCCGAGGACGCTTTCCGCATGCCGCCGCTTCCACCCGTCACGCAGGCGCTCCTGCTCGCCAACGTGGCGATCTTCTTTCTCGGCGAGCTGCTCGGACCGGGCCTGCTCTCGACCTTCGCGCTGTGGCCGATCGGCGCCGGCTTCTGGCCTTGGCAGGTCGTCACCTACGCGTTCCTGCACGGCAGCTTCAACCACCTGTTCTTCAACATGCTGGGCCTGTGGATGTTCGGCGCCGAGCTCGAGCAGGTCTGGGGCCGCAACCGCTTCATCCAGTTCTATTTCGCCAGCGTCGTCGCCGCCGCGCTGACGCAGCTGATCGTCAACTACGCGCTCGGCGCGGGCGCGCCGACGATCGGCGCCTCGGGCGGCCTGTTCGGCCTGCTGCTGGCGTTCGCGATGATCTTTCCGAACCGGATCATCCTGCTCTTCTTCGTCATCCCGATGAAGGCCAAGTGGCTGGTCGCGCTCTACGGCCTGCTCGAGCTGTACCAGGGCGCCTACGTGATGAATTCGGGCGTCGCCCATTTCGCGCACCTCGGCGGCATGCTCGGCGGTCTCCTGACGCTACGCTACTGGCGCGGCCAGGCGCCGTTCGGCCGGCGTTGACGGCCGATCGTCCGGAAAAAGCCCCTGACGCGCGCACGGCGCTTGCGAGCGCTCATGCTTCGTGGCCACTCCGTGGAGTCAGCATGACCGCGCCGTCGTTCGTTCGGCTTTCGCCCCGCCCGGTGTTCCGGCGTCCGAGGTCAGCGCGGGCTTGGACCGTGACGCTCGCCCTTTGCGCGGGCGCGCTGCTCGGCACCGCGGCACCCGCGCGCGCCGACGAGCCGACGCCGGCCGCCTCGACCGCCATGCGCGCGGCGGTGGCGCGCCTGGAAGCGCACAAGGAAGCGCTGGCGCGCGCCAACGCGGCGGTCGTCGGCGTCGAGGTGATCGCGGTCGAGAACGCGCGCTCAATCTCGACGCTCGGGCGCGAGCGCCAGGGCTCGGGCATCCTGATCGGCGACGACGGCCTGGTCCTGACGATCGGCTACCTGATCCTCGAGGCCGATCACGTCGACCTGATCCTGGCACGTGGCGCGCGCGTGCCGGCGCGCGTCGTCGCCTACGACCTGGCTTCCGGCTTCGGCCTGGTGCAGGCGCTGGCGCCGCTCGGCCTGGCGCCGGCGCGCCTCGGCGTCTCGGCGGCGATCGCCGATGACGAGCCGCTGCTGGTCGCGAGCGGCGGCGACGACGGTGACCTGAGCCTCGCCCGCATGGTTTCGCGGCGCGCGTTCTCGGGCTACTGGGAATACCACATCGAAGGCGCGCTCTTCACCGCGCCGGCGCGCACCGACCATAGCGGCGCCGCGCTCTTCAACGCCGACGGCGAGCTGGTCGGCGTCGGCTCGCTGGTGGTCACCAACGCGCGCGGCGACGGGCCGGCGCTGCGCGGCAACATGTTCGTGCCGGTCGATCTGCTCAAGCCGATCCTGCCCGAGCTCAAGGAGCGCGGCGCTTCGCGCAGCAGCCGGCGCGCCTGGATCGGCGTCAACTGCGTCGAGATCGGCGGCCAGGTGCACGTCGTTCGGCTCGCGCCCGAGAGCCCGGCGGAAGCGGCCGGTCTCGAGCCGGGCGACGTCGTTCTCGCGGTCGACGGCATCGGCGTCGGCGACCTGGCCTCGCTCTACCAGGCGCTCTGGCGCGACGAGCGGCCCGATCGCGACGTGATGCTCGAGATCCAGCGCGGCGCCGAGAAGATGCGCCTCGCCGTCCATGCGAT
>Ga0097691_1002903_pt1 | contig 10958 bp, 14 predicted proteins | sample NGESurdeep072012_8_FD_72858 | JGI IMG/M metagenome (GOLD analysis project Ga0097691, IMG submission 72858) | Arctic peat soil microbial communities from Barrow, Alaska - NGEE Surface sample 210-1 deep-072012 | ecosystem: Environmental > Terrestrial > Soil > Wetlands > Peat ...
GGCTGGAGCGGGAAGGGGAGCGAGCGGCGGCCGCGGCCAGGCTGAAGGCGCTCCCGGCCCCGGCGCGGGTCGTGGGGCGGGAGGTGAATCGATGGAAAACCAGATGTTCAACGCCAACAAACGCGATTGGATCGATTGCATCAAGAGCCGCAACAAGCCGTTCTGCAACCTGGAAATGGGCCATCGAACGGCGGTCGTCTGCACCCTCGGCAACATGTCGCTTCGCCTCGGCGGGCGCGCCATTCAATGGGATCCCGAGAAGGAAGTGGTCATCGGCGACAAGGAAGCCGCCGCCATGTGCACCAAGCAGTACCGCGCGCCTTGGGATGGAGTTCTCAAGAGCATCCTGAAGGCGTAGCCGGGGAGCGCACTTTCTATGACTCAGCCCTTCGGTCGCTCCCAGGCCCTGCGTGAGCCAGCGCTTCGACCATGAAGGCAACCTCTGTGTCGCCGATAACGGCTAACGCCAGCCTCCCGGTACGCATTGGGCGGAGACGCTTGCTCGTGGCAGGGTGCTTAACCGTTTTGGGGGCTGCGACCGGGCACCATGCTGTAGGCTTCTATCGGGTCCAGACCACGGCGAACGGTGATTTCTAGTTGGGCCAGAATGGATTGAGCACGGCGGGGAAGATTCGTATGAAACCGAGCCCAAGCCGCCGGTAGTTGGTCGAGCGCCGCCAGAGTGTCGCGGAGCATGCCGTGGAGATCCAGACTGCCAGGAGGTTGGTCCAAGGCCCAGAGAGCTTCCACATAATCGGCATCCAGCTCAAACAACTGGCGTATCAGGCGTTGGGGGATTTCAGTGGGCGACAAATCCATCCGATCCAGCGCCCGAAACAGCGCCAGCAGATCGAGTCGGGCTCCTTCCAGACGCGCTCGGAGGTCGACAGGAATTTCCGCCGTAGAGCGGCGAGCCATAGCCTGAGCATGGCGCATCGCGGTGCGGCGGTCAACGGCAAACAGGGCTAAAAAGTTGCGATCTGCGTCCGTGAGGGTTAAGCCAGGGTTAAGCCAAGGAAACCATGCGCATTCGATCCAACAGCGCCCAGTCGCCGTTCAGCAACAGCAGGCGCAAGGCTAAGAGTCGTCGCGCGCCTGCCTCGCTCCAGCGCATCCCGGCTTGCCGCAGACGGGCATGGACCACCTGCTTGTGGGCGCTCTCTACAGCGCCGCTGCCGATTCCATAGCCCAACCGCAAATATTCGTCATAGCGCATGCGTGCGGCATTCTCACTGTAGTAGCCGATCAGCGATTGCAGGCTCTGGCGCAGTTCCGCGGTTTTAGGTCGCAGGCGTTTCAGGGCGGCGATCACGTCTTGCACCTTGCCGGCCCGCAGGTCTTCGGCAATCTGATGAACCCAGCGGTCGGCCTGGGTGGAATCCTCTCCGAAACGCAGGCGGGCAAAGGTCCAGGCGTGTTCCAGGGCATGCCAAAAATCGAGGATTTCACAACGATGCACAAACATCGGGGCGCGGTTCCAGATCCATTCGGCGCCGTCGCCCACGACCACCACGACGGTGTGAGGGCCCACCCAACCCAATTCCCGCAACTGCGCATACAAGCGCTGAAAGATCTCGTCGGCTTCTCCCAGGCAGGTGACTAGAAATCGCCGGACCACCGAGCGGCGCCCAGGCGAGGTTTCCACTCGTTCACCGGGCAGCAGCAGAACGCCGGTTTTGACCTCGCGGAAATGGCCTTCTTCGACGGCCGGCAAGGCGGGCAGTGGTTGGGTGCCTACCCGCCGCCGACGGTGCGTGCGGACCTGCATTCCCAACGTGCAACCGTCGACTCCCAGGACCACCGCTGGCGGAGCATGGTCTACCGAAGCACCTTCACTGCGGCTGTCGGCGTGATACTGGCTCAGGGCCTCGCTGTAGCTGGCCGCCGCCTGTCCCAATCTCTGTGCCGCCCGCCACACGCCCATGGCGTTGACGCTCACCCCCAGGAGCAACTGCGCCAACTGTGACGCCAGTTCGTAGGGGGCCACTGCGGCCAGCAGTCCCAACCGACGAGCCAAAGAGCCGCAAATGCGTCCGGGTTCCACGCCCAGAAGATCCAACAAGGGTCGACTTTCCTGTTTGCAACGCGAGCAACGATACCGTACCGGAGAGACCTGAAGCTGCCCCCAGTGCGCCAGCCAGGAAACCGGGCGCGCATCGTGATAAGTCATGGGTCGGCCGCATGGTAGACACTCCGGCACCGTAGCGCGGACCTCTTCCGCCACCGTGTTGACCTTGCGTTGCAAAGCTTCTAACATCTGGGGCCTGTACTCCAACTCCACTTCGCGCTCCAGCAGAACAAAGCGCGATGGCTGATCGGCGAGCCGGGGCCGTTGCGGTGGTTCCACCGGTTCCGTGCGAGGCAGGCGCCGCTGCGCCATGGGGTTCTCCTTTCCTTTCACTCCGACGATCGGTCGACCGGAGCCTGTCGCCGCCGCTGTTGGCGGGCGAGCACGAGCAGTTGAGCGTTGATGGCAAACAACTCGGAGACGGCATCCTTGAAGCCGTGGGCGGCATCGACAGCCGGGCGGACAGCGTCGATCCAATCAGCAGGAACGGACTCGACGTGCTTCTTGCCATCGACCATGAAAGTGAGTGAGTAGAACGGATGAGCGGTCCCCTCGGCGCAATGGCAGCTTGCTTTCCCGCAACGCCGATGAGAGAGCACAAGGGACCCCGGGAGAGCGTCCGGGGGAATGCGGAGCCGCGTCAACAGCTTACGTTTGCGACGCTTCAAGGCAGAGGCCTGGGTCCCCACTGGGGAGTCTGGCATAGTCATCTGACAGTAATAATACAATTAGAACAGTGACAAAACAAGACCCAGCCAGCATGTTTTAATGGGATCTATTCGCTTTGCCGATCAGAACGTTCGGCGTTGATCGAGTTGCGAACCGAGCGAACCTGACAACTCCGCGGAGTACGGGAATGCTCGAAGCACCCCTTCCCCCCAAAACGGTTAAGCACCCGCTGAAGCATGCCTCAACATTTTTCATGAAGCGACAGCGTATGATGGTGCTGATGGACCCACGCCGCATGTGCCCGCACTGCCGGGCATTCATCACAATCAAAGACCGCGTCTGCCCGTATTGCAACGAGGCGGTGGCGCCGCGCCAGGTTTCTCGCGACGATTCCTCCCAACTGGTCGGCGGGTTTATCCCCCACTTCCGCTTCAACACCACCATGATCCTCCTGCTCAATTTCGGGCTGTACATCGCCACCACGATCTTCAGCATGCGGGGCGGCAATCCGGATGCGGTCATGAACCTGGACATCCGTACGCTGGTTTCCTTCGGCGCCAAGTGGAACATCGGGTTGGCCCAGGGCGAGTATTGGCGCCTGGTCACGGCGGGCTTCCTGCACGGCGGGCTGTTCCACATCCTGATGAATTCGTGGGTGCTGTTCGATCTGGGCGCGCAGGTGGAAGAGCTCTACGGGTCCAGCCGCATGCTGGTGATCTACTTCCTCTCCACGGTGGGCGGCTTCTATGCCAGCGCCCTGTGGAGTCCCGCGATTTCGATGGGGGCGTCGGCTGGGCTCCTGGGGCTGGTGGGCGCCATGATCGCGCTCGGCGTGCGCCATCGCAACGCCATGGGCGCGGCCATTCGCGGCATGTACATTCGAGGCGCCGTCGTCTGTCTGGCTTTTGGGATGATCGGGGCGTTCCACATCGACAACGCGGCGCACATCGGCGGCCTGGCGGCCGGCTTTGGGATCGCCTACCTGGCGGGCAGTCCGGGCCGGGAAGGTGTGGCCGAGAACCTGTGGCGCGCGGCCGGCTGGTTCTGCATCCTCATTACAGTGGTGAGTTTTCTAAAGATGTATTTGTGGTTCGCCGCAAATACGCGATAATGTCAACATGCGACTTCGGACATTGGCGCTCGCCCTGGCATTGAGTTTCGGGGTCACTAGTGGCATCGCCGAGGCTGCCGCCAGAAAACCGAAGGTGCAGCGCTTCAAGAGCCCGAAGTTCAAGAAGACCAAGATCCGGAAGACCCAGAGGTGGAAGCAGTCCAAGGCATCCAAGATCAAACCACGCAAGGCCCCGAAGCGCGCCCACTATTAGCCCCCACGGCGGCGACAACGCGCCACCACCCGCTAGCCGGAGTGCGCGGCAACTTGCCCCAAGCCGTCTCATACCGATCCACCTCATTCTCCATATCCCGCTATTTACATTACACTTAGCTGTCTCCGTCTGGCACGGCCCGCAACCTGCTTCTTGCCCTGCCGCACCATGAGCTCCGGCATCCTCACTCGCATCGCGCAGGTGGCGGCAATCGCCGCGGCATTGCCGATGCTGCTTCTGGCATTCTTTACCAACTGTGACGCCGGACTTGCCGGCGCGCCGGAAGAGGAAACCTGCGCGGAGTGCCACAACGGACCTTCCGGATCGGGCAGCGTGACGGTGACTTTTCCCGGCGCCCGCACCTATACACCCGGCGCCAGACAGCACCTGGTAGTGAACATCGCGGACTCGGCCCAAAAACGCTGGGGATTCCAACTCACGGCGCGCCAGGCCAATAGCAGCGGCACCCAGGCCGGGACCTTTACGCCCAGCGCCGACGGGTACACGCAACTGGTCTGCACGCAGACCGACTTCAAGAGCCAGGTGTTCGGCAACACCTGCATCACCAACGGCATGGCGCTCGAATACATCGAGCACACGCAAAACGGCTCGCGGCTGGGTACCACCGGCGCCGCTACCTTCGAATTCGATTGGACGCCGCCGGCTACCGACGTTGGCAACCTGGTAATATACGTCGCCGCCCTGGCCGCCAACGGCGATAACACCTCGCGCGGCGATCACACCTACACCGCCCGATACACCCTCACTTCCCCATCGGCGGTGCCCGCGCCTCAGCCGGCGATCTCCACCGGGGGCATCTTTAATGCGGCCAGCTTCCAGCCAGGCGTCTCGGCGGGAAGCTGGGTAACTATCCAGGGCTCGAACCTGGCCGGCAATACCCGGTCCTGGACTGGGGACGATTTCGAAGGCGGCGCCCTGCCCACCCATCTCGACGGCGTCAGCGTCAAGATCGACGGCAAGCCGGCGTATGTGGCCTTCATCAGCCCGGCGCAGATCAACGTGCAGGCGCCGGCGGACAGCGCGCTCGGGCCGGTTCCGGTGGAAGTCGCTTACAACGGCTCCACCAGTCCGCCGGGGACGGCGCAGTTGCAGGCGGTATCGCCGGCGCTCTTCCTTTGGGGCGGAAAATACGCGGTGGCCACGCATCCCGACTTTAGCCCGGCGACGCCCGCCGGCATGGTCCCGGGCGTCACCACCGTCCCGGCGAAACCGGGCGAGACGATCATCTTGTGGGGCACGGGGTTCGGCGCCACCACTCCAACCGTCACGCCGGGGATCGTACCGCCGGCGAGTCCGCTGGCTAACGTGGCGAATCCCGTAACGGTGACCATCGGCAACATTTCGGCCACCGTGGTGGGCGCAGCGATTTGCCCCGGAAGCCCCGGGCTATACCAGATTGCCGTACAGGTTCCCGCTTCCGTTCCCGATGGCGACCTCCCCGTGGTCGCACAGGTGAACGGGGTACAGTCTTCCTCCAATGTCCTTCTCAATGTGAAGCGATAAACCCACTTGGGGGCCGTTCCACTCCTCCGGAACAGCCCCCGTTTTTTCCCTACCCCCTGGGAATTAACCCGCGCCTTCGCGTCATTCATGGTACGAAGGGATCACGGAGGCTCATGTTCCGCAATCTTCTCTTAGCCGCGCTTGGTGCGTCTGTCCTGGCCCCCGGCGCCGATTCCTCGCGCGCTTCCATCCTGGTGGAACTCTTCACCAGCGAGGGCTGCTCCAGTTGTCCGCCCGCCGACCGGCTGCTGGAATCCCTCGACCCACAGACGATCGTGCTCAGCGAACACGTGGATTACTGGGACCGGCTCGGGTGGCGCGATCCGTTCAGTGAGCACGCCAACACCCTGCGGCAGCAAGCCTACGCCCGCGGATTCGGCATCGATGTGCCCCCCGGCGCCGGTCGCGTGATCGTGTTCGTGCAGGATAGCGGCTTGGGCAGGGTGTACGGCGTCGGAATGCTTTAGGTGGGGCAGGCGCTTTCGCCTGGCAACCGAGAAACATTTCTTCCGGCGTGCCACCATGTTGAATGTGACTCTACGTTTTCTGATTGCGCTTCTATTCTGCGCGACACCGGGGTTGGCCGGCGATTGGTCCGCGCGTTTCGATCTGACTCTCCATCGAATTCTCCAGGGCGGTCCGCCGCACTTTGACGACGCCTTTGTGCTCGCCGACGCAGTACCCCAAAACACGCGGCGCTTCACCAATTTCAGCGGCGACGTTTCGGGACGCTACATCGGAGCCCTGGCCGCCGCCGCCCGCCACACGGGCAGAAGCCTTCCCCAACTCGACCGGATCGTCGCCAAGACCCTGCAGCTCCAGAAGCCCGACGGTCACTTTGGCGCGCCGATGAGCGAACACCAGGTCACCAACGACGACATGGCGATGCTTTGGGGCAACGGGCGCATGCTCATCGGACTTCTGGAGTACTACGCGCTCTCACCGCGCGCCGAGGTGCTCGCCTCCGCCCGCAAACTCGGCGACTTTCTGGTGCGGCAGGCCCCCCGGTTCAATTCCGAGCAGGTCCGCCGCGAGTACAACGGCGAGAAGTTCGCCGTTGGGTACATCTGCTGGACCAGCAATCTGGAAGGGCTGGTGGAACTCTACCGCGTCACCCGCGACGGCCGCTACCTTGCGCTGGCCCGTGAGATCGCCTCGCGCACCGACCGGCATCCCTCCCAGCACAGCCACGGATTTCTAAGCACGGTGCGCGGCATCGTACAGTTGTATCGCGTTACCGGCGAACACTCCTACCTGGAACAGGCGAAGCAACAGTGGCAGGGCGTGATCGATTCCGGCAACGTCCTGTTGCAGGGCGCGGTCCCCGAGATGTTCGCCCCGGCGGTGAAGCGCGACGAAGGATGCTCGGAGGCCGATTGGCTGCGCCTCAGCCTGGAACTGTGGCAACTGACGCGCGATCCCCAGTGCTTGCGTCAAGCCGAACTCACCCTCTTCAACGAATTTGCCTTCAACCAGTTTCATAGCGGCGATTTCGGCCACCACCTGCTGGCCGCCGACGGCATCGCGCCCGACTTCGCCCATGCCTGGTGGTGCTGCACCTTCCACGGACTACGCGCCATGGCCGTACTCTTCGACTACGCGTTCCACCAGTCGGATGGCGCACTGGTCTACGACTTGCCGGTGGATGCCCGGGGCGGTATTCCCGGGCTGGAATTGCAGGCGGAATCGTCGCTGGAGCGCGATGGTACCGTGCTCCTGACGGTGCTGAAAAGCGATGGCGCGCCCCACGTTCTAAAGGTGCGCGTGCCCCTGTGGGCTTCGGAAGTGAAGGGCGCGTTGGCGTCAGCGCGAGTGTGGAAGACCGGCGAAACGGTCACCTTGACCTACGTTATGCGCACGCGCGAAGTGAGACAGGCCGGCCGGACGGCAATCTTCTGCGGGCCATGGCTGCTCGCCGTCGATGAAACCCGCTCGCCAAATTTCTTCGATGAGCCGTATACCGAAAATAAAGTGCAGTGGCCCGCCGAACCGGCACCGGCCGCGATTTCAGCCGCCGCCTTTTCAGTACCAGCGGCGCACATGCAGATCCGGTACCTGCCCGGCGGTTATCCCGTACAACCCGGGACCGCGCTGCTGCGCCCCATGGCGGAATATACAGGCGGCCCCGACTCCAACCGCCTGGTCTTCTGGCTGCCGTAAGAGATTGTTGGGCAACTGCGCCGGCAACGGTGGGAAGCTGTGAAACAATCGTTTATGGCCGCAGAGGAACGCAGATAAACGCCGATAAGCATTTTGTGTTATCCGCGTTTATCTGCGTTCCTCTGCGGCCATTTGTTTTTCTTCTCCTACTGCGGCTTGGCACCGCCCATCGACGCCACCCCCAGCATGCCGCCCAGGCCCATCGTCTCCACCGCCGTGGAAGGCACAACCACCATCGCACCCTTCTCCTTGATGGCCTCGTACAACATATTCATGGCGCGCAGATGGAGCGCTACCGGGTTGTGCTGGTAAGTCAGCGCCGCCTGGCCGAACTTCTCGGCGATCTCCGTCTCTGCCGTGCCCAGAATGATGCGCGCCCGGCGCTCGCGTTCCGCCTGCGCTTCGCGCGACATCGCGTCTTGCAGTTCCGGCGGAATCTGCACATCGCGGATCTCCACACTCTGCACCGTGATCCCCCACGCCGTAGTCTTCTCGTCCAGTATCCGCTGCAGTTCCTTGCCCATCATTTCCCGCTCTGCCACCATCTGGTGCAGTTCGTGCCGTCCGATGGATTCGCGCAGCGCCGTCTGCGCGCTGAACTGGATCGCCTGCGTGAAATCCTGCACTTCCAGGATCGATTTCTCGGCGTTCCAGACCATCCAGAACACGATCGCGTCCACGTTCACCGGCACCGTATCCCGTGTCAGCGTCGATTCCGCCGATACGTTGGCCACCCGCACCCGCTGGTCCACATACCGGCTCAGCGTGTCCACCACCGGAATCACGTGAAATATTCCGGGGCCGCGCAGCCCGATGTATTTCCCGAAGCGCAACACCGCCACCTTCTCCCACTGGTCGGCCTGGCGAATCGCAAACAGCAGGTATAGCCCCACCAGTCCGAACGCCACCATCAGCGCGTCATTGCGCAGGAGCGCCGAGAGCCCCACCCCGGCGGCTAGCGAAATGACCAATAAAGCGACCCCAACAGAGCTGACTTTCAACGCCACCAGATCCGGTCTCATAGATTCATCTCCTCTTTTTGCCACCATCGATGGAAAGATCATGTAATTGCTCCTGCAATTCTTCGATCGTGAAGCCGGCGGCTCCGGCCCGCGATACAAATTCGCCGGCGAGCTGGGTGAGTTGCCGCTGCCGCTCCACCTCGTCGGGTTTCACTTTCTGTTGACTGATGAAGGTGCCGGTACCCTGTTGGGTTTCCAGCACTCCCCGGATTTCCAGTTCCCGGTACGCTCGCACTACCGTATTGGGATTGATGGAAAGGTCCACCGCCACCTGCCGCACCGTGGGGAGTTGATGCCCCGCCGTCAGAGTTCCGGCCGCGATTCCGCCCAGCACCTGGTCGATGATTTGCCGGTATACCGGGACGCCAGAGTGCAGATCCAGCCGGAATGTGAAGATCCGGTTTCGCTCCGTGTTGCTCATCCTGATTAATAGTGTACTAGTTAACTAATACATGTCAAGAGTTTCTGGATCGATGGGCAGGCCCGGCCTTTAGCCGTTGGCGGCGGCGGTCGCCAAGAATATGTCGCTTCGCCAAAATCCTGCCGCCGTTCCGCCCCCCGTTCGGCTGATTTCAGGCGACTTATCGTTTGGCTAACTGGCTGCATGTGTTCCAGTGCCGTGCTACAACCCGTTACCGGACAACTCGAAAGATACATGGACCTGCTGGTCGCCAGGCAGAAACTGGTGGCGTCGAACGTCGCCAACGCCGATACGCCCGGCTATCGTACCCAGGACTTCGATTTTCAATCGGAATTCCTCAACGCCACTGGTGGTGCGCCGCATGCCACCCTAGTGACCAGTCTTCCCGTGAAGAATGACGGCAACAACGTCAGCCTGGACCGCGAGGCCCGCCTGTTGTCCGAAAACGCGGTCCGCTTCCAGGTGGCCTCCCTGTTGATGAAAATGAACATTGGCCTCGTGCGCTCGGCCATTCAGGGGGGCACACCATGAGCCTGTTCTCGGCCATTTCCGTGGGAGCTTCCGGCATGGCGGCGCAGCGTGCCCGCGCCGAAGTGCTGGTGGAAAACCTGGCGAACGCCGAAACCACCCGCACTCCCGAAGGCGGCCCCTATCGCCGCAAGGACCTCGTCTTCGAATCGAGCGCCGTTTCTTCGCCATTCGGGTCCGTCTTCAGTGCCGAACTTCAATCGCCGGGCGGCGTTGCCGTGGCCGGCATGCTCACCGACATGAGTGAACCCGAACGCCGCTACCTGCCCGGTCATCCCGATGCCGATAAGGACGGCTACGTGGGTTATCCCAAGATCAACCCCGCCGAGGACATGGTCGATCTGATGGGCGCCGCGCGCGGCTATGGGGCCAACGTTGCGGCCATCACCGCGGTCAAAGATATGATTCAGCGCTCGCTCGACCTGGCGCGCTGAGGTGCCGGCTAAGGTAAGAAAAGATGTCCTCTCCCATTCTTCCCATTTCCCACGCGACTCTTCCCCTGGACATTCGCCCTGCCGCCCAACCCGTCGGCTCCGGTGGGTTCCAGGACGTGCTATCCAGGGCCATCCAGACAGTGGAGGCCAACGGTCACAATGCCGCGGCCTCGGTGGAGCGTTTCCTCTCCGGAGAAGGCGAGGAACTTCACACCACGATTTTGGCTGCCACGCAGGCCGAACTTTCTTTCAACCTCTTCCTTCAGGCGCGCAACAAAGCGGTCGCCGCTTACCAGGAAATCATGAGAATGCAGATGTAGGGCTCACGTTTCCGACCCGGTCTGCCGATCTACTGTCTGGAAGCCCCAAGGCCTCGTCCAACTCATGAGCAAGATTCTGGCGAACCTTACCGTTCGGCAACGCATCACCATCGTAGTGGTCGCCATTGCGGTAATCGCCGGCATCTATTCCCTGGTGCAGTGGCGAAAGGAAGACGATTTTCGTCCCCTCTTCACAAACTTGTCGTCCGAGGACGCCGCCGGCATCGTGCAGAAACTGAAGGAATCCGGCGCCGAATACCGCCTGCCCGAGAACGGAGGTTCCGTGCTGGTGCCGTCCGCGCGCCTGGCGGAACTGCGGCTCACCATGTCCGCCATCGGTCTGCCCAAGTCCGGACGCATCGGCTTCGAACTGTTCGACAAGGTGAATCTCGGTGCCACCGAATTCACCGAACACGTGAATTATCGGCGCGCGCTCGAAGGCGAACTGGAGCGCACCGTAATGACGCTGGCCGAAGTGGAGCAGGCT